>Ga0208045_1000763_pt1 | contig 11450 bp, 8 predicted proteins | sample PL_2010_200m_FD_184160 | JGI IMG/M metagenome (GOLD analysis project Ga0208045, IMG submission 184160) | Freshwater microbial communities from Powell Lake, British Columbia, Canada to study Microbial Dark Matter (Phase II) - PL_2010_200m... | ecosystem: Environmental > Aquatic > Freshwater > Lake...
GTCTTCCTCATTGCGATGATGTCGGACATGAAATGCACAAGGTAACACACTCCGATGGTTCTGAAACGAATCATTGCATTCGTACGACACACGCGGAACAAAACGCCATTGCCGTCGCCGCTCGTTTTGGTATATCGCTTGAAGGCGGAACATTATATTGTCATATGACGCCGTGCTACACTTGCGCGAAAATGGTTATCAATGCGGGAATAAAAAACGTGGTCGTCTTGAAGGATTACCTCGCGGGAAAGCGGTCAAAAGAAATTTTCAAAATGGCAAAGATCAAATTGGTTATTTCTACAAAAGAAATGGAAAGATATTGCGGTATTGATCAGAAGAAAAAATAATAAAACAATGATCCTCAAAATAAAAAAACTGAATAAAAACGCGAAACTTCCATCATACGCTCATTCCGGTGATGCGGGACTTGATTTATTTGCTTCCGAAAACATTGGAGTGTTTCCGTTCAAGAAGGCCATTATCCCAACCGGTATTTCAATGGAGATTCCCAAAAGCTGTGTCGGTCTTATCTGGGACAAAAGCGGTTTGGCGGTAAGTGAAGGACTCAAAACTATGGCCGGTGTTATTGATTCCGGTTATCGCGGAGAAATCCTTGTCTGTCTTTTTAATCTGACTGAAAAAAAATACGTTTTCAAAAAAGGCGATAAAATCGCCCAGATTATCATTCAGAAAAAAGAAAAGGCAACGATAAAAGAAGTAAAAAACCTCAAAGCAACAAAACGAGGAGAAGGGAGGTTTGGCAGTACGGGGAAATAGGTTGTTCTTCCTTAACTAACGTGGTATAAAAGCGAAAGAATAGTTATTTTACAGAAAGAAAAAATGAAACAATATCTTAAACTTTTGCGACACATACAAAAAAACGGTTCTCTTACGGAAAACCGCACCGGTACGAATACGAAAAGCATATTCGGCTATCAGATGCGCTTTGACCTGCAAAAAGGCTTTCCTTTGGTAACAACCAAAAAAGTCCATCTCAAAAGCGTTATTTACGAACTTTTGTGGTTTTTGAACGGCGATACGAATATCAAATATCTTACCGATAACGGGGTGAAGATCTGGAATGAATGGGCGGATGAAAATGGCGACTTGGGTCCGGTATACGGACATCAATGGCGTTCATGGCCGACATCGGACGGAAAAACGGTTGACCAGATCGCGTTTCTCATTGAACAGATAAAAAAGAAACCGCATTCTCGGCGTCATATTATTTCTGCCTGGAATGTTTGTGATTTGCCCGATGAAAGTATTTCTCCTCAGGTGAATGTGAAAAATGGGAAAATGGCGCTCGCGCCGTGCCACTGCCTTTTTCAGTTTCATGTCGCGAACGGGAAATTATCCTGCCAGCTTTACCAACGCAGTTGCGATACCTTTCTCGGTCTCCCCTTCAATATTGGTTCCTATGCGCTTTTGACGATAATGATGGCGCATGTTTGCGGGCTTGAATACGGAGATTTTATTTGGACCGGAGGCGACGTGCATTTGTATGTCAATCATGCGGAGCAGGTGAAAACACAACTCAAAAGAAAGCCATTTGCACTTCCTGAATTGAAAATCGTCCGCAAAGTGGATTCACTTTTTGATTTCAAGTATGAAGACTTTGAACTCATCGGATACGACCCGTATCCTTCCATTAAAGCTCCTATTTCGGTATAAAAATATGTCTCAAATAATTTCAATCATTGTTGCCGTTGGAAATGACGGTGTCATTGGAAATAACGGAAAGATTCCGTGGCATTTGCCCGCGGATTTTCGGTATTTCAAACAAGTAACGGAAAACCGACCGATCATTATGGGGCGTAAGACTCATGAATCTATCGGAGGCATTCTTTTGGGTAGAAAAAACATCGTCATTAGTTCACAAAAAGAATATGAACCGCTTACCGGCGCATTTCTCGCCTCTACTTTGGAAAACGCATTAGTTCTCGCGGAAGACGGAGAAGTTTTTATCATCGGCGGGGCGCAAGTGTATGCAGAGGCTCTTCCTCTTGCGCAAAGATTTTATCTGACCGAAGTGGAGGGTGATTTTGAAGGCGATACTTTTTTCCCGAAAATTGAAAAAGACGAGTGGAAAGAAATTTCCAAAGAAACACGAAGAGCAGACGAAAGAAGTCCTTATCCAATCGTGTGGACTGTTTTTGAAAGAATAAAAAAATAAAATAAAAAACGAATGTCGCAAGGCATTCGTTTCTTTTTTTTGGTATTATATATCCATGAAAAACAAACTTATCGTGATAGAGGGCGGGGACGGCTCAGGGAAGGAAACGCAAAGCAAATTGCTTTTGAAATATCTGTCCAAAAAAGGAAAGGTTGGTTATTTTGATTTCCCTCAATACAATAAAACCGTTTTTGGAAAATTGACGGGGAAATGCCTCGCGGGAGACTTCGGAGATTTTTTGCACATGTCGCCATATCTTTCTTCTTTGCCGTATATTTTAGATAGGGCAACCGCAAAAGACGATATCATTTCCGCTCTCAAAAAAGGAAATGTGGTTTGTAACCGCTATACGCCGAGCAATATCGGTTTTCAAGCGGCGAAACTTGAAGGGAAAGAAAGAACCCAATTTATTAAGTTTTTGGAACAGGGAGAATACGAAGAAATCGGACTGCCGAGACCTGATGTCGTTTTGTATCTCGATGTTTCGAGAGATGTCGCGTCCGAACTGGTTTTGAAAAAGAAAAAACGCGATTACTTGGGTGAAAAAGGGGAAAAAGATCAACACGAAAAAGATTTATCGTATCAGGAAAAAGTCGCCGAAGCATATCGCTCCATCGCGAAAATCCGCAAAAATTGGCACATTATTTCCTGTGCAAAAAATGGAAATATCCTTCCCGTTGAATTTATTCATGAAAAGATAGTGTCAGTGGTGGAAAAAATATAACTTATAAAAGTATCTTTGGCAAGATTGCGCACTTCCTTTTTATGGGACATAATCCCAAATGGAGGTTTCTTTTTTGTGTAAAAGAAACCCGTTGGCTCATTGAAATTAAGGAGAGAAAAGATGAAAGGTGATACTATTCACGAAATTGATTTACTCGGTTTTGTCCTCGGATCGTTCCCGAAAAAGAAAGAAGAAAAAAAGAAAGACACGAATGTTCCTGTGGAAAAAGGGGACAAAAAAGAAGACGATGACGGCGATGAAGATCGTCCGATAGTTTTGAAACGATAGGAGGTTTCAAATGAACGATACAGTAAAAAGATTAGAAAAACTCCCGGAAAAACAAAGTCTGAATGATTACGGTTCTTTGGCTCCCGCTTTCGCTGAAAGCTGTGACCAAGTTATTGAGTCTTTAGATGAAAAAGGCCCGAGAGAAATTAAACACACGAGCGCCTATTTAACGTTTCGTTCCGGTATTGTCTGCCAAACAGACGCGAACGGTACGGTTGGCATCACTATTACCTCTAAAGAAAAAGACGTAAAAGGAAGAGTGGTACGACAAGCGTTTAGTATCGGAGGCCGTGCGGAAGCGAATACTCTCGGAAGGGAGATTAAAACGGTGTCCATGAAAAAACGTACCATGCCGAAAAAATTCGGTGTGCGTTCACAGATGGACCAACTGTTACAACAGGTTATTCCCGAAGCTCAAAAATTAGCCGATGGAATACAAAAAAAGATAGATCAGCAAAATTTTAAGGTTTTTCCTTACTTTTTTGAAGATGCCATACAAGCATCATGGGATGTTGATCCTGAAATTGAGCCTAATATAGAGCTTATTGCCGCCCTAACTTCTCACGCTTACAGTGTTGTGGCGCAAGAATTGGGCGCCCAAGTGTCAGACTTGAAAGTCATGTGCGCTAAGTTTACGGACTCAATTGTTGTTGCGGACTCAAAAGGTACACAAATTGATGCGATGATTCCGCGTATGCGCCTTGTTATCCAAGTGAAAACGGTTAACGGTTCAGAAGCGTTTGGTGCAATCGGCGGATCTTCCGGTACTTTCTTGGAAATGCTTTCAAGACAAGTTCCTGACGCTAAAGATGTTTCTCAGGAAGCTCTTGAAAGAAATCCATTGATAGTAAGTCGTGATCCGCTCGATATCGCTACTTGTTTAGCAAAGAGAGTCGCAAGAGAAGCGATTAATCTTGATCGTGCGGAAGGCGCCGGTGTTTTGGGAAAAGAAGGGTTTGTTATTCTTTCCGCTCAAGCCGCTGCCGTTTTTGCTCACGAAGTTATCGGACACCCTCAAGAAGGCGATATTCTTATTGAAAACAAGAATAACGCGAACGCGAAGGTTAAATTGTTTGGTACGATGGGTGCGCGTGTTTCCGATCATTCAAAATTCAATGTGTTTGAAGATGCTGATCCGAATTTTGCGGTTGGTAAACGTCAAGTAAAATTCTCATGGGGCGCAATGCCTGCATTTGATGAATATGGTGTTCAATGTAAAAGAGTCTCTCTGATTGAGGCTGGCCGAAAAGTCGGCGCTTTGAATAATCATTATACCTTGAACGAAGTTGCGAGCGGTATTGATGTGGAACTGGGTGAAAGAATGCGTAAATCCGGACTTTCCGGTCGTTCTCGTTCTGAATCTCATGATAAGATTCCTCAAGTTCGTATGACGACGACGGTTATTGTTCCCGATGAAGACGGACCAAAAAGCGTTCAAGAAATGGCGAATTTGATTCCGAAAAACGTCAAAGGCGTTTACATAAAATCCATTAATGGTGGATGGGTAAATACCGAAAATGGCGATTTCATGTTGGATGGCGCATTGTGCTTCCTGATTGAAAACGGAATTATTACCGAAAAACCGCTGAAAGGCATTAAGGTTAACGATAACATCACTCGTTTCCAAGAAAAAATCGTTGCGATTGGATCTTCTGAAACAGCGAAATATCCATTTACCGGTTATTGCGGTAAAGGTCTTGACGGTAAAGGCAACCAATGGGTTCCTGTTGAAGCGGTCGCCCCTGCGATATTGCTCCAAAAGATTACATTCGGTGGTGGTTCTCTGAGTGCTTGGCCTCGTATTGTTGAGTCTTATGATAATGAGCATAAGAAAGTGCTTCTCGGTCAAAAGACGGCAGAGCAGGTGTATATTCCGGAAATAGCGGAAACGCTTGAACCAGGTGAAAGTCAACAAGGCATATGTTTGGTTACCGCTTGTTTCTCTGTTGAAAGTGAAATTGACTACATACTCGGAAGACGGGTGGATACGTCAACTCATAAGATTTCAGAGAAAGATGAGAAAAAACTCATAGAGAGAGGTGATTCCTATGATTGCTAATCATATTCCCCAAAACCCACTCGCGAGTGTTGAGGTTCTTGAAGAACTTACGAAAGAAGAGTTGGGGCGTTTCAAAAAAGCCCTCTCCAAAGCATCTAATGTCTATTTTGAAAAACAATCCGTTGGATTGGAACCAAAAGACGCAAAAGATCTTTGGCTTAAGATTACTCGTGCCGGCAATATCATTACTTTTATTACTGATGATGCGTATGATACGGCATTTGCGCTTATTAAAGACCCTGGTCACGAAAGAAAATCATGGGATACTCACTTGACCGGATTGCGGACACTGTCTCGCACCACACCAAAAGGGTACGCTCTTTCTGTTGTGGCGAAATTTTTGAATTTGGAGGAAACGACTGATAAAGTCGCTTCCCTTATTTCAAGAGGCACAGAAGTGCAAAGCGATATGTATCGTGTTGCTGCAAAAGCGAAAACGTTTGTCGATCACTATGAGTGGGCGAAAAAACAAGCGGAAAAGTTTGGTAACACCGATACGGAAATAGTTCGGAAATACGCGAGCCTGAAAACTTTTGAAAGAAAAGAAGAGCTTGCTCAATTTTCTTCTATTGCTGAAAAAACGACCGTTGGTGTCATTGAGGTTTTTATTGAAGGACCGATAAAACTCTATTTGATGATCTCTCCGGAACAGCTTATGGTTGTTATTCAAGGGTTGGTAAAAGGAAATGCGTTTGATTTTTTGAACGCTGATAAGAAAGGTCTAGACGATAGTCTTACTTTGCTTCTCAATTCCCAAAAAGCCGTTGAAACATCTCCTCTCTTTAAGGTCGTCCGCGAATTATTTGCGGAAGGTCTGAAGAAATATATTTCTTTATGGAAAGAAGAAAATGAAGAGATTCGTCAATCTGTTTTAGATGAAGACCGCGCAAAACGTTTCATTGAATGTTTTGAAGACGGAACATTGTTCGTAAAAAAACAATAATCTTACCCACCCCGATTCGTCGGGGTGTTTTTTTTTTGCACATTTTTTCTGAGTGTGTATCATTAGAGAATGATAAAAGAAACGATACAAAAAGAAATACATAAAATACTCGGCGAAAACGCTCGGGATTTTGTGGTGGAAAAATCTTCTGATTTTGGGGATTATGCGACGAATGCTGCGATGATGAACGCGAAACTGCAAGGCAAAAATCCTCGCGAATTTGCGGAGTTTCTTGTCGTCGAATTATGGAAAGCGGAAGAAATAAAAAACGTTGTTGAAAAAATGGACGTGGCGGGTCCGGGATTCATTAATTTTTATTTGAAAGATGAGGTCGTTTCCGGACATATTAGCGAAATATTGGAAAAGGCCGAAGGTTACGGAAAGAACGAAACCGAAAAAGGGGAGAAGGTTATTATTGAGTATACCGATCCGAATCCGTTCAAAGAACTTCATATCGGACATCTAATGAGCAACACCATTGGTGAAGCTTTTTCACGGATTATTGAGGCGAACGGTGCGGAGGTAAAACGCGCGTGTTATCAGGGTGATGTCGGCATGCATGTTGCGAAAGCGATTTACGGCATGCAGAGAATGGAAATTACTGATGTGGCAAGCATGGGAAAAGCCTACGCGCTCGGTGCTCAGGCCTATGATGAACACAAAACGGAAATTCAGGAAATAAATAAAAAGGTGTATGAAAAAAGCGATGAGAAAATAAATGCGCTGTATGAAAAAGGGAGGAAACTTTCTTTGGATTATTTTGAAATCATATATAAAAGGCTTGGCACTCATTTTGACTACTACTTTTTTGAGAGCGAGAGCGGTGTGTTCGGTAAAAAAATCGTAGAGGAAAATCTGGGAAAAGTGTTCCGTAAAAGCGACGGCGCGGTTATTTTTCAGGGAGAAGATTTTGGATTGCATACGAGAGTTTTTATCAATTCAGAAGGTTTACCGACCTACGAAGCGAAAGATCTCGGTTTTGCGAAAATAAAATATGATGCGTATCCGTACGACACCTCCATTATTATTACCGGTAATGAAGTGAACGATTATTTTCAGGTGATGCTTCGCGCCATGTCTCTGATTTTTCCGGAACTGGAAAAGAAAACCAAACATATTTCGCACGGCATGCTTCGTCTTCCGACAGGGAAGATGTCTTCGCGTACCGGTGATGTGATCACCGCCGAATCGCTCATTTCAGCGCTTTCCGAAATGGTCATGGAAAAAATTGCCGACCGAGACATTGAAGACAAAGGAAAAGTTGCGGAAGAAATTGCGATCGCCGGAATAAAATACTCAATACTGAAACAATCTCCCGGTAAAGACATCATTTTTGACCCGCAAAAAGCCCTCTCTTTTGAAGGTGATTCCGGCGCCTATCTCCAATACGCCTACGTAAGAACTCAATCAATCCTGAAAAAAGCCAATGAAATCAACAAAATACACAGGGTAGTCCTGTGTACACAGGACTACCCTGTGTATGAGCAGGCGTCAGTGCTGGAAAAAACGCTTTTTGAGGGATTACCGAATGCGATCTTGATGGCTCGTCGCGAACTTGCTCCGAATTATATCGCTACGTATCTGACTGACCTCTGCCGAGAATTCAATGCATACTACGAACAAAACCAAATTCTCGGAAATGAACACACCGAACACCGCCTGTCTCTTGTGAAAGCGGTCGGCACCGTTCTCAAAAATGGACTTACTCTTCTTGGAATCTCTGTTCCGGAAAAGATGTAGAGCGGTGTTTTATCACTTCGTCAATGTTTTCATAGAGCGTTCTTCGTGTTAATGTATATTTACTATGGAAGAAGAAAAAAAGAACCCCTCCTTCGCTAAAGCTATGGCGGGCAAGAGTAAAATTGCTGAAAGTGAGGAAAAGACCCTTGCTTTTTGGCGGGAAAATAACATTTTTGAGAAGTCGCTTTCTCAGACTGAAGACAACGAACCATACATTTTTTATGACGGACCTCCTTTTGCTACCGGACTTCCTCATTACGGACATTTATTGCAAAGCGTCTTGAAAGATGCCGTTCCTCGCTACGAAACCATGAAAGGGCAGTATGTTCGCCGTGTGTGGGGTTGGGATTGCCACGGATTGCCGATTGAAAATCTTATTGAAAAAGAACTCGGATTGGAACACAAAAAAGATATTGAAACGTATGGCGTTGAAAAGTTCAACCAAGCCGCGAAAGAGAGTGTGCTTCGGTATGATGCCGACTGGAAAAAAATAATACCGCGATTCGGAAGATGGATAGATATGGAAAGCAGTTACAAAACCATGGATTGGAAATACACCGAGTCCGTTTGGTGGGCATTCAAAACGCTTTTTGACAAAGGTCTTATCTATGAAGGATACAAGCCGATGCACATTTGTCCGCGATGCGAAACGACTCTGGCGGCGAGCGAAGTTACTTTGAATTACAAAAATGTGAAAGACTTGTCGGTTACGGTAAAATTTGAACTGGTTGATGAACCGGGAACTTTTGTCTTGGCTTGGACGACGACTCCTTGGACGTTGCCGGGAAATGTGGCGTTGGCGGTAGGCGAAGGAATCATCTACAACAAGATAAAAATGAAAGACGAATCGCTGAATATCGTAGCCAAAGAACGTTTAGCTGATGTATTGAAAGATGAAGAGTACGAAGTAATAGAAGAATTTGCCGGGGAAAAACTTATCGGACGATCGTATAAACCTCTTTTTGATTATTACGCGAGCGACAAAAAACTTCTACAGCGAAAGAATGGATGGAAGATATACTCGGCTGATTTTGTTACCACAGAAACCGGTACGGGCGTTGTTCACATTGCGCCGGCTTTTGGAGAAGACGATATGGAACTCGGAAAAAAAGAGATCCTTCCGTTCGTTCAGCATGTCGGCATGGACGGGATATTCAAGCCGGAAGTTTTTGACTTCGCGGAAATGTCAGTAAAGCCGAAAAGCGATGACGAAAAAATACGTCTCGGAACGGATATCGCCATCATAAAATATCTGCAAGACCACGGAACGTATTTTTCAAAAGAAAAAATAGAACACTCCTATCCTTTGTGTTGGCGTTGCGACACTCCGCTTTTGAATTATGCGGCTTCTTCTTGGTTTGTGAGGGTAACGGCTATAAAAGACGAAATGATAAAGGCGAACAGTGAAATTCGCTGGGTTCCGGAAACAATGAGAGACGGTCGTTTCGGAAAGTGGCTGGAAGGGGCGCGTGATTGGGCCATCTCACGCTCGCGTTATTGGGGTGCTCCCATTCCCGTTTGGAAATGCGCCAAGTGCGATAAAATCAAGGTCGCAGGGTCGTTCTCAATGCTTCGCCAAGATGCAAAACCGCGCAATCGGTATTTTGTCATGCGCCATGGGGAGGCGGAAAGTAATGCGACGAATACCGTCAGTTCGTGTGTCGGAAATCCTACTCACCTCACAGAGAAAGGAAAAAAACAAGTGGAAGAAGTCGCTTTGGACTTGACGAATGAGAAGATTGATATGATCTTCGCTTCCGATTTTATTCGTACGAAAGAGACCGTTAACATTATTGCTGAAAAGTTCCATATTGCGCCGGATGATATTATCTTTGATTCTCGTTTAAGAGAAATAGACACCGGAAGCTATGACGGAAAAAGCGTTGCTGAATATCATAGCCAGTTTTCCAATTTTATGGAACGGTTTGAGAAAAGATCAGACGGGGGAGAAAGTATTCGCGATGTGCGAAAACGCGCGATGGACTTTTTGTTTGAAACCGATAAAAAAATGGAAGGAAAGAATATCCTCATCGTTACGCACGAATATGTTCTCTGGATGCTTGATACGACCGTTCGCGGTCTTACCGATAAAGAAGCGTATGACCTCCGTGAAAATACCGAAGGATATGCGAGAAATGCCGCGGTTGTTCCCGTTTCTTTTTTGCCGTATCCACACGGAAGCGATTATGAGTTCAATCTGCACCGGCCGTATATAGACGAAGTAACTCTTTCTTGCGATTGCGGAGGCGAAATGAAGCGCGTTCCCGAAGTGTTTGACTGCTGGTTTGAATCAGGCTCTATGCCGTATGCGCAATTCCATTATCCCTTTGAGAATGAAAAAGAATTTGAACATAATTTCCCCGCAAACTTTATCGCCGAGGCGGTAGATCAAACACGCGGCTGGTTTTATAACATGCTGGTCCTTTCTGTAGGCCTCTTTGGTCGCGCCCCATTTCAAAATGTCATTACGACCGGAATGATCCTCGCCGAAGACGGTCAAAAAATGTCGAAAAAACTGAAAAATTATCCCGATCCCATTTCTATTATTGAAAAATATGGTGCGGACTCGTTGCGTGTTTATTTGCTTTCTGCTCCTGTTGTTCATGGAGAAGACCTGAACTTTTCTGAAAAAGGCGTGGATGAAATCTACAAAAAGATCGTTGTTCGCCTTCAGAATGTCGTTGCGTTCTACGAACTATATGCGGGAGACAAAAAAGAAGAACTGGTCTTCCCGAAAAGTGCGCATATTTTGGATGAGTGGATCTTTGCGCGGTTGGGAGAAGTTCGCGTGGAAGTGGAAAATGCGATGGAAAAATATGAATTAGATCGCGCGGTTCGGCCACTTTCTTTATTCGTTGACGATCTTTCTACGTGGTATCTTCAAAACTCCCGCGAGCGTTTGAAAGGAAAAGAGGGAAGCGATGCGGACAGTACTTCGGCGAGAGGAACGCTTCGATATGTTTTGTTTGAGTTTTCAAAAATACTCGCTCCGTTTACTCCTTTTATTGCGGAAGAGATTTACCAAAAAGTAAAAGACCGCAAAGGGAAGGAGAGCGTGCATTTGGAAAAGTGGCCGCAGGTGGAAACACTCAAAGATGATCCGATACTTTCTCTGATGAATGAAACAAGAAAGATCGTCTCACTCGGTCTTGAAGCTCGTGCGAAGGGTGCGATCAAAGTACGACAGCCTCTTAAAAAAATAACACTCAAATCGGAAGCCAAACCTCTATTTGCCGTTCCTGTCGGCAAAGCGTTTCTCTCTCTCATTGCCGACCGTGTGAATGTGAAGGACGTTGCTTTTGATTCCATCGCAACAGAAGTTGAACTTGATACGGAAATAACCCCGGAACTTAAGGAAGAGGGAATACTGAGAGATTTTATCCGTAGCGTACAAGAACTTCGTAAGACAGAGGATCTCAGCCCTACCGATAAAGAACAAACACTTCTTGTTTCCACTGATGACATCGGTAAAAAGTTTCTCAAAAAGTTTGCAAAAGAAATAAAGAAAGCAACACTTTTC
>Ga0208045_1000766_pt1 | contig 11411 bp, 19 predicted proteins | sample PL_2010_200m_FD_184160 | JGI IMG/M metagenome (GOLD analysis project Ga0208045, IMG submission 184160) | Freshwater microbial communities from Powell Lake, British Columbia, Canada to study Microbial Dark Matter (Phase II) - PL_2010_200m... | ecosystem: Environmental > Aquatic > Freshwater >...
CCTATAGACTAAACCATTCTGCGTTACTCACAGAACCCCACCCACCGATCTTCAGCCAGTCAGTTTGGATCGCTCCCATACCGCCCATGTGATAACCAAAGCGGCTCTTGCCTTCGATGATATAAGCCTTATCTTCCACGTATGGTAACTTCGGTGCTCTGGCTCTCTGTCCCATGTCTGCAAATATCTGGTCGGGGTTGTAAAGCAGCACGATCAGTGTAGCAAAAGCTTCTGCTAAACCAGACCAACGAACATCAGTGACGTGGGGTATGCCGCCGACGTAACTGCGACTGAGTTGGCTGAGGAGCCAGATGGGGCGTTGTATTCGTTTAGCGGCGGTGGAGATCACTCGGTAAATCTTGCTTGCCATCTCGGTGCTTTCTTCCTTATCATCTGGTATCATCATGTCTGCAAAATCCAGGCCGATGGCGTAGATGTTGGGATGGGCGGCGACAAGTTGGGCGATTTTGGTATAGGCTTCGTCGATGTCATAGATGTCATCAGTGATATGAACCAAAGACCTCTGCTTTTTAGTTACCTTTGGGTTGATCTCTAACCAGCGAGCAAGGTCTACTTCCTTGGTCATCTCGAAAGAGAACAGACCGAACTCTTTGCCTTGTTTGGTCTGAGCGTCCATCAGTTGGATCAGAAAGCTGGATTTTCCAGAGCCGGGCGGGGCGGCGATTATGTTCATGCCATATCTGGGTGTGCCGCCGAAGTATTTGTCGATCAAGTCCCAATAGGTGGGTATCCAGATGTTGGCTTCTGGTGTGACCTTATCCATTGTGGTGAACTCACGAAGTCCTGTGTTCAGGCGGGAGACGCACGATAGGGCTTTGCCCGCGTCTATGTCCTCACCTTGGACTAACTTCTTAGCATATCTCATCATCTCAGTCCCAATTTCTTGGCGGGCTGAGATTGTCTCCAAGAGCTTGATGTATTTACCTACATCCTCAGTATCATTCAGCGACTCGGCGGCGGCGGAGCAGGTATTCACCGGAGAGAAGCCAACTTTATCAATCACGCCTCCTTCATCTGCGCCTTCTCGCATGGCTATTACTATCTGATTGTACGGCTGTTCTAAGTCGGTTGGGTTGATCGCTGAAGGACTGATCTTGTGTATCAGTACCAGCCCCGCTATTATCTCGCTTATACTTGTGAGATTCATCTCGTAGTCCTTTTGCACCATGTAGATTGTATGTGCTGTAGTGCTCAGCACACAGATAGATGCCAGTTTGAATATCCAGTCCGAATAGGGATTGGATGTCCTGTTCATAAAGGTACTTATGAACAGGACGTTCACATCCTGGCATCTTGCAGACGCGATTATTGCCCATCCTCTGATTCATTGCTACCGAGAGTACGTAAGAACCAAGCTGTTTCGTCATCATCTAAGCAGCCGCCCGGAGCGTTGTATCTCTGAACAAGCTCGATGTACACATCCGGGAAAGCTGTCTTTAGCTTCTCCAGATTAGTGTCATCTGCCTTGCGCATGGCAGCCATAATCAAAGCGTAAAACGATGGATCGTCTTCTGCTAAAGTTATTGATTGTTGATAAGCAACGATTCCGTAGTTCATGTTATTCCTCCTCTACCGAATAGGTGCGAGAGCGGAGCAGATCGCCGGATAGTCGTTCCATTTGCTCACGCTCATCAGTTGGGCGGTTCTGGGCTACATAGGTTGCGGCGTTTACCAGATCAAAGACGCGGGGATCATTCGTCCTACCGTAACTGGTGGCCTCACCTGTGATGGTAGCCAGCCAATTCTCTTTGGCTTCGACGGTGATACCGTACTTCTCAGCCCAGGTGTCCACGATGTTATCCAGTTGTTTGGGGTCTACGTGAAGGTTTTGGGAAGCGATAAAGTCATTGGCTGCCTGTTCACTCATCTTCAGTGAAGTAGCCAGAGCATCAGCCACCAAGGTCTGCATCATGGCTTCTTTGATAAAGCGGTGGCGAATTTCAAACGACTCTTCTTCATTCCATCCGTAAATCACGCCATTGCCGCAGACCATGCGATACACAGCAGAAGTAATCCTTACTTTGCCGTTGCCGATTTCGCTGTTGCGGACGTAGACCGCCGGGTGAAGGCCGCCGTGACCATATTGGTCAGGAGTATCATTGCCGAAGGTGATGTTCGGGAGCAAGACGTATGCCCGCAGGTTATCGCCCACTTCGGGGCGGTGGACTTCCGGCTGGTAATGGCTTGCTTGCATTGCCAATACCACCATATCCAAGAGTTGGACGTTGTCGTACGGTGTGTACTGATCGGACAACACCGCCCGGATGTTCTCACCTTTCAGGCGGGTAAGTAACTGCATCTCTGGGCGGACAGCCGTGAGAAAGTCCAGCATGGTGGAGCGTAACTCATCTGGGCAATGTTCTGGGTCGTTCATCCAGCGAGCGGGGGCATCCAGGCGGCCTTCGATTTGGGACAGCGCCCAGTCGTTCAGCCGACCGAGTGCCACGGTGGGGTTATTCCCGTCTGCTGATGTAACCAGCCGGTCGGGGTGGAAGTTCAGGTTGTGTGAAGACACAATCATATCGGAGCAATCATGTGCGTATTCTTGCGTGCGATAGTGTAGATCGTCTAAGGTAATGCTTAGTGGGTGAGACATTGTAAGTCCTTTCTCAATTCATCTGGGTCGTGTAATTTGTGTAAGTAATCATTGGGGTCTTTTGTTCCTCCCGGATATGATAGGAGTAAGACCCGTCCGCGCCAATCTAATCTCGCTGCCAGTTGTCTGGCTTCTTGTTCCTCCTCTTTATCAGGCACGATATAAATCTTACCACGATGGAAGTCCAACCACTCAGGGTTGAATACTCCCTTCCCGCCGGTGCTGGACACGGCAGGGAAACCAAGCAGGGTTAGGGTGATAGCATCGAACAGTCCGAAGGTGACGTAGATCGTATCCGCCTTTTCCACTTCTCTGATGTATGGGACATACAGGGTCGGTTTCTGTCCAGGTATTTGGTAGAAGCGCATCCCTGTTTGTTCTTGTATCCAGGGGCAGGCACGAAATACCACGTCAATGGTCTTCTGTTCTCTGTTGAACACGGGGATGGTGTACCAGCTTTCGTAGTATCCGAGACCAAAGCGCACCCGGCCACCCAATACACCACGCTCCTCCAGATAGTCCTGGTAGGCTGGATTATCCCTGAGAAATTTGTAGCCCATCCGGGCGATCTGATCTCCAGACCACCCGGATGTGTGTGGATAATACTCAGCCTTGACCATTCGTTCTGGAACAGCATTGGACAGTTTGGCCTTGCGCCACAGAGTACCCAGTGCACCGCGCTTGTCGCATCCAAGACAACGAAATCCGTCGGCGTAAACCATCAAGCTGTTACGTTGGTCATCGTGGAAGGGACATTGTGCAGACACATAATCTTCATACCTATGAGCACCGGGCAGTTCCATTGCTTTCTCCAGCGGATCAGTATTCATAGCTTAAAAGGCGGGTGTCCAATCATCCTCTTTGCTCTCAGCGGGCTTAGCTGAGGCTTTCTTCTTGGCCGGAGCTTTGGTCGCTGGTTCTTCAGCAGATTTCTTACCGGCGGAAGTTTTGGAGTTGGACTTCGCAGCATCTTTGGCTGCTGGCTTAGCTGGAGCTTTAGCTGGGCGTTTGGGTGAAGTCATGCCGACAGGGAGTTCAGACAGAGTGGGCCAGCCGTTCTCAAAGTCGGCCTCAAAGGCGGGCGCGCTTTTCAGTTTGGAGATTTCAGCTTCCAAGGCAGGCAGGATGTTGTCGGTGTAACGAACAGCTAGGTTATCATAATCCAGCCCGATCAGGCGAAGGAAGTCTTCGGTTTCTCTCACTACCTTGGAACGCCCAACCAGCGAAGCAAATCCATTCTCGTCCGGCTGAAAGAGATAGTCCAGCACCTTTGCGAACTCACAGCCCTCAAAGTCGCCGGACGTGATCTTACAGATCACGGTGAAAACCGCCTTATCTTCAGCCATCCAGGAGCGGCCATCCTTGCTGGTGCGGGGGCCACCGGGCTGGATACGCCAGCGGGGAAGCTCACCTTCTTTGGCTTGGAAGGACACGAACTCAGCGAAGAACTTACCTAACCAGGGATGCACAGAGTAGATCACTGTGCCGGCTGTGTTCAGAGAAAAGGATGCCTGATCGAGTTTCTTGCCCTCTTTGGGAAGGTGGCAGTAGGCAGGGACATCTTCTTTGGCGATGTCATACCGCTCGCCGGTCACAGAGACCAGCTTCACACTGGCCTTCAGCACGACGATAGAGCCGTGGTCGAAGGTCTTACCGGATTTTACTTGTGATTTCATTTTGCGTTGCTCCTTTGATATTTTTTCAGTTTTGTGTTTTGGCGTGTGTCATTGGCGTCATCTATCATGTTTGATAGTTTGATAAGTAAGGATTGGAAGCCCCTCATTGAGATAACCACTCTCTCATCAGGCAGGATTTCAATGTCATCCTCATCGACTGGGACTTCAATGTAGAGATTATCACCGCCGAAGGTGGGGTTGTATGGCTTGTATTGAACAGGGTCGGGTGCGATTGTCAGCACTTGTAGTCTAACGACTTTTACTTTTGGCATTATTTATTTTCCTCTTGTAACCGCCGACTTTCTCTAAGAACGTGAGCAGGTCTGCTTCTACTGTTGGGATTTCGCGTATGCCTACAACTTGGCGGATCATCTCACGTTTTGTATTGACTAAATCGTTTACCTTTACATCAATCGTGTCTCTCGCAAGCAGGTAAACGGCTTGTACCGGGAATGTTTGTCCCGTCCGATCCAACCTCCCTTCTATCTGTTCTTCGACGGCAGGGTTCCATTCTCGCCCGACGAACAGCAGCGTTGATATATCCATCCCATTCAGTCCGAACAGGTCGATACCTTGCCCACCTGCGGAGGTGAGCAGCATCACCCTTTCATTGGGTGTAGTCTGCCAACGTTGTATCACGTCGGCTCGTTCCTTCTGGCCCATATCCCCCACAATCTTGACTACCTTATACTGCATCAGGTCTTGTTCCAGATAGCCGATTGTGTAGAGATAGGAGCAGTAGATCACCAGCTTCTTATCCGTGGACTCTAAGAAGTCCTTCGCCCACTCAGATGCAACAGCGGCTTTGGCGCGTTCAATCACCTGTTTCAGCGCCATTATCCATTCAAGATCAATGCTGAAGTAAGCCTTACCGAACAATCTTGTCAGAGTCTTATGATCTTCTCGGAACACCTTATAGTAATCAACCGTGTTCACCTCAACAGGAACAAACGTGCGAGTGATGCGTGGAAGCGAAGAAATGTCCTTCTTGTAGCGGCGGAGCATGACGGGAAAGATGCGCCTTTCCAATTCATCCAAATGCAGAGCAGCACCATATCCCATCCCATCGAAACAGTAGCGTTTCATGTAAGATGGGAATGACCAGGCGTCAGGGTCAAGGATGTTCAGCATGTTATACAACTCGGCGGGTTTGTTCAGCAGGGGAGTACCAGACAATCCTACGATGTACTTGGCCCTGCGACAGATGATCCTGGCGGCTCTCGTGCGTATAGCTTTATGGGATTTTATCGCATGGAATTCGTCCAGGATTACCATATCCCAATCTACTTTGGATAACTCCTCCAATCTATGGCTCATCATTGTCCAGGACATAATCAGTCTGCGGCAGGCCAAAAGGGTTTTACTGTCAGGAATGATTTGGATGGATATTCCTGGAAGCCAGTTGTGAACTTCATTCTCCCACTTATACACAACAGAAGCCGGGGTGACAATCAGGATTGTTTCGCATTTCTTGTAGCGTGCGTAGATCAGACTTTCGCAGGTTTTCCCTAACCCCACCTCGTCACACAACAAGCCGCGCCCGTTGACTGAATCCAAGAATGGAATAGCTACAGCCTGGAACGGATAAGGCTTGAAGCCGTTTACTGCATAGGGTTCAGGGTCGGCGGTCTCTCGGCTGAAAGCACCATCCTGTATGAGCTTATCAATACTCGGAGAAATGCGGATGTAAGGTGAAAGCTGGCGTTTCACTTCGGACGCGTGATAAGGCGTGGCAGGGACTTTCCACACCTTATCGGCTGGAACCCAGACCCGCCCAGGAATAGACTTTACAATGTCAATCAAGCCGGAGTCATAGGCAAAGGATATACAGATAAACTTACCTTGTATGGAGATCATCTGTTACCCCCTAAAGGCTGTTGATACGCAATATGTTGTTGTACCGACGACGGCGCAGGCGGAAACTGCCGGCGATGTCCCCATAGCAGGCATCATTGGCGCGTTCAGCAATCAGCCATCGTAGTTCAATACCATTCCAATCTTCTGGTATCTTTCCATCATCAATTTGGGCTACGATAGAGCGTGCTATTGTAGTACACAATTTGAATACAAATTGTTTTTGTTCTTCTGAAGTCATTGTAGTTCCCTTTCATCGGCAGGGTTGCCGAAAACGTTTTGTTTTATTTTAGCACGACATTTCAAAAAAGCAAGGGCGGATTTTTGAAGTAAGCCTTACTTCAAAAATCCGCTACTTGTGTCATGTTACAGATTGTGCTTCTTCAGACACTCTTCCCATTCAGCCTGGAACTGGTTATAGGGCAAACGGCTCTTTTTATCTCCGCCGTCGATCCAGTTCAGGTGTTTGCCAGTGGTCGGCCCCCAAACGTTCTCACTCACTTTCATACCATCACCGGCCCAGAATGCAACTAAGGTTTGGTATGAGTACTACATGGTAATGCCGCCGAGGTCAACGCATAGGGTATGAGCGCCGTAATTGTCAGAGCTATATTTTCCGTAATTCTTGATGCGCGGAAGGTTCATTTTATTACTCTCTTTCTTTGGTAGGTTATCCGAATAGGTGGAAATGTATTTTGAAGGGGGTTCTACAAGAAGTGAACCCCCACAATTTGGGCCGCCCTCAGTCGATCCAGAATGTGCCACAATGCGGACAGTGTGTGCCGCAAGGAGGATCATTCAGGTAGTACGTGTTGCGGTGACGATGAATGTCCATGTCCCCAGGAATGCAGCCGCCCGCTTTGAACACCTGGTTGTATTGATCCTCACGTGCCTGAAGTGCGTGTAGTTCTGACTTAGCAGGCGGGGCGGACTTCTTCTCGGTCTTGAAGGACACATCAGTGCAGTCACACCAGCCTTCAGACATGCCGCATACAGCGTAGGTGTAACTGTATTTGAATGTCTTATCCAAGAAGAGGTTCTCTGGGTTGAAGGGCAGGTCGAACTCATGCCCTTCCAGTTCGTAGTTGTCCCCACTACCCTCACTCATGTTGATGACTGCAATCATGGGGTTCTTGAAGTGGATTATGTTTGCGCCCTTTACATCAACTAACTTCATCACTTCGTCCCGGAAGTACACGACCAGGCGGCCCCCACCATAAGCCTGCTGGATCATCAAGTCAATGTGGGCGTCATACTTCTTGTTCTTCATCAGGATGTGGAGCGTGCGTTTGACATCCTTCAAGTTTTGTTCCAGCAGGTCGCCGTCGAACTCACAGTTATCCACCCACACGCCGGTGTCGTAGAAGCAGACTGGTTGGTTGGTGTGCCGAAGCAGATCATCCAATGGGGTGGATGTGTCACGCTCATAGATGATGTCTCTGATTTCCTCTGCCTTATCTTCCAGGAAGTTGTCAACGTCATCCTCACCGAAGTCATCAGACAGATGTTCCTTCAATTGCTTCAGGATTTCTGTAACGCTAGCATCCTGCGACTCAATCAGCCACCACTCATCAACACATTCATCCAGTTTGCAAATATCCTGGGCTTGAATGGCAGCCTGGATTTTATCTTCGCTTCCGTCCAGTGAGTCATTGTACTCGACATACACAAGCTCATACTTATTATCGAGTGTCTCTTTCACAAGATCAATGGTCAATTCTTTTGTGGCGTTCATTATTTTATTTCCTTTCTCTTATTACCTGAATTATCATGGTGTATTAGTCTCTGTTTATCTAGGTGTCTTACTCGCAATTCCTTATAGTCTTCCTCCTTTGCTATTCTAATGGGAACCTGCCCGATGCACATGCGCCATAGTTCTATCTGTGCCTGCATGAATTCCACTGTGCCTGGGACAACTTCCAGGTATGGATATGCGCCCTCTATCATGTAGGATAGGCGGCGCTTGAACGCAATCTTATTTGGCATAGACCTATCACTACGGCGGCGGGTGAACTCGCGGCGGGTAACAACTTGAATGTAAGCAGGTCTGCCCTTCAAGATGATGGCAATGTGGACAGGTAGAGGCAGGCCGTGATACCAGACAAGGTGATCGTACTGTATCACCTTCAGGTTTAGTGCTTCTGCTGCCTGACGCAGCATCAGCACTTCACGTTTGGGAGAACGGCGGCGTTTGTTCGCTCCTGCCCACTGTATCTGTATCACGTTACCGTCCATCTTTACTCCTGTCCACCAATGTCTCAGTGAACCGAGACAGCTTACCTATCAGGTCAATACGCCTGGCTTGGATCAACACAGCCAGACCAGACAGAATCAATGCCACCCGCTTATAGAATAGAGGTTTAGATGACAGGCGGGCGGCCTGCAATGTGAGCGTGTACTCCAGTTTATTTAAGTCCATAATCTTTTGCCCTTTCTTTGTCGGCCAACAAGATAGGCCGCCATCTCTGCCAGTCTGTATGCGCCAGGTCGTGACACACAGCACACAAGGCGATCTGATTATCCGGCGTGAGTGTGCCTCCTGCCGAGCGGGGAGTTATCTCATGGGTTGCTACAGCCTGGCGCACTAAGCAGTGACTACATCTAGCGGCCATCTTTACCCCCAAACTTTTTATAGATAGCCTCCAACCCATAGAGGACAATCACTGTAATCACAGCCACGATAAGTAAATACACAATGGTGGGCATGACTTACTCCTTTGGCAGATTGCCGTCAATGAAATCCTGCTGGCTAACCAAGTAAGTCTTACTCTGAATGAAGTCAGAGTGCTCACCCCGCAGGGCTTTGCTCATTTCCTCCGACGTGCTGTATCCTTGATACGCACTCAGGTTGGACAGCAGGCGGCGAGCAACCTGCTCATCTTCAGGTTTCACCAGTACGGTGAAATCCACATAGAACTGTGAGGGTTCGACGTTGAACCAGCAGTCGATACCCGCTTTCTTCATGGCTTTGATAATGATCTTGGGATCATCGTCTTGACCTTCAAAGAAGCCATTGCTATACTCAATGTCAGACAGTTCCACCAGGTCAGAGCGTTTCTGTATCTGGATAGGGAGCGCTTTGTTGCGGTTCTTGTATGCCGCCAGGACATCATCCACATCACAGCAATCCACGTGGACGTATCCATCTTCACTCTCAATATAGTCAGGCGTCCAACAATAGCCATCCGGTGATGTCTTGATGATCTTGTGGCACTTCGCACAGAAATCGTACTCATCATCGAAGCCGAAGTCGCCGTGAGTTTCCCAGAACAGATCAACCAACCCATTCAGTGGTTCTGGTATCTGGTAAGGGGTATGACCATCAGATGGATAGCGATCATCTGTGCCCAAGCGGAGATCATCAATCAAATCAGCAGTGTGTTCGTTGTTCAAGTATTCATCAGGAAAGAGTACGGGTTCAGGGCCGGGGATGATGTGATAGGTCATCAGCCCATGTTTGTCATACTGATCAGCAGTAGCGATGGCGTGGGCGTACTTGTTGTAGCAGCCAGCTTCGATAGCAAGCAAGGTGTTGAGTTTGTATACCGCCGACCAGCCACGCATGATAATGAATGGGGTGTCATCATCATCGTGTAGATGGCCGATGTCCAAATCACCATCCTCTATCAGTTTCCCCATGTGTGCGTTCATGTGATCCATAAACAGTTCAGTGTCCATTATCTACTCCTTTGTAGTTAGGATTCTTAGCATGATTCTGGCTTGCTTAGCAATCATATTTTTATGAGCAGCAGCATAAGCAGCATCAGCAGCAGCATAAGCAGCAGCATAAGCAGCAGCATCAGCAGCAGCACGAGCAGCATAAGCAGCAGCACGAGCAGCAGCATAAGCAGCAGCATAAGCAGCAACACGAGCAGCAGAGAGTTCTTGGTCTGTTGCTTCTCCATTAACAAACTTCTCCGCCACTTCTACTGCGTGACGGCTTCGCTCGTCAGTGAGTAACTCCCAAATCTTTCGGACACACCGGCAGGCAAACAATCTTTTGGTACGGTCGTCCCAATTGGGGAAGGTTTCATTCCAGATGTTAGGAAGTTGTCCGCGTTTACAAATCTTGATTGCCATAGCCTTGATAAAGGCGTCTCGATCATGGTACTGTGACATAATCCATTCATGTATGATCTCAGCCTTTGAATCTGGCTGATCTGGCGGAACTCGGATGGACAATTCATTCTTTGTCCACTCACACTCATATCCTTTTCCAGTAATATCATCGTGACTATTCAGGCTGGGAGCGATCTTGACAGTCAGTCCTTGTTTAGTAGGGGCAACCTTGAAGCCAATGAATTCACACATTTTGTTCCTCCGTGTACATCTGTAGGTTCTCACAATCTTGTGAGTTAGCGAACTCTAGTTGTTCTGGAGTGTACTTACTGAAGTATTCTCCATCTGTGTCACCGGGGCGCAGGGTCAGAAAACCCAACAGCGACAAGGCCGCCTTATACGAGGTGGGGTCACGGTATGGGCAGAAGAAGTCATCGCCCTGGAAGATGACAGCATTCTTGATATGATGTCCATCTATCCGCTGAACATGAGAGAACTTATACTTGATCTGCCACTTATTGTCATCCGGGCGGCGGGCTATCGCTTGCATAGTCAGTCTATAATCATCAAAGTCATACGTTGCTCTCATTGCTGCCTCCATACATATCAGCCGGAAGATCATAAGCCAGCCAATCGCCTGGCGTATCCAGGTCGCCCTGACCAGGATAGCAAGGAGAGCAGAGGGCGCAGCGTTTCGTGGTCTTAGACCAGACCACCTGGGTACAAATCTCACCAACGATAGCGGCGTACTCGCGGGTCTTATCTGGCTTATACAGATTATCGTCGTCCCTGATCCAATCACCAATCAGGATAGTATCAGACGGGTTGGACTCGAACTCCGTCTCGATGTCCTCCTCTTCGCCCTCATCTGCATCTCCCCACTCCAGGCGGTGTTGGTTGTCCAGCCACTCTTCGTAGGCCAGGTTGATGCGCTTGTCGATCTCCTCACTCAGCCACTCAACGTGGTTGTTGGTGACGACGCCGGTGGTGGGCGTATCACTTACCACCCACACGCCATAATGATTGATTGCTTTTACTTCATTGTTATCCATGTCCTTTACTCCTTATGTGCCCTGTCGATGGTAGGGCAGACCAAAGGGATTGGAGCGGGGAGTGAAAGCCGCCCGCCTAAATAAAATTCTACGCCGTTTCCCCGAATAAAAACGTAACAAAAGTAACAAAAAAGACATGACATTTATCCTTTA
>Ga0208045_1000769_pt1 | contig 11372 bp, 10 predicted proteins | sample PL_2010_200m_FD_184160 | JGI IMG/M metagenome (GOLD analysis project Ga0208045, IMG submission 184160) | Freshwater microbial communities from Powell Lake, British Columbia, Canada to study Microbial Dark Matter (Phase II) - PL_2010_200m... | ecosystem: Environmental > Aquatic > Freshwater >...
ACCTCATTTTACGTCGCCTTTTACCCATGCCTTTGCCTTACATGCTTACGCCCAAGCCGCGGTTTTACCAGATGGCGATTCGCCTGATGGAGCGGGAGACTTTTCAGATGTACCGGCAGGCAGCTCAACGCCTGGGGTATAAGGAACAGAATATCAAAGGACAGTTTTGCGCTCTACTCTGCCTGATGACCTGGACACAAAAGCCTATGGTCGCCCTTACCCTCGAAGACCTGGATACTTTTATCCAGGAGTTACGCGCGGCATATATATCTGCAAAACGACGACGAAGGAGTGTAAGGAACGGGCTTCCATCCCGCTGGGATAGCCAGCTGAGTAGCCTTCGTAATGTCCTTTATCACATGGGAATCTTCCCTCAACTAACCCGAAGCACTCGAAGAACCAGCTTCGAAAATCAGTGGAAGGATATCCCGCCGGATATTGCCATCCCGGTCCGCCGCTACCTGCAACAGATGGCTTTATCACTCCGCCCTGAGTCAGCCTACCAGGAGAAGACTCGCCTATTTCGTTTTTGCTCCTGGCTGGCTGACAATAATCCGGAGATAATCCGGATAGACCAGATCCGGCGCTGCCATATCGAAGCGTTTAAGGAATACTTACGCTGGGTACCTCCTCAGCACAAATCCAATCGTTTACCTGGCGATGTGTTATGCTCATCGTCCAGGTACCATATACTCGCGGCTTTATACTATTTCTTCAACCGCATCGCTGAGTGGCAGTGGCCGGAGGCTCCCAGGCAGGTGCTTGTATTTACCGGAGATTTCCCTATCCTGGATAGGCCCTCTCCGAAATTTCTGGATGAGATATCCGCGGCGAGATTTTTGGAGGCAGCCAGAAATCATCCCGACCTGTTTACACGGCTCTGCGGCGTCACTCTCATACTGACCGGAATGCGCCAGGGTGAATTCCTTAACCTTACCGCTGATTGCGTTGTCCAGATCGGCGAAAACTACTGGCTCCGCGTGCCTCTGGGGAAAATGCATAACGACAGATACATCCCGCTTCATCCCGAGGTAAAGCAACTCCTGGATGAATGGATAAACCAAAGCCCGCCGAAGGAACCCTATGATTTCCTGTTTACCTGGCACGGATATCGCCTGGGAAGAGGTAAGGTGGCTCTGGCCGTAGAACGAATCGGCAAGGCAGCCGGTATTAAGGAGCACATATCACCGCACCGGCTTCGTCACACTCTAGCTACCCTGGCAATTAATCGTGGAATGCCTCTAGAGAGCATCGCTGCTCTCCTCGGTCATCGCTCTCTTTCTATGACCATGGTCTATGCACGCATCGGCAACCGGACCGTACAGCAGGAATACTCTCAGGTCAGCCAGCATCTGGAGGAGCTCTGCAGCCGAGCAGTAGTACCAGATAGTCCAGGTGAACTGAATCTGGTCGAGGGAAGCCAAATGCGCCGGCTGCGACAGGACCACTGGCGAATGCTGGGAAACGGCTACTGCACCCGACCCGACGGAGTGCCCTGTGAATATGAGACTATCTGCGAGTCCTGTCCCTGCTTTTCAACCACAGTAGAATTTTTGCCCATCCTGAACAAGCAGAAACAGGACGCTGAAAATAAGGGACAAACTCAACGAGTGGAGGTATTTGCCAGACTCATCCAGAACATGGATAAGTCTCTTTCTGAAGCTAATAACATACCCTCTTGATTATTACCTGCATAATAGCACGTTTATCGTCCCTCCCTGGGGTTAGCGCATTTGTTTATAGAGAAAGACAATTGAATGCATACAGAGGTCGTAGCAAATCACTACAGGGAGTCGATAGTAGAGGACAAGATAGCGTCTGTTGGGTCATCAAACACTGGAATAGTCTTTGATAAACTGCACCGTTAGCTTTATACTACCACTGAGGATTAGAATGATTGGTAATAAAATCCTGATTGTTGAAGATGACCAAAATCTACTAGCTACGCTCAAATATAACCTTCTTAAAGAGAGCTATGATGTGATTACGGCCGTCGACGGCGCACAGGCCATAGAGACTGCGCGACGAGAAGGACCGGAACTGATTGTTCTGGATGTTATGCTACCAAAACTGAGCGGTTTTGAGGTGTGCCGCACACTGCGGAAAGAAATGACTGTCCCAATCCTCATGCTCACTGCCAAGACGGAAGAAGTTGACAAAATAGTCGGGCTTGAAATCGGGGCTGATGATTACATGACTAAGCCATTCAGCATGAGAGAGTTGTTGGCTCGCGTGCGGGCCATACTTCGACGAGCCAAGATGGCCGAGCCCACACCGGCTGATGAGAAGACTTTGCTAAAAATCAACGACCTTGAGATTGACCTTGCCCGACATAGAGCTTCCCTGAGAGAAGCGGTTCTGAATCTTACCCCAAAGGAGTTTGACCTGCTGGTTTTCCTCGCCAAAAATAAAGGGTTCGTCTTTAATCGCGAGCAGCTTCTGGAAAAAGTGTGGGGCTATGACTATGCCGGCGATACCCGTACAGTAGATGTCCATATCAGGTGGCTAAGGCAGAAAATTGAGACTGACCCGGCACACCCGAGAAATTTGCTGACCGTAAGGGGCGCGGGTTATAAACTGGGAGATTAGAATTGTTCCGTAGTATTCAATGGCGCATAACTATCTGGTTCGTTCTACTTGCCATAGTAAGTATGGCGGTTCTGGGTGCGTACCTTACCAGTTCTGTCAGAAGCAGCCAGCTAAGTAGCCTGCGCACCCAGCTGGAAAACGAGGCTAAGATTACCGCTGAAGCCAGCCTTCCAGGTTTTACCAGTCAAGAAGGAGGAAATATCCTTGATGCTTTGGCTAAAAAGCTGGGAGGTCAGATTGACACAAGGATAACCATAATCGCCTTGGATGGTTTTGTACTTGGCGACTCCAACGAAAACCCCGCGACTATGGAAAATCATGCCACACGTCCCGAGGTTAAAGATGCCCTAGCTTCAGGCATCGGGGAAAGCACCCGCTATAGCACCACCCTGGGAAAGCAGATGATGTACGTGGCTGTTCCTATAATAATTCAAGGAGAGGTTCTGGGTGTCGCCAGAGTTGCCCTTCCGATAACCCAGGTTGAAAACTCGGTTAATCGTATTATCCTAAGTATCGTCGTCGCCATGATAATAGCAGCAATGCTTGTCATCTTAGCAGCGTGGCTAATTGCCAGGATGACAACACAGCCAATCAGGGAACTCACCAGAGCATCCCGGAAAATAGCTTCGGGAGAATTTGGTCAAAAGATATCTTTAGGGACAAAGGACGAGTCGGGACAGCTCGCCCATGCCTTTAATGAGATGTCATTGAAGCTAAAAGAAATGTTGGCAACAATCTCAGAAGATCGGGCCCGCCTCACAAGTATCCTAGATAACATGGCTGATGGTGTCATCTTGACTGATGCCGAAGGAAGTGTTGTCCTGACCAACCGGGCTGCCCAGAAGCTCTTAGGCATCAGAGACAAAAACACCGAAGGTAGACCTCTTATAGAGGTAGTACGCGAGCACGAGTTGAACGACCTTTTAAACTCTTGCCTGGAAACAGGCCAAGAGCAGATTGCCCAGTTCGAGTTGGCCACATTAAACAAGTTTCTGCGGGTAATTGCCATCCCTATCGCTAATGACAGGCTAGACGGAGTGCTGCTTTTAATCCAAGACCTCACCGAGCTAAGAAGCCTGCACACGATGCGGCGGGAGATGGTGGGGAACATATCCCATGAGTTCAGGACACCGCTGGCCGGGATAAAGGCGATGGTGGAGACGTTACAGGATGGTGCCGTTGATGACCGAGAGGCAGCTAAAGACTTCTTATCCAGAATCGAAGCCGAGGTAGACAGAATGACCCAACTGGTCGCCGAACTGACCGAGTTGTCGCGTATTGAAACCGGCAAAGCTGAGCTGAAGTTGGAGCTTGTGAACCTCAACATGATTGTAGAAGAGGTTATCGCCCAACTCACGCCCCAGGCGGAAAGACAGAACCTTTCTCTTGAGATGACACTTGCGGATGACCTGCCAGCTACCCCGGTGGATAAAGAGCGCATCCGACAAGTAATGGTCAATCTCATACACAACGCCATAAAATTCAACCGCCCCGGCGGAAGCATCAGAACCACGACTAAACAGTCGGAAGGTTCGGTTGTGGTGGAGATATCGGATACCGGAACAGGCATTGCCAAGGATGATTTACCTCAAATTTTCGAGCGCTTTTACAAAGCTGATAAATCCCGAACCGGTCAGGGCTCTGGTATGGGGCTGGCAATTGCCAAACATATAGTTGAGGCTCACGGAGGCAATATTTGGGTGCAGAGTGAAGAGGGTAAGGGCTCGACTTTCAGCTTCAGCCTACCGCTAAAATAGATAATTCAGAATTTAACAAAACTTTAACAAAGCCTTAAACCGTCTTTAAACTTCGTCAACTAAGCTATTTATAGATGAAGTTGAATTTTTAAGGAGGTTTAAATATTGATAATAAGGATTGACAAGCTAAAGAAAAGCCGGCTGGCCTTAATCCTCATGGCCGCGCTGGTCATCATTGCGGCAGGATGCAACAGTCAAAGTGCTACCACGCCAACCGGTGATGAACTCTCCGGCTCTTTCAGTATCATCGGCTCCAACACGGTGACGCCGCTGACTTCGGTCTGGGCGGAAGAGTTTATGAAGATGCACCCGAAGGTAAATATCGCTGTCAGCGGGCCGGGGTCAGGGGCCGGTATCGCTGCCCTGATTAATGGCACCACTGATATCTGCCAGGCTTCACGCACCATCAAGCAACAGGAGATTGACCAGGCAAAAACCAATGGGGTGGAGCCCTACGAGATACAGGTGGCCACCGATGCGCTCTCGGTAGTAGTAAATCCTGCAAATCCGGTGTCTGAACTCACTATCGTTCAGCTTTCCGCCATCTACACCAACCAGATAACCAACTGGAAAGAGGTCGGAGGCAACGATGCCCCCATTGTGGCAATTGCACGCGATACCAACTCAGGTACCCATGTCTTCTTCAAGGAGCACGTGGTGCAGATGCTGGGGCTACCCGCCGAAGACAAGAGTCTTGAATATGGCAATAAAGTATTGCAATTGCCTTCCACTGAGCAAGGGGTTTCCGAAGTTGCCAGGAACCCCAATGCCATCTTTTATCCCGGGCTGGGTTACTTAACAAGCGAGGTCAAGCCCCTCGCGATAAAGAAAACGGCCAGCACACCAGCAGTCCTGCCAAGCGTGGAGACGGCACTGGGTGGTACCTATCCTATTGCCAGGCCGCTACTGTACTATACCAATGGAGCGCCGTCCGGAGCCATCAATACCTTTATTGACTACTGTTTATCACCCGAAGGTCAGGGAAAAGTGACCGAGGTAGGATACGTGCCATTGAAGTAATGAGGTAAGGTAGAATATGCTGGAGCAACTATCTCCAGCCACCACCGCTCGAGAGATTAAAAAAAACCTCCGGCGGCGGTGGCGGTTTGGTGAAAAATTTATTGAGGGCTGGATTTTCTTGGCGGGCATACTTACCATCGTCATCCTGCTGGGTATAATCGCTCTTCTTTTAAAGGAAGGACTGCCCATTTTTCTCGACACACCGCCCTGGGAGTTCTTCTTCGGCACAAAGTGGTACCCTGTTTCCGACCCGCCCACCTTTGGCATTATGCCCTTCTTCGTAGCTACAATCTGGGTCACCCTGGTCGCCACTGCCATATCGGTTCCGGTTGGCGTGGCCTGTGCCGCTTACCTGTCTGAGGTGGCCCCGGCGAAGGTGAGAGAGACAGTCAAGCCGGTTATCGAGATACTGGCTGGTATTCCATCGGTAGTGATGGGCTTCATAGGACTTATGCTCCTGTCACCGCTGGTACAGAGCGCCTTTAACCTTAATACAGGGCTATCCGGACTTACCGCCGGCATCATGTTGTCCCTGATGAGTTTGCCTATAATCATCAGTGTCTCCGAGGATGCCCTGCGGGCGGTGCCAAGCGATTTCAGGCAAGCCGCCTACGCCCTCGGCGCTACCAGGTGGGAAACCATATGGCACGTATCCATACCGGGGGCGCTCTCCGGAATCACGGCTGCCGTTATGCTGGGCGTGGGGCGCGCTATCGGTGAAACGATGACCGTGCTAATGGTGGCCGGTGGTGCCTTGGCGGTGCCTGTTTCTCCCACTGAGCCGATGATGCCCATGACGGCGGCCATTGCCTCGGGTATTGGAAACGCCGTGCGCGGTGGATTGCAATATCAGGCATTGTTTGCGATTGGTCTCGTTCTATTTGTAATTACTCTGGCCGTTAATCTGGTTGCCGATAGAGTACTTGAGCGCCAGAAAAGGAAGTTTGCGAGGTAGTCATGAAAGCAAGAGCAATACCAACACGACAATTATCGCAACGGGCTGCCTTCAGTCTTATCATCGTTGCTACTATCATTGTTGTAATCCCCGTTTTAGTCATTGTCCTCCAAATTATCCTCAACGGTGCCAGTGCCATTAGCTGGGACTTCCTGACTCAGGCACCTTCGCAGGCAGGGAAAGCCGGTGGTATTTTACCGGCCATCGTGGGTACTTTCTATCTAATGCTGGGTACTATTGTATTTGCTTTGCCTCTGGGTGTCATGGCAGGAATATACCTCACTGAGTACGCGCGGGATAATTGGCTTACCCGGCTTATCAACCTTGCCATATTAAACCTGGCAGGAGTGCCCAGTATCGTCTACGGGCTTTTCGGATTGGGCATCTTTGTGCTGCTCTTTCATTTTGGCATGTCTCTGCTTTCCGCCAGCCTCACTTTAGCCTGCCAGGCCCTGGCGATGACGGTGACAACTTCCAGAGAAGCCATACTGGCGGTGCCCAGGGAATATAAGGAAGGCAGCCTGGCGATAGGCGCTACGAGGTGGCAGACAATCAGACACCTGGTGTTACCGCAGGCCCTGCCTGGTATCATCACCGGAGCTGTGCTGGCCATGAGCCGCGCCGCCGGGGAAACTGCGCCGATACTGGTGGTCGGGGCGGCATTCCTTATCCCAGGATTGCCGCAGTCACCCTTTGACCAGTTTATGGCATTGCCTTACCATCTCTATACGGTAGCCGCACATGTTCCCGGTATGCCCAAAAGCACCGTTTGGGGTGTTGCCCTGGTTCTATTGGTAGTTGTTCTATCCTTCAATATTCTCGCCACTATTATTAGATTACGAACTCGTCAACGGAGGCTTAACGCATGAAGATGAATTCCGTATTGTCAAACATAGATAAGGATAAGGCAGTTGACCGGAATGAGGTAAAGCTCAGAACAGATACGGTAAGTCTGTACTATGGAAGTTTCCAGGCATTAAGAAATATCAGCCTGGAGATATCTGAACGTACCATCACTGCAATTATCGGGCCATCGGGTTGCGGCAAATCATCCTTCATCAGACTTTTTAACCGCATGAATGACCTGATAACCGGAGCCAGAGTCGAGGGGATAGTTGAGCTTGACGACATCCCCATCTATGACAGGACCATTGACGTGGTAGAACTGAGGAAAAGGGTGGGCATGGTCTTCCAGAAGCCTAATCCCTTCCCCATGTCAATATTTGAAAACGTAGCTTTTGGCCCAAGGCGACATGGAAGGTATAACCTTGGTGAGCTTGAAGATATCGTTGAAAAAAGCCTTAACCAGGCAGCGTTGTGGGACGAGGTTAAAGACAAACTCGGGCAATCTGCCCTTTCACTCTCCGGCGGGCAACAACAACGATTGTGCATCGCACGCGTGCTGGCCGTGGAGCCGGAAGTGATTCTCATGGATGAACCTTGCAGCGCCCTCGATCCGGTAGCTACCCTTAAAATCGAGGACTTGATGAGAAGCCTGGCTGAAAACTATACTATCGTTATCGTTACCCACAACATGCAACAGGCGGCACGGGCATCCGATATGTCTGCTTTCTTTATGATGGAGGAAGACAGGGCAGGGGTTCTGGTGGAATATGGCCTCACGTCTGAGCTCTTCACTAACCCTAAGGATAAACGTACTGAGGACTATATCACCGGACGATTTGGTTAGAAGCATAAGGAGGTTTTGACAAATGGAGATAAGGACAATCTTTCATAAGAAACTCAGGGAAATTCAGGACGATGTTCTCGTCATGGGAAGCATGGTGGAGAAAGCCATCACACGTTCCGTTGAAGCGCTTAAAGAGAGAGACCTTGGTAAAGCACGAGAAGTGATAACCGGAGACCTTACAATTAATAAAAAGCGATTCAACATAGAAGAGAAATGCGTACAGCTGATTGCGACTCAGCAACCTATGGCCAGTGACCTGCGTGCTATTATCTGCGTCCTGAATATAATTACCGAGATAGAGCGGATCGGTGACCATGCGGAAGGTATCGCCAAGATCGTAGTGATGATTGGTGATGAGCCACCGCTGAAGCCGCTTATTGATATACCCCGCATGGCTGAAAAAGCAAATGATATGCTGCATCGAAGTCTGGACGCCCTGATAAACCGCGATGCCGATGCGGCTAAACGAATTGTTGGTGAAGATGATGAGGTTGATAACCTTTATGACCAGATATTCCGTGAGCTGCTTACCTTTATGGCTGAAGACCCTAAAACTATAACGCGAGCCACTCGTCTGATATGGGTCGCCCATAACTTGGAGCGCAGTGCTGATAGAGTTACCAATATTTGCGAAAGAGTGGTCTACATGGTAACAGGGAAGATGGAGGAATTAAACATCTCAAAGTATTAAAGAAATGACACAGCCAAGTGTCTATTTCATTACACAAACACTCAGAATGTGACACTACGAGTGGTATTGCACGTTAGATAGAACCGAGAACTTGATACCAAGCCTTTCGCCTGTAGTAATTATCTCGGTCTGAATCCCAATAGATATTCTCATATTATTCTCATATTTCTTACAGTATAATGTTGATGTGCAGATACTTATCGTCGAAGATGAAGAGAAAATCGCCAACTTCTTGAGGCGTGGCCTGTTGGAAGAAAGCTATGCGGTTGACATTGCCGGTGATGGTGAAGATGCTTTGTACAAATTTGAAATCAATGAGTATGACCTCGTTATCTTGGATCTTCTCATCCCGAAGGTAGATGGCATATCCGTATGCCGTAAAATCAGGGAGGTCAATACGAGTATCCCCATCATCATGCTCACAGCTAAAGATGCAACTGGAGATAAGGTCAAGGGGCTCGATGCAGGCGCCGATGACTACATGACGAAGCCTTTCTCCTTTTCCGAGCTTTCCGCGAGAGTACGGGCTTTGCTCCGGAGAGGTAAAAAGGCGGACCCCACAATTTTAACGATTGACAATCTGTCGCTCGACCCGGCGACAAGGACTGCGAAACGCGGGAATAAGGCGATTGTACTGACAACGCGGGAATATGCTCTCCTTGAATATTTTATGCGTAACCCGGATCGAGTCATAACAAAAACGGAACTATTAGAACATGTCTGGGATTACAACTATGACGGACTCTCCAATATCCTGGAAACGTATGTAAAGTACCTGAGAAAGAAACTCAAGGTGCATCCGGAGGAGAAGGAACTCATCCATACGATGCGGGGTTCGGGTTATATTTTAAGGTAAAAAGACTATGTTTAGAAAAGCAAATATTAAACTGACTCTTTTTTATTCCGCCCTGTTCCTCGTTTCATTCTGGGTATTCAGTGCCGGCCTCTATATCTGGATGGAGAATTCCTTCGGAGAAAGTTACATAAGCGAAGTACAACAGCAGAGCGAAATTGAGTCTGGATTGGACGAAGAACATGTAGATATTGCGGATATTGCAGCACAGGTAGCGATAGACCGTCTGGGAATAACTCTACTTATTCTTAACGGAGCGATGATAATTATCGTCCCCGGTATCGCCTGGCTGATGACTCGGCGCACCCTTGCGCCCGTGCAGCGCATCCATGAGCAACAAAAGCAGTTTGTTTCCGATGTAGCCCACGAACTCAGAACTCCGCTTTCAATAATGAGCGGCGAACTGGAAGTTGCGCTGGGGAAAGAACGTACAACCGCAGATTATCGGCAGGTGCTCACCAGCAGTAAGCAGGAAACGGATCGTCTGATTGCCCTTGCAGAAAATCTCCTGTTCCTGGCCAGAGATGATCAGAGGCAACAGACTCTCGAGTTTGAGAAGGTGGATATAACCGACCTCATCGGCAGTGTTATCGCCAGCCTCCAGACCGAAAGCTTAAAAAAGGAGATCTCGCTACATTTTGAACCCGAAGATGAACCCACCTTTACCTGGGGTCAACCGGCCATGCTTCAACGCCTCTTTTTTAACATCATCCATAATGCTATCCATTACACGCCGATAAAAGGAGACATTTGGATTTCATTGTCAACCGGTAAGCAATACGCACAGGTGAAAATAAAAGATAATGGAATCGGGATATCACCGGAAGACCAAGAAAAAGTTTTCAACCGATTTTATCGTGCCGATGATTCCCGCTCTCAAGCAAAGGGCTATGGACTGGGTCTGGCCATCTGCAAATCAATTGTTGAATTGCACCGTGGTAAAATAAACCTTCGCTCGGCCATTAATCGGGGCTCAACATTCACTATCTCACTTCCCGTAACGAAGAATTAACTCTCAGACTATTCTCACGTTCTTCCCATCATGGTCTTGTTATACTGATATTATATTGAAGGAAAGGAGGTAAAAAGCTATGTTGAAGAAATTATTGATGGGAGGCGGTATCGCCGGTGTACTTACCTTAGGGGCGATCATAGGTAGTCTTACCTTGGCACCAGTGTTTGCCCACTCGACGGATACCAACCCTCCAGCGCAGGCTGCTGTTCAAAGCGTTGAGGCCGATGACGCTACAGAAACTGCGGTGGCAGGTCCAGACCTGGACGATGTCGAGGAGCAGAATGAAGTTGACGAGGCACAGCCGCAGTACGCCGGTTCTATCCAGCTTGACGAAAACCAGAACCAGGAAATGAGCGAAGCTGATGAGGCAGCTGCACTGCAGGCCAAGGCCACTATCAGTGCCGCCGAAGCCGAAGCTGCTGCCTTAGTGGCTAACCCCGGAGCAACTGTTATCAAGACCGAACTTGATAATGAAAATGGCGCTCTGGTCTACAGCGTCGAGCTGAGCAACGGTAGCGAAGTTAAGGTTGATGCTGGCACGGCAAAAATCCTTCACACCGAGGCAGCTGGCCAGGATAGTGAGGATGAGTCAGGCGAGACCGCCGAAGACTAGAACAAACTGGTATCAATCCGATGAGGGAGGGTGTTTGGTACAACCCTCCCTCATTATTTTACCCAGAAAGGACAATTTATAGATGAACAATAAGACAAGAAAGAAAAATAGTCCATTAATAGTATTGGCATTGCTGGCACTTATCACAGTGATAAGTATGATGGCTTTATCGGCTTGCAGTAGTGGGAA
>Ga0208045_1000775_pt1 | contig 11332 bp, 12 predicted proteins | sample PL_2010_200m_FD_184160 | JGI IMG/M metagenome (GOLD analysis project Ga0208045, IMG submission 184160) | Freshwater microbial communities from Powell Lake, British Columbia, Canada to study Microbial Dark Matter (Phase II) - PL_2010_200m... | ecosystem: Environmental > Aquatic > Freshwater >...
TTCCAGAATTCTCACCAGGTACTTGAACTCGCCCCGGATATAGATATAGCAGGTGTTAACGCCGAGGGCATAGCTCGACACGATCAGCCCTTCCACCAGCCGGTGTGGTAGATGTTCCATCAGGTAGCGGTCCTTAAAGGTACCGGGTTCGCTTTCGTCGGCATTGCAGACCAGGTACCTGGGCTTATCCGATTTCCGGTTCAGAAAGCTCCATTTCAACCCGGTAGGAAAACCGGCCCCCCCCCTGCCCCGTAACCCGGAGCGGGTTACCTCCTGGCCCACTTCGGTGGGACTCATCTCGAGCAGCGCTTTCTCCACCGGGCGATAACCTCCATGTGACCGGTAAACCCCGAATTGCCGGATCCCCGGAATCCTGATATGTTCTAACAAAACTGGCTTGCCCATGTCAAATCAGCCGATGAAGGGTCGGCTGCCTGTTTACGTAATGTATCCAGCAGGCGGTCAATGGCCACCTGATCAAGTTGCTCATGAAATTGGGTGTTCACCTGTAGTACCGGTGCATAGCCGCAACCTCCCAGGCACTCCACCGTTTTAAGGGTAAAAAGTCCGTCGGGAGTCGTCTCACCCACACCGATCTGTAACTTCTCCTTCAGGTACTCAAGAATCTCTTCCCCTCCGCAGATGGCACAGGGAGCAGTACGACACACCTCGATCACATATTTTCCCACCGGTTCAAGGTAAAACATAGAATAGAAGGTTGCTACTTCAAACACTTCAATCGGATTGAGCTGCAGCAGGGAAGCCACGTAATCCATTACATCCACCGACAGGTACCCACCCAATTCCTCCTGCGCCATATGCAGTACAGGGAGCAAGGCCGATTTTTGTTTCCCCTCCGGATACTGCTGGATCAGTTCGCGCACTTTTTTCAGTGTCGCTTCCGAAAAAGCAACCGGTCGGTTCTCCTTGACATGCAACCGATGGGTGATCATGCGTCCAACTCTCCCGCAATAACATTCATACTACTCATGGTCAATATCGCATCCGACAAAACCCCTCCTTTGATCATCTCCGGAAAAGCCTGGTAGTAAACGAAACAGGGTCGGCGGAAATGGAGCCGGTAGGGTGCCCTGGCACCATCGCTCACCAGGTAAAATCCCAACTCCCCGTTCCCTGCTTCCACCGAGTGGTAAATTTCACCAACCGGAACATTCACTTCCCCCATAACGATCTTGAAATGCCAGATCAGGGCCTCCATTTTATCGTAGACCTCCTCCTTCGGCGGGAGATAAAATTCCGGCACCTCCATGTGGTAATCCCCTTCCGGCAGGTTATCGAGTGCGTTGCGGATCAGCTTCAGGCTCTGCCACACCTCTTCCTGGCGAACACAGAACCGGTCGTAGGTGTCCCCCTGCGTCCCCACCGGGATCTGGAAATCGAAATCGTCGTAGGAGCTGTACGGATTCATGACCCGCACATCGTAATCCACACCTGCAGCCCGGAGGTTCGGTCCGGTGAAACCATAGTTCAGTGCTCGCTCGGCACTGATCCCGCCCACGCCGATGGTCCGGTCCATGAAGATCCGGTTCCGCATCAGCAGCTTTTCAAACTCTTTCAGAACCTTCGGAAGATGATCCAGAAACTCCCGTATTTTCCGGATAGCGGAAGGGGAGAAATCCCGTTCAAATCCCCCGATCCGTCCCATATTTGTTGTCAGGCGTGCACCCGAAACCTCTTCGTATATCTCGTACACCCGTTCGCGCTCCTGAAATACGTATACAAACCCGGTAAGGGCACCGCTGTCGACCCCGATCACGCTGTTGCAGATCAGGTGATCGGTTATACGGGCCAGCTCCATCAGAATGATCCGCATGTAATCGACCCGTTTGTTGGATCTGATCCCGATCAGCTTTTCCACCGCCATGTGATATCCAAGGTTATTGATAGGGGCCGAACAGTAGTTGAGCCGGTCAGTCAGCGGAGTGATCTGGTAGTATGGCCGGTGCTCGGCAATCTTTTCAAATGCCCGGTGGATGTACCCGATAGTCTGCTCCGCTGCAATGATCTCCTCCCCGTCCATGGTCAGCACATTCTGGAATATCCCGTGCGTAGCCGGGTGGGTGGGGCCGAGGTTGAGGGTGGTATAGTGATTATCTTCCAAAAAAGCGGTCATCTTTATCCTCCCGCGTGGGGTCCTCCAGGGGATATTCTTTCCTGAGGGGAAAGTAATCCAGGTATTCCACGTTGAGGATCCGTTGTAAATTCGGGTGTCCGTCAAAAATAATTCCATAAAAATCAAAGGTCTCCCGCTCCATCCAGTTAGCTGCTGCGAAGAGCGGTGTGATGGAAGGCAGATGCGGAGATTCCTGCGGAACAAAGGTTTTGACCCGGATGCGTCGATTTTCCGTCAGGTTGTGGAGGTGGTATATGACCCCCAATGGTAACGGGCTATCCGGAAAATGTATGCCGCAAAGTGTAGTCAGAAAAGTAAATCCCATCATTTCATCCTCTTTAAGGAACCGGATCACCTCATGGATGATGCTCTTTCCCACCGTAACCGTAAGCATATCCGAGGAGTTATCCATGTCAAGGGTTCCCTTATCAAACCGTATGTTCAGAGTTTCGATGATAAAGTTTACTTTCTCCATCTCAATCCGCGTTATCCGCGTTCTATCCTTTTTAAATGCCGTAGCTCATTAGTAGTTCTTTATACTCCTGTGAATATCTCCTTCTCAACGATTCCTTCCCCACCAGTTCCTGGATCTTCATGAAGCCGTCGATCACCTGTTCCGGTCGTGGTGGACAACCCGGTACATAGACATCGACCGGCACCACTCGATCGATCCCCTGCAATACACTGTAAGTATCAAATATCCCGCCACTGGAGGCACAGGCTCCCATGGCCAGTACCCAGCGGGGCTCTGCCATCTGAATATAGACCTGTTGTACCACCGGTGCCATTTTTTTGGCGATCGTCCCCATCACCATCAGCAGGTCGGCCTGCCTGGGACTGAAACTCAACCTTTCCGATCCGAATCGTGCCAGGTCATAATGCGCTCCCATCGTGGCCATGAATTCGATGCCACAACAGGAAGTGGCAAATGGCAGTGGCCAGATCGAGTTCTTTCGTGCCAGTCCGATTACTCTGTCGAACGTAGTAGCAAAGAACCCTGCCCCCGTGTGTCCGTCAGGAGGCTCTGCCTTGGTATATTTTGGAAATCGTTTATCCATGTATTGTATTACTCCCAGTTGAAGGCCCCTTTTTTATAGATATAAAAGAACCCGAATAACAGGAACGACAGGAAAACCAGCATCTCCAGGTAGCCGTCCCAGCCGAATTCTTTGAAATTGATTGCCCAGGGGTAGAAGAAGATGATCTCCACGTCGAACAAGACAAAGAGGATGGCGATCAGAAAGTACTTTATGGAGAAGGGAAACCGGGCATTTCCTTTCACTTCGATCCCGCACTCAAAATTTTCCTCCTTACGCAGGGTGTGAATTTTTTTCCGTTTCCCTGCCATGAAATGGGTCAGGGTCATCGTGATGACCACAAAACCCAGCGCTACCACACTCTGGACGAGGATCGGTATATAATCAGCCGGGAAAAAATCAGGTGTCACCACACCTCTGATGGATTAAAATCCGGGCATTCCCGGGATATCAACCTATGGTCATAGAGAGCACCCAGAAGCAAAAGAAGATCACAAGCGCGATGATCGGGAGAACGACAATCCAATTTCCTTTTGTTTCCTTATCCATGTGAATCCAGGTTTACACGTACAAAGATAGTACAACTATTTTAAAATTCGTCCGGCAGACGCTTCAATTCCTCATAGGTGAACACCGGCCCGTCTTTGCATACATAGGTACTGCCGATGTTGCACCGCCCGCATTTCCCCAGGCCGCATTGCATCTTCATCTCCAGTGTGGTGATCACATCCTTTGGCGCAAAACCAAGCCGATCGAGTGCCAGCAGGGTGTATTTGATCATGATCGGGGGGCCGCACGTGATGACCTTGGTGTTTTCGACCTTCGGCTTGACCACCTCTTCCAGAATTTTCGGGACCACTCCCACATGTTCTTTCCAGGTATCCTCCGGTTTATCGATGGTAAGTATGACCCGCAGGGATTTGTTTGTTTTCCACTCTTCGATCTCCTCCTTGTAACAGAGATCGGCCGAGGTACGGGCCCCATAGAGTATGGTACAATCAGCATACTGATTGCGGTTATCAATGGCATACTGAATCAGTGAACGCAATGGCGCCAACCCGATACCACCTCCGACAAAAAGCAGGTTCTTCCCTTTCAGATCCTCCAGCGGGAACCAGTTCCCGTAAGGTCCGCGGATCCCCACTTCATCCCCTTCGTCGATATCCCGGTGGATGTCGGCGGTCACAATCCCTGCCCGTTTGATGGAACAGTCGAAGGTGCCTTTCCGGGTAGCCGATGAGGCAATACAGAAGGTACACTCGCCGCTGCCGAGCAGGGAAAACTCGATAAATTGTCCGGGCAGCCAGTCAAATTGTTCCGTCAGGGACTCATCCCTGAATTTCAACCGGTAGGTGCAGATATCCGGGGTCTCCTGGATAATCTTATCCACCTTGCAGATCATGGGGACTAGTAATTGTTCCATAGTGAAATAGTGAAATGGTGAAATAGTAAAATGGTAAAATTATCACTCATCTACGTTTCTTTAAATTCCTTCATTCCTTCATTCCTGCATTGAACTTGCTACTTTAGTTACTACCTCAAAAATGCTGATGTTCACCGGGCAGGAAGTGGTGCACTTGCCGCAGCCAATGCATAAGTTCACTCCAAACCGCTCCTTGTAATAGACAAACTTGTGCATGGCCCGCTGACGCCAGCGACGGTATTTCACCGGCCTGGGATTGTGACCACCTGCCATCAGCGTGAAATAAACGTTATTACAGGAATCATAGCTCTTGTACCTGACCCCCTTATCCCGGATCTTCTCGTCGGAGATCTTGAAGCAATGACAGGTTGGGCAAACAAACGCACAGGTGTTGCAGCTGACACAGCTGGATGGCACCTCCTCGAAGGTAGGAGAATCAAACTGACCCTGCATCCGTTCGTTGATCTCCTGGTAGTTCATCTTCAGACGGAATGAGGCAGCAAATGTTTCATACTGCTTTTTCATTTCAGCCTCCGCCGATCCATTGGCAGATGTCAGACCTGTGGCATTTTCCTTCAGGAAGGTCTCCCCCTTCTCTGTACGTGCCTGCAGGTAGATCTTCCTGTCGGCCCCATTGATTACCGCCACATCCACGGCATCCAGGGTTTCCAGGTCGTAGTCGAGGGAAGTACAGAAGCAATGGGTGGCAGCCTGGTCGCAGCGCGGCGATATCAGTATGGTGTTCTCCCTGCGTTTCTCGTAATCTGTATCGATGTAATCCCATTTGTAGACCGCGTCCAGCACCTGGAGTCCCCGGGCATCGCAATGCTTTACTCCCAGTATCACACGCTTCCCGGCCAGCGGATCCTCTGCGGTATCGGAAAGTTCGGTTCCGGCACTTGTAGCTGTATATTTCATCACCTTTGCCGACTTGGGAAAGAAGAGCGGTTTCACGCTCATGGTCCGGGGGATCGGAGACTCAGGATCGCATTCGGAGAGGGAATTCACCTTTTTGAAATCGAATTTCCCGAATTTTTCTACCGGGCCATAGGTGTCGTGAGCGCGGATGATCGCCTCATAAAACGCTTGCAGCCCGGCCTGATCAGTGCTATAGGTTGTGAGTTTCATCGTGTTGGAATAAATTACAGGATAAAATCGTCAGGATCGCTCAAACTGTACTTGTAGAAGGCTCCCCGGTCCCCTTCGGTCATCCCGGCCAGGTGCTCCTGGAAGTTCTCGTAGATTACCTTTTCGTTCAGTTTGTGCAGCAGGTGCAGCGGAAGGTGAATCGGGCAGGCTTTTTCGCAGTTACGGCAATCCACACACCGGCCGGCCAGGTGCAACGACCAGGTCATCAATGCATGGAAGGCGCTGGAAGTGGTGTTTGCTCCGTGAAAAAGGGTAGCGGTCTCCTGGTCGATGCAGCATTTGGCACAATAACAGAGCGGGCAGGAGTGACGGCAGGCATTGCAGCGAATGCAGTTTTCAAAGATCTCCTCAAAATATTCCACACGGTCGGTCAGGGTTTTCTCATCAAGTTCCCGGATATCAGCATTCACCTGATATTCCCGTTTTCCCGTTGCAGAACCGAGCAGTTCGTCGTACACTACCGCATCGGGCATCATGCATTCCACACAGTTCTGAGCCTTCTCTCCCGTTTCATTCACCACCCCTTCACAGGCGATCCCGATAATGTACAGGTTTTCCCGTTTGACCTGGCTTTCGGTGAGCATCAGGTTCAATGCACGGCTGTCGCATCCCTTCACGATCAACCCTACCCGTTTGTTGCGGGTATGTTCGTACTTCAGGTAATTGGCCAGATTGAAAACCGATTTATCGGTGAACAGGAGCTGATCCACATCCTTGTACTGGTGGATCAGCACCGGTACCTGGTTTTCATCAAAACCCGTATTGCGGTACCCGATGAATATATCGATCTTCCCTTCGGAAAAGAGTCGGCCGGCAATATCCTGAATTTGCTTTGTATAGTCCATGATTATCAGCTGTTTTCCTTTTTATAGAGATGCAATGGTCCCAGTTTCCTGATGTCCTCTGTAACTTTGGTTACCACTTTAGCGAACTTGGCCCCTTCGGCAGCCGAGACCCAGGAGAACTGGACCCGGTTCTCATGAAAGCCGACGAAATTCAACAGTTTCTTGGTGACCAGGAACCGGCGGCGGGCATAGTAATTCCCTGAGATGTAGTGGCAGTCCCCGGGATGGCATCCCGATATCAGAACCCCGTCGGCAATAGTCTGGAGTGACTTGATGATGAACCATGGATCCACACGGCTCGAACAGGGAACCCGGATGATCCGGATGTTGGGCGGATACTGGATCCGGCTGGTTCCGGTCAGGTCGGAACCTGCATAGGAGCACCAGTTACAGAGGATTCCCATAATCACGGGCTGCCAGTCGGGCGGAGCCTCCATGTGGGGTTTCTCCATGCTTACGATTTTCTCTTTTATTTCTGCTTCCATCAGATAGATACAATCTCATTAATGATTTGCATGTCAGTAAATCCGGCCAGGTCAATGGCCATGCTGCGGCAGATGGCCACGCAGGAACCACAACCCTGGCACACACCTTCGTTCACTTTGGCTACGATCCGCATTTCCTTCGAACCGTGCCCCAGCGGAATTTCTTCTGTGACAATGGCCTGGTAGGGGCAAACGGTCACGCAGTTCTGGCATCCGGTACAAAACTCGGTGTTGACCGTGGAGATCATGGGATCTTTCTTCAGGGTATCCCCGGCAAAGAGTCCGCATACCTTGGCTGCTGCGGCTGATGCCTGGGCCACCGTATCCGGAATATCTTTCGGGGCCTGGGTACAACCTGCCAGGTAGATCCCGGCTTTGGCTGTCTCCACCGGGCGAAGTTTCGGATGGGCTTCTGAAAGGTATCCGTATTTGTCGTAAGAGATCCCCAGCAACCGTGCCAGGTCAGGATTATCTTTATACGGGTAAATGGCTGTAGCCAGTACCACCAGGTCAGCTTCTACTTCGACCACCTGGCCGAGCTGCGCATCCTCGCCCCGTACCATCAGGTTTTCGCCTTTCTTGTAAATCTTGGATACCCGTCCCCGCAGGTAGGTTGCTCCCGTTTCCACCTGAGCCCGTTTCACGAATTCCTCATAGCCTTTTCCGGCAGCCCGGATATCCATATAGAAGATATAGGCATGGGAGTCGTGGACTTTATGGTGCAGTAAAATGGCGTGTTTTGCCGTGTACATACAGCAGATCTTGGAGCAGTATTCGATTCCCTTGGCTTCATCACGAGACCCGACGCATTTAATGAAAACAACACGTTTCGGTACCTTCCCGTCAGAGGGGCGGACCGGCACTCCGCCTGTGGGTCCGTTGGCGGAAACCATCCGCTCGAACTCCAGGGAGGTGATGATGTCTTTGTACCGTCCTACTCCATATTCTTCATAGGGTGACGGATCCCACAGATCGTAGCCGGTGGCCACAACCACTGCTCCAATCTCCCGTTCCACAATCTCATCCTGCATGGTGTAATCGATTGATCCCTTTTCGCATACCTTGGCACAGATGCCGCATTTTCCCTTGAGCAGCATGGTGCAGTGCTCGGCATCGATCACCGGTTTATTTGGGACAGCCTGCGGGAAGGGGCTGTAAATTGCTTTCCGCTTGTCGATCCCCATGTTGAACTCGTTGGGGACCTTCACCGGGCATTTCTGCCAGCAGGCGCCGCAACCGGTGCAGGTATCGAAATTGACGTAGGAGGCTTTCCGCTTGATCTTCGCCTTGTAGTTCCCCACGTATCCGTCCAGTTCCATCACTTCGGAGTAGGGAAGCAGTTCGATGAAAGGGTGGCTGGCCACATCCACCATCTTGGGAGTCAGGATACACTGGGAGCAGTCGAGGGTGGGAAAGGTCTCATCCAGCTGAGCCATGCGTCCTCCGATGGAGGGGCTCTTTTCCACCAGCACGACGGGGATCCGGGCATCGGCAATGTCCAGGGCAGCCTGGATGCCAGCAATCCCGCCTCCGATCACCAGCGCCCGCTTGGTAACCGGCACCGAGATCTCATGCAGCTGCTCATTGGCGATCGATTTGGCAACTGCCATCCGGATCAGGTCACTGGCCTTCTCGGTAGCGGCTTTTTTATCTTTCTGGTGCACCCATGAGGAGTGCTCACGGATGTTGGCCACTTCCAGCAGATAGGGATTCATCCCGGCATCGGAAAGAGCCTTCCGGAAGGTCTTCTCATGCATGCGGGGGGAACAGGCGGCCACCACCACCGAGGTAAGCCGGTGCTGGACTATGGCATCCCGTATCATCTGCTGGCCCGGATCGGAACACATGTATTTGTACTCTATGGCGTATTTGACCTCTTTGATCTTTTTTGCCTCTTCCGTCACAGCCGGAACATCCACAAAGTCCGCGATGTTCGCACCGCAAAAACAAACAAAAACACCTACACGAGCCATTATTCTACCTCACTTTCTGCTTCAACAACTTTTCTGGGTTTCTTTTTCTCTTCAGGAGTTTCGATCTCTTCCCCGATATGTGCCAGAGCCGGCTCGATCGGAATGATGTGCTTTGCCGGTTTCAGGTCCTTCAAAGGATATCCGAAAGCCAGCGCCATCAGCTGGGTGATGTACAGTACCGGGATATTGTACTTGGTTCCTGCTTTCTTATCAATATCCGGCTGGCGCATATCCAGGTTCGACTGGCACAGGGGGCAGGCTACCACGATGGCATGGGCTCCGCTTTCCCGGGCCATTTCCAGGATGGTACCGCTGAGGGAGAGGACGATTTCCGTGTCACTGATGGAAAACGAGGCTCCGCAGCATTCGGTCTTGAAATCAAATGCCGTGGGTTTTGCGCCCAGAGCTTCCATGATCCGGTCCATGGATATAGGATATTCCGGCGAATCGAACTGGGTAACGCTTTTCGGGCGGGTCAGCAGGCAACCATAGTAGCAGGCTACTTTCAGCCCTTTCAGGGGATAGACGACCTTTTCGGCGATGGCTTCCGGACCGATATCCTCATAAAAGAACTGAAGCATCGATTTCACATCCACCACCCCCTTGTATTCCCCCTCTTCGACAATGGTGGAGTTGATCTTTTTAGCCAGCTCTGGATGGCTGTCCATCTCTACCTTGGTTGTTTTCATGCGGGAATAACAGGAAGCGCAGGCTATGCCCATGGTCTTATTGGGCAACCGCTCCGCCAGCACCAGGTTTCGCAGGGGAAGCGCCAGAGCCAGGTTCTCCGTCATCACATGGGCTGAGGTGGCACCGCAACAGTTCCAGTCGGGCAACTCTTCCATCTCCACCCCGAGCGTTTTCATCACCAGCTTCAGTGTGCTGTCGAACTCTTCGCTGGTCCCATGTGCGGAGCAACCCGGGAAATAGGTCAGTTTTGTCATGGTTTGGATTATTTTATCTTTTCCAGTTTTTCAGCCATCTTGAACATACGCTGGATCGCCTTTGCGCGCTGAACTTTCTCATGTCCCAGCGGGATCTTTCCCTTGAGGAGGGCTTTGGGAGCCAGATGCATATCTTTGAACAGGTTCCGGGTTCTGATATTGAATTCGGCCATCATACGCAGCTCGTAATTGCGCCCGTACCGCTTGATCATATCCAGGAAGATCTCGTGGAATTTCCGGATCGCCTTCACCTTCGGGTTATCAGGATCTACATTCTCTTCGATGGCCAGGTGGCGGATCGCTTCCATTACCCGGGGAATGTCTATTTCACGAGGGCAGCGGCTGGAACATGCGGCACAGGTGAGACAAAACCACATGGAGTTGGCCATGTAGGTCTCCTCCTTCAACCCAAGCTTGACCATCTGCATGATCTCCCGGGGGGGGAAGTCCATGAAGCTGCTTACCGGGCAGGTGGAGACACACTTGCCACACTGGTAACACTCCAGGATGTTGCTCCCGCTTTTCTTGTTTACCGCCTCCAGGAATTTATTCTCAATTTGTTGTCCGAGTGCAATCATAAATGCTCTATATATCGGTTGTTAGAAAAATAACAGACCAAAATTAAAAAAAGTTTCGTTTGGAATATTTCCAAATAGAGGGAGGGGCAACCGGAATAAAACGACCGTAGGGGCAACCTGCCAGGTTGCCCCTACAGAATCGGAAATGCGGGTTATCGTAGTGTGAACCGGACCGGCAGGTTGAATCAAACCCCGAACGGATTCTCAACCGTCGAATCCACAACGACGGGGGGCACGAAACGCATCTTTTCCGTTATTGCAACGTAAATTTTATCGGCAGGTTATAGGATACCCGCACCGGGATTCCCCGTTGTTTTCCGGGAGTCCATCTGGGCATACTTTGCACGACCCGGATGGCCTCTTCATCGCAACCGCCTCCGATGCCCCGGAGGACCTTGACCTTCGAGACCGAGCCATTGGTCTCTACCACAAAGTTCACGAATACCCTCCCCTGGATGCCAAGTTCTTTAGCCTCTTCCGGGTATTTGATACTTTCAGCAAGAAATTTGTACAGAGCGGCCTCTCCTCCGGGGAATTGGGGATTTTCCTCCACTACCGTGAAAATCTCTGCTTCTTTGGGTTGTTCAATAACCTGTGGTTTCTCTTCCTTGATCTTTATCTCCGGTTCTTCGGAAGGAACTTCCGTGTTCGATTTCTCAGCCAGAAGATCCTGTTTACCGAAATCAGATTCTACCGTTGTATCTTCTACCACAACGGGAGCGGTAAATTTAACCTTCTCCTGCAGGGCTTCGGGAGGAGGGGGA
>Ga0208045_1000777_pt1 | contig 11326 bp, 17 predicted proteins | sample PL_2010_200m_FD_184160 | JGI IMG/M metagenome (GOLD analysis project Ga0208045, IMG submission 184160) | Freshwater microbial communities from Powell Lake, British Columbia, Canada to study Microbial Dark Matter (Phase II) - PL_2010_200m... | ecosystem: Environmental > Aquatic > Freshwater >...
GGAATTTCGTATCCCATGTTACTTCACCTCCGTGAATTCTGCGGCGTACTGCCGGGCCAGGTCGGGGTTTTCCCGCTGAACCTCGGCAAAGGCCGCGCTATAGGTTAGATCCTTGTTGTCTTTCCGCTTCGCCTGGATAAGCTGCTCCAGCTTTGCGGCGTCCCCGCCCTGACCGCCCGTCTCTTTATCCCTGGTCGCGATCTCCTTAAAAGTTACCAGTTTCGGGAGCTCCGTCTCGATCATGGCTTTGAACCTGTCGAAAAGGGTCGCCTTCTCCTTCGTTTCGCCGAATTCGATGACGTCCTCCCGCTCGGCGAACGCTGCGAGCATCTGGTCAATGCCGAATTTGACCAGGGCGGGGGTCAGTTTGCCCGCCTTGACCTGAGTGTCGCACCAGGTGGCGATCGCCTCCCTGCGGGCAGCCTGGCGAGCCGTGCGGGCCGTTTCGGCGAATTCCGCGGTCACCTTTTCCCGTTCCGCCTTGGCCGCCGCCTCCCCGGCTGTTTTTTTCTCCGCGACCAGGTCCGCCTCGGTGAAAGTCTTCCCCGCCGAGGCAGCTGCGGCGGCGGGTCCGTCGTCGGGCAGTTTGCCGACGATCTCGTTGAATACCGCAATCAGTTTTTCCTTGAACGTCATGATGTCCTCCTTGTTTTCGTTGTAGTTTATCGCCGGCGTCGCTGACGCCGCACCCTGAATCTCCTGCTTTTCCTTTGCCGCCGCGTCGGAGATCTCCTGGATCTGGTATGTGCCGATCACCTGATCCGCCTTCTCCATGCCCTCCTTCTCGATGAGATAATCCCGTACCTTGCCGAAGAGGCGGGCAATGGATTCCCATGCCCAGACGGTCTGATAGTCGGCAAACTCGAACGTCGCCCCCGCTACCTCGCTGAAGGCCATGTCCGGCAACCCTTTCACCGCCGGGGGCGCCGCACCGAGGAAGGCGACGTGCCGGAGCCGCCCGTCCGGATAGAAGGCGGCGCTCCGCTTTTTGAAAAGCCCCTGTTTCACCATCCCGGCGAACTCCGGTTGGACTTGCTTGAACTTCGCCAGAAGAAGGCCGCCCTGCTTCTTGAGCCCTTCCACCCAGCCGAATGCCGGGGCGTTATCCGCCGGGTGGCCGATGCAGACCGGGGGCTCGTGGGCGGCTGCATTGAACTTCGCAACAGCCACGTCGATCAGGGCGTCGCCGTCATGCTCGCGCCCCTGGCTGTCCGTCTGCTTTCCTCCCCGGAAGATCGGGATCCAGTCGTCAAACCCTTTGAATTCGGTCATAATTACCTCCCCGCAATGTACTCGTTAATGAGGCCGAGTAACTCGTTACTGTTTGCCGTGCTCAGTCCCAGGAAGGGGCGGGCGGGAATCACCGAACCGGGATGACGCACCGACTTCATGGGATGCTTCGCACCCGGCCAGAAAAGCCCCCCCTTGTTCCGAGGACGGATAATATGGGCTTTCGTTGTTCCACCCAACTGGTGGATCGCCGCATAGACTCTGTTCGATCCGATCACCACCGTGTTTTGGCCGCGGAGTTCAAAATGCATGCTGTCCCGCAGGTGGCCCGACACCGTCAGGGTCCGGATGCGTTTCGGGTTCGGCGTCTTCGGCGACTTCCAGGGCGTGCCGTCCGGGGCGGGGCCGCCGGCCTCGAAGCGGCGCTTGGTCTGCTCGACAACCCGGTCGCCGATGGCCCTCATAATGGGCGACAGGTTCGACACCCGCGCCGATATTCCCCGGAGCCTCTCCCGAACGGCGTCGGCGCCGTCCATTTTTATGACGATTTCAGGCATTCAGTCCCTTCATTTCCGCCGTCAACTTGGCGGCGATATCCGCCGGCAACCTGGCGATGGCGGTTTCCAATATGTGGTGCGACTGCTGGGCAGCCGCCGTGCCCACGTTGTAGCCCCACCCCTTGTCGATCCCGACGGGCTCGCCCGTTTTTGGATCGATCGGAGAGGGCGGCGCTTCGGTCAGCCCTTTTTTCTGAGCCGCCGCATGCTCACTGCGCGTCGATCCGAAAACCCGGCACTTGCAGCCCCATCCGGAAGGCGGGTAGTGCGTCTGCCACCAGGGATCGTCCGCCGGCAGCGTCAATCCGTCCCAGGCCAGATGGTGGGGCCGCGGAACCCGGCTGTCGCCGTGCTTGTAGGTCAGATAGGGCAGCACCTGCATCTGCTCGGGATCCATCAACTGCTCCCATCGTCCGGCGGCATAGGCGGTCCGGATATTGGTGGAGTAGATGACCTCGCTCCGCCAGTTCCGGGAACCGTTGTAGCTCCAGCCGTGCTTGGCGACGATGCCGTCAAAATCCTTCCGGAAATCCTCCAGAGTCGTCCCCTTCGTGATGGCCTTGTCCACCGCGCCCCGGAAGTCCGCCAGAAGGTCGGCCTTGTAGGCCCCGGCAACCGAGAAGCCTTTGGCATGCTGAGCCTTCCAGAGATCCGTCCACTTCCGCGTCGGGATGTTCAACTTGTTTTGAAAGAACGCTTCCTGCTCCTTGAAGGGCAGTTTGAAAACCGTTAACAGCTCCGGGTCGATATCGCCCTCAGCGAATTTCAGGCTTTTTTTTTACCCCCGGCCTCCAGGGAAACCTCATAGCAGCCGGACATGTCGGCCAACATCATCCCCCGCGCAACGACGGCGCCGAGATCCGCCGGCTCCATCTCGCCCCAGAGATCGATGATCCGGGTCCGGAGATCCTCCAGGCTGTCCGCCTTCTCGACCAGGCGTTGCAGTGGCGCCATAATGGCGTCCGTGACGGCCCCGGCCTCTTCAGCCGTCCGGTCCGTAATCAGATCGGCGATATCAGCAGGGACGGATTTCTTTTCCGCAAACTGGGGCGGCTGGCCCCATCCCGGCGCGCCGAACGGTGTGGCTTTCGGGGCCGGCTTTACCAACTCCTCGCCCTCTTCAGGCGCCGGGATCCCGTAGGTCTCGTAGAAATATGCGGTTCCTATGGGGAGACCGATATCCACCGCGAGGGTCTTGTCGATCGCGCTCTGCGCAGTCAGGTCCGGCTTCTCTCCGGCGAAGGTCTTGAGCATCGGATATTCCGCGACCCCCGGGAAGTTGTAGTCCACGATCCAGGGAATCAGGGTTTCGTTCAAGACGGCGTCGAGCAGATCCGCGTCCGCCTCGACGATCTCCTGTTTCACATCGCCCTGGGTATCCTGGTTCCCGAGTTTGCCCGGCGTGCCATCCGTCGTGGCCGTCTGCCCCAGCACCGCCTTGGAGATCTGCCGGTCCATGTAGTCGCAGAGCTGCTCATGGGTGACCGTGCCCGCCCGCGAGGCCTCCAGGAAAGAGACATCCATCGAATCGGGTATCTTGATTCCCGTATCGGACTGGATCGCCTCGATGGCGTCCATAAGTTTCTGCTGCTCCGGCGTTCCCGTCCCTGACGGATACTTGCCCATGACCGTCGGCATCCCGAATTTCTCCAGGAAAACGAGCCAGAACTTGACGCCGTTTTTCTTGAACCATACCGGCCACCACAGTCGCTGCCCGAGGCCGCGACCATAAGGATTGTCCGAATCGCCGTAGGTGAAGACGATGAACTTCCGATCCGGAAGGGTCTCGCCCTCGATCATGCTCGAAGGTGTCAGGAGGCGCAACTCCCGCTCCGGTGTGAAGATGAACCGCCGGGGATGCTTCCCGATGATCTTTTTGATCTTGATGCCGTCTTCCGCAGCCTTCCACATCACCTCGGCGCCGTAGTATCCGTAGAGGATCGCCCGGAGCAGATCCTGGCGCGCCTGGTCGAAATTGCAGTTCTCCAGAACCGATGAAACATAATCGGCGACAACCTGCTCCTGAGTCGTAGAGGCGGGGCGGCCCGACTTCCGGGCGGTCTTTGCCGGGATGACATCCCACTCCTTGCCCACCACGGCGAGGATCCGCTGCTGCAGGACGCTGCCGGCATGGGCGTCGCGATCCACCTCGTCATAGAGCCTGAGCCCCTTGCCGGCCGCCTCGGTGCGGAGGACCGGGTCGGGGTTTTCCAGACGCTTGAGCCAGCCCGCAAAGATGTCGATGTCCTTCGCGATCGTGGCGATTTCGTCGGTTACGGCGAGCGGTTTCTTTATGGTATTCTTGGCCATGTCATTGCCCCATGTAATTTTGCATACTGCGTCCGGAGGTCGTCCGCTTCACCCCGGTGGATTCGAATTCCATAAGCCCGCCCCATTCGGCATGAACGGCGAACCAGGCCATCGCCCCCGCGATGCCGGCATCGCCGTGGCGCTTTTTGTTGTCTTTCCCTTTGGTCCGCACTTCCGGGAGTTTGGCGACGCCCCGGATGACCTTAAACGCCCGGTGATCCTCGATGGTATCGGCATCCTTGGCCAGCAGGATGGTCTTGTCCTCAAACGCCGATCGGTACTGGTACATGTTTTCCCGGTACCACTGCTCGGTCAGCATGACCTGGGCGACCCTGCCGACACCATAGCGCTGCATGGCCCGTTCGGCCAGGTACTGGCCGTTGCCTCGTGCGTCCAGAGCGGCGTAGCGGAAACGCGCCAGGCGATCACAGATATAGTAAAAAATCTGTTCCTGCTGCTGAAACGGGATGTTGCGCAGCTCGACATGAAACGGCGCGCGCCAGTTTGCGTTTTGCTGCTCCAGGAGCGGGATGAAGACGGACAGGTCGCCCGACCGCCCGAAATCCTCGCCGACGACGGAGTTACGCTCCTTATCCAGACGGCGAAGAAGCGGCTCAAGGATCTCCTCGCACCAGTCCTTGACCTCGGCAAAACGGATATGATCAGGCAATTCGGCGAACGACGCGGGTTGCTCATATCGGATGACGGGGATCTCAGCCGACAGGCAGGTCTCGATCAAGGCCCGCGTCAGGAACGTGCCCGATCCCTGGCTCGGGATGCAGAAAAGCTCTTCATCGGCGTCCTCGCCATAGGCATCGATCATGCCCTGGCGCCAGACCGCCTCGGCCTCGGCAGACCACTCGCGTCCCAGGACCTCGCAGATCCGCCGGTAAAGGCCATCGGCCAGGGCCTCGTCGAAATCTATCCGGTGGAGACTGTAGGCTTTTTTCTTGGCCCGAATGTCCTGGATAACACTATTGAATTCGTTCGTATCTCCAAAATGTGTAGATATGACCCGCACCTGCCCGCCCCACATCAGGAACGCCATCGCCGCCTTCAGGAGCCCGGCCAGATCGTCGTGGAAAGCCGCCTCGTCGATGACCACGCGCCCCTGCTTGCCGCGGAGGTTTGTGGGGCGGCTGGAGAGGGCCGTGATCCGCCAGCCCGACTCGAGGGTGATCCGATAGGCCAGGATCTTTTTTTCATTGACCACGCCGCCGACTTCTTCCTCGTCGATCTCCTCGTATTCCTCCATCGCGGAGGCCGCCAGGTTGTAGGACCGCGCCCAATTGGCGCAGTCGCCGATGAACTCGAGGGCCATGTCTTTGGTATAGCCGATGTACCAGACGTTCCGCTTTTCGCCGGATCCCTTTTCAGAGGCATAGAGGGTGTCGTCCGCCGCCTCGGCCCAGGAAATGCCGACACGCCGGGATTTTTCGATGAATTTCACCGGGGATTGATCCGCAACCCAGCGGGCCTGATAGGGCAAAAGGATGCCCGTGGCGCCGCGCGCGAGATCGAAATCGTTTTGGGTGTCCGCCTCGGTCATACGATCCCCAAGATTCTTTTCTTGATCAGTTCGGCCTTTTCGTTCGAGAGACCGCCCTGTTTGACCACTTTGACCACCTCGTCGGCGGCCTCCGTCGTTTTTTTCCGCATCTCGGACATCCATTTCTTTTGATCGACGCTGGCCTTGCTGAGTTTCGCCACCATCACACCCATTTTCGGCAAGATATCGCCGAGATCTCCGTCCTGGCTCTTGACCAAAATATCGAAAGAAAGCTGCTGGATCAGCCGGATCAGGGCCTCGTTCATGTTGCCCTCGTCGTCGCCCACGACGCCGACGATCGCCTTTGCCTGCTCGGTGGCGATTTTGATCGCCTCGCACTTGTCCTCGAACTCCTGGCCGTAGCGATGGATGGCGGAGCGGGAGATCTCGAAGCCCTGCTCCTCAAGCCATTCGGCCAGGACGGCATAATTGGCAAAATTCCCCGCGATCAGGCGCCGGTTTACCTCGGCCTTGATCTCCTCGGGAAGCATGGTTATTTTCGACCGTGCCGGCATCACCACCTCTTCGGCCGGGAGATTCCCGGATGACAGGGCACGGTATATTCCACGATATCAATCCCGTGCCGGTTGATTTTGGCGAACCACACCAGGGTGTCCTCGCTGTCGACCGTCACCAGGTCGCGCTCCGCGAGATAATCCAGCTCCCGCCGGATCTCGGTCAGCGTCACATCCGGGCAGACCGGCTCGATCGCCTTCATCGCGATAATTTCGGTCGTGCCGATGGGCTGTGCGGCGTACAGGGCGCGGAGGATCATCCAGCGCAATTCTTCGCGGCGGGCCTTTTCAAGATCGATATCCATTCAGTTGTCCTCCTGTCGTTTGTCCTTCCGGCGTTCCCGGAGCGATTCAACGAGATCGCGCAGCCGATCCAGTTTTGTATTGATCACCACCTCGTGGCGGATGAAATCTTCCTTGCGTACATAGTTCAGCGGGAGATCGGCCCGTAACTCCAGGATCTGCCGCTCGAATCCCTGGACTTTCTCGGCGGCTTTTTTGAGCTGTTCGATCTGCTCCCCCAGGGTCTTGAGGCTGGCGGCCAGCATGAACTTCTGGACCCCCAACAGAATTAGACTCCAGGCCGCGATCAGGCTGGCCAGGAAGATAAACAGCGTCCAGTTGCTCATATCCGTCATCGTTTCCGCTCCTTTTTCGTCTGACAACCCATACACCGGACGGCCGCCGGATTCGCCTTCATCCTCGCCTCTCCGATCTCTTCTCCGCAGTCGAGGCAGGGTGCGTTATTGGGGACAGATTTGAAATCTGTCCCCAATAACGCGGGTATTCTGCTCCGGCGGAAATGGATCCGCAAAGCCTGCTGCCGGAAAAATTCTGCATATTGATTGCCATAATCCGCCTCGTCCATTTCATCTATTCCGCGACTCCCTCAAACACCGTTTCGTAGTACCGGCTGATTTTCCAACGGTCGACCAGGTTGTCCGGATTGACGCCGTAGTGGTTGCGCATGAACCCGGCGGCGCGATCCGGCCCGAGATATTCCGCGCAGCCCGCCTCGAATTTCGCCGTCAGCTCCGAGCAGACGACGCGATCCCAGTGGATCCACTTCCCCAGCCCGAGCAGATGGAGGAGCAGTCGGGGGGCCGGATACCACTGGCCGATGTGCTCCTTGATCTTCGCGATTCCCGCGACGAAAACGGGCAATGACATATTGATGTTCCGAGAAATCAGTACCTTTTCGCCCTTGTAGGCGTCCCATAGGTTCTGAGATTTGACCGTCCAGAGGGCCTCCAGGGTCGCGCCGTGACAATCCATGATGATGCCGGTGTGGGTATAGGTGGATTCGTTGTCGACCGACTTGGCCGCCTGGACGAAGTTGATCGCCATCCCGAGAGCCATCGGGTTTTTCGTCGCGAATTCATCGCCGGGGTATAAAAGCGGCCGTTCCATACTCACACCTCAAAATGGGCCGGGTCGGGGCTGGGAAATCTTCCTCCCCAGCGGAGACCGGCCGCTTCCCCGATCCGTCCGGCCTCTGTGTAGTCGGGCAGATCGTTTTTGTTGACGTTGATTTTCGGTTCCCAGCAGGGCCGTCCATCGCGTGTGATCGCGATATCGAACGCCCTGGATTTGTCGTTGTCGGGGTTGTTGTCGTCGAGGTCGATGATGTGCTTCGAGGCGAGCGTCCAGGTGACTTTCTTGCTGTTTTCCTGCCAGGAGATCGGCGCCATCCCGGCCATCTTCCGGAGGACGTTGGTCGCTTCGACCTTTTCGCGCCCCTGGCTGTATAAGGCGATCTGCTCCCGGACGATCCGGGCGGTGCAGGTGATCATGAACGGGATCCCCGCCTCGGCCATTTTGGCCTTGAAGGCGGGAAACTTCGTTTGAAGTTCGGGAACCAGGTCTTCAATTTTGCGGCTGGACATGCTGCCTCCTGCCGGAAATAAAAAAACGCCACTTCTACTCCAAACTGCGGGAGCGAAAGTGGCGTTCCGGTCTTTGTTGCGTAAATATTCGGACGCGCTGACTAACTACATGTTGTAGAACCGGTGAAAATTTGATACTATATCTTGTATTTTGTCAAGCTTTTTTTTCACATCGTTTATTACCTTCCCGAGGTCTCGGCGAGGAGGCCCGTTCCCTGCTCCATAGCGTTCTGCAGCATCCAGAGGATCCGTTGTTCCGGGGTGCGGCGCAGACGGGCCGCCTGGCCGATCAGGGCGTCGTAGATCTTCCGATCGCGTTCGTCGGCGAAATCAAGGCTGATCACCGGGACGCCCTCGGGGACACGGGCGGCACCCGTAACGAAGTGCTGAATGGCCGCGCCATCGTTGTTGACGATCATCTGTCTGAGCTTCCTGCGTGTCGCCGCCGGATCCTTCGGCGCGGCCTTCCGGCGACCGCTGCCCCCAGACTTTTTGAGCCTGCCGCTGAGAATCTTCTCCTTGATCGCGGCGAGCGCGGCGGCCTTCTCCTCGCCCTCCAGCCCTTTGCCCGCGTGGTAGCAAACGAAGCAGCATCCGTCGCCTACGATGGTCATCACCCGCCCGCAATTTCCACATGCCCTTGTCACTGCCATAGCTTCCTCCTTTATTTTCGGCGGGGCTCCGGCCAGCGCCGCACGCCCCGCTTCGCAATCCCGGCACTCATACGGGATCGAATATACAAAACGCCCATTGTCTCGGCCGACAGAGATCCCTTTCGACTGCCTCCCGGCGCAGGTCGCCACGGGGATCCGCGCGTGCATCTTTTCGCAGGCCATCATGTCGCTCACAATTTGCATTTCTTCCCGTCCCGGTAAAAATAGCGCTCGCCGTTTTCCTCGATGCTGTTCCAGATGTTGTGGTATTTGTGGCGCTTCTCGATCCAGCGCTTTTCCGCCCCGGAGGGCTGGATGACGGGGGCGCGCATCATGTCCCCATTATCTATGCACATCGCAATCACCAGCAGAGAGAGGATTAGAAGGAACAGGGCTGCAGCCGCCTTGAAAATCCGGAGCGCCCAGCGGTCGAATTCGTCCATCATTTGTTCCGGCATGTCAGCCTCCGATCTCCTTGACCATTCCCTTCAACCGCTGGCGGTTGGCCTCCAGCTCCGCGTCGGTCAGCGGCGCGACTCGCGGCATTGTCCTCATGCGCGGGGCCTCGACCTGCTCCTCAATGACCGGGTAATCACCCGAATAAATGGGGACGCCTTGCGGCAAGGTGTCCCCATTTATGCTCCGGCTGCCGGACATGAGGGACGCCTCTTTTTTGCGGAGGTCTTTCTCTGTCCGACGGCCAGAGTCTTTGTCTTCCCGATCGGCGATGTTGATCATCACCTTTTTCAGGTAGTTGTGAGAGTCCAGCCCGTCGGCAAAATTCTTCTTGACGACCACGTTCAACGCCTCGGCGATGCCCTCCGGGCTGATCCGGTAGAGCCGTTTCTGATAGCTGAAGCCCGAGGCGTCGAAGAGCTTTTTCAACTCCTCCAGGATGAGCCGGAGCTTCTTCGCTTTCGCGTGGAACGGGACGACGCCGAAGAGTTCCGCGTACGCCCAGACCACGGCATGGTGGCGGCCGAAGGTGTTCAACATGGCGATGATTGCATTGAGATCCGCACTCAATCGGAGGGCCATAAAATCGTATTCCTTTCGGCAGTTGGGGCAGTTGAACTTCATATAATCTTCTCCGAGATTCGGGTGAGGATCTCCCACTGCTTCGGGGAGATCATCGTTCGGTTGCCGTAGCGTTTAAACTTCTCCAGGAGATCCTCGGTGAACTTTTGCTCCCAGGGAGTGAGGTCGTCCCAAACCTTGTCGACCTCTTTCTCGATGCGCTCCATCCAGGCGCATTCTTTGTCGGACAGGCCGTGGCTCATGGCTTCCCCCTGAAAGGATTGCGGTAGGTCGATTGCTGGGCGTTGCAGGTATGGTCCTCGCGGACACGATATCTGATGGAGTTCGCGAGCCCGAAAATCTTGCAGCGCGGCTCTACGTCCAGACGACCCCGGCCCTTGTCGACCGTCGTTTCCTTAACGAAACTGGCGCACCATTTGCAGTTGCAAGATTCGTTTGTTGATCCCTTACGGTACTGATATTCAACCTTTTTCTTCAGTCTTGGCAGCGCTCCCATGTTTCACCTCCGTCAGATCGTAAGAAAATTCCTCCTTCTGCTTCCGCTCCGCACCGATCAGGATCAGGCGCTCGTCCGGCCACTTTTCGACGGCGTCGCGGTCGAGCGACTTGGCGATTTTGACCACCTCGGCGAAGCCCAGCTCCTCGCACCTGGCCAGCGCGTCGCGCGGAATCGAAACCTTGTCGGCGACGTTGTGGATCAGGGAGCCGTTGGCCAGGCGGACGATGTCCGTGCCGTCGAAGAGAGCTGCTTTGTTGCTCTTCATCGTGTCCTTCAGCCAGGAGACGTTCCGCGCCAGTTGTGACTGCAGCGGCGCGAGCATCGCTCCGTAGTTGGCCTGGATGACTTGAACAGCCGCCTCCGCCTCGGCCTTTAGGGCGTCGATCCGTTTACAGCAGTCGGCGATATCGGCCAGGCTAACATCGGACGCTCGCTTGATCTCGGCCAGGTCCGATTCTTTACGCTGCTTCGTCATGGCCGCCCTCCATGTTGAGCTTCATCTGGCCCAGGTAGTCGGGCAGGGAGATCTTCTTGATCGTCGCGTTGCGCTTGAGGATCTTCAGGGCGCGGCGCTCGGATTTCCGCAAATATCCGGCCAGCTCGCTGCCGGCAGCCGCGAGGAAATAGCCGCCGCCATACGACGCGGCGACCGAGCAGATCGGGACTCCCTCTCCGCGCAGATCGGTGATCACCTTCCGGAGCGCCCGCGTGTCGTTGATCCGATTGCTCCACTGTTCGCCGTACACCAGCTCGTACAGCTCGCCCATGCCGATGGCGTTCGGCTCGCCGATGTGCGACGCGAGTTCCGCCAGGATCGTGCCCCGGCGTTCGGGCTCGCCCATGTCGCTCTTTCTTCGCGGCTTTTGTTGCGCGAAAAGGTCTCTGTTTTCCGTCATAATTCCGCCTCCTTTTCCGGTCTCAGATGTGACATTGTTTTGTATATCTCCGCCGTTTCTTCCGGCGTCGGTTGAACCAGGCATTGATGGTCTTTTTCTATGGCCAGATCGCCGTCTTTCCGTCAGTAAACGGCCTCGCCCATACCCAAATGCCCCACGAGTATCCATTTATTCATTGGGTCTCCTTTTCTTT
>Ga0208045_1000785_pt1 | contig 11263 bp, 11 predicted proteins | sample PL_2010_200m_FD_184160 | JGI IMG/M metagenome (GOLD analysis project Ga0208045, IMG submission 184160) | Freshwater microbial communities from Powell Lake, British Columbia, Canada to study Microbial Dark Matter (Phase II) - PL_2010_200m... | ecosystem: Environmental > Aquatic > Freshwater >...
CGTATTATATATGTTATTTTAGATTTAAAGACTTATCCATACAGTCATCATCGTACCTGAAGTCCAAAATTTGAACTTGTTCTACCTGCTACCTCTTTTCTGCAAGGATTAGTTTGTATTCGCGCGGCAGGTAAATAGGAAAAACATACGTAGAAAACAGCTCCCTTAGGTCTTTGAACAATGCTTCTTTTTTGTTTTTTTCCAAGCAAATAATGAACGAACGTGTAGTAAACACGTTCAGGTACTGCCTTTTTGTGTATTTCTCAGTTTCCTGATATTTCTTAAACAACACATTTTTGAATAAATTGCTTTTCCTTATCTCTGCAAGCAACGTGCTTTCCATTTTGTTGAATCCTTTCGGATAAGCGACAGAGTGGTTTGCGTATAGGTTACGTACTTCGGAACTGTATTTTGTGGGTTTTTGAGGGCCAGAGCTCCAAAATATTGCCAAGTGCCCTCCCCCTTTCAGCATTTTGTTTATCTTGCGATATGCGCTTTTACGGTCTAACCAATGAAATGAGGCCCCTGAAGTTATCAAATCAAAATAATTATCTGGCAAAACCGCCTTCTCAAAGGAATCCTTTTTGTATGAAATGTTTTTGTAAACCTTCGAAACTTCCTTGGCTTCGTTTATCATATTTTGGCTTATATCTATCCCTAGTATTTCTGCGCCTGTTCTTGCAAAAGGGATTGTGGATTTCCCTGTACCACACCCAATATCAAGCACTTTGGAGTTTATGGATAAGTTTGATGCTTTTATCACATCTGAAATCAGTTTTTTAAGGGGCTCCTTTCTGAAAAGTCGAAAGTTCCTGCTCTCTTTATCAAAGGTGAAACGCAAACTCCGATTAGGCAGATCTGACATGCTACTGAATAGGAAATGGGAGATTAAAAACAATATCTCTGCCAATCACATGGAACGGTTGCGTACTAAAAATTAGTTTTTAGCGATGTCAGGTTTTCAGCGCTTACCAGTCTCCTCCCAATCTCCTTCTTGGCCTGGTGGCTGTTCGTCACGAACACACGCGCAGTGCCCTCTGCGGTGCTGCGACTATCTCTCCGCGCTTCATTCCTGAGAGAGCGATTGATTCTGTCTTCTTTTCCACGATGCCGTACTTCTCCAGCGCGACCCTTATGTCTGCCTTCTCCCTGAAGCTAATCATCGTCTCCATCATGATCTTCTGGTACCTTGCGGGGTTCTCCTTCCGCATCCTCATCACTCCGACAAAGGTGCGCTTCATGTCCGCGTAGTCTTCCTCGTCTATCACGCGCATCCTCCAGTCTGAATTTACGTCTATGCACTCGTTCAGCTCCTTTCCGAAGAACCATCCGTTCCTGCCGTCCTCTATGAGCTCCAGCGCTCCTCCGTCCCTGGACGAGAGGGTTGGCACGCAGTTTATGCCTGCCTTCATGAAGCCGGTCGAGCACGCCTCCGATCCCGAGACAGGAGTTTGCACGAACAGGTCGCTTCCGGAGAGTATCACCTTTGCCTTCGCTATGTCATAATTAGGCACGAACACCACATTCCACTGCGTCCTGCCCAGCTCCTCAAAATTCGCGACATACTCCACCGAGTAACCGTCCTTTGCGTGCGCCTTCCCCGAAAGCACGAAAACAGCATCAGTGTCCTTCCCGACATCGCAGGCAAGCTTCGCGATCATGTAAGGCCTCTTGTACCTCGCAGTCCTCCTGCTCCATGCTATTATTGGCGTGTTTTCTCCCACCTGTATTCCTGGCTTGTACTGCCTTAGCATTCCTATCAGGTCGTTCCTTGCGCACCAGTGCGCTGCGGAGAGCCCGTCCGCGTCGATCTCCTCGTTTTCCGATACCAGCTTCGATATCTCGGGATGTGTCCACCTGTCCAGGTCGATTCCGTTAGTGACGTATCCTATCTTGTCCTTGTGCTTGCTGAAGCAGTTCTGCATTACCTCATGGTGCTTCCTCGACACAGTGAATGCCTGCGAAACAGTGTCAAGGGCCAGATCTGTGAGACAGACATTGTCCTTTCCTGCGCTGTAGCCGAACGCCCTCCAAAGGAAGTCTCCCGAGAAATAGGGATGCCCCCACGGTCCAGGAGTGTGCATTATCAGCCTGGTCTTGGGCACAAGATCCTTTGGAAGTGCAAGCAAGAGCAGCGAGGATAGCGATTCCTGGAGGTCGATTGTCTTGATCTTCTCAGGTTCCATCCTTTCGGTTATGTAAGCCGACGCCGCATGCGCAAGTATTGCGTACTTGAGCATCTCCTCCTCTTGCGAATCCGAGCCGTACAACTTATGCGCAGCCTTCGCGGCACTCCATGGCGCGATAGGGTCGAGGAACACCGCCTTTGCGGAGCCCCTCTTTATGACCATGGGCCTGATTGTTGCTTCTCCCATCAATCCTATAGTGATCTTCATATCCTTCTCCGGGATGAGCACCCTGCCAGTGAGCGACCTCACCAGTTCGCTCGCCTTCTGCTCTGAGCTGCCAGGAACCCGCTCATGTTCCGCGTACCCTCCCTTGTTGAGGAGAGTGATGACCGTGTAATCGGCTCCTGCCTGTGATGCATAATAGAACTTGTCCCCTTCAAGGATTCCCAGGCCCCCCGCAAAGATGGGGAACTCGTCAAGTGCAATTTCTGGGGTAACGCTAACTATTTTCATCTGGTCACCTGGTGTTGATCTTTCTGCTCCCTCCTTCCCTTGTCGCTAGCGGAATGCAGTCTCCCTTCAGTTTCGTACCTTTGCCAGCCTCGGATCCCGCCCCTGCTTCTTTGAGCATACATTGTCCCAAACCCCACAAAACCCCTCTCAATACCCTCCAATCAAGGGTATAAAAATATATCTGCAGTTTTGGCTTTGCTGTCCAGTCCAGCAGATCTAGCTTTGCTCATATTTGATGACACATATCTTATGCTAATGGCATATCTTTTCTCAGCCTTCCAACCAAATCGCCCCCTTTATGTCTACAATATTCAAATTCTCATACTTTGTAGACATAAGGTCTACAAATCAGATGCTTATTGATATTGTAGTCATAAGCGCAATCGCTTGGATGTGCTCGGAAGATCGCCTTATTCATGTGCTTTTCTTGTTAGGAAGCCCTGAATTTGAACCCCGGTTTACTCTATGGCTTCTTTTCTGCAAGAATTAGCTTGTACTCACGCTGCAGGCAAATGGGAGAAGCATATGTAGAAAGCAGCTTCCTCAGGTCTTTGAACAACGCTTCTTTCTCGTTTTTTTCCATGCAGATGATGAACGAGAGGGTAGTAAACCTGTTAAGGTACTGCCTTTTCGTGTATTTCTCCGTTGTTTGATACTTCCTGAAAGACAAGTTTTTGAATAAACTGCTCTTCTTTATCTCTGCAAGCAACGTGCTTTCAAATTTGCTGAATCCTTTCGGATAAGTGACAGAGTGTTTCGCATATATTTCACGTACTTCTGAACTGAGTTTTGTGTGTCTTTGAGGGCCGGAACTCCAGAATATCGCCAGGTGCCCTCCCCCTTTCAGCGTTTTGTTTATCTTGCGATATGCGCTTTTACGGTCTAGCCAATGAAATGAGGACCCTGAAGTTATCAAATCAAAATAATTATCTGGCAAAACCGCCTTCTCAAACGAAACCCTTTTGTACGAAATGTTTCGGTAAGCCTTCGAAACCTTCTTGGCTTCGTTTATCATATTCTGGCTTATATCTATCCCTAGTATTTCTGCGCCTGTTCTTGCAAAGGGGATTGTGGATTTTCCAGTACCACACCCAATATCAAGAACCCTGGAGTTTATAGATAAATTTGATGTTTTTATCACATCTGCGATTAGTTTTTTAAGGTGGTCTCTTCTGAAAATTCGGTAGTTCCTGCTCTCCTTATCAAAGCTGAAACGCAAACGTCGATTAGGCAGATCTGGCATGCCATCACATAGGAAATAATAAATTAAAAACCATGTCTCTGCCAATCACATGGAATGGTCGCATGCCTAATCTCGGTTTTAGCGATGTCTGGATTTTCAGCGCTTCTGCACTTCTCGCAGCCTGTCTTTGATCCTCTCAACCAGCTCTTCCGCCGCTTCCCTTGCCGCTGTCTTCTTAGGGCCATATGCGCCTGCTGCGCATGCGTGTCCCCCGCCATTCCCGTCCAGCATCTTGCCTGTTTCTCTCATCATCACGCCCAGATGGATCGACAGCTCCTTGTCGATCGGTGCGCGCATCCTGGCGGATATGGATGCTTCTGTGTTGCTCACGACCCAGAAGACAGTGATGTCAGCGTCAAGCTTCAGGGCGGAATCAGCGGCCACGTTCGCGTGCTCCCTGGCCTGCCCGTAGACCAGTATGTAATCGCCTATCATCTCGACGCTCGCGGCAGACACGTCCTTTATCACCTGGTACTTGTTCCTTGCGGGTATCGCCGCTCGGAAGTAGTTTATGAAGAACGAGTAATCCAACTTTGAAATCTCAAGCATCTCCGATATCTGCATGAAAGTGTGCGGCGTCGAGTTCTGCAGGTCTGCAGAATCGGCAGTTATTCCATTCAGAAGAAGCGTCGCTATCTCCTTGGTTATCGGCGCCTTCAGTTCCTTTAGGACGTCATACACTATGCTCGAGGTTGAGTTGTACTCTTCCGTATTGAACATCAGCGCGCCCTTCGCTTCCTTCCCTTCATGCAGTGCATGGTGGTCTATGAAAAGCACTTCGCCCTTGAAGCCCTCTATCTTATCTGCAAGCTTGCCTAGAGGAAAGAGGTTGTTTACGTCAAGTATTACTACAATCTCAGCATCATCCGGGAACCTTGTTGAAACAGCATTCTCCTGATGTATATAGGCAAGCATTCTCTTCGCGTTGTTTGTTATGAAATCAGGCGTTACCACTGTCGCACCATCAAAATACTTGGACAGCGCAACCGCGGATCCCACTCCGTCCCTGTCCCCTATCGCGTGGAAGGTGAGCACCGCCTTCTTTCCCTTGCTCGCCCTGAGCATTTCACAAAGCTCTTCGAATCCTATCTCTCGCATACGCTATCAGCTGCCGCCTCCCTGGCTCTGCTTGTACATCTGCGTTAGCTTCTCTCCCAGCTTCTCCTCCTTCGCTTTGAATTCGCTGAACTGCCTTGTCATTGAAGAGAGCCTGACTTCAGTGAGCTCTGACCTTTCCTTCAGGTCGGAGAGCGCTTTCTCCTTCGTCGTCTCGATTATGACACCTCCAACAGTTATGTAGACCTTTCCTGTGGATGTGCCGATCTCCTCGTTCGCCCTCTTCAGCTCAGCCTTCTGGTTCTGCAGCTGGTCCAGCTGCATGGTTGCGGCCCTGAGCTGCTCCTGCACCATCTGGTACTCCCTAACTAGCTTTTCAACGTCCTGTATCCCTTCGTTTGTCTGGCTTGCCATAAACTTCATCTTTTTTCGGGCTCCTTGAGCTCTTCAACATGAACGTCCTTCGAATCAACATCCTTGAACAGGTCCTTCAGCAAATTGTCTATTCCGAACTTCATTAGCTTTGCCTGGTACTTCGAGAGGAAGACCTTGCGTCCCGCCTCGTCCTTTATTATGACTGCGCCGCCGTCATCCACTGTAACGTACAGCACCTGCTTGCCGTCAGATATCTTGTAATATTTGGGCAAATCATTACCTGCAAGCTAGCTGTTTTGAAGCGAAAAGGCTATCTTGCCCTTCGCCACATAGAAGTGGGGTATATACAAATATAAGAGTTAGCGGTGAGGAGCCTTCTGCAGGAACCTCTCGTGGCCATGGACCCTTTCTTACAGAAAAAGTGCAGAACCATCTGCTAATGCCTTATGGAGCCAATACTGAACCAATTGAAGCGGGTTGAACTCCGCCAATCCAAGTTCCTTTTTCTCCTCACGGATTCTCTCATAGGTGTGTAACGCCTCCAACGCCAATACCACAAGCATGGATTGCGCATCCTCCGGGGTGGCCATCAGCAAGGCCCTTATTGCTTCGACCTTCTTCTCCACAGGTTTCTCAAAGAGAGCAAGTGCCGTAAAAAGCCCATCTATTTTTGGCAGTATTTCTTTAAACGTAATGCTGAGTGAAATGTCAGTGCAAATCGAATCGACAGGCTCTCCTTCATGACCAAAAAGCGCATCCCAGCAATACGCTATGACCTCCGTAGCATATCTGTCGCTGTAGCCTTTCTTGTTCAGCTGGAAATGCGCCGCGTGAATCAGCTCGTGCTGCACAGGTTCTCTGAACGCATTTGCGTATCGCTGTTCATAGCTGATCCATGGCGGGAATACTGATATTTTGTTTTCATTGTGTTTGTAGCAAGCCATACTGTTTTCGTCCTTTGGCTTATCCAACACAATCTCGAACCTGGGCTTTTCGAGGTGCAGACCCAATAACGCAACAAAATCTTCATAGTCTTTGTCGTAGTTCGCAACGATCGCCGCTTTAAACGCAGTGTCGTCACGTATCAGATGAGAGTCCGGTTTGCGGCGCAGCGCCTTGACCTCTTTTTGCTGCTGCTCTGTTCTTGTTGAGGATTCATCTCTTGCAGCAACAAATGCGCCAGCATCAGCGCCGGATTGCACTCCCTTCCTCTCCTGAGGAAGCTCGGCGCTCATGATTAGGTCCATTTCTCCTGATTTATGAGCCATGGCATCTTCTATTACTATTGCTCTTCCAGCCTTCTTAAGCGTTGGTAAAAGTCACACATTTGATATAAGAATTCGTTATTTTGACTTCACATTAACTCTTCTCACCTCTTTTGCAAGCACAGCAATTCCTGCAGGTCTGTTTTTCTGTCGTACAAGGACAAGCCGAACATACTCACCTGCGCGCCGAGATCGAATGCTGCCAGAGCATCCTTTGCGTCGCGCATACCTCCAGCCAGCCATACCTGCTTGCCGTCAGATATCTTGTAGTATTTCGGCAAAAGATTACCCTGCAGGCTAGCTGTTTTGAAGCGAAAAGGCAAACCAAGCCACTCGCCACATAGAAGTAGGGTATATACAAATATAAGAGTTAGCGGTGGATGGTTTAATTTCTACAGCACACACTACGCACAGTAGAAATAGGAAAGAAAAGGAAAGACAAAACCAAAACTGCAGTCTCTGGGATCAGACGTCCTTTATGACTGCCTGTACCTTGGCCATCATTTCCCTGTCCATGTTCTGTATGCTGTGCGCCTTCTTTGTATGGTCGGATATCTTCTTCCAGAGCTCGTCGTCCGTGTTCGCCCTTGCCCTAAAATTACAGGAGACGCCTATGTCTGCGCATGCAAAACTTCTTGTCACTTTTTCACCCAAACCAGATATGGCCATTCAACTTATTTAAACTCTGCTAGGAGGCGCACCCTATGCCTACCGTCGCATCCTATTCTTAGTAGACCTCACTGACTAGATCCCTCTCCTTCGTATTGTTTCTTGAGCGTGGAAAATGCTTCGCATATTGAGGCATGGCGTATACAAATATAAGAGTTAGCAGCGAGTGGTGCACTGCAGAACTTTAGTACACTAAAAGCGCGATATCTATGGTTACACTCCGCCCGTACAAAGACACGGACTTCGAAGCCTATTCTGAGACTCTCCTGAAAACCTGGCCTTACGACAAAATTGAGGATGCCCGGGAAAGCGTAGCAGGTGCGGTCAAGAAGCTGGGAGGCGCTAAAAAGGAAGAGATCTGGGTGGCGGAGTTCGAGGGAGAAGCTGCAGGGTTCATACTGCTCGAATTCACCAGGGTTTGGGGGAGTGGGGAAAACGAATCATTTGAAAAAGAGGCTGCCGGAATAGACTGGTTTGATGTCAATCCCAAATTCCAGCGAAAGGGAATCGGCAAGGAACTTCTCAGGAAGGCAGAAGAAAGAGGAAGGGAGATGGGACTTGGAATTCTCTTCATGCATACGGCAACCAAGAATCTGCCCATGATAAACTTTGCCTCGACTAGCGGATTCAAGTTTGAAAAGTATCTCACTGAGTTCTGGGGGAAGGGGACCAAGGACGCGTTTCTGCTGGCAAAGGCCCTGTGATACGGCCTCCGGCTCAAATTTGTTAAAACGTGAAAAGCTGCCTGCCAGCGTCCCTCGCACTGGTTCTTTTCATTCACGATTCCGCATCTTCAGAAGGCCTCTTTAAGAGACGTTGGTCGATCTTGGGCATTCTGACTGCGCTCTTGAAAATCTCATCACCAGCGTCAAACATTGCTTTCTCCGCCGCCCCCTTCCCGCCTTTTCCTATCGTTGAAACATCCTCGCGAACAAAGCCTTCTTTTAACTGATTAAGTTTTATTTTGGTCTCAGTTCCGCCATTTTTAAAACTTATTTCTACCTGCGCATCCGGATTGCCGTCAAGAACCCTGGCAACTATATCAGGGATTCCGCTTCCAATCGCTTTGAGGGGCATCGTTTGGCTTGCGTTAACGCTAAATCTCCCGTCTTGTTCTATTTGGCAATTTACAGGAGTGCCAAAAAACTTTTCTGTTTTCTTAATCACATGCTCAGCCATTTTTCCACCTAACATCTATTTTTCTCTCCCTATATAACAATTCACTTGAATACAGAAACCACAGATAACTTTTTATAGGAACGGAATCCGAATGTTTCAGGGGATAACTAAAATAACTTTCTCTCCTCAATAGTGTATTTAATGAATGGAATCAGAATGAAGGATCAAGACAGGGGCGAAATCTCAGATGAAGCCACCTCCGGTCTTAGGGACCTGAAAGGCACGAAAGTATACCTGCCCGAAGAACAGATAGTAAGGGAAAGGATTTCAGACACACTCAAGACGCATTTCAAACTTTATGGGTATAGGCCACTAGAGACACCCATACTTGAGCTTTATGATATCGCAGCAAGCAAGTACGGAGGCGGCGCGGAAATACTCAAGGAAACTTATAGATTGAACGACCAGGGCAAGAGAGACCTGTGCTTGAGGTATGAACTGACTTTTAAGCTAGGCAAACTCATAGGTATGAATCCAAATCTCAGGCTGCCTTTTAAAAGGTACGAGATAGGGAGAGTTTTCAGGGACGGCCCAATAAAGCTTGGAAGATTGAGGGAGTTCACGCAATGCGATGTAGATGTCGTAGGTGTCAGGAGTCTTGTTGCAGACGCGGAACTCATAAGCATGGCATTCCAGATATTTCCCGAGCTTAAGCTTGACACTTATATAGAGATAAACAACAGAAAGCTTCTCTTCGGCATATTCGAGCACTGCGGCATGAAAGAGGACAGATATACAGATGCGGCACTTTCGCTGGATAAGCTTGTGAAGTATGGAGAAAGCACTGTGAGAAAGGAGTTGAACGGGAAGGATTTTGACAAGGAAGCGATCGAGGGCGTATTTGAGATATTGAATGGCACCAATTCCAAAAAAACCAATGAAGAGAAGATCGAGTTCCTCGAGGGCAGGCTCACAAACCAGCTCAGCAAGGAAGGACTTTCTGAGCTCAGGCAGATTCTGAGCTATTGCAAGACGATGCATGTCAATGGTGACCTCAGGTTCGTACCCACGCTTGCAAGAGGGCTGGGATACTACACAGGTCCCATGTGGGAAGTATTCATGAAAAACAGCGCAATAACAAGTTCAATAGCGGCAGGGGGAAGATGGGACAAGATGATATCCCAGTTCCTAGGTACTGATAGGGAATTTCCTGCAACTGGAATGACGTTCGGTCTTGATGTAATTTTTGCGGCGATTGAGGAACAGAAAAGGGTGGGAACCGAAATGCCGAAGAATGCAAGGGTGCCTGCGGTGCTAATAGCCCCGATCGATACACTTGACCAGTGCATAGCTCTCGCATCGCAACTCAGGAAGGAGAAAATAAGCTGCGATATCGCACTCGACAAGAAGCTTAGCAAATCATTGGAATTCGCGAACAAGGAGAACATACCTTATGTGGTGATAGTCGGGCAGCAGGAACTGAAGACGGACAGCGTAAACCTGCGCGAAATGTCAACGGGAAAAAGCGAGCAGGTGAGCATCAAGAGCCTGTCCGACAAGGTAAAGCAGAACCTTGAGACCGCGTGAACGCCAAGTTTCGCCCTTCATGGGTAGGCGCATGTCAATGAGCCTTCAGGAAGGCAATCAGCTCATCGACAGTCATTTCTTTCTGTTCGCCACTTGCCATTTCCTTGAGCGTGAACCTGCCTGACTTGATATTCTCGTTTCCACAGATCAGTATGAAAGGTATGCCTTTTTTATTAGCGTAGTCAAGTGACTTTCCTAGTTTCCTGTCGAATGGCTCAAGCTCGGTGTTGATGCCGTTTTTCCTAAGTTCTCTGACTGCTTCGAGCGTGCGCAGATAGTTTGCTTGTGGTATCGGAACTGCTAACACCTTGGTATCGGAGCGCTTTTCCTTGATGAGTCCCTTCTCCTTCGCAAGCATCACAAGTCTATCGACTCCGAAAGCGCACCCTACTGCAGGAACCTTTTCTGCGCCATAGAGTCCTACCATGTCGTCATATCTTCCCCCTCCGCAAACATCCGCATCGAATCCCGGAAGGTATATCTCAAAGACGTTTCCAGTATAGTGGGCGGTACCCCGCATCATAGTCGGTTTGAAAACAATCGAGTCCCCTTTGATTCCCGAAGCTATGCACATCGAAACCATATCTGAAAGATCTCTGAGTTGCCGTGGCGCTTCGCCAAGTTCTCCCAGTATATGTTCCAGTTCATTCTTGACTGAAAGGAACGGACCGCTCAAACGTCTGAACCTGATGAAAGCATCTACGCCCTTATCGTCGACGCAGTTCTCTTTAAGCGTTTTAGCAACATCCTCCTCGCTGCTTGCAAATCTTATTTTATAAGCGACAGCGTTGAGATTACATTTTGGTATTTTGAGTAGCGCTAGCAATTCATAAACAAGGCCCAGATTGTTAACGCGCACAGTAAACTCATCAAATCCTATCCCCCTGATAGCGTCCACCGCCGCGTCTATCACCTCAAAATCCGCATTTATCGAGTCAGTACCAAAGATCTCGAGTCCGAACTGCCAGAATTCTCTATATGACCCCTTCTGCGGGTTCTCGTACCTGAAAACAGGTACAAGGTAAAACAGCCGGATGGGTTTCGGATGTTCGCAGAGCTTGGTCGCCATTACCCTTGAGATTGGTGCGTTCATCTCCGGTCTCAACACGAGCTTTCTGCCTGATTTGTCCTCGAAAATAAAAAGCTTCCTGTTGATTGCGCGATCCACTACGAGATATGTGTCGAGATGCTGGAAGGTCGGTGTTATTATCTCGCAGAATCCGTATCTTTTTGCGATTTCCCTAAGAATGCCTGAGATGTCTTCAAAATTTGTCGCGTCCTGCAGAAACAAGTCTCGCGTGCCTACC
>Ga0208045_1000786_pt1 | contig 11250 bp, 17 predicted proteins | sample PL_2010_200m_FD_184160 | JGI IMG/M metagenome (GOLD analysis project Ga0208045, IMG submission 184160) | Freshwater microbial communities from Powell Lake, British Columbia, Canada to study Microbial Dark Matter (Phase II) - PL_2010_200m... | ecosystem: Environmental > Aquatic > Freshwater >...
CGATTGCGGCGCTTGCGATCAGTCAGCCCAAGACCCCTGTTTCCACTGCTGCATGAACAAGTATTATTGCGAAGGCCAGGCGTGCGACGGCGGAAATTGGTGTGAGTCTACTTCAGGAGCATACTGCACGGAAGCCGGAGCTCTCGCACAATGCACCCCGGAAAATTGGTGTGGTTCCGCACACGGCAAGACCATCGGATGCACCGGGGCATCAGACGTCAGAGCGGCCGGCGCAATAACTGGCGGATGCTGCCCGGCGGCATTGCTATAACGGACAGGCCAGGATATGACCGATAACGACAAACGAAGGGAAATAATCGGCAAGGCCAGGATAAAATATATCCGGACCGGGCGGACCAGAAACATCACGGAAGCCCTGAAAATATACCTCGAAAAAGACGCGGGAGAAGATGAACAAATACCGCTATTTATTGCTACGCCTGAAATATACCAGATGCGGCAAATCCTTAAACAGGTTCGCCCTCGATGCGACGAATGCGATTCAGAATGCCACATGCAGGTTAACGCCCGCGATCCTTCCGGGAAATCATATCCAACTGCATGGATTTGTAAAAATTGCGGGGTTGAATATTTTAGCAACATGACGCCGGCAGAATGGCTAAAAGAATTACAAGATGAAACTCGGAAACAAAACCTACAACGGTCCGACGAACCTAGTAAACAAGACGTGCCCAATATGCACCAAGCGCCTGAGATATAAACCGCCTTGTTGCTCGGAAAAGTTCGCCTGGTTCACTTGTCCTTGTGGGTATAAGGTGAGATCTCAAAATGTTAATCCGAATCATCGCCCTAGCTCTTCTGACTGAGGCACTGGTCGAGCTTTTTTTTAAGGCAGCGCCACTCCAGGGAACCCGTGCCTGGCTCATAAAAAAAACGCCGAGCTTGCGCTCGGAGGAACAAGGCCACCTGCTCGAGTGTAAATACTGCACATCGATCTGGATCGGCGCCGGCGTCCTGCTACTGGCAACGTTCGCAGATTGCCAGGCCTTACGAATTACGAGCGCGGCGCTCATCATCGCCAGGCTCAGCAATTATGTGCATCTCATCTACAGCACAGCCAGAGACGCACAAATTAACATGAGGCTAACGAGGAAATAAAACCTATGGATCCATTCACAATAGGAATTTCCGTAACGATCGGCGCCGCCGTTATCGGTATGTTTATCCGCATCGAGCACCGTCTTACAAAAGTCGAAACAACCTTGAATTTTATTCAGGAGAATATAAGCGGATGCCAACCGACCTTGGACGAAAATATGAAATAGACTGGCGAGGAAACCCGCCGCACATGCTGGCGCCTGATATCCCGGTATGGTGGCGCTTCCTGGAAAAATACGGGCCCTACTTCCAAGCGCTTTATTACGACTGTCTTTTAGGCGGGCCGTTCCTTACGCCAGAACAAGAGAAAGACCCTTTTCAAAAGATGTGGCGCTTCAACACGTCGAAACGGGCGGACGCGATCGCGGAGCTTTCCACAGAAATCTGGATCATCGAAGTGGCAAGTTATCCCGGACTCCGGGCCGTCGGCCAGCTCCAAGTATATCAATCCCTCTGGATAGAGGACATTAAAATTTTCAAACCGGAAAGACTCGTGCTGATCAGCGAGCGCATTGACAACGACCTCGGCGCCGCTTGCGCAAATTTCGGGATCCTGATATATCTCGTATAAAGCCCAAACATAGAAAAATGAATGATTTCACGCCCTGGTTGACGAAAACGGCTCGCCACCATGGCCATGGACCGGCGATCGCAGGGCGGCGCTTATGATGATAAGGACAAAAATCAATGCCTGACTGGTTCGCACCCTTCCACTTGCCAAAGTTCACGGATACAAAATACGACGAGCAGAAGGCAAAGTACAACCGGCGCGAAGGATACACCGTAACTCTACCGGCACTCGACGACATCATAAAGCTCAAGACGTTCCCGCCCATGACGGAACAGGAAACCGACGACTGGAAAAACAAGCGTTACTATAACATTCACCCCGACCGGCTCGCGGAAATCCACAGGGAAAAGGAAAGAAAAAGAAACAAGTACCTTGCCATGCTTAAAGCGCCCACCCCGCAAATACTCAGCTCATGGGGCGCGATCGCCACAGCGCTCGACGACACGCAAGACGCCTTGAGCACCCTGGCTTGTATCGGCATGATTACCGGAGCTGTTCTCGGAGGCACCGCCGCGGCTGTCCTCTCGGGGCCTGTAGGGTGGCTTGCGGGCGGCGCAATGCTGCTTAACCTACTTAACCCTATGTCCAGACTTAAAGGCTTTAAGGGAGGCGCTAAAGTCGGCAGAGCGGCAAAAAAGGAAGTCGAGAAATTCAGCGACAAAAACCCTTTCAGCAAAAAGGCGGCGGCAAAAGTAGCCAAGCGAATGAAAAGCTTCCGGCCGAGCGTATCCAACGCAATCGAAGCGCTGCAAGTGACCGCCGGCATTTTCGGAATCGGCATCTCGATCGGTCCGATTATGGGTTTTGCCCAGGACCTGGCCAGCGGTTTAGTCCGCAAAGCGATGGGACAAAAAGTAACCTTTACCACCGGACCACCGCATGTACCAGCTCACGTCATGGTTGCTCAAAAGGTACTAAAAGGCCAGGCCGTTCAACATGGCTACGCTTGGAAAAGCGACGTCCCCGACGAAATAGCGTCTATGGTTGCCGCAAACCTGGCCCTGCAGGTTGTAGAACCATACCTGCAGGAATGGAACGCTTTCGACCAGGTTGATGACCTGGCAAACTGCCTAATTCAAGCGCCGCGCCCGACAGACATCTTGACCCTCGAAGTCATTTCCGAAATGGGATACAAGCTTGACGATATCTGCAACTGGCCGCAGAACGGCCAGCAGTGGATCTCCCTGGGAGATCTCCAGGAAGCGACGGCGCCGCAGGCAAAAGAAAACCTCGAGCATTTTGCCGAGTCGAACAAAAACAGCGCCCTGGCCTACACCGCCGGCCAGAACGCGCATGATTTCGCCTTAGGCACGATCGAAGCCATTGAAGGACGCGGACAGGTCTACCAGGAGTATTCACATATCGAAAGAATTGTTATTATTATCCTGGACAATGGCTGGTGTTACCCGGACGACATCACCCCCGCCCAGGTAGAAAAATTTGAAGACTGGTGTTACGTGCATGAGTACATGAACACGCAACCCAATTATAAAGACATCTGGAGATATGCTGAAGTGTTTTGCGGGTTCACGTGGGCAAAGTCCCCGGATGAAGCCCGTTAATAACCCATGGCCAGCGTCAAGGTACAGCCAAGCCCCGTAATAAATCCACGATAATCAAACCCAAAATGCTAATTGCAAGTAGTATCTTCCAGTATTCCATCATCAACCTCGATCCTCTCCCCCAGCATCATGGTACAGCCCGATCAGCGTCAAGGTATAACCGGAGAAACAGCGGTTACGCCAGGGACCGGTCATCATATTTCAAAAAGTGAAAAAAACACCGGAAACGGCCAAAACCACCGTAAAAACAAACAAAACACACAGTGACAGCCGCAAAATTGAGGAATTAGTAAAAATTTTCTTTCCCGGCACGACCAACACACAAGACGACTGGCCTCCGCGCTACGCGGGAGGCGGCTCCATACAACCGGAGCCGCCTCCCGCGTTCACTCCAAGTATTCGTGACCGCCGGACGCCAGTCGTCTTGTGTGTTGGCCGTGCATCCGTGGCATTAGGCAAAAAAAAAATCAAAAGCCTATGCCGCCTTTGGCGGCGATGGAATAGCTTTTTCAATAGTAAGAACCAATTTATCACCATCCGTTTTTACTTCGGTAACGTGCCAACCAAAACCCATCACAAGATTAGTAACCCGCTCAACTTCCAAAGTCCTTTGAATCGCTTCCATTTTTATTCACCTCCAAAAATTTTCCTGCCCTTTCAGTTAAACGCTCAGCCAATCGCCTAAACCAATAATCACAAGGACCAGCGGCGCCCTCTTGTAAAGCTTCAGCAATCTGAAGCAACACTTCAGCTTTCAAAACAGCTTCCTTTCTTTCCATAGTTTAACCCCCTACATATTTTGTTTAATTGTTGCATGACAATCCACACAGATTCTTAAAGAAACTTCTTTTCCGATTTCCATAGGACCCTTACAAAGATCACATGCGACGTAAACGGGTTTCATTTCCGGCAAAGCCGAACCCCAGCCACCCCCATCGGTACCGACTATTTTTTGGCGCTCGCGAGCTTTCTCTTCTTTCACCCAATCCCTAACAACCGCCTGAGTCGCACCATGGTCCACGCAGAAGCCGAGATAATACTCAATCCTTCCCAGGTCCGGCATTCCGCACAATTCCTCTGCCACAGCATAACCTATTTTTTTTTCATGCATAGCCGTTATCAACATTTCAGGCAATTTAAGCAAGTCATAGCGCCGTTTTACAACACCGACACCTTTTCCGGTACGCTTTGCGATCTTTTCCCAACCCATACCTAGGTCATCGCGCAAACGCTTATATATCCGCGCTTCCTCTATTACCGTCAAATCTTTACGTTGCAGGTTTTCCGTCGCCCTGGCAACGGATATATTTTGAGCGTCAAGCTCCTGGATAAAAGCCGGGATCTCTGTACGCCCCAGGGACAAAAAAGCCTGATACCGGCAATCGCCGGAAACAATTTCAAACCGGTCAGCTCGAGGACACAAAGTTATGGGGCTCATAAGCCCAATCTCCGCGATCGAGGCGGCCAACTCTTTAATATATTCAGGGTCAATCGAAATCCTATCCGGCGACGCCGGACGATCTATTAATGTCAACAGGATGTTTTGTACCTTCATTGTTTCGCTTTTCTTCACCCGGCAACCTCCGAATTAAAACATCTCCAAGACTATTAGCTTCAGCAGTAACATATTTGCAAGACTCCCAACCGAGCTGCCGGACAATCGCCAGCGGTAAGGATATCCGAAAAGACGTTAAACTATGCGTTATCTTACAAATCAACTTAGCCATATATTTGCTTTCACTCCGCAACCGGCTCCGCCAGCCTACAGCTCCGGGAAAAAGACATCCGGGCTTCCGGCCACGGCGCACGCCGCCCGCTCCGCTCAATACCTCCGTTCGGCAGCCGCCTCACTCCGGGCCGGCGTCCAATCGGAAAGAGGACGCCCCGCCTCCGCTACTTCGCCAGACAGACGGCTCAGAAGCTACGGACGCTTTGATATGAGTTCGTACTTCGCCAGACAGACGTCTCAGGACTCACGGCGCGTGCTCGCTTCGCTCCGCCACGCCCCCATCTTTCTAACATCCATAATGTCATAATACCACTATACCATTGCCCGTCAAGAACTTTCTTACATCCCCCGGTAAAGACCGCTTTTTGAGCCGTCCAGGGCGAAAAACCGCCCAGGGGCACGGGGACAATACTTAATAATATCAGTGAAGAGCATAAGTCCCTCACTCTATATATCTATAAGAATAAATATAAAGACTTTCTAAGGAAACGGGCGTCTAAAAAGACAGCCGCCCGCTTTCTTTTCTGTTAAAAACTATCCCCCCTAACCCCCCACCGGGGGGAACTGGACTATAGAAGGAAAAACCTTGCATTCATGAAAGTACTGTGATAAATATTTGCACAATGAACAAGAAGCTGATTTTTTATATAATCAAATCACGCCCAGGAACAAAGGCAGAAAGGAAAACTTATGAAGAAAGAGATCAGAAAAAAACTACAAGATGTAGGTTTTAAGATTATCCGAAAATATGCCTACGGCGACTCAAAGACAGGGGAAAGGGTAATAACCGAAGTATTGCCAAACGGTAAAATGCGCCTACTTAAACGCTATAATACAAAAGCAGAACGTGACGCGGCATTTAAGACCATGTTGGAAGCTGAAGACGTTCTAGCTGGATGATAATACAGCAACCCGCAGGCGGCCAGGTAGAGCGCCGGGGAGGAGGAGATGAAAATATGGATAATTATACATTTATAGGAAGCCTTAGTAATGGCGAATCGGTTTTTTACTGCAAAGGCAAAGGCCTTGCAATCGAAAAGGATCACCAACACCTAGTGGAGCCATCACCGGAGGAAATTAAGGAAATTCAACTAAAATTTAATCACTTACAGCCATAAACGGAGGAAATCAAAATGATTTTAATATGCGCATGGTGCCAAAAGGTCATGGGGGAAAAAGAACCCCTGGAGAACACGGACGCCACACATGGAATCTGTAAAGATTGCGCGGACCGGCTCAAAAAGAAATACAACATGACCGTCGTGCAGGCTCTTGACTTTGCCGGGACAGCAGAAGAATTTATTACAAAAATAGCCCATCCATGATATGTTTCCACTTTCTATAGGGGTGAAAAATCATGGACAGGCCATTAAAACACAAAAGAAATGACCGCCCGCCGACAAAGCGAACGGTCATTTCACCTTCAGTTGACGGCTGGAGACCAATCAACCAAACTAAGATGGCAATCCTCATAACTTTTCTTTCCATTCTTGTCAAGGGAAAAATTCATTACTGCGAACCCAGGCCGGACACAACCCTTGAGCTGCTAAAAAAATTCCACAGCATATCAATAGGCCGAAGATGGTTTTTTCAATGCATGCTCGATCTGGAAACGGCCGGTTACGTGCGCCGGCAACGGCGCTGGTTGAATCTTCCCGGCCCGCAGATAGAATCAAACAGCTCTTTATGGTGGTTCACCATCAAGGGCGCTAAATTCATGGCCTCAAAAATGATTCGCGGCGCCCGGGAGCTCCTACACATCATGACCGACTGGCTACATAGAGACGATAGCAGGCGGCCAACGATAAAAGACCTGGCAGAAAACGAGGCGATAACAAACAAGGAAGCGGCGATAAAAAAAATTAAGGAAATTCTAAAGGGCATCGGCTGACGCCCTGCCAGCTGGAACGAGCCGGCACTAACAGGAGGCAAGGAAAATGATTCGATACCGCGACTTAACGGAAGAACAAAAGGCGATTGTCTGTAATGGATGCGGGCCGAAGGGCGGGTGGATCCCCGTGCCCGAATTTTTTTGTCATGCCTCTTGCGACCATCACGACTTCAACTACTGGTTAGGCTGCACCTGGCGCGACCGACTGAAGGCGGACAATCAATTTTATAAAGAGATGCGGCGCGACGCCGGCATAAATCCAATAAAACAAACCATCGCCCTGATTTATTACCTGGCTGTCCGAACTTGCGGAGCGCCGGCGTTCCATTACGCCGACAAAGAACGCGACGAAAACGACCTTCCGGCAATCCCCGAACCACTACATATAGTATCCGAAGCAGCTGGATCAGGAAGCACAAACCACAATATATAGTGTCCCTGGGAAGGCGCTGCGACCCCACATATAGTATCCAGGAACATTTTTCTTGACATGACCCCTTTACCGTGCGATTATCGCACACATAGGACATTTTGCGGGGAAGGTATCCCCCCCGCCCCCATCCTAAACAACTTACTTCAGAAGGAGGTCTACCGTGGCTGAAATTAAAAGTATGGCGGCCATTAAAGAAAAATGGACGCGGGTTACACCACAACGAACCGAGGACTATTCCAAGGGCGTAGCGAACCCAAAGCGCGACTGGGCCACCGAGGCCGTCGCTGCCAAAGCGAACTGGAAAGCCGGCATCGATGCCGCCGCCGCTAAAGACCTGTACGCTAAAGGCGTCAATGCAGCCGGCACGCCGAAATGGAAGGCCAAAGCCTTATCGCTCGGCCCGGGCCGATTCGCCGAAGGTGTCTACCAGGCCGGACCGGATTACGAAAAGGGCTTCGCACCCTTCCGGGAAGCTATCGCGGCAGTTGACCTAGGACCCAAGTTCCCGCGCCGGGATCCTCGGAACCTTGACAGGGTAAAAAGAGTGGTAACTGCCCTTGTGGAAGCAAAAGTCGGAAAATAAGGTTTTGATTTATGGCGGAAACTTATGACATAACCATTTCAATTAAGGTCCAAAAAACCAGCAATAAAGAGGCTATTGCAGACGAAATGTTCCTGTTCAATGACCAGGCGTTTTCAAAAATGGCAGATCGTTCGGATAAATTTTATGAGCTGATCACGGCACTGCAAAAGATCAAGTAAAAGGAGGAATTAAATCATGAATTACAGAATCGCTTCTATGCTGGCCGAAGAAGATGCCACCACGCCGGCTACCAAAACCATAGACGTTGACATCGCAAAGCCGATCAGCCGGATCACCGTCCGAATGCGGGCAACGAATAACGGTTCCGATCCTACGGCGCACCCCACCAAGATGTTGCCCAAGATCGAACTTGTCGACGGCAGCAACGTTTTATTTTCCCTGTCCGGCATTGAGGCGCAGGCGCTGAACTGCTACGAACACGGATACAAACCGGACCAACTGCTGGTTTACGCCAACGACGTGATGTGCGACATCGCGGTCCAGCTCAATTTTGGCCGGTTTTTATGGGACGAACAGCTGGCCTTCGACGGCAAAAAGTTCAGCAACCCCCAACTTCGGATCACGCACGACCTATCAAAGGGCGGTTCATCCCCTGACGCAGCAACGCTTTCCGTTTTAGCCCACGCTTTCGACGAGCTTTTACCTGTGCCCGTCGGCTTCCTGATGAGCAAAGAACAGTTCGGGTATACGCTCAACGGGACAGCAAAAGAATCCATTGACCTGGCTACGGATATGGCATACCGTTTTCTCATCATTCAGTCCCTGTACGCCGGCCGCACGCCCTCGCAACAGTTTAATAAAATTAAACTCAGCGAGGACAACGATGCTCGCGTTGTGATCAACGACGAATCAACTTCGCTGCTTATCTATCTACTTCAGAAACACCAGAGATTTGTCGAGTATATCCTTACCTACGGCCTCGGATCTGCAAATCTGATGTATTGCACGCCAACTTTCCTGACCGACGTCAAAGCTTTCGCGCTTGACAGCGCCGATGCAACGATGTTCTCGACACAATCCTACGGCGGTTCGATCACGGCAACCACCGAAGCGGCACAGTTAGTACAATGGCTTGTTTCAGGTCTTTGCCCGCACGGCGCCCTGGCGATCCCATTCGGCGATCCCGCCTTGATGGAAAAATGGTACGACGTTTCCAAGATCGGCGCCTTGAAACTTATTTTGACAGGCGGAAGCGGCGCCACCGGTACCTGTGAGATTGTTTCTCAACAACTGAGAAAGTATTAACACCCGCCCAGGCGGGGATGAAAGCCCTAAAGACCGGCAAATATCCGCCGGGCGCCCGGCAAAAAAACCGGCAGCCGGCGGCTTTTTTTTCTTTACCTCGGAAAAGGAGAATCACATGTTCTATTCATGGCCGATCGATGTCACCGAAGACAACGACGAAGATAATAAGGCGACCATTGACATGCCAATGTCTTCCGGTATTATTCACCAAGTTGACATCATGTTCCCGGATACTTGCGACCATGATATCCGGGTACAAATTTTCGACGCGAGCTTTCAGCTCTGGCCGTCGAACAGAAACGGCACAGTCAGAGGCGACGCCGCTGTCGTTTCCTTCCGCGATTTCTACGAAATGACAGTCAACAATAATATCCTAAAGGGTTTTGCCTGGCTATCTGACACATCTAAGGCATCAACAATCTGGATCCATATCGGCGTATTGCCGCGCTCGATACTGCAACCCTTTTCCCTGGCCGAGCTTTTACGAGCCGTGCAGCGCAGCTAAGGAGGAATTATGCAAGGGAAGGTTCCTCCGGCGCTATACTTGCCGGACACGCCCGACTCTGTTATTACAAAAATGCGCAGCGGCATCATGCCGGCGCCGTTCATCCGGCGCATGCGCCTGGTTAACCTCTTATCCGCAATCGTACTGCAAAAAATCGAACCCGGATTGATTGCACCATTTTCCGTCGAAGACCTTCATCACATCCTGGACAAACAAATATCCCAGGATGCGATTATTGATCAAATGGACAATAAAGCCCTGGCCGAAGCCTTAACAACCGGAAACTTACGCCCCCTTTGGGAGCTGGCAAAATAATTAAAAGGATAAAATGCCCGACTATCCGCTACTCAAAAAAGGCTTAACAACAGGCTGGTTACAAAGATTCTTTAACGAACCTTTCGATCCGATCTGCGTAATGCTTGCCATGAGAACCAAGCTTCTCCTGGATATCATTGACGAGATGGGGCACAGCTATAACCTTTTACGCGCAATCGGCTTCGGCTGGATAGACTGGGGCGAGATACCCAGCGAGCTTCCGGGAGAACCAGGCGACTACTATCCGCCCGAAATTGACAACCCGATTATAGTCACGCCCCAGCCAGGAGCACCCGGACCGGGCGAACCAGGCTATATTCCCCAGGCGGCAGCGCCGGCAATACCATTACCTATCGGAGGACGTCCAAGCGGCGGAAATCTCAGCGGAAGCATGGCGGCGCCATGGGGCTTAATGGACCAAGGACTATGGCAAGGCAAGGTCGGAGGAACCACAGGCGGCGGCGGCGGGATAAATTGTTGCGCAAATATAGATATTCCCGGCGAGCTTGTCAAAATCGGATATGATTCGCTCGCTTTGAATTGCGGGGAAACGCTTACGCTCCGCGTAACCGGATACAACCCTGTTTGCGATGGGGAATTTTATAACTGGGTCCTCAATACGGTCGGCGGCTCCCTGGATCCACTCTTCGGATATGAAACGGTTTACACGCCACCGACTTGCGATGAAGAATGCGATCCCAGCCCGGAAATCGCTCTGTATTGCGAATATACATTCGCCGACGTCGTACATTTAGCAATCAACTCCTGCCCGGCGGCGGCGCATATCGTTTACACAGATCAGCAGATGGGAATTGACGAAGACCAACCTCTATCCGCCGCCGTGGATACTCCCGGATGCGGCACGCCGGTTTTTACCTGGGCCATCGTTGACGGCGGAGGCGAGCTCAGCGAGACCGAAGGTCCGGCGACTGTCTACACATCACCGCACACCAACGAAGAATGCGAAAACAATCCAACCATTGAACTTAGATGCAACGGCAATGTGCTCGATACTCTTGAAATCGCGGTAAACGCCTATCCAGACCCCTATGAAGCCTATTACATATCAAATATTACAGGCGCTTTGTGCGCCTGGGCCGTACGCAAAACAGCCTACCAGTGCGACGGATCATGGCTTGCCGGACCCACCGATTGCGGCGCTTGCGATCAGTCAGCCCAAGACCCCTGTTTCCACTGCTGCATGAACAAGTATTATTGCGAAGGCCAGGCGTGCGACGGCGGAAATTGGTGTGAGTCTACTTCAGGAGCATACTGC
>Ga0208045_1000787_pt1 | contig 11238 bp, 9 predicted proteins | sample PL_2010_200m_FD_184160 | JGI IMG/M metagenome (GOLD analysis project Ga0208045, IMG submission 184160) | Freshwater microbial communities from Powell Lake, British Columbia, Canada to study Microbial Dark Matter (Phase II) - PL_2010_200m... | ecosystem: Environmental > Aquatic > Freshwater > Lake...
CAGACGATCTAGTAAACAATATCGGTGTTTCCCGTAATAAAACGTATGTGATTTACAATCCAATCGTAACACCCGCATTATTGGAGAAGATGCAGGTAGTCTCATCCCACCCATGGTTTGCGCCGGGTACTCCCCCGGTGGTGCTGGCAGTCGGGCGCTTGACAGCTCAAAAAGACTACCCTACCCTACTGCGCGCTTTTGCCCTGGCCCGGCAGGAACGCGAGTTACATCTGCTCATCCTGGGCGAGGGCGAAAAACGTTTCGAACTGGAAGGCATAGTCAGTTCATTGGGCTTAGAGAACGATGTTCAGATGCCAGGTTTTGTGCCCAATCCCTATGTGTACATGGCGCGCGCTTCGGTTTTTGTACTCTCATCGGCATGGGAAGGTTTCTCCAATGTCATTGCTGAAGCTTTGGCTTGCGGTGTACCGGTTGTTTCTACAGATTGCCCAAGCGGACCAGCGGAGATACTTGAAAATGGAAAATACGGGGAACTTGTCCCAGTAGGTGATCCCGACGCAATGGCGCAGGCTATTCTCGCGGCACTCGATTCAAGACCAGACAGCAGACTGCTTCAACAGCGCGCACAGGCGTTCAGTCTAGAGGCAGTGACGAGCCAATATATTGATTTATTTGAATCACTACTGGGCGCATATGAACGCCGATAAAATAAGAGCCGTCTACGTCACCGCCAATCTCACGTGGGCGATTTCGGACGCTCCTGATACGGCTCGATTGTACCATTCAACTTCGGATACATTTTCCAGCATTTGAGTTGCGTGGGTCGTAAAGCATGGCAAAAATATTAATTACTGGTGCAGCCGGGTTTGTAGGAAAGCACCTCGCCGACACGCTCGCAGCAGGCGGCCATACTGTTTTTGGAACAGATCAAACCGCTCGACCCCCGCACCCTGCTCTAAAAGATTTCTTCCAGGCGAGTCTTTCAGATGTCAATTCGTTGCAGCGTATTCTCGCCGAAACCTGCCCCGACATTATTTTCCATTTGGCCAGCTTATTGAAGGTCGATCAGCCCGAAACTTTCTATGTGGTCAACGTGCTGGGGACAGTCACCCTGTTCGAAGTGATCCGGACGATGGGTGTAAAGCCGAAGGTGGTCGTGACAAGCTCAAGCGCTGTCTACGGCCCGGGGCCAGGTACAAGGCCAATCAGTGAGAAATTCCGCACCCGTCCCATCACGCATTATGCAGCCAGCAAAGTAGCGCAGGAAATTGTTGCCCTGCGTTATTACGAGGCGGAAAATCTCCCGGTTACGATTGTCCGCACGTTTAACTTGCTTGGGCCAGGGCTTTCACCCGATTTGGCCTGCTCTGCGTTTGCCCGCCAGATTGCCCTGGCTGAAGCCGGACGCGGTCCCCGGAAGATACTTACAGGTGACTTGCGCGCCCAACGCGACTTTGTAGATGTGCGCGATGCCGTGCGAGCGTATGCGTTGATTGCTTCCCATGGCCTGGCAGGAAGCGTTTATAATGTGTGTTCGGGAAAAGCCGTGTCCGTACAAGACTGTCTCAATACACTGCTCAAACTATCCTATATTCCAATAGACACTGCTCGGGATCCGACTCTGGTTCAGGAGAATGATGTTCCTGTTCAGGTGGGAAGCACAGCGCTCCTGAAACGCCTCACGGGCTGGAAGCCAGAAATTGAGCTTACCCAGTCTCTGGCAGACCTGCTGAATGACTGGCGTGAAAAAATATAAATGGGTTTGGAGTAAGTATGGACTGGAAAAATAAGCGTGTTTTGGTCACCGGGGCTGGCGGGTTTATCGCCAGCCATCTTGTCGAACGACTGGTGGCCGAAGGCGCAAGCGTACGCGCCTTCGTGCGTTACAATTCCCGCGGCGATGTGGGACTGTTGCGCTTTATTCCACCTGAGGTTTTCTCGCGCATCGAAATAATTCCTGGCGACTTGCGGGATGCCGAGGCCATCCGCTCTGCCGCACGCGATGTGGACACGATCTTTCACCTAGGCGCGTTGATCGCCATCCCGTACTCCTATATTCACCCGCGCGAGGTTATCGAAACGAATGTTATGGGTACGCTGAATGTGCTGATGGCCGCGCGGGGGACAAGTGTCCGGAGAGTGGTTCACACTTCCACCAGCGAGGTATATGGCACAGCGCATTACGTACCAATCGACGAGGCGCATCCATTGCAGGGTCAATCGCCCTATTCGGCGAGTAAGATCGGCGCGGACAAGATTGCTGAGAGTTATTACCGGGCCTATAACTTGCCTGTGGTTACGTTGCGCCCTTTCAACACTTACGGCCCTCGCCAATCTGCGAGAGCAGTGATCCCGACAATCATTACGCAGGCTTTAACCTGTGGCGAAGTACACCTGGGAAGCCTGGAGCCTTCACGTGATTTTACGTATGTGTCAGATACTGTTGAAGGGTTCATTCAGGTTGCGGTTGCTGAAAACATTCTTGGAGAGGAGATCAATTTGGGGACTGAGACCACTATTACAATTGGCGAACTCGCAGAGAAGATTTTCGGCATGATCGGTAAAACCCCCAAAGTAATCACCGAATCCCAGCGTGTTCGACCGGAAAAGAGCGAGGTCATGAAATTGCACGCCTCGAACCGAAAAGCCCGGGAGTTGATCGGCTGGCAACCGGTTGTTTCGCTCGATGAAGGCCTTGGTAAAACCTACGCATGGATCACTGGGCATATTGATCTCTATAGACCAACTCAATATACTGTTTGAGAGTAACAAATGAGAGCCGTCATTCTCGCCGGAGGCAAAGGTACCCGCCTGGCCCCTTATACAACCGTCTTGCCCAAGCCTTTAATGCCAATAGGCGACATGCCCATTCTTGAAATTGTGATCCGCCGGCTTGCGCATTATGGATTCGACCACATCACTTTGGCCGTAGGATACCTTGCAGAACTTCTGATGGCCTATTGCGGTGATGGGGCAAAATATAAAGTTAATCTTGACTATTCTCGCGAACAAGAACCGCTTGGCACCGCAGGCCCATTGGGGCTTATTCGTGATCTGGACGAGTCTTTCTTGGTGATGAACGGTGATCTCTTGACCACGCTCGATTTTAGTGCGCTGTGGCAGTATCATCGCCAGCGTGGGGCAATTGCCACTCTGGCGTCGTATCGCAAGGATGTCAAAATTGATCTCGGTGTTGTGGAAGTAAGTGATGATAACTGGGTAACGGACTATATAGAAAAACCCACCTATCACTACTCAGTGAGTACTGGAGTATATATCTTCGAACCTGAAATATTGAAATATATTGAGCCTGGCAAACGGCTGGATTTGCCCGAATTGGTACTAAAACTGTTACGAGGTGGAAAGAATGTAAACGTATACCCCTTTGATGGTTACTGGTTGGATATTGGCCGGCACGAGGATTATGAGATAGCCATTGAGGAATTTACTAAGAACCAACGCAGTTTCCTCCCCGAAGAATGAGTGATATTATGACTCATAAGGTTGCATTTATCACAACCAGTCTGACCACTGGTGGTGCCGAAAGCTTGCTTTACCGCTTGCTGTCCGCTATCGACCGGGAACAATTCGATACCTATGTGATTTCGCTAACCGGCGATGGTCCATTCGGCAAGAAAATACGCGACTTGGGAGTCCCTGTACGCCTGCTGGGAATGGATACCCGCCTGCCCAACCCGCTTTTGCTGTTGCGACTGATTAGATGGTTAAGTGAGATTCGCCCGGCGATCGTCCAGACCTGGATGTATCATGCTGATCTGGTCGGGGGGTTGGCAGCACGGGCAATCGGTGCTCCGGTGATTTGGGGAATCCATAATACATCGCTTGACCCATCCTCTGTTAAGCACAGAACGATACGGGTAGTAAAAATCCTTGCAGCACTTTCCGGATGGTTGCCATCCAAAATAATCACCTGTTCGAAGACAGCTCAGGGAGCTCATATTGCGTTGGGATATGCCCCGGAAAAATTTATTGTTATTCCTAACGGTTTTGATCTAAGTGCTTTTCACCCCGACCCTTCCGCCCGTGAGTCTCTACGCCGGGAACTCGGGCTTTCGCCGGATACCTTTTTAATTGGCTTGGTCGCCCGTTTTGACCCTTTGAAGGACCACCAGACTTTCCTCCGTGCGGCGGGCATATTTCATAAAATGCATTCCGATGTGCATTTCCTGCTTCGCGGAAATGGAATCGCTCCTGAAAATGAAACCCTCGTGAAGTGGATAGATTCGGCGGGAATCCGTCAAAACTGCCACTTGCTGGGCTATCGTGAAGACATGCCCCGCATTATGGCTGCCCTTGACGTCAATGCGCTTTCTTCGATTGGGGAAGCCTTTCCGAGCGTCCTCGGCGAGGCCATGGCTTGCGGTGTGCCATGTGTGGCAACTGACGTTGGCGACGCCGCGGAAATTGTCGGCGATACCGGCATCGTCGTTCCGCCGCGTGATGCCCACGCCCTTGCCAAAGGCTGGGAGAGGCTGATAAACTTGTCCACGCAAGAACGGCACGAACTTGGCCAGCGCGCCCGGGCGCGAATTCAAACCCATTACCAGATCGGGGAAGTTGCTCGACGCTACCAGCAACTCTACCGGCAACTCATCCAACAACAGTAAATGAGAAGAAACGATGAAGAAAATTGTGCGGTCCATACTTGAGTCTGATTTCAAATTGTGGGGGTTATTCTTTCTTTACCCTGCGGTTGCGGCCTTGTTTGTTCAACTGGTCCTCTTGCCCCTGCTCTTCCCGCAATGGCATGCCGGGGAAGGGATGCTGGCTGGCGGGGATTGGTACGGATTCCATCAAATCGCCGTTTCCCTGGCCGAAAAAATCCAGGCGCAGGGTTGGAGCGCCTGGGAATTGCGCCCTCAGGGGCAGGCTCCCAGCGGCGTGGCGGCCATTTTTTATGTCCTGTTTCTCCCACATCCCTGGGTGCTGATCCCACTTTATGCCGGACTCCATGCGACCGCTGCATTCACCTTGTTCAAAATTATCCTGCGCATGACCAAGAATCGCACTCTCTCGTTTATCGCGGTACTGCCTTTTTGGCTGTACCCCTCGGCCATGATCTGGTATACCCAGCTCCATAAGGATGGCTACCTGATTGCCGGCACATTGCTGATCCTGTTGGCCTGGCTGTGGCTGGGGGATGCAGCCACCTGGAAGCGTTGGCAGGATGTCTTGATTTCACTCGCCATGCTGTTCGTGGGGGCGCTTTTGGCCTGGATTGTGCGCCCTTACAGCATGCAAATGATGCAGGGGGTATCGCTGGCGATTGTCTTGCTGGAAAGTTATTTATTTGCGCGCCGTTTCTGGAAACGGGAGTGGCGGCTCTGGCAAGCGCTGACGGCAGCGGCAATCGTGTGGGCCTCTGTGGTGGCTCTTTCCCCGTTTACGGTTGGCGGCATTGCCGCTCCCACTACCACCACTACCACTACAGCGCCTACTGTCCAGGCCAGGTGGATTTCGTCGGGCTGGCCAGCAATTTTGGAAGAAAAGGCCTATGCGCTGGCTTTGGTGAGGGATGGGTACCGGTTAGACTACCCGGAGGCGGGCAGTAACATTGACGTCTCGGTCAGTTTTCATAGCATGAGTGATATTTTGCTCTATCTCCCGCGCTCTGCGGAGATTGCTTTTCTGTCCCCGTTCCCGCCGGACTGGTTCAAGCCAGGGACACTTCCAGCCAACACCGTTATGCGCCGGGTTTCTGGTCTTGAGATGCTCGGCGTGTATCTCGCGCTTGCGTTCCTGCCGTATTCAGTCTGGCGCTGGCGCGCCCGGCCGGATTCTTGGATTATCTTGATCTTCTGCTCTGGCATGATGCTCATCTATGGGTTGGTGGTCGCCAATGTGGGAACGCTCTACCGCTTCCGCTACGGATTTATCATGACATTGGTTGCCCTGGGGATCGCAGGCGAACTTGCCTTCTGGGAGGAACGAAAGAAGAAAGCGAAGGTATAATTCGCCCTATGTGCGGCATCACCGGCTTTCTTGATCTATCCCACTCGAACAACACATCTGAATTGGCTTCGCTCGTCACCTGCATGGCGGACGCGTTGCGGCATCGTGGCCCGGATGACCGTGGCGACTGGTACGACCCGCAGGCGGGTATCGCCCTGGGTTTCCGCCGCCTGTCAATTCTCGACCTTTCGCCTGCTGGCCACCAACCCATGCTTTCTGCCGATGACCGCTATGTCATCGTCTTCAATGGTGAAGTCTACAATTTCAACCAATTACGCACTGAACTTTCCAGCTTGGACCATGCCTTCCGGGGACATTCCGATACCGAGATCATGCTGGCCTCCATTTGCCAGTGGGGACTCGAGGCAGCCGTTCGGCGCTTCAACGGCATGTTCGCCTTTGCCCTGTGGGACCGCCGCGAGCGCCGACTCACGCTGGTGCGCGACCGGCTTGGGATCAAACCCCTGTATTATGGCTGGACCGGCAACGTCTTCCTCTTTGGGTCAGAACTCAAATCTTTGGAAGCGCATCCGGCCTTCCAGGCCGAGATTGACCGCGACGCGCTGACCCTCTATCTGCGGCATAACTACATCCCTGCGCCCTATAGCATTTATCGCGGTGTGTTCAAACTTACCCCCGGCACTTTCCTCACCATCCGGGCAGACTCTCGCCCTGCTCAGGATCAACCGCAAGTTTATTGGAGCGCGCGCCAGATTGTGGAAAGCGGCCTGGCGCATCCCTTCGAAGGAAATGAACAGGAAGCAGTCGAAGCCCTGGATGCTCATCTGCGCCGCTCTGTGGGCCTGCGTATGATTGCAGATGTGCCGCTGGGGGCTTTTCTCTCCGGTGGCGTGGATTCTTCCACCATCGTGGCGCTCATGCAGGCTCAAAGCCGCCTGCCGGTCAAAACCTTTACCATCGGTTTCCACGAAAGCGGATTTGACGAAGCTAAATACGCCAAAGCCGTAGCCCGGCATCTCGGCACCCAGCATACGGAACTATATGTCAGCCCCTCAGAAGCACGCGCCGTCATTCCGCTTTTACCGAAACTCTACGACGAACCCTTTGCCGATTCCTCGCAGATCCCCACCTTTCTGGTTTCGCAACTGGCGCGGCGGCACGTTACCGTCAGCCTATCGGGCGATGGCGGCGACGAACTTTTTGGCGGTTACAACCGTTACTTCATGCTCGATGCCATCTGGAAGCGCATTGGCTGGATGCCGCTTTCGCTCCGCAAACTGGCCTCCAGCGCGGCGAAAGCCGTCCCAACCCGCCTGTGGCCGACTCTTTTCCGTTTCTTACCCGACCTGGCGGATTTTCCCAACCCGGCCGATAAAGCCCAAAAACTGGCGGAGATCATCGCCTCCCCCTCGCCTGAAGCGATTTACCTCGATCTGGTTTCGCATTGGAAGCAGCCTGACAGCGTTGTTCTAAACGCCCGCGAGCCTGTCACTGCCCTGCTCGATCGCTCGCGTTGGGCCGACTTGACCTCCTTCACCGACCAGATGATGTTCCTCGACCTGATCACCTATCTCCCCGGCGATATTTTGGATAAAGTGGACCGCGCCAGCATGGGCAACAGCCTTGAAGTCCGCGCGCCCTTCTTGGATGACCATCAAACGCTGGAATTTGCCTGGAGTTTGCCGCGCCAGTATAAAATCCGGGGGGAACAGGGTAAGTGGATCCTGCGTCAGGTGCTTTATCGTTACGTTCCCAAAGAGCTGATCGAACGTCCCAAAATGGGTTTTGGCGTGCCGATTGACGCCTGGCTGCGCGGCCCGCTGCGCGAGTGGGCTGAAACCCTGCTGGATGAGAGCCGGCTTCGCCGGGAGGGCTTCTTCGACCCCCAACCCATTCGGCAGAAATGGGCCGAGCACATCTCCCGGAAGCGCAACTGGCAATACCACCTTTGGGATATATTGATCTTTCAAGCCTGGTTCGAAACTGTCAGACCCTAAAGGTTTTTGCCTTTTCTGGCTATGGATATTTGCAAAACTGTACCCACTCTTTCACACAAACTGTGGCGATAAAACCTTTAGGGTCTTTATGAAAATCATCCTATTCGCCAATACCGACTGGTACCTTTACAACTTCCGCCTTCCGCTGGCCCAGGCATTACGCGAAAAGGGTCATGCTGTGGTGCTGCTCTCTCCGCCAGGGGAATATGGCCCTCGCCTGGTAGGGGCTGGCTTTTGCTGGATTTCATTCCCACTCTCCCGGCGGGGGATGAACCCGTTCTCGGAACTGGTAACGCTCTGGCGTTTGACCCGCTTGTATTCCCGCCAACGGCCCGATCTCGTCCACCATTTTACGGTCAAGTGCGTGCTGTATGGCTCTTTGGCTGCAAAAATGGCTGGGGTGAAAGGCATCGTCAATGCCATCACCGGACTGGGGTATGTATTCATCGGGGATGAGTGGCCTGTGCGCCTGCTTCGCTGGCTGATCAAGGGATTCTACCGTCGCGCCCTGCACGGCACGCAGGTCATTTTCCAAAACCCGGATGATCAGGAGTTGTTTTCACGCAACGGATTGGTGAACAGGAAACAGGTCACCATAATCCCAAGTTCCGGGGTAGATACTAAAAAGTTTTCTCCTTCCCCGGAACCAGCAGGGGAACCGCTGGTCATCCTGCCGGCTCGCATGTTGTGGGCGAAGGGCGTAAATGAATTCGTCCTTGCCGCCGGTATCCTCCGTCTGGCCGGAGTGCAGGCTCGCTTCGCCCTGGTCGGAGATACCGATCCGGGCAACCCGGAGGCCGTGCCGGTTGACCAGTTGGAAAAATGGCGAAAAGAGGGTATTATCGAATGGTGGGGCTGGCAGGAAGACATGCTGATGCTGTATCGCCAGGCGCATATCGTCTGTCTGCCCTCTTACCGGGAAGGCACCCCGAAATCTTTGATCGAGGCCGCTGCCTGCGCGCGTCCTATCGTAACGACCAACGTGCCTGGATGCAGGCAGGTAACGCACCATCAACAGAATGGACTGCTCGTTCCTGTTCGAGATAGTCGGGCGCTGGCTGATGCGCTGAAAATATTAATTGCTGATTCTGCTCTTCGAAAACAGATGGGAAAGAAAGGCCGGGAACTGGCCGTCGCCGAATTCTCTCTGGAAAAGGTCATTGGGCAGACACTTGCTGTTTATGAAAAGGCACTCTCTGGAGGCCGGAAAGGTTAGCCAATGTTGGATACCTATGTTTTCGCTGTATTGCCGCTGACATTTCTCTTCACGCTGGGCATGGGGTGGGTGAGTATCAAGATTGCTCACAGGCTGAATATGGTTGATCGGCCGGGCAGCGCGCCGCACAAACAGCATCGCTTTCCTACGCCGCTTGCTGGAGGAATTGCCCTGGCCATGACTCTCTTTACCGGGTTACTGGTCAGTGGGCTGTGGCGGGAGCCGGAGGTGCGCGCCATCTTCTTCCCGGCCTTGATCGTGTTTGGTTTTGGGCTCTGGGATGACGCTCGGGGCTTCTCCGCCACCGTAAAGTTCTCGGCGCAAATACTCGCCACGCTGCTTTTGATGATCTCGGGCATCTACATCCAGGTCTTTTCCTCGTTACCGTTTTCCACCGGCTGGCCGGAATGGCTACGCAGCGGGCTGAACTGGGGACTGACCTTTTTATGGGTCACTGGCATCACGAACGCCTTGAACCTGGTGGACAGCATGGATGGGCTGGCGGTGGGATTGAGCGGCCTGGCTTTTGGCTTTTTTACGCTGGTGACCATTAATTCACAGCAATGGTTCATCGCTCATATCAGCGCATTGATCGTCGGGGTTTGCCTGGGGTTATACTTTCTCAATGTTTCTCCGGCGCGCCTGTTCCTGGGCGATTCCGGGGCGCAAACGCTGGGGTTCATCCTGGCAGCGGTTGCCATCCTGTATGCGCCGCCGGACAAAGACCAGGCCTCCTCCTGGTTTGTCCCCATCCTGTTGCTCGGCGTGCCCATCTTCGATACCATGTTGGTATTATATTCCCGCCTCCGGCATGGCGTTCCCTTTTACAAGGGCGGTCTGGATCATACCTATCACCGCCTCGTCGCCTGGGGATTGGACGCCAATCGCGCTGTTCTAACTATGCAAATTGCTGGATTGTTATTGGGTTGCATTGCCTTTGTCGCCCTGGCATTGCCACCTTTCCTGGCAAATGCCATCTTCTTCGCCTGCGTTCTTCTTGGGATTCTGACTTTATTATTATTAGAATACTGGAAGGGTTTTCACCTATGAAAGAATTCATTCCCCTGGAGGTAATCGAAAATGCGTTGAGCCGTTGGTGGTTGCTGGTGATATTGACCATCCTGGGAGGAATTGCCGGCTTGTTTATTCCCGTTTCTCAGCCGCCAATTTACGAGGCCGAAGCAACCTTAGCCGTGACCATTGATTTCCCACCGGGAAGTTCTATGTCCCAATATGAAGAAGATTATACTTTCGGTATGATCTCCGCTCTCATTGCTTCAACGGCGGTAATGGAGCAGGTGGTTACACGAGCGCAGTCAGAGGGTTTGGAGATCCAACTTGGTCAATTTGGTAGTTACCTCGAAATCAAACAATCTATTTGGAAATTAAGGGTGCGGCACACTGACCCGCAGATAGCAGCAAAGTTGACAAATCTCTGGGCAGAGGAGGCATATGCTACGTTGGAGCAAAGCCGGCGTCATTTGCTACAAGCGCAGTTTTTACAGGTACAAGAAAATACCCTAATGGGGTGTCTTTCCACTACTTGTGCTGGTTACACCCTGACCGAGGTACAAGAAGCCCTGCAAGCAGTTTCCACTCAACTAGTCAATGAGAAAAACGCCAGTAATGGAATTCCTCAGATGCTCATATTCGCTTTGACTGAGGAAGCACTCCCTCCTGACAAACCGGTTGCTTATGACCGAAGTAAAATGATTCTTGGGGGGGCGTTCATCGGTTTCGTGGTTGGAATATGGGGGATAAATCTTTGGCATATACACAGGCGAGTAGAAGGCGGCCCTCATGCATGAAATCATGCGACGGGTCTATGCCTTCACTCTCGACTTGGGCTGGGGAGGGCTTATTTTTTTACTGCCGATCACCAGTTTGCCTTTCCTTTCGAGGCTTGCCGGTGGCACAATGGTCGCCCCGGCTTCTTTCATACCACTTGTCTGGCTGGCGATAGCATGGTTTGTGCCTTACATTTTACGAAAAGGCACATTCCCTCGCGAAAGTCTTCCTCTCCTGCTTTTTGCTACGCTGGCAGTGGTCTCATCAGCCCATGCTTTTTTCATGGAGATCCCCCCATTCAAGGGTCAAACCCAACTTAGGGAAGAATTATCTGCCATATTG
>Ga0208045_1000793_pt1 | contig 11186 bp, 14 predicted proteins | sample PL_2010_200m_FD_184160 | JGI IMG/M metagenome (GOLD analysis project Ga0208045, IMG submission 184160) | Freshwater microbial communities from Powell Lake, British Columbia, Canada to study Microbial Dark Matter (Phase II) - PL_2010_200m... | ecosystem: Environmental > Aquatic > Freshwater >...
ATAAATACTTTTGATCAAGAAACGAGGATGAGGAAACAATTGAATAAGGCTTATGCATACTTGACAAAAACTCGCTCAGAGTTTCATAATGGCAATTCCTCGCGAAGTAAGGAGACTTAAAATGGCCTATGTGGATTTCCTGGCTAACCTTCATAAAACAATCCGCAGAGATTATATAGCCCGGCTGACTGAATATCCAAAAGCCAAGGCTATTGAGATTGCTAAAGAATATGGATATGACTACTGGGATGGGGATAGAAAATTCGGTTACGGTGGGTATGCTTACGACGGGCATTGGTGCCCGGTTGCTGAGGCAATGGTCAAGCATTATGGCCTTCAACCTGGCGATAAGATTTTAGATGTTGGCTGTGGTAAGGGCTTTTGTAGAGCAGTCTGAGTTCTTCAAAGACCATAGGAGCGACTGGAATAGAATTAACATCGCTTGATGATTGTTTCAAATTGATGGAAGAAAATTATAGGAATAGATAAAACAAATGCCAGCGAAACAAAGGTTTTTGGTAATCGGAAGCAACTCCTTTTCCGGCAGCGATTTCATTGACCTGCTGCTTGACGATGAGCAGTGTGAGGTAACCGGCATCAGCCGCTCTCAGGAAAAAAGCGCACTCTTCCTGCCGTACAAAAATCGGCAGAGGGCAAACTTCAAGTTTTATCAGCTCGATTTGAATAAGAACTTGCCCCAAATTATTGAGTTGGTTGACTCATTTCAGCCTCACTATGTTGTCAATTTTGCCGCTCAGAGCGAGGTGGCGCCAAGCTGGGATAATCCTACTCAGTGGTTCCTGACCAACACCGTTGCCGTCACAGGGCTGGCTTACGCCCTTAAAGACCGTAAGTTCCTCAAACGCTACGTCCATATATCCTCGCCCGAGGTCTACGGCGCCTGTGCGGGCAGCGTGCCTGAATCAGCGCCCCTCAACCCCAGCACACCCTACGCCGCATCCAAAGCGGCGGGTGACCTGTCCTTATTCACGCTGGTCAAGAATTTTAACTTTCCGCTTGTGATGATTCGCTCCACCAACGTATATGGCGCTCATCAGCAGTTGTTTAAAATCATCCCCAGGACAGTTATTTATATCAAAATGGGCAGGATAATTGAGCTTCACGGGGGTGGAGCCGCCGTGAAATCTTACATACACATCCGCGATATATCCAAAGGCGAGCTGATGGCGGCGAGAAAGGGACGCATTGGTGAGATATATCACCTTTCACCGGATAGGGGCATTGCTGTCAGGGATGCCGTGAAAACCATCTGCAACAAAATGGGCGTCGACTTTGCCAAAGCAACTAAGACAGTAGGCGAAAGGCTGGGCCAGGATGCCGCTTACGTAGTTGATTCCTCAAAAGCCAGAAAGGAATTCGGCTGGCAGCCGGCTATCTCATTTAATGAAGGCATTTCCGATGTTGTTAAATGGGTTGAAGATAACTGGGAACAGATCATGGGTGAGCCATTGGAATATATCCATAAGCCTTAGAATATACAAGACTACTGAACCAGTACAGAGTCTGGACACTGACGCCATTCTGTAGTATGCTAATCGCGTGTCGGTGATCTTTACGTTGGAAGAGCATTCAGCAATCTGCGGACTGTGGAATCCGGTAGCGGAAGTCATCGCTGAAGCGCGTTTTTCCGTACTCAAACGGTTCAGGCGGCTGGTCATTCCCGACATGTTCCTGGACAAGTATGGTTCCCAGGCGAGTTTGATGGAATGCTATGGCCTTACCTCCGGTCGTTTGGCGGCGGTAATTCAGGAATTGAGATCAGATTAGCAAAGAAGAAATAATCATGGGCCGTTTACTCAACATCGTCACACCTCTTCATAGAAGCAGCAAGCGCGACTATCTTGCCCGCATGGTGGACGACAAAGTGAAATGTATGCTGAAAGCCAAGGAGTATGAATTCGACTATTGGGACGGCGAGCGCCACTTTGGTTATGGCGGATATAAATATATGCCTGGCCGCTGGAAACCGGTGGCTGAACAACTCATCCAAACTTACAACCTCAAGCCGGGTTCAAAGGTGCTTGATGTTGGCTGTGGAAAAGCGTTCTTGCTTTACGAGATGCAATTGCTGATGCCAGAACTGCAACTAACCGGCTTTGATATTTCGCAGCATGGCCTGGCGCAGAGACATCCTGAATTCAGGGGAACGCTCTTTCGCTACCGAGCCCAGGATGCCTATCCATTTGGTGACAACGACTTTGATCTTGTCATCTCCCTAGGTTGCCTACACAATCTGCGTATCTTTGAGTTGAAGACAGCGCTTGTCGAGATGGAGCGCGTGGGAAAATCCAAGTATGTAATGTTGGAAAGCTACCGCAACGAACTGGAGATGTTCAATCTTGAATGCTGGGCACTTACCGCCGAATCGCTGTTTGACACGGCCGAGTGGATCTGGCTTTACAACCACTTTGGCTATACCGGTGATTACGAATTCATCTACTTTGAGTGACAGGTGATCTATGCAAATCAAAAAGATGAAAGCTGCGATTCTGGTCGAGAGCCGCAAGCCGTTGACAGTTGCCGAAATTGAACTGCCGCGCGAATTGGCTTGTGGTCAGGCGCTGGTCAAAATCCATTATATCAGCATCTGCGGGTCGCAGATTAATGAGGCAATACAAGTAGTCAAGAGTGGGGCGGCGGACCGGGTATTGATAGCGATGGAGTGAGTGTAGGTTAAGATCGAGCGGCGCTGCCGCGGACAGGAAAATATGATGAGGCTCCTAATCCTGGGACATACAGGGTTTATCGGCAGTCACATAGTTAAGTGCTTTCAAACGCGCTCGCCGGGAATGGAACTGATTGGGGTGTCGTTCCCATCTGTTGATCTGGGTAGCCACGAGGGTGCTGAACAGGTTTCAAAGTTGCTTGCACCTGATACCGTCATCATAATGTGCGCGGCTGTCAAGCGACAATTGGGCGATAGTCTGGAAATTTTTCAACAGAATCTTCGTATGGTAGAGAATGTCTGTGGAATTCTGAAGCAAAGACCTGTTAAAAAACTGGTGTATTTCAGTTCAGCAGCAGTGTATGGAGAGGACATTCACAATCCGAGTATTTCAGAAGAAACGCCCGTTCATCCTCGCACATTTTACGGCATTGCCAAATATGCTTCTGAGCGATTGCTGTGGACCGCAATATCGTTAAAACCACAATGCACCTTGGTGATTCTACGCCCACCGCTTGTGTACGGAATTGGCGATGAGTCCAAGGGATATGGCCCGGCTGGGTTCTTGGACAGACTCCTTCGAAATGAGGAAATTGTACTCTGGGGCGACGGATCAGAACTAAGGGAGTTCCTTTATGTGAAGGATGTTGCTCGCATTATCTACGAAGTGACACATAGCGATTTTAGAGGTGTGCTCAATCCAGCTAGCGGAAAAAGCCACTCATACCACTCTGTGTTGGATTTGTTAGCGTCAATGACAGGTAGAACACCTGGGATAGTACAGCGTGAGCGCACCAAAGAAAAAGTTGATAACGTGTTTTCAGGCGAGTTGTTTGAAAGAACATTCCCTGATTTTCGCTTCACGCCATTGGAAGATGGTTTGCGGGCGATGGTCGATGTGGAACTGCGAAAGGTAATGCCATGAACATGAAGGGATTCTGCGACGGACAAACAACGAAGGCTCTTCTTGATGCAGGCTTGCAACCGGTTTCTAACAGGTTCTTGCGAGCGCGCACGGAGAAGGAAAAACTATTTCCGCTGATCCTTGGTCAATGCCAAAAGAGCGGAACCATTTGCCTGAAGACGCCTTTTCCACAAGAAGAATTGGTGCCCAGATACGATTGGATTACCTACAACGAACCTGAACAGCATCTTGATCGCGCCGTTGAATTATTGTTAGACCTGTGCAATATTTCGGAGAGCTCGGTGGTAGGCGGCATCACGTTTAAGGACGATACAACTCTTGCTCGCTTTGCAAAACGCGGTTGCAAAACGTGGCGACTTGATATTCGCGATGACTTGGGTATTACCGAGAAGGGCGTCGGCGTGGAGAGCGTCCAGGCGAAACTTACCACCGACAAGACCACAAAGATTGTTGAGAAATATGGCAAAGCGCATATCTTGATAGTGCGCCACATTTTGGAGCATGTTTATGATCTGGCAGAATTCACGGCGGCGCTCAAGCAAATGATAGTTGACCACGGTTACATTGTATTTGAGATTCCTGATTGTACACGCGCCTTGGAAAACTTTGACTATACCATGCTGTGGGAAGAGCATTTGTATTATTTCACGCCTGCGACTTTCAAGACTGCACTTGGGGCGTGTGATTTTTCGTTGCTTCATTTTGAGAATTATCCATATCCGCTGGAAAACTCGTTGGTCGCCGTGGTGCGATCACGTAGCCATCCCTATTCAGAGGTTTCGACAGAAGTTGTGCGGCAAGAACTGAAACAAGGCGAACGATTTGCGGAACAGTTTGACGAGCATCGCCGGCTATTGCGAAATTTCTTTGCTAATTACAGGCGCAGTCATGGAAAAATTGCTTTTCTTGGAGCAGGACATTTGGCGTCTACTTTCATCTGGCTGTTCCAACTGCAAGACTTTATCGAGTTTGTGGTTGACGATAATCTGCATAAGCAAGGGCTTTTCATGCCCGGTTCTCGATTGCCGATTGTTATTTCCAAGTCGCTGGTTGAGAACGACATCGCACTATGCTTGTTAAGCTTGAATCCACTCAATGAAGAAAAAATAATAACAAACAATCAGGGTTTTGTGGCAAAAGGTGGACGATTTCTCTCAATCTTTCCTGAGAGTAAGCACTCGTTACGCGGTTCGGTGCTGTTATGAACTTTATAAGAATCAGCGACGGAGTCTTTTATTCGAGTGGCCGAATTGTCAAAGTTGGCAAAGCAGAAATCAACCAACTGAAACAATTCGCCCTGGAAACATCTCGTAAGCGCAGTCGCTTGTGTGCGCACCAACATACTGACGATCTTCTCCATGAGATGCTGATTGTTCTCGAGAAGGACATTTATATTCGCCCGCACAAGCACTTGGGCAAAAGCGAGTCGTTTCATGTGATTGAGGGCGAAGTTGACATCGTAATTTTCGATGATCAGGGAGGAATTTTTGACGTTATCGAAATGGGCGTCTATGCGTCAGAAGAAGTTTTTTATTATCGTCTCTCCGAATCACTCTTCCACACAGTTTTGGTCAAGTCTGATATTGCTGTTTTCCACGAGACAACAAATGGACCGTTTCGGCTGGAAGATACGATTTTTGCTGAATGGTCGCCAGAAGACGGAAATGCGGAAGCGATGCAGCAGTTCTCGGAAAACTTGAAGCATAGACTAACCGAGTTTGCAAGGAGATAATAGACGTGGCACTAGAACCTATTCGACACGATACCAGTTGCCGCTTGTGTGGAAGCAGCAGGATCGCAATAGTCTTTCAATTGAATCCGACACCACCAGGGGATAGATTTGTTTCAAAAGAAAATCTGCGCGTTTCGCAAGATGTGTATCCTCTTGATCTCGCTTTATGTCAGCGCTGCGGTTATGTGCATTTGCCATACATTTTGAATCCGGAAATCAGTTATCCCGACTACATCTATGTTACGAAGATTACGCTCGGCTTGAGCAACCAATATCAGAAATACGCCGACAGGATTTTGGGATTGGTACAGGCGGTGAAAGGTTGGTTGGTGGTTGATTTGGGGAGTAACGACGGGACGATGCTGGAAGCATTCAAGCGTCGTGGAATGAAAGTGTTAGGCGTTGAACCGGCCAGAGCGATCGCAAAAGCGGCAAATGAAGCGGGAATCCCAACCATTGTTGACTTCTTTACCGATGATGTTGCTGAGGGTATCGTCCGCGAACAAGGCAAGGTGTCCATTGTTACAGCTAATTATACGTACGCCAATATTGATGATGTTACGAGTTTCACGAAAAATGTGGCAAAGATTCTTGCCCCTGGCGGTGTTTTTGTCGTGCAGACGGGTTACCATCCAGAACAAATGAAAATCAACATGTTCGACTATATTTACCACGAGCATTTTTCCTATTTCACAGTAAGAGTAATGGGAGAATTCTTTGCAAAATGTGGTTTGGAACTCTTCGACGTCGAAAAGTCTCCCGCAAGGGGTGGGTCGATTTGGACTGTGGCACAACTAGTAGGAGGGAAAAGGTGTATTTCCCCAAGCGTAAATGAGATGATTCGTGAAGAAGAAGCGGATGGCATGGAGAAATCAGAAACATATACTAGATTCGCCGAGGAGATTAACCGCCGCAAAGCCGATGTTTTGAGGCTTGTGCGTAAACTCCAAGCGGAAGGAAAGAGGATTGTCGGTTATGGCGCGTCGCACAGTACTACGACACTGACCTATCATTTTGAACTTGGTGAATACTTGGAATACATCGTTGACGATAATCATCTGAAACACGGGATGTACTCGCCGGGTTATCATCTGCCAGTCTACCCAGCGCGCAAACTATATGAAGATAAACCTGACTATGTGATAGTCCTTGCATGGCAGTACCAAAACCCGATAGTGGGCAACAATCAACAGTTCTTGGAGCAGGGAGGGCATTTCATCGTCCCGTTGCCAGACTTAAAGGTGATATGACTTTATAGATAGGAGTTATGTTATGTCTGCCGAAACCCAGCATGTAGCAATCATCGGTGGCTCATCCCCTCTGGGACTGGCCTGTGCACACGCCTTTGCGGCGCTGGGCAGGCCTGTGAGCATAGTTTGCAGTTCGAAAAGCACTGAACTTGAACTCCAGTCCAGTTTGATCCACACCTACCAGTATGATTTAGAGAGACTCGATTCCCTTCCCTTATTGTTATCGAAGTTGCGATCTGACTGTGGCGAGGTTTCATGCCTGGTCTTCTTTCAACGCTACAGGGGAAGTGGGGATGCGTGGCAGGGTGAATATTCTGTGAGTCTACGAGCGACTCAGATTTTGATAGACGAGTTCTGTGCCCAATCCTCCGAAGTCCCTGACCGCTCAATAGTAATCACATCCTCCCCAGCAGATGCAAAAGTAGCACTCGAACAGCCTGTTTCTTACCATGTAACCAAAGCGGCTTTGGTACAAATGGTACGCTATTACGCAGTTGCGCTTGGTCCGCGTGGCATCCGGGTGAACGGTGTGCAGCCGGCAATTGTACTCAAACCGCGCGCTGCCGAGTTCTATGCTCAGCATCCAGAATTAGTTCGACTTTACCAGCGCATTACGCCACTGGGTCGGATGGGTGTTCCGGAAGATATTTCTGGCGCAGTGATATTTTTGTGCAGCCCGGCCGCTGGTTTCATCACTGGGCAGACTGTTGTAGTAGACGGAGGGCTTTCTTTGCACGAAGCGGCATCGTTGGCTCGGATCTCTAGCGGGTTGGATAGTCTTTCACTTACGTATGAAAAGTCGGTGCCGCACTTCGAGGATGGTTAGAATATGGATGATACGAGTATGCTTTCTTTTTATCGCCGTCATTCAGTCGCGCCTGTCCGCCAGGAGACGTCCGACTTGGATGCTCACTTTGCTCGGCGAAGAGTGCTCTATCAGCAACTTGGCATACCGGCAGTCGTTTTCACTGGCAGAGACGTGCTTGAAATAGGACCAGGCACAGGCCAGAACGCATTGTTCGTCACTGCGCAAAATCCGAGCCACCTTGTTTTGGTAGAGCCCAATCCTAAGGGAGTTGAGGAAATTTTATCCAATTTCGCGCCTTTCCCTGTATGGCGCGATCTCCTCTCAATACAGGAGTTATCAATCGAGCAATACCGGGATACCCGGCAATTTGATATTGTGTTGTGTGAAGGTCTCGTAGGCGCATCCGGCCAAGTGGATGCACACGGGTTATTGTCGTGCATCGCCGCTAAGGTGCGGCCTGGCGGCTTACTAGTGGTGACCTGTATTGATTACGTTGGGTACCTTGCAGAGATGCTACGTCGGTTGTTGGGCTTCGAAGTTGCTGGCCATTTGGAGAACGTTACTCAAAGAGTAGCGGCCATGTTACCAATGTTCTCACCCCACTTGTCAAGCTTACGTGGAATGAGCCGGCGCTACGATGACTGGATTATTGACAACTTAATCAACCCGGCTTCGATCGGCAAGTTGATTGGCTTTGAAGACTTACTTGGCTACTTGGGTGATGACTTTGATGTTCTGTCTTCCTCGCCACGTTTTATCGTCGATTGGACCTGGTACAAGAACGCCGCGTTGGAGGAAGGCTTTTTCAATCGAGCGGCTCTGGAATGTTACCGGCGCAACCTGCATAACTTTATAGATTACCGGTGCGTCTACCCGCCGCGCGAGGAAGCCAAAAACCACACACTGTCAGCTCGTTGTGAAGAGATCCATCACCAAATCGGTGAATTAGAGCGGACAAGAGACCACTCCGTGCGCCAGCAGATCATCGTAAATCTACGAGCGCTCCAGCAAGACCTATCTTCAGACTTGCCAACAGTAGCGGCGGCATTAGCGGAGATGCTGGGATGGCTTTTAGCGTCCTCTATCGACTTGCAGTCGGTTGCGCACAGCGAGAATTTTGGAACTTGGTTTGGGCGCGGGCAAACATACATAAGTTTTGTGCGCCGTAAACCTTAAAATATGCGAGACTAATGATTTGCGCTTCTCACCTGGATTATTATGAGCTTCATTCGGAATAAGATTGAATTGATTCGCTTCGGCGGCTTGCCTGTACTATGGCAGCAAATGCGCGCCTTCGTGCGGTGGTTTTACACAAGTAAATACGGCAGTAGCGTGGCTTATTGTGGCTTCAGGATGTCAGTCTTCTTGAAACCGAACTGGGCCGTAGGCCACGCCCTGTTGGCCGAGACCTTGATTAGTTTGGGACGTTTCGATGAGGCGTTTGCTGCATGGGAACGGGCATTCCTGCTCAAGCCTGGGTGGTTGGCTATACGCGCAAGAATCCATGAAACCTTTGTCGTGCATGGGCAAATTCGGGCAGCAGAAAGCATCATGCAGAGATACCTGGATGCACAAAACGACTTCGCCAGGGAGCATCAATTGGATAAACTGGGGATCCGCTTTCAAAGCGCATTTCTTATCCACATCGGTCACATCGCGCTTCTGGACTCTTATGTGAAGATGGGCATCCTGGGTCAGCGCTCCATAGCCCGCCCAATTGTGTTGGCCGCCAAGCCGGCCAACAAGTGCTATCTGGACTACTGGCGGCGCTATCTTCCTGATATGATTACCGACCCGTTAGCGATCGAGCTCCTGTCCCCATTGGCGAAATACCTCGAAGATCGCTATGGTGCCATAATGGATTCATCAGGCAAACAGATTTATGAACTATATACTGGGGACAGGGAAAGGGCAATTCAGGCGCAATGGGAAGCTGAGGGCCATGGTCCGCTGCTCACTCTATCAGATGCTGATCACGAGCGTGGTTGGCAGTGTTTGCGGTCTCTCGGCGTCCCGTCTGATGCCTGGTTTGTCGGCCTGCATGTGAGAGGAGGAAAGACAACGCTACAGAGCTTACGCAGTGCAGATATTAACACCTACCGGCTGGCAATTGAGTCTATTGTAGCGCGAGGCGGTTGGGTTATTCGCATGGGCAATCCCTTCATGCCACCACTACCGCCTATGCCGCAGGTTATAGACTACGTCCATAGCAAAGTCCGCAGCGATTGGATGGATGTCTTTCTCTGGGCACAGTGTCGCTTTTTCATCGGCACTCAGTCAGGACCACATGTGGTGCCGCCGACCTTTGGTGTCCCATGTGTGCTGACCAATTGGCCTTCGCTGGGGTTACGGCCATGGTTCAACAAGGATCTCTGTATTTTCAAGCTTCATTGGTCGGAGAGAGAGGCGCGCTATCTGAATTTTGCCGAAGTAATCTCTTCGGCATTGGCATGGGCGCAATGTACCGGATACCGTGCGTCTCAGGGAATCAAGTTTGTGGATAACACGCCCGAGGAGATTAACGCTGTGGTCGTAGAAATGCTGGACCGTCTGGAGGGAAAGCTCCGTTACAGCAAGGAAGACGAGGAACTGCAAGAGCGATTTGATAGGCTGTACACCAGCAACGCCTACAAGGCAACTCATATTGGCCGGGACTTCCTGCGCAAATGGGCGCATCTTTTGTGAGCAAATGAATTACATTGAAGACAAAGGGTTAAGCCTTTGATAAAATAAATTTAAGGAGTAACAAATGATCACGAAAACGCTGGCTAAGTTATTGATTCACGAACATAAGTACAAACCTATTAGCGGCAATGTTTTACAACTTGGCCGGCAATCAATCAATTTTAATGAAGCGGAATTGGCCGCCTTCTTTCAGAAAGAGTTGGGTGCAATAGTGAACCGGGACTCCTCGTCCAGAAATGATGATTTATATTCCGAGATTGGTAAGCATGGGGGATTAGTATCTGACTATCGTTTTTTTTCAAATGTTTGGGGTTGACTCTTTGAGCAGCATGGACGTCACCGATTACGAAGGGGCTAACATCATTCATGACTTGAATTACCCAGTGCCGGAAGAATTGCATGGAAAATTTGATTTTATCATTGATGGCGGAACTTTTGACCATATCGTAGATATACGTACTGCCTTCACAAATGTAATTAAGATGTTAAAAACAGGGGGTCGTGTTTTTGGGTGGAATGCTGCTTCTAACTTTACGGGCACACCAGCCTATTGCAGTTTTGGTGCGAATCTGTTTTACGACTTTTACGCAGCCAACAAATTTGCAGACGTAAAAGTATTTATTGCTAATGCAGTGGGGTGTGGGGGGACAAACGATACGTGGGAATTGCGGGAATATTTTCCAGACGCGGGGTTCTTGAGATGCCCCGAAAAATTGCAGCAAATTGTTATCGTGTTGGCAGAGAAAGCACCAGATTCAATAGGGGATGCCATGCCTGTTGTGTCATGTTACAGACCTAAATATCAGCAAGATACAATGCAGTCGATTTATGACAAATACAAAGCTTCGGCGCGACCCTTGCTAATTGGTCATACTGGTACGCAGTTGAAGGACTCACTCAGGTCTTCCATTTATAAGATTGTTTCGAAAGTATTTTTCGGTTTAAATGTGCAGATGCAGGATTCAATCAAATTTTCCCGTTCCAAGATTGTTTCGGAAGCAGTTTCACGAGTCGCCAAAGGAAGTCCTTCTGCCCGGAATTGGAGGTATGTAGGCCGCATGTAGATTTAGGTTAGCGCGGAAAGGATATGCTATATTATT
>Ga0208045_1000795_pt1 | contig 11178 bp, 9 predicted proteins | sample PL_2010_200m_FD_184160 | JGI IMG/M metagenome (GOLD analysis project Ga0208045, IMG submission 184160) | Freshwater microbial communities from Powell Lake, British Columbia, Canada to study Microbial Dark Matter (Phase II) - PL_2010_200m... | ecosystem: Environmental > Aquatic > Freshwater > Lake...
TCACTATCTCGACCCTGCGGTTTGCCTGGCGGCCGTCTTTAGTATCATTTGAGGCTACCGGCTGGAACTCTCCGTAAGCAATGGCTGAAAGCCGCTCCGGAGCAACCCCTTCTTCATTCTCAAGATAATGTAAAACCGCAAGCGCCCGGGCGTTAGAAAGCTCCCAGTTGGATTTCCAACTTGAGCGAGTGATCGGGACATTGTCCGTATGCCCTTCTACGCCTACATAAAAGTCCGCCATGTTTTCTTTTAAGACCCGGGCCACCTTATTAAGCACATCGTGCGCCTCCGGCCTGATCTTGGCCTTACCCGAATCAAAGACCAGGTCTCCGACGACGGTGATGACTAAACCCTTCTCCATCATCTGGAGCTTTACCTGCCTGTCCTGGATCTCTCCACCTAGACGCTCTTCAAGCAAACTCTTGGCTCTGTTTAACTCATCTAATTGCGAAGATAACTCTTCGATCTTTTGCGTATCCGACCTTCTACCCGACTGGAATATAAAAGTGCATCCTGCCAGGGCAAATCCGATTAGAGCTATTAAAGCTGTTTTAAAAATTTGGTTTCTCATGGCTTTCCTCTCCTTTTTGTTGGAAGTTTAATATAACACAAGCTCAAGTCCTAGTCAAGAGCTTTTGGGACTCTTCTACTGCTGATGTACACTCAAGCAAAAGAGCACCCCTTAAGTATTTTTTACGAATATGGTGTCCTTACGGGCTGAGCCCACGGAAACCATGGTAATTTTTACCCCAAGCATGTCTTCAAGGCGCGAGAGATAACTTTTAGCGTTGGGATGTAACTGACGGTAACTTGAAGGCTTACAAGAGCTCTCCGGCCAACCGGGAACCTCCAGATAAAGCGGTTTTGCGCCAGCCAACACTTCCTGATCGCGGGGGAAGATCTTAAACTTCTTACCTTTATATATATAGGACGTCGCGATCTTAATGGTCTTGAGGCCGTCTAAGACATCCATCTTCATTATCGCCAATTCCGATATACCGTTAAGCATCACCGATTCTTTTACCGCAACGGAATCAAACCATCCGCAGCGCCGCGGCCTTCCGGTAGTCGCTCCGAATTCATGGCCTTTAGCACGGATAACCTTAGAAAACTCCTCAGAAAATTCCGACGGAAAAGGGCCTTCTCCGACCCTGGTAGTATAGGCCTTAGCTATACCTATGACCTTGTCGATCCTAACCGGGGCCACCCCTGTGCCGGTGCATGCGCCTCCGGAAGTCGCCGAAGAAGAAGTGACAAAAGGGTAGGTCCCGAAATCGATATCTAAGAACGTCCCCTGCGCCCCCTCAAAAAGCACATCCTTATTTTTGTTTATTGCAGTATTTAATAAAAGCGCAGTATCGCAGATAAACGATTTTAAAATTAAACCGTAATTTAAGTATTCTTTGTAGATAGAATCCAGGTCGAATCCGCTATGAGCATAAACTTTTTTAAAAATCTCATTCTTTTCTTTAAGGTTGTCGGCCAATTTATCGCGCAAGACTCTGGCATTCAATAAATCGACCATCCTTATGCCGCAACGGTTGATCTTGTCGGCATAACATGGCCCTATCCCTCTTCCCGTAGTTCCGATCTTATGCGTCCTCTTAGTCTCGCGCAGTTGGTCAAGTATGCGGTGATAAGGCATGATCACGTGCGCCAGGCTTGAGATCTTAAGCCGGCCCCCTGCTTTTATGCCGTGTTTTTTTAGATCCTCCAGCTCGCGCAACAATACCGGCGGATCGACGACTACGCCGTTTCCGATGCAACAGATCTTACCGGCATGCAATATTCCGGAAGGGATAAGGTGAAAGATATACTCTTTATCTCCGACGACTACGGTGTGCCCGGCGTTATTCCCACCCTGGTAACGCACAATATAGTCAACCTTAAGGGATAAGATATCGATCATCTTACCCTTTCCTTCATCGCCCCACTGTGCGCCTACTAAAATAATATTCATATTAAGGTATCATGGTAAATATTTTACGCGCGATGTCCGGATAAGTCGCGATAAATTTCAGCTCCTCATCCACCAGAGGTTTCTGATTATGGACATTGGCATAACGCACTAATTCCAGGACCTGAGTCGCTTCGGCATCGTTTTTAAAAGCGACTTCCAGCTTTTCATAGACGTTACGGAAACCCTTGATACCGGAATATTCTCCCGCGGTGATCTTCCTGCCGGTTTCAACTATCTCCGGCTCCCCTCTTCCTAGCTCTTCAAAATCATAAAGCTCATAATTGCGCCTATCTTTTAAAGCCCCGTCGGCATGTATCCCTGACTCATGGGCAAAGGCATTCGCCCCGACGCCGGGCTGGTTGATAGGGATAGGAACTCCGAATGCATATGAGGCATATTTACAGGTCTTCCATGCCATCTTCAGGTCTACCCGGGGATCAAGCTGATAATTCTCCATGCCGCTTCCGTATTTCATTGCCAATATGACCGAAACTAAATCCGCGTTTCCCGCGCGCTCTCCCATCCCGTTGACGCAGGTGTTAATATACGCGTCGCAACCGGAATCATTCGCGGCTTTTGCTCCGGCGATAGAATTAGCTACCACCAGGCCCAGGTCATTGTGGCAATGGACCTCGATAGGAAGCATTGCCGCTTCCGCTAAAAGCTTGATTCTTTCGTAAATACTAAACGGGGTGTCGCAGCCCAGGGTATCGCAATAACGGATCCTTGAAGCACCCGCAACTTTCGCCGCAAGCGCAAACTCGATCAAATAATCCATTTTGGTGCGCGAGGCATCCTCGGCGTTAACGCCGATAGACTCTGCCCCGCACTTCTGTGCTTCTTTAACCCCTTCCACCATCTCTTTGATTATCGAAGCGTGATCAAGCTTACCTTTAAACTTGTGGATGATCATCTGGTCCGAGGTCGAGATGGAAAGATTCAGATATTTCAGATGCGGAACCAGCTTAAAGGCATTTTTTACGTCTTCCTTTGTCGCCCTGAGCCAACCGCTAAGCCAAATAGGAGTAAGAGCGCCCTTGATTACCAACTCAAGATTGGCGTTCAGGTAATTTGTTTCATGGCGGGTCAGCGGAAAACCGAACTCCGACTGATAGACTCCCATATTATTAAGATAAATGTTTATCATAGTCTTCTGCAGTTTAGATAAACATATGCGCGAAGTCTGCACTCCGTCGCGGTTAGTTACGTCAAGAATGTAAATCTTAGGCTTGTTTCCCATCGGCTCACCTCTTAAGTATTTTTTTTAACTCCTCTTTCGAAGGAGCGCCCATAGAAGAGAATATCTCCTGGTTATCCATTAAATATGTCGGCCCCATCATGACTTCAATCTCTTTATTAAGAGCTATATTTTCCTTTAAAAGATCCTTACCTTCCGCGCCTCTGGCGCAGGCCTTAATATTATCCGTATTTATGCCTACAGCGCAATCTTCCCACCAGGTAGAGTTGATTTTTGATGCACGGCAGGATATATAATCCCAGAATTTTTCAGGATTATATTTTTGCACGCAAACACTGCGCAGATCCTCTTCAACCTCTAAATTTCCATTAGGAGCATCAAAGCTTTCGTCCTTAGCAACAGCCAGTAGGTGAATCCTGGGCTTGAATTCTTTCAAAGAGCCGAGAAGCTGGAAGCTGGAGGGATCAACCAAACTTATAAAAACATCCAAAGCGCCTTTTGTTTTAGGCCTGCCTAAAAATAAAGACATCCCGCCTACCTGAGGCTTAAGCATATAGTAGTCGCCTTTTAGTTCAAGATCAGCCTTTAAATTACTGAATACTTTTTCTTTCTCAATTTCCCGGCTGAATAAATAAGCCGGAAGGCCTTTTATCTTAAAATCTTTGATCAATTTCGTTGCGGCCTTATCCGTATAATTAAGGACAACCGGATTAAGCCCCGGAACCTGGGCCTTGAGCGCTTTAGTCAATACCTTAGTATCGCAGGTAAAGCAATCCCTGGAAGTAATTATGGTAAGGTCGACTTTGTGCGCTTCGCTGAACGTACAGGTTGCCGCTTTATCCCCCGGATCCTGGCAGAGCCCGATCAAACCCTCTTTTTTACAATCGCCATCAGAGAAACAGCGCGGCAGGATTGCCAGAATCCCCGGATCGTCTGATATTTTATCAGAGAGACGGATATTTTCAATCTTCTCCCCGTTTAATTTATTATCCTTAATATTTAAAACTGCTTTTCCTACCTTACGCCCCTGCCAGGACGAACCCAATATCAGCGTATTCCCGGATTTCACCGTCATTTCTTCATCAGCCCCGGGATAGCCTGCGATAATCACGTCAATACCCGGAACTGCAGAAACGAGGTCTTTATTTAACGCCTCAGTCAGCTGGCTTAAAAGCACGACAATATGCGCGCCTTTCTGTTTCGCGTCAGCGACAGCCGAAGAGACTGCCACTTTAGGGTCAATCACCTGCTCTCCCCCTGCCTTTTTATTAGCCGCAAGAGGCGTGACTCCGATTACAGCGATTTTTGTTCCGGATATTTCTTTTATTAAAAACGGAGCGGCTTTATCCGCTTTGAAATTACAAGATAGATGATTTAAACCCGAAGCATTCAGGGTCTCCTTTAAATAGTCGGCGCCGAAATTAAATTCGTCTACGCTCATCGCTACGGCGTCATACTTCATTAATTCCATAGCCTTCAAATTTATAGCCGTGCGGGCTTTATCAATCTCGGTATTCTGGGTGTATTCGTCTTTTATGCCGCCGGCAAAGAAATCACCGGAATCAAGGACCAGGGCATCGGGGTATTTTTTCTTCAAGTCTTTAAGTAAAGTAGCTCTGCGGGCGATCCCGCCGTCTTTCTCTATCGGGCAGGAACAGGGATAAAGCATGGCGTGGGTATCGCCGGTATATAGCAATGTTATCTCTTTTGACGAAGAAGCGCAAGCCACCAGACAAAAAGCGCATGCCACAAGCGTAAATAGAAAAATTCCCGATATCTTCACCAATGTTTTGTTTTTCATGTTTTTATTACCTTTACGGTTAAAATGTTTTCAAGCTCCCTGATCTTATCCTGAATTGCTACAGAAACCTGGCTATCCACATTTAGCACGCTGATTGCTTTTCCGCCCGGCTTGTCGCGGCCGAAGGTCATCGCTGCGATATTAATGTCGTGCTTACCTAGAAGTGTTCCCAGGCTGCCGATCAGGCCCGGCTTATCCCAGTTGCGAATAAAGATCATACTACCGACAGGAGAAAGGTCAAGATAATACTCATCCACCTTTACGACTCTGGGCTGCTTATTCGCAGAAAGCGTTCCCAAAACTTTCCGCGTCTCTTTGTCAGTCTTGATTTCCAGTTGAATCAGGTTCACAAACTCTGCCTCTTTGGAAGACTTTGCTTCGTTTATTTTTATCCCTCTTTCCTTGGCCAGGCCCACGGCATTGATAAAGTTTACCGTCTCCTGCATGACCGGATACAAGACCCCTTTGACCAGAGACATGGTCAAAACAGTCAGATCATGTTTGATTATCTCTCCGCCGTAGGTGATATTTAATTCCTGTACTCTCCCTTCGGCCAGCTGACTGGCAAAAGAGCCGATTTTATCCGCCAGATTTATATAAGGCTCGATGATCTTGCTCACTTCTGCCTCTAAACAAGGGTAATTGGCGGCATTGCGCACGCCCTTGCCTAATAAAGCGTCGCGCACGATCTCGGCAACTTCAATGGCCACGTTTACCTGCGCTTCTTCGGTTGAAGCCCCCAGATGCGGAGTGGTAATAACGTTATCCAGCTTTAACAACTCGCTCTCCGGATTTAAGGGCTCCTGCTCAAATACATCCATCGCAGCACCCGCGACTTTGCCTTCTTTCAGGGCTTTGGCTAAAGCCTCTTCGTTGATTATTCCGCCCCGCGCGCAGTTAATGACCCGTACGCCTTTTTTCATCAGCGCAAACTGCTTATCCGAAATCATATGGCGGGTCTCGTCGGTAAGCGGGGTATGCACGGTGATATAATCCGCTTTTTCCAGGAGCTCTTTTAGCTCAACACTCTCCACCCCGATACCCTGAGCTACTTCCCGCGACAGAAACGGATCGAACGCAGCACCTTTCATCCCGAAAGATAACGCGCGCCTAGCTACTTCCGAGCCGATCCTGCCAAACCCGACAATTCCTAAGACCTTTCCGTAAAGTTCAACACCCATAAACTTCGAGCGCTTCCACTCTCCTTTTTTCATCGACCCGCTTGCCTGAGCGATATTTCTTGAAAGGGCTAAAATCATGCTTAGGGTATGCTCTGCCGTGGAAATCGTGTTTCCCGCCGGAGTATTCATGACAATAATGCCTTTTTGCGTAGCCGCCTCCAAATCTACGTTATCCAGCCCCACGCCTGCGCGCCCGACCACCTTTAATTTCACGGCGGCGCTAATGATATCCTTGTTCACCTTAGTGGCACTGCGCACCACCAGCGCCTCGTAATCCTTGATAATATCTTTCAAGGCGTCGGGTTTCAGATCCGTTTTCACGTCGACCTGAAACTCCTTGACCGCTTTTAAAATCTTCAAACCTTCCTCAGACAAAGGGTCGCTTACCAGAATCTTTATCATAAATCGCTCCTTACTTTAAAAATATTTCTTCCGCCGCTCTGACTCCCGCTCCCAGATTGAATTTATAGCCCATTTGAGTAAGCACTTTTTCAAGGCATGAAATACCGGTAATAATATCAAACTCCTCGATAAATCCCATGTGGGCGATGCGGATCACCTTGCCCTTTAATTCATCCTGTCCGCCGGCAATGGTTACGCCATAAGTATCGCGCATGGTCTTGACCAACTTCTCTCCGTCTAACCCCGTGGGGACCTTGACCGCAGTCACCGCATCAGAGGCAGCGGCCGGCGCGAATAATTCCAGGCCCAGGCCTTTCATTGCCGCGCGTGTGGCATCCGCCATCTTCTTATGCCTTACAAATATACTGGCAAGGCCGTCCTCTTTGATCATCCTCAAGACTTCGGCCAAAGCAATAATTAAAGTTATCGCCGGAGTGAATGCCGTATCCGTCTTATCCAAAGCCTTCTTGGCCTTCCTTAGATCAAAATAATAACGCCCGGATTTTGATTCCTCTACCAGCTTCATAGCCTTAGGGCTGACGCTGATAAAACCTAAGCCCGGAGGAAGCATCAGGCCTTTCTGCGAACCAGAAACCACCATATCGCAGGACCATTCGTCTGATTTTAAATCTATAGCCCCTAGCCCGCTGATAGCATCCACTACTAAAACCGCGGGAGTTTCTTTAACGACTTTACCGATAGCTGTGATATCCGTGGCCACACCAGTGGAAGTTTCGCATAAAGTAGTAAATACGGCTTTTATTTTCGGGTTAGCCTTCAGCCTCCTGGATATCTCTTGCGCTTCAACTGCCTTACCCCATTCTACGTCGATGACTTCCGCCGTAATCCCGTAAGCCTTGCACAACTCCGTCCATCTTTCGCCGAATTTTCCCGCTTGGACAATCAAAGCGCAATCTCCGGGCGAAAGTAAATTGATCACTGCCGCTTCCATAGCGCCCGTACCCGATGAAGCTAACATAAAGACGTCGTTCACAGTCTGATATACATACTTAAGGCCGTCGCTGACCTCTTTTATTACTGCCTGAAATTGCGGGGTGCGGTGATGGATAATCGGCCGCGCCATTGCCTCCATTATCTTAGGCGGTAAAGGAGTAGGCCCGGGAGTAAGTAGTATGTTCTTTCTCATTATAAGCTCCTTATTAATGGGTAAGGGCGCGGATGACTTAACCCCCATCCCTATTGTTTACTATTTTTTCTTTTTCTCCTGCGGGACAATGACCTCGTCGATCAAGCCATACTCCTTAGCCTCGCCGGCGGACATAAAATAGTCGCGATCGGTGTCTTTCTGCACTTTTTCAATCTTCTGGCCAGTGTGCCTAGCCAGTATTTCATTGATCCTGTCGCGCATATTCAAGATTTCCTTAGCGTGGCGCGATATATCTTCGGCAGCGCCCTGAAAACCTCCCCAGGGCTGATGGATCATCACCCGGGAATTCGGAAGCGCGTGGCGCTTTCCGTGAGTGCCTGCGCAAAGAAGAAGAGCGCCCATACTCGAAGCCTGGCCAACGCAATAGGTGGCGACATCGCATTTGACAAACTGTATAGTATCATAAATCGCTAAACCGGCAGTAACCGAACCGCCGGGAGAATTCACATAGACAGAAATATCCTTATTCACATCCTCCATCTGCAAAAAGAGCATCTGAGCTATGATCAGATTCGACACGTAATCGTCTATTGGTGTACCGATAAAAACAATGCGCTCCTTTAACAGGCGGGAGTAGATATCATAGGCCCGCTCATAACCGCGCGCGGTCTGTTCGATGACCATGGGAACCAGCGTCTGCATCTTCGTGCTCATAATACACCTCCTTGATTTTAGCGTAAAGCTTAAGGCGCGAAATAAAAAACTAAAATTTAAAATTTAAAACTTTACGCTATACTCCACTCTGCTTCCCTTAGTAAAAACTCCATCACGTGGCGCGGCAGATGGTCATCGACGGGAAGTTTTTCGATCCTGGCTATCGCCGAAAGGATCAGATAAATCCTGACCTGCTTGACCGCTTCCGGATTCAATTCTTTCAAAAGATTGCTTTCCTGCTCATCGATCTTATCCCGCGGGAAACCCTTTAGCGCCAAGTCCACCTTAGCCTGCCGGAGCATCTCTTTGGCCTGACGGTCGATCATAGACTGAGGGACCTTAAAATCCAAGCCCTTACTTACGCTCTCGATTACCTCATTTTCTATCTTCTGGCGCTCCTGGTTCTCTTTATGCAAGTAAATCTGTCTTTCCATCGCCTTCTCTAATTCCTGCAGATTAGGATAACCTAAGGTGCGCGCGAAACCGTCATCGACTTTCTCAATCTTCCTTGTTTCTTTAACCGAATCAATATTACGCTTTATCTCGTCGGGACTTACGCTTACCCTTTTATAATTTATTTTAATCCCCTTATAGTCTTTGACGTTGATCTCCGGGCTCAACTCGACAACGGCCTTAAAAGATAGCGCGTCGCGCTCAAGCTTGACATCGGTGATCTCGGGAAGCTCCACCACATCCAGGCCTTCCTTATCCACTGCCTGATTATAAATATCGGGGACCAGCTCTTTCAAAACTTCCTCGTGCGCATGCGCCGAAAAATTCTTCTCGATAATATCGCGCGGGGCGTGGCCTGGACGAAAACCCGGAACCTTAGCCTCGCCGGTTATCCTTTTATAGACTTCCTCGAATTTATTCTTTACTACATCCCCGGACGTTTCCACAAGAATCTCTCTTTTACCGTTCTCTAACTTCTTAACCTCTACTTTCATTATATCCTTTCTTTACATCCTGAATTTTTCACCCAGATAAACCTGTCGAGCCTGGGGATTATTGATCAAATCGGAGGCTGATCCGGAAATAAGGATCTTGCCGTCGGCGATCAGATATGCCCGGTCAGTAATCGAGAGGGTCTCTCTTACGTTGTGATCAGTCAAAAGTATACCCAATCCTCTTTGTTTTAATTCCTTAATGATTTCCTGCGCTTCATTTACTACAATCGGGTCTATCCCCGAAAAAGGCTCGTCTAATAATATAAAAGAGGGGTTGGTAACCAGCGCCCGGGTTATTTCTAAGCGCCTTCTCTCTCCGCCGGACAAAGTATAGGCCTTATTCTTGGCTAAATGCGCGATATTCAATTCATCGAGAAGCATCTTAAGCCTGTTTTTCCTCTCCTGCTTGCTTATATCAAGAGTCTCCAGGATGGCCATGATATTCTCCTCAACCGTAAGCTTGCGGAAGACCGAGGCTTCCTGAGAAAGATACCCTATGCCAAAACGCGCGCGTTCGTGTATGGGAAGAGAGGTAATATCGTTATTATCAAAGACTATTTTTCCGCGGTTGGGAGGAATGACTCCGACAACCATATAAAAAGTAGTGGTCTTCCCGGCGCCGTTAGGGCCCAACAAACCGACGATCTCTCCGCGCTTGACTAAAAGGTCTACGCCTTTGACGACTTCCCTTCCGTCATAGGATTTAGCTAAATCTTTAATTTCCAGAAGATGCATCAAATTTCAGGTCCTCCTGAGAATAAATCACCAGTTGCGGCCGTCCGGTCAACGTGAGTTTTTTGTCCTGGGCAGTATAAATCGCCTCTTGGCTAAAAGATGTATTTTCCCCGCGCACTACCCTAACGTTACCGCTAGCAATAATCTTATCGATCTTACTCCCCATTACTCCCGGCGAAGTACTTTTTCCGCTATCCTTCGTTTCCGGCTTATTCGAAGGAATAAAATAAACATCCATCTTGTCACTGTATATCTTAGAATCCGGGCGCTCTACTAAAACATTATTAAGGAATGTGGCGATATTTTTTTCGTAATCTATCTGCAGCGGGCCGTCGCAGGTGATCACGATCTTTTCTTTTTCTCCGGAGTCACCGGACAGACCGTCTTTGGACGAGAGAATATCGAGCTTTACTTCTTTTTCAAGTGCGACCTTCTTTAAGTTCGGCTCTCCCTTAGCACCCTTAGCATCAATAACCATATTCTCTCTCTCGATATTGACCGCATCTTTTGTAGAGACCTGTTGGCCCTTTCTATCCCAATCCAGAGAATCGGTGACTAATTTTGTCCCGCCGGTAGTAGTAATTACGACATTATCCTCCAGGTGGACTTTTCCGTCAGCCTTATTAAAATCACCCTTGTCCGCGGTAAGCTTGATATCTTCCTGCTCCCCGTACATATTCCCGGTCACGTCTTTCAACTTGACTAATTCGTTGAAAATATCCGCAGATTTCCCGGCGAGATCCCAGCTTTTTTTACCCTTATCCCCGTAACCGGAGAGGGAAAACTCACTGATCTGTTGGTCGGATTGTTCAGTATTCTGACCGGGCTGGCTAACGGGTGCTCCTTGCCCAAAAGCAAAAATAAAATTCAGCGTTAAAAGCGCGATTAAGAAAGCTGATTTTTTAAACATCGTATATTGCTAAGACATCGTTCCACTTATTCTGCGATTTCAAGATCAATTCCGCTACCTCGCGCACCGCGCCCCTGCCTCCCGACCTTAAAGTTATGTAGGAGGCGGCAAGCTTTACTTCCGGACAGGCATTAAAGACCGCCACCGGAAAACCCACCCTCTTCATCAGGCATATATCTACTAAGTCATCGCCGACAAAACAGACTTCTCCGATATTTACGT
>Ga0208045_1000798_pt1 | contig 11154 bp, 6 predicted proteins | sample PL_2010_200m_FD_184160 | JGI IMG/M metagenome (GOLD analysis project Ga0208045, IMG submission 184160) | Freshwater microbial communities from Powell Lake, British Columbia, Canada to study Microbial Dark Matter (Phase II) - PL_2010_200m... | ecosystem: Environmental > Aquatic > Freshwater > Lake...
GCAGGGCCGTTCTTCGTAACGCAGAACTTCGGCCGGACCGAACTGGTGGAAACGGATGATGCGGGACATCGCGACCCTCGTCTTACTACTACTGTGCCTGTGGACTCTATCGTCAGTGCGGGCACAACTCCAGCGAGGCACCCGGATTCGCATCGATAGTCGCCATGCGCCGAAATGATGGAGCGCTGTATGTATCGCCGGTGGCGCCACTTCGAAAGCGCGATTTGTCATTGACCCGCTTGCCGCCCCGGCTACTAGAATGCTCGCCTCTCTCGCCGAGCCGCTCTACGCTACACGGCTCAAGGACCGAAGTGACCAGGCATGAACCGCAACGATCTTCGCCGCGTCGACCTCAACCTGCTGATCGTCTTCGAAACGCTGATGCACGAGCGCAGCGTGACGCGCGCAGCGGAAAAGCTGTTCCTTGGCCAGCCGGCGATCAGCGCGGCGCTGGCTCGCCTGCGCACCCTGTTCGACGACCCGCTGTTCGTGCGCACCGGGCGCAGCATGGAGCCGACCGCCCGCGCCCAGGAGATCGCCCAGCTGTTGTCACCGGCGCTGGACTCGATCTCGACGGCGGTCAGTCGCGCGTCGTCTTTCGACCCGGCGACCAGTACCCAGGTGTTTCGCATCGGGCTTACCGATGAGGTCGAGTTCGCCCTGCTCCCGCCGCTGCTGCGCCGCCTGCGCGCCGAGGCGCCTGGTGTGGTGCTGGTGGTGCGCCGCGCCAATTATCTGTTGATGCCCGGCCTGCTGGGCTCCGGCGAGATTTCCGTGGGCGTCTGCTACACCGAGGAACTGCCGGCCAATGCCAAACGCAAGGTGCTGCGCCGGCCCAAACCGATGCTGCTGCGCGCCGACAGCATTCCCGGGCGCCTCAGCCTGGAAGACTACTGCGCCAGGCCGCACGCCATGGTGTCCTTCGCCGGCGACCTCAATGGCTACATCGACGAGGAACTGGCGCTGCACGGCTGCCAGCGCAAGGTGGTGCTGGCGGTGCCGCAGTTCAATGGCCTGTCCAACCTGCTGGCCGGGACCGACATCGTTGCCACGGTGCCGGATTACGCCGCCGCCGCGCTGGTGGCCCATGGTGGCCTGCGCGCCGAGCCGCTGCCGTTCGAGACCAGCCAGGACTTCGAACTGTCGATGGCCTGGCGCGGCGCTCAGGACAACGACCCGGCCGAACGCTGGCTGCGCTCGCGCATCCAGATGTTCGTCGGCGACCCGGACAGCCTGTAGGGTGGAAAACGGCGCAGCCTTTTCCACGCGTCTCCCGCCCCTGCACGCCGTCACGCCTTTCTCGACGTCATTGCCGATCGCTAACGCAGCACCGGCTGCCAGCCGACGCAGCCGATCCACGCCGCGATTCGGTGAAAAAGACCTGGCGGTCGTTTTCCTCCCCTACCGTTATTGCCTGCTGCTGATGATCGATGCGCAAACATCATCGCCAGTGATATTCACCTTCGGCTCGTTCGATTTCTGCCTGAGGACCTGACCGCGCAGACTTCCGCCATCGAAAAACCGACTTGCGGAGTCAAGCATGGAACGTTCGCTCAACGCCTTGCGTTTTCCCCTTATTGCCCTGACGGTGCTGATCACCGCCGCCTGCGGCAAGGCACCGGGGGCCACCCAGTCGGGTACGCCGCCGCCTGCGGTCAGCGTGGCCGAAGTCATCGAGCAGCAGGTGACCGAGTGGGACGAGGTCACCGGGCGCCTGGAGGCGCCGGAGTCGGTGGAGATCCGCCCGCGCGTTTCGGGCTTCATCGACAAGGTGGCCTTCGAGGAAGGCGCGCTGGTGAAGAAAGGCGACCTCCTGTTCCAGATCGATCCACGCCCGTTCCAGGCCGAGGTCAAGCGTTTGCAGGCGCAGCTGCAACAGGCCCGCGCGACCCAGCAGCGCACGGCCGCCGAAGCCGAGCGCGGCGAGCGCCTGCGGCAGAAGAACGCGATTTCCGCCGAACTGGCCGATGCCCGTGTCAGCGCCGCCAGCGAAGCGAAATCCGCGGTCGCGGCGATCCAGGCGCAGCTGGACAAGGCCCAGCTGGACCTCTCCTTCACCCGCGTGACGGCGCCCATCGACGGCCGTGCCGGCCGCGCACTGATCACGGCCGGCAACCTGGTCAACGCCGGCGAGGCCCTGCTGACCACGCTGGTCTCCACCGATAAGGTCTACGCCTACTTCGAAGCGGACGAACGTCTGTACCTGAAGTACCGCGAGTTGGCGCGCCAGGGCGACCGCGGCGAGGCGACCCCGGTCTATCTCGGCCTCTCGGACGAGGACGGCCACCCGCATCTGGGCCACATGGACTTCATGGACAACCAGGTCGACCCGCGTACCGGCACCATTCGCGGTCGCGCGGTGTTCGACAACCGTGACGGCAGCTTCACCCCCGGCCTGTATGCACGGCTGAAGCTGGTCGGCAGCCCGACCTACGACGCCGTGCTGATCAAGGACGTGGCGGTGGGCACTGACCTGGGCAAGAAGTTCGTCCTGGTACTGGCCGAGGACGGCACCGTTGCCTACCGGCCGGTCGAGCTCGGGCCCAAGCTCGAAGGGCTGCGCATCGTGCGCGATGGCCTGGCCAAGGGCGAGCGCATCGTGGTCAACGGCCTGCAGCGCGTACGCCCGGGTAGCCCGGTGCAGCCCGAGTCGGTGCCGATGGCCGACGCCGAGACGCTGGCGGCGCTGAAGCAGCAGAACCGTGCGATCAGCGAGGCGATGAAGCCGCAGGTCGACGAGCGCACCCTGGCCCAGCGCCCGAGCAGCTGACCGTCCGACAGCAGACCTGAACTCCGGCGCGCCAGTCGCGCCCATCCGATCGATCCGCCAGGGTGCGCCCGCAGCGCCCTCCCCCGGAGTGCGCCATGAATTTCTCGCAATTCTTTATCAAGCGGCCGATTTTCGCCGCCGTGCTGTCGTTGGTGATCCTCATCGGCGGCGCCATCTCGCTGTTCCAGTTGCCGATCAGCGAATACCCTGAAGTCGTGCCGCCCACCGTGGTGGTGCGCGCCAACTTCCCTGGCGCCAACCCCAAGGTGATCGGCGAAACCGTTGCCTCGCCGCTGGAACAGGCCATCACCGGCGTCGAGGGCATGCTTTACATGTCGTCCCAGGCGACCGCCGACGGCAAGCTGACGCTGACCATCACCTTCGCCCTCGGCACCGACCTGGACAACGCCCAGGTGCAGGTGCAGAACCGCGTGACGCGCACCATGCCGACCCTGCCCACCGAGGTGCAGCGCCTCGGCGTGACCGTGGACAAGGCCTCCCCCGACCTGACCATGGTGGTGCACCTGACCTCGCCGGATAACCGCTACGACATGCTCTACCTGTCCAACTACGCCGCGCTCAACGTCAAGGACGAGCTGGCGCGGCTGGACGGTGTGGGCGACGTGCAGCTGTTCGGCCTCGGCAACTATTCCCTGCGCGTCTGGCTCGACCCGAACAAGGTCGCCCAGCGCAACCTCACCGCCACCGACGTGGTCAACGCCATCCGCGAGCAGAACCGTCAGGTCGCCGCCGGTGCCCTGGGCGCCCCGCCGGCACCGGGCGCCACCGACTTCCAGCTGTCGATCAACACCCAGGGGCGCCTGGTGGACGAGGAGGAGTTCGAGAACATCATCGTGCGTGCCGGCGAGGACGGCGAGATCACCCGCCTGAAGGACATCGCCCGCATCGAACTGGGCTCTAGCCAGTACGCCCTGCGCTCGTTGCTGAACAACCAGCCGGCGGTGGCCATCCCGATCTTCCAGCGCCCGGGCTCCAACGCCATCGCCATCTCGGACCTGGTGCGCGAGCGCATGGCCGAGCTCAAGCAGAGCTTCCCCCAGGGCGTGGATTACGAGATCGTCTACGACCCGACCATCTTCGTGCGCGGCTCCATCGAGGCGGTGGTGCACACCCTGCTCGAGGCCATCGTGCTGGTGGTGCTGGTGGTGATCCTGTTCCTGCAGACCTGGCGCGCCTCGATCATTCCGCTGGCCGCCGTGCCGGTGTCGCTGATCGGCACCTTCGCGGTGATGCACCTGCTCGGTTTCTCGCTCAACGCGCTGTCGCTGTTCGGCCTGGTGCTGGCCATCGGCATCGTGGTGGATGACGCCATCGTCGTGGTGGAGAACGTCGAGCGCAACATCGGCCTCGGCAAGTCGCCGGTAGAGGCGACCCGCCAGGCCATGAAGGAAGTCACCGGGCCGATCATCGCCACCGCCCTGGTGCTCTGCGCGGTGTTCATCCCGACTGCGTTCATTTCCGGCCTTACCGGGCAGTTCTATCAGCAGTTCGCACTGACCATCGCGATTTCGACGGTGATCTCGGCGTTCAACTCGCTGACCCTGTCGCCGGCGCTGGCTGCGACCCTGCTCAAGGCCCACGATGCGCCGAAGGATGGCTTCTCACGGCTACTCGACCGGCTGCTCGGCGGCTGGCTGTTCCGCCCGTTCAACCGCGTGTTCGACCGCGCCAGCCATGGCTACGTCGGCGTGGTGCGGCGCATCCTGCGCGGCAGCGCCGTGGCACTGCTGGTCTACGTTGGCCTGGTCGGCCTGGGCTACATGGGCTTTGCCAGTACGCCGACCGGCTTCGTTCCGCAGCAGGACAAGCAGTATCTGGTCGCCTTCGCCCAGTTGCCGGACGCCGCCACCCTGGACCGCACTGAGGACGTGATCAAGCGCATGTCGGAAATCGCCGGCAAGCATCCGGGCGTGGAGAACACCGTGGCCTTCCCGGGGCTGTCGATCAACGGTTTCACCAACAGCCCGAACAGCGGCATCGTCTTCACCCCGCTCAAGCCCTTCGATGAGCGCAAGGACCCATCGCTGTCGGCCAACGCCATCGCGGCGGACCTGAACGGCCAGTTCGCGCAGATCCAGGACGCCTTTATCGCCATCTTCCCGCCGCCGCCCGTGCAGGGCCTGGGCACCATCGGCGGCTTCCGCGTGCAGGTGCAGGATCGCGGCAACCTCGGCTATGAGGAGCTGTACAAGCAGGTGCAGAACGTCATCGCCAAGAGCGCCGACTATCCGGAGCTGGCCGGCCTGTTCACCAGCTATCAGGTCAATGTGCCGCAGGTGGACGCCGATATCGACCGCGAAAAGGCCAAGACCCACGGCGTGGCCATCGATGACATCTTCGACACCATGCAGGTCTACCTCGGCTCGCTGTATGCCAACGACTTCAACCGCTTCGGCCGCACCTATCAGGTCAACGTCCAGGCCGACCAGAAGTTCCGCCTGGCGCCCGAGCAGATCGGCCAGCTGAAAGTGCGCAACAACCGCGGCGAGATGGTCCCGCTGTCGACCTTCGTCAGCGTCACTGACAGCGCCGGCCCGGACCGGGTGATGCACTACAACGGCTTCCTCACCGCGGAGATCAACGGCGCCGCCGCACCGGGCTACAGCTCAGGGCAAGCCGAGGCCGCCATGGAACGACTGCTCCAGGCCGAGCTGCCCAACGGCATGACCTACGAATGGACCGAGCTGGCCTACCAGCAGATCCTCGCCGGCAACACCGCAGTGTTCGTCTTCCCGCTCTGCGTGCTCCTGGCCTTCCTGGTGCTGGCCGCGCAGTACGAGAGCTGGAGCCTGCCGCTGGCGGTGATCCTGATCGTGCCGATGACGCTGCTCTCGGCCATCACCGGAGTGATCCTGGCCGGAAGCGACAACAACGTGTTCACCCAGATCGGCCTGATCGTGCTGGTGGGGCTGGCATGCAAGAACGCGATCCTCATCGTCGAGTTCGCCAAGGACAAGCAGGAAGAAGGCATGGACCGGCTGGCCGCCACCCTGGAAGCCTGCCGCCTGCGTCTGCGGCCGATCCTGATGACCAGCTTCGCCTTCATCATGGGCGTGGTACCGCTGGTGCTTTCCAGCGGGGCCGGCGCCGAGATGCGCCATGCCATGGGGGTCGCGGTGTTCAGCGGCATGCTTGGGGTGACCTTCTTCGGCCTGTTGCTGACCCCGGTGTTCTATCTGGTGATTCGCGCCTTCGTCGAGAAGCGTGAAGCGCGCAAGGCAGTATTCAAGGAGGCCCGCGCATGAAGTTCTTCACCCTTTCCCTGCTTGCCCTGACCACCGCCGGTTGCGCGGTCGGCCCGGACTACCGCGCGCCGCAGCCGGAGCCGGCACGCATCGAGCGGGCTGCCGCGGCCGGCTTCGACCGTGCGCGCTTCGAGGGCGCCTGGTGGCAGCAATTCGAGGACCCCACCCTGGACCGCCTGGTGGCCCATGCGCTGGCGGAGAACCGCGAGCTACGTATCGCCTTTGCCCGCCTGGGCAGCGCCCGGGCGATCCGCGACGACGCGGCCAATGACCGTTTCCCGACGGTCACGGCAGGCGCGGGTGCCGAAATCGGCAAGGCGCAGCAGCCGGGTTTTGGTGATCGGCGGGTTGACATCGAACGCTACGACCTGGGGCTGGACATGGCCTGGGAGCTGGACCTGTTTGGCCGCATCCAGCGCCGGTTGGAGGCCAGCGAGGCGCAGGCCGAGGCGGCCGAGGCCGACCTGCAGCAGTTGCAGGTCAGCCTGATCGCCGAGCTGGTCGATGCCTACGGCCAGCTGCGCGGCGCCCAGCTACGCGAGCGCATCGCCCGCGCCAACCTGGACAACCAGCGCCGCTCGCGCGAGCTGACGGTACAGCTGCGCGACGGCGGCCTGGGCAGCGACCTCGACGTGCTGCGCGCCGATGCGCGCCTGGCCGCGACCGAGGCGACGCTGCCGCAGTTGCAGGCCCAGCAGGCGCGTGCGCGCAATCGCATCGCCACGCTGCTTGGCCAGCGCGCCGACGGGCTCAGTGTCGACCTCTCGCCACGCGAGCTGCCGGCGATCGCCAAGGCCTTGCCGATCGGCGATCCGGGTGAACTGTTGCGCCGCCGGCCGGACATCCGTGCCGCCGAACGGCAACTGGCGGCGGCGACCGCCAATGTCGGCGTGGCCACGGCGGACCTGTTTCCGCGGGTAAGCCTGTCCGGATTTCTCGGTTTCATCGCCGGGCGCGGCTCGCAGCTCGGTTCCAGCGCAGCCGAGGCGTGGAGCGTGGCTCCGGGCATCAGCTGGGCGGCGTTTGACCTGGGCAGCGTACGCGCCCGCCTGCGCGGCGCCGAGGCCGAGGCCGAGGGGGCTCTGGCGGCCTACGAGCAGCAGGTGCTGCTGGCACTGGAGGAGTCGCAGAACGCCTTCAGCGACTACGGCCATGCGCAGCAGCGCCTGCTGGCACAGCTGCGCCAGTCCGAAGCCAGCCGTGCCGCAGCCGAGCAGGCGCGCATCCGCTATCGCGAGGGCAGCGAGGATTTTCTCGTGCTGCTCGACGCCGAGCGCGAGCGCCTGGCTGCCGAAGACGCCCAGGCGCAGGCGGAGGTCGAGGTCTACCGCGGCATCGTCGCGCTGTACAAGGCGCTGGGGGGCGGCTGGCAGAGCTGAGCCCCGCGCCGGCCAAACTGTGATCTGGTGCAGGTCCCTTCCGGTTGGTGGTCCCGGGCGCTTTCGGTTGTCATCCGTCTTTGGCATAAGAAGCGGTTGAAAGTCCGAAAGCGTCCGCAGCCCCTGGTCCGCGCGATGCGCTGCCAACCAACCAGAAGAAAAGAGTCTTTCATGAAGCCGATCATTACCCTTGCCGGGCTCGTGCTGGCCGTTGCCAGCGCGTTTGCCCAGGCGGAGCCCATCGTCATCAAGTTTTCCCACGTGGTCGCCGAGGACACGCCCAAGGGCAAGGGGGCGCTGCTGTTCAAGCGATTGGCCGAAGAGCGCCTGCCGGGCCAGGTGACCGTCGAGGTCTATCCGAACTCCTCGCTTTACGGCGACGCGGATGAGCTCGAGGCGTTGCGTGAGGACAAGGTGCAGCTGCTGGCACCGTCGCTGGCCAAGTTCGAGCAGTACACCAAGCAGGTCCAGGTGTTCGACCTGCCCTTTCTGTTCGACGATCTCGATGCGGTCAATCGCTTCCAGAAACGCGCCAAGGGGCGCCAGCTGCTGCGCTCGATGGAAACGCACAACATCACTGGCCTGGCCTACTGGCACAACGGCATGAAGCAGCTCTCGGCCACCCGTCCGCTGCATCGACCGGCCGATGCCGCCGGCCTGAGCTTCCGCATCCAGCCATCGGCCGTGCTCCAGGCCCAGTTCGACGCGGTCGGCGCGAACAGCCAGAAACTGCCCTTCGCGCAGGTCTACAGCGCGCTGAAAGCCGGCACCGTACAGGGCGCGGAAAACCCCTGGTCGAACATCTACAGCAAGAACATGCACCAGGTGCAGCCCTACATCACCGAGACCAACCATGGCGTGCTGGACTACATGCTGGTGACCAACACCCGTTTCTGGATGAGCATGCCGCACAAGGTGCGTTTCGAGCTGGAAGCGATCATCGACGAAGTCACCTACATGGTGAATCAGGAGGCCGAGCAGCTGAACCAGGCCGACCGCGAGCGCATCCGTCAGGCCGGCACCAGCCAGATCATCGCCCTGAGCGACGAAGAGCGGCAGGCCTGGCGCGAGAAGATGCGCCCGGTCTGGCAGCAGTTCGAGCCGGTGATCGGCGCCGACATCATCAAGGCCGCCGAACACGTCAACCGCAGGAGCCGCTGAGCGGTCGGCCGCCGCCTTACCGCGTCTGCCCCTGGCTGGAGCCGGTCGTCAGCGCCGGGTCCTCCAGCCGGCTGCTGTCCCAGCCCCCGCCGAGCGCGGCGATCAGCTGAACGCTGGCCAGCAGGCGATCCCCTAGCAGGCCCAGATGGGTCCGCTCGTTGTTCAGTGCGGTGGTCTGCACGGTCGCCACGCTGAGGAAGTCGACCATTCCGGCGCGGTACTGGTTTTCGATCAGGCGCAGTGATTCCTGCGCCGACTCCAGCGCCTCGCGCTGTACCCCAACCTCCTCATCCAGCACGCGCAGCTGCACCAGCGCATCCTCCACTTCGCGCAAGCCGTCGAGCACGGTCTGTCGATAGCTCGCCACGGTCTGGTCGTAGGCGGCTTCGGCGCGTTCGACTTCGGCGCGCCGCGCGCCGAAATCCAGCAGCGTGACCGCCAACTGCGGGCCAAGCGACCAGAAGCGGTTGGGCACCTCCACCAGGTTGCTCCAGGCACTGTTGCGGTAACCACCGGAAGCCGAGAGCGTCAGGTCCGGAAACCAGGCGGTCTTGGCTATCCCGATCTCGGCGTTGGCGGCCATCACGTTGCGTTCGGCCGCGGCCACGTCCGGGCGGCGTTCGAGCAGCTGCGAGGGCAGCGCCACCGGCAACTGCGGCAGCTGCGGAATGCCCTCGCGCCGCGCCAGGTCGAGCTCGCTGGGCGGCACGCCGACGAGCACGGCAATGGCATGCTCGAACTGTGCACGTTGCCATTGCAGGTCGATGGCCTGCGCCTGGGTCTGCTTGAGCTGGGTGCGTGCCTGCGCCACGTCCGACTTGGGCACGATGCCGGCGCGGTACTGGTTCTCCGTCAGGCGCAGCGAGCGCGCGTAGGCATCCACAGTCTGGTCGAGCAGGCGCTGCTGGGCATCCATCACCCGCAGCTGCAGATAGGTCTGCACCAGCTCGGCCTGCAGGCTCAGGCGCAGGGCGGCCAGATCGGCCGCGCTGGCCTGCATGTCGGCACGGCTGGCTTCGAGGTTGCGTCGCAGCCGCCCCCACAGGTCGACCTCCCAGGCCGCATCCAGCCCCAGCTGGTAGCTCTCGCTGATCCCGCTCGCGCCAGTCGTGCCCTGCGACCCGCTACCCTGCCCGCTGCGGGTAGCCGATGCACTGCCGGATACGCTGGGGAACAGCTGCGAACGGGCGCTGCGCACCAGGGCGCGGGCCTGGCGGTACTGCGCTTCGGCGGCGGCGAGGTTCTGGTTGGACAGCTCGAGCCGAGCGACCAGCGCATCGAGCTCGGCATCGCCATAGAGCGACCACCAAGGGCCGCGCGCGAGCAGATCGCCCGGTGCGGCGCTCTTCCAGCCTTCGGCCTGCTTGAACGCGCTGCCGAGCGTGAGCTCCGGCCTCCGGTAGTCGGGGCCGAGGGTGCAGCCACCCAGCAGCAGTCCCAGGGTGAGCATGGCCAGTGGGCGCAGGTGGAAACGTCGAGCGGAAACGGTCATAGCGGATTGTCCAGGGCGGCGTCGGTACGCACTCCACGCCAGTGGTTGAAGCGATGGCGCAGACGGTCGAGGTAGAGGTAGACCACCGGCGTGGTGTAGAGCGTGAGGATCTGGCTGAGCACCAGGCCGCCGATGATCGCCAGGCCCAGCGGCTGACGCATTTCGGCGCCTTCGCTACCGCCGACCAGCAGCGGCACGGCGCCGAGGATGGCGGCCAGGGTGGTCATCAGGATCGGCCGGAAGCGCAGCAGGCAGGCGCGGTGGATCGAGTCGGCCGGTGCCAGGCCGTCGTTGCGCTCGAACTGCAGGGCCAGATCGATCATCAGGATGGCGTTTTTCTTCACCACGCCGATCAGCAGGAACAGGCCGAGCAGCGAGATCAGGCTGAACTGCTCGCCGGTGAGAATGATCGCCAGCAGCGCGCCGACGCCTGCCGAAGGCAGTGTCGAGAGGATCGTCAGGGGGTGGATGTAACTCTCGTAGAGCACGCCGAGCACGATGTAGACCAGCAGCAGTGCACCGAGAATCATCAGTGGCTGGCTTTCCTGCGCCGCCTTGAACACGTCGCCGGTGCCGCCCAGCCGTCCCTGCACCTCGCTCGGCAGGCCGATGGCCGCCACCGCGCGTTCGATCGCCAGCGTCGCCTGGTCGAGGCTGACGCCCGGTGCGAGGTCGAAGTCGATATTCTCCGCGGCGAACTGGCCGTCGTGCTGCACGCGGTCTTCTTCCAGGCTGCGCTCGTAGCGTGCGAAGGCCGAGAGGGGCACGCGCTGGCCGTCATCGGTGATCACATGGACCTGGTCGAGCACCTCGGAGTGCTGCGCATAGGCCGGGTCGAGCTCCATCACCACGCGGTACTGGTTCAGCGCCTCGTAGATGGTCGAGATCTGCCGCTGGCTGAAGGCGTTGTTCAGCAGCGTCGCCACGTTACTCATGTCGATGCCCAGCCGCTTGGCCGCATCACGGTCCACGACCAGGGTGATCTGCTGCGCACCCTCGCCGCGTTGGCGTCGATGCTGGTCAGCTCGGGCAAGGCCTTCAGCGCGGCGATGACGCGCGGCGTCCAGGTGCGCAGCTCGTCGAGGT
>Ga0208045_1000799_pt1 | contig 11141 bp, 21 predicted proteins | sample PL_2010_200m_FD_184160 | JGI IMG/M metagenome (GOLD analysis project Ga0208045, IMG submission 184160) | Freshwater microbial communities from Powell Lake, British Columbia, Canada to study Microbial Dark Matter (Phase II) - PL_2010_200m... | ecosystem: Environmental > Aquatic > Freshwater >...
TTTTGATTCAGGCGGTGAAAGCCGATCTGGTCAAGGGAACGATCGATCTGACGATCGCGCTCGCGCTGAACGACGCCAACCTCGCGCTCAAGGGCGAGTTCTCGTTCGCCGCGTTCGACCACACATCGTTCGACCTCACGCTCGTCTCGCGGCAGACCAGGATGGACGATCTGCTCAAAGAGGCGCCGCAGAAGAAGGACAAGGTCTAGCGATGCCGAGCACCACCCCCGCTCTAACGAAGACACAGCCAGCACGCGCACCGCGCCTTGCGCGGCGCGCCAGTTCGCGCAAAGTGCGTAGCGAGCGACCCGCGCGGCTGCTGATCTGGGACCTGGCGATGGGGCTGATTGTTTTGCAGACAGGCAAGCCGTATGAGGAATTTGCACGACGGAACGACAAATAAAAACAGCCCCGGGGTAGGACCCGGGGCACATTGGGCGAATTGGCTTGCGACCGCGTCACCCTCTCGCCATTCATTATAACAGAGATGCGCCGCCCAGTCAATAGCCCCAGGAGATGGGGACATGAACGAGATCACCGCACTGGAGCGCTACTACGATCTGCTGGGCTACATCGATCACGAGGTCACGCGTAAGCTCTATCGGCTGCTGACCTCCGAGCTGAACTTTGTCGGATGCGACCGCGGGACCTTGACCCTCACCGCGGGCGCGACATCGGCGGAATGGCTGACGCGGCTGACCCCGCTGATGACGCGGGCGCTGACGTATGCCGGCTTCAAGCACATCGTCGTGAACCCAACGGTGGCGCGGCGCGCGGAGTTGTCGCTGCGAACGCTGGAAGCGCAGGAAGTGCACGCGGAAATACAAGGGGTGTGAGATGATGACCCCGAGCAACAAAACACTTCAAGAGCAAATCGCAGAATTGCGCCGCGTCCTCGAAGCGACGCGCGAAGAACTGACAGCCGCACAAGCGGAGAACGAGAGGTTGCGCGTGATCATCGACCAGATTACTCATCCTGACAGTCATTGGATTCAGAAGATTCAGAGTCTCAGCGAGCCCTATCAGACCATCTGCTACTTGGAGGGCAAGCGATGGATCACGCAGGGCTGGCGCACGCGCGCGCTGGCGGAGGCGTGCGGGGAGAATTGGCTGAGGCTCACAAGTGGGGACCGTTGTTACGAGATCGTCGGGCAGCCACCGAGGCAAGGACAATCGGTAGAATGAAAACCCTTCGCACCTCCTCGCGCGACTGTGGTCGCAACCAGCGATCTTACGAACTGACCGCGGCAGAGCAGTCCACACTGCCCGGTCAGGTTCTCGCGCTGCTGGTGCGGGGGCACGCGGAAAAGCGACGTTTCACCGGGGCAGAACTGGCGTGGCAGCTGGGCTATCATGGCGACCGCCAGGTGCGGCTGGCGATCAACGAACTGCGCGAGAAGGGCTACGTGGTCCTGTTGGCGGTGCGGGGCGAGATGGGCTACTGGCTGTCGGACTCCGCGCAAGAAGTGAATGACTACATCGCCACACAGCAATCGCGCATCGTTGAGGATGCGAAGCTGATCAGGACGGTGCGCGACAGTGCGGCGCGCGCGATCCAAGGGATCGCCCAGTTGAAGCTGGAGTTGGGAGAGTGATCCGCCGGCTGATTGGGTTTGTGGAGCACGTGTTGCGCGGCGGAGACGAGCGGTGGTTCTGGTTCTGCTGGATATTCAAAGGAAAAAGAAAGTGAGGCCGAAATGACTAGCAGCTGGTATGACTATGACGTGTATCTTCAACCGAAACACCTGAAGGGCAAGCGTGTGACGCTGACAATCGCACGAGCCGGCGAGGTGGAAGTTGATGAGCGCGGCAACAAGCAGGTCAAGCCCGTGCTGTATTTCAAGGGCACCGCAAAGTATCTCTTTCTGAACAAAACCTCCCGCACCATGCTGTGCGAGATGTTCGGAGAAAGCCCTGCCGCGTGCGCCGGCAAGAAGATCGCGATCCAGGCGGTCCCGATCAAGGGGCGGAAAGACGGCAAGGAGACAGTTGTGATCTCCCGCGCCGCAGAAACGACGCCCTCGGCGTCACTACCGCCAGATGCAGTTCCACAAGAGAAAGACGACCTGGCGCGCATCTGGTCCTTGTTAGAGTTCCACGAGATCGAGCAGCCCGAGTTCGTGGTGAAGCGGGCGGTCACCGCGGCGAAAGGCGACCACGCGGTTGCGCTCGCGGCGCTCGAGGCGAAATACGGCCAAGTGCCGGTGGTGGTGTCGTCATGACGACGTATGAGATGCTCTTCGCGTGCGGGCACGTGCTGCCGATCGCGGGGATGGCGACCGCGGCGACGAAAGGCGTAGCGGGGAGCTTCCGTTACTGCCCAGAGTGTCGCGGGATGAAAGTGGTGCAGCGGGTGGATGCGCGGAGGCTGATCAGCGTGCGCTCGCCGAAGAGGGCGCTGGTCCCGCGAGGTGCATTGTGATGGATGGAGCCTATCACCGAATCGGCGCGGTGCTGGGCGCGGAGATCGGCACGGTCGTCGTTCACGGCGTGTACTGCGTGCGGATCGAGGCGACGCCGGCGGTGATGGCGCTGATCGCGCACTTGGACGTGTGCCCGGTCTACATCACGCCGGCAGAGGATTCGGGGCACGCGTGGTTTCAGTTTGTCTATACGGACGCGGTGGACGCCGCGCTGGTGGAGTGCGTGGACCTGCTGATCGCGTTGCGGCGAGGGCAGCCGCAATACGGGCAACTGAGGATGGTTGCTATGGAGACCGCGCCATGAGTCTCCGCCTGCCACCCCGCTACTATAACACGCCGACGCACGCGCGGTTTCGCAAGCATCGGCTGCCGCCCGAGCTGTGGGACACGTGGGAATTGCTGAATGCGATCTCGTGGGTGAACGATTACAAGTTTACCCCACCGACCCCGCTGTCTGAAATGGCGGCTTTTCTAACCGTCAAACCCGACGCGCTGCGCGATCGACTGGCGCGGCTCCAAAAGTCCGGCTGGCTGATGATCGATCCCCGCCCCGGGCGCGAGAACGTCTATACCCCGATCGTCCCTCCGGACGTGGCTGACTCTTGCGGGAAACCCGCCTCCCTGATCCGCGGCTGCGGTGAGGATTCGTCAGGCACAATGGAGAGCGACGGGTATAGCGACTTGGCGCCCAAGCCGGGGATCGACGTGCCATCGGACACCCCTGTAGTGGACTACAGGGGTCCTTATAGTACTGTTGTTGTTGCTGTTGGTACCGATCTTCCAAATTCAGAGGAAAGCGTACCAACAACAACAACAAGTATTACGCCCGTGCGCGCGCGAACGAAAGAGGAACGCCGCCGCATCCGATATGCGCTGTGGGATCTGGGCATCGAATCGACCGAGGCACAGGATAAGATTCTGGGCGATGAATCCGAGATCTTTCGCGGGGGGCCACGCGACTACTCGCACGTCACACCCGAATACGTCGAGGACTGGCTGGCGCATTACCGGGAAGTGGGTCAGAGAGCGAATCTGGGCGGTGGCTACTATCGGATGCAAATTCGCGAGAAACGCGAGTCGTCGTACGAGATGTCGGCGACGGGTCGTGCGGAATATCGCGCACAGAACGATGCGGAGTGGGCAGAGAAGGTCCGCCATGCCTGAGGTTATCCAAGAGACTGACGAAGAGATCGACAAGCGCGAGCGCGAGTGGGATGAGTTGAGTGATGATGCCGACGGCGATGAAGGGGTTTGCTTTCACGGCGTATCGTGGGACGAGGAGTGTGAGGATTGCGAGGCAGAGGAGGAGGCGGAATGAGCCCACTTGTTCTCTCACTCTTCCCAGGCATTGGGTTGCTCGATCAGGCGTTCGAGGAGCAAGGATTTTGCGTCGTACGCGGACCCGATCTACTGTGGGGCGGCGACATCAAAAAGTTCCATCCGCCGGCAGGGCGGTTCGACGGCATCATTGGCGGACCGCCCTGCAAGGCGTTCTCATCACTCACGCACATTGTCAGAGCGCGTTACGGCGAAGGTGCGGTCGCCGAAAACCTGATTCCCGAATTCGAGCGCTGCGTCGCGGAGGCACAACCGTCCTGGTTTCTGATGGAGAACACACCACGCGCGCCGTTGCCGCGCGTGGACGGTTACGCAGTGAGCACATGCATTCTCAACAATCGTTCATTCGGACCAGCACAACGACGCGCGCGGCGATTCTCATTTGGCGTGCACGGCGACACAGCGATCAGCCTGTTGCATTACGTCGAGGGAATCGTCGCGCTCGAAAACCCGCGCGTCGAATACGCCGTGCTCGCCGGTCATCAAGGCACAGGAGTCACACTCAACTACTCAGGCAGGCGCAGGGACGGCACACCCTACACGCGCTCAGCGGGCACGCTTGCGAAAATGAATCACGCGCAGAGACGCACGATCCGCACAAACCTAGAATTGCAAGGACTGCCGCCCGACCTACTCGATCACGCGCCGTTCACGAAGCAAGGCAAGTTCGAGGTCGTCGGCAACGGCGTGCCGCTGCCCATGGGACGCGCGATCGCGAAGGCGGTGCGCGCGGCGATTACTGGAACGGAGAGAACACCATGACCCAACCGATCGACATTCATTTGTTCGAACAGATTGTGGAGCAGGCGATCTTAACGCGCGGCTTGCAGAAGAAGTACTACAAGGAGCGCACGCAAACCGCGCTGATCGACGCGAAGAAAGCGGAAGCGATCCTGGACATCCAGTTGCAGCGCTACGCGGTGGCGAAGGAACTGTCCGCGAAAATACATGATCCCCAGCTATCGCAGAGCTCATTTCTGCCGCCGGCGCCCTCGATGTCCGAGCCCGGGTGATCTGATGTGTCACTCCAACCGCGCAGTTGAGCAAGCCTTTCGGCAAGGACGCGCCATCGCGGACGTAGCTGGCGATCCGTTCGGGACCGCTGCGGAATATGCCGCGATGGACGCCGGCACATACGCGATCCAACCGGGCTTCGAGGACCTTGGTCCAACACAGGAAGAAGTCTTTGCGGATGATCTCGCGACGATTACAAGACATCGCCTACTGGAGCGATTCACCGGCGACGAGGAACACGACGACAAAGTTTTGGCAGAAATCAACGCGCGCAACAAGGCGACAAGCCTCCAAAGGCAGAAGGCTAAAGAAGGCTAATCACACAGAAAGGATTCCCCATGAGCGATGTGCGAACGTTTCCGATTGACCAGATCGACCCGAACCCATTCCCGATGTGGACGATGGATTCGGCGTACGTCGCGGAGCTGGCGCAGGAGATCGGCGAGCACGGCTGGAACGATGTCCTGAGCGGGCGACTCGTCGACGGCCGTGTGCAGCTGCGCGCCGGCGCGCACCGCCTGGCGGCACTGAAGGTCTTGGCGCAGACGCGCGAGGAATTTCGCGAGATCGGGGTGCTGGTTGCCGAGTACACCGATCAGCAGATGCAGGACGGCGCGCTGATCGAGAACTACTGGCGGCGCGAGCCGAACCCGCTGGAGACCGCGCGTGCGATGCGGCATTACATCGAGACGCGCGGGGTGACACAGCAAGAGGCGGCGCCGCTGTTCCACCTGAAGACCGCCGCTGCGGTGGCGAACGTGCTGGCGCTCCTGGACCTGCCGCCGCGCATCCAGGAGTTGACGGAACTTGGGCAGATCCCGCAGCGCGACGCGCGGGTGCTGCGGGTGGTCGCGAGGTTGGACCTGAAGGGCGCGGTCAAGATCGCTGAGCAGAGCGTAAAGGAAGGGGACTCGGAGACGTTTCTCCACGACGCGATCGGGGATTTGCTGGAACGGAAAGGTGAAGATCTGCGCGGGGTGTGGGACTTGGCGTGGCCGAAGAAACCGTTCCGCCTGGGACTGGCGATCGATCTCGGAGAGGGTGAAAGGCTGACCGACCTTCCTGCGTGCAAGGGCTGCGAGTGGCACGTCACCCACGACGGCGACTATTGCGGTCGCAAGGCGTGCTACGATGCGAAGTTGCGGCTGTTCGCTGAGGTGGAAGCGGAGCGGATCGCGGTCGCGAAGACGATTCCGCTCGCGGGGGCGCAGGAGAAAGTCGTCGCTGTGTTCAACGGGAACAGTAAGCAGGACAGCGACTGGAAGTATCAGAAGTCGGTTGAGCGGGTGATCGGTGCGCGGCGACCCGAGCTGCGGATTGTGGCATACGTGCCGGGCGCAAACGATCGTGGCTACGAGCGCAAGCGAATGCTGGGCAGCGAGTTTGTCCAGCTGGTCACGGTGGATCCGAAGGCGACGCACGAGTGGATGGACGCGAAGGATGCGGATGAACGGAAGGAAGTCGCCGATCAGAAGAAGGAGAACAAGACGCCGGCGGAAACAAAAAAGCGCGTGGCGCAGGAAAAGAAAGCGGCGGAGCAGTCACGCGCGGAGCGATCGGCGGCGCTGCGGCAGAAATACGAGACATTGTGGCTGATCGAGCAAGGCGCGCGGACCATCGCGGAGCAGATGGAGATCTCGGGCGGCATACTGCGCTTCGCGGAGGAGTTGTTCCTGTCGAAATACACTCGCATGAATTACCAGGGTCTGACCGAATTCAAGGGCGCGAACGCGGCGATTGCGGCGGCGGTGAAAATGGGCGACGTGGCGCGCGAGGAGGACTTGCGCCGGCGGCATATTGCAATCGCGGTGATCGCGGATCGTGTGCTGAATTACCAGGGTCACTATGAGCGGTCGTTCACTGAGGTGTGCGACGAGATCGAGGATATCTGCTCCGCCGCAGAACCTGCGGATGAGGACGTCGAGCACTTCGACGTGAAGCTGCCGAAGGGCTGGAACGATGTGCCGGTGCTGCGGACCGCGTTCAACTGCTGGCAGTGCGGCGGGTTCGGCAGCCGCGAGGGGTCGCTGACGAAGGGCGAGTTGGCGGCGGGGTGGATAGTCGCGGTGGAAGGCGAGCCAGGGCACGAGAGTAGGGTCGGCGACCTGTGCTTCTGTTCGCAGAAACACGCGGACGAGTGGCTGCGCGAACAGAGAAAAGCCAAGCAGAAAGGATAAGGGAGAGCGATGGATGTGTCCACGGAAAGAATTGCGGTGCTGCGCTTCACGCGGATCGAGCTGGCGCGGCAACTCGCGGCAGGTGAATTGTCCGACGAAGTCAAACAGGCGATGCGCGCCTGGCTGACGGGGGAAATGGCGGAGGGGATCTCGCCGCTTGACGGCGTGATCGATGTCAAGGCGCTCGGTGCGGGCAATGGCCGTGGCGGTGCGTTGGCGGTCGAACAACCCCAGTCCCACGCGAAGCCCTCGCTGCTGGTGCGGAAGCAAATGCGGAAGATGAAGCGTAAGTCGTGGCGCGTGGCGTGTGAGGTGTGCGGCGACAAGTTCAAGCCGGCTGGATTGAAACGCCACAAGACGAGCCGGCACGCGGCGATCGCGGCGAGCGAGGGGTAGCCCCGATGGATGTGCCGGTCGCCCTGCGGAAACCGCGCTGTGAGGAAGTGGACTTTCGCCCCAATATCGCGGCGCGCGGAAGAAGGTGCAAGCGTTGTCAGGGGCTGTTCTGCTACTTTCCCCGCTACCGCGACAGTGATCACTGCGAATGGTGCGAGGAAGAGTTGCAGCGCGGCGGGCGCATGGTCATCGGCGCGGGACTGGAGGAAGCCGGCGGGTTTCTCCAGTCCGCGCGGCCGACCGTGTTCGTGACGGACCCCGGGAAATACCGCAGGACTTTGAACCGGCGACGGGGTAAGGCGTGCGCGTGCGGCAAGCCGATTTGTGATGGATCGCGGCGCTGCGCGAGTTGCGCGGCACGCGGAAGGGCGAAGAAAAACTGATTCAGGAGGAGACACAAAATGAGTACCCAGAGTTCGTTGATGGATCTGGTGGCGGGGTTGAAAAATGGAATCGTCGCCAAAGAAAAGCAGGTGCAGGTGGAGTCGGACGAGACCATCCCGCAGCGGCTGCACTTGATGTTTATCGCGCTGTTGATCGTGATGGCGTGGCGAACATCCAACATCTTGTATTTGACCTTTCCCCATGATTACATGGGCTACATCCTGGTCGGATTCACCCTGATGTCGGTCGAGGGCGGCTCCCTCTTCTGGCACCATGCCCACGGTCACGCCGCGCGGGGCGCCGAACAGCAAGGCGCGGCGATGTTTGGATTCTTAATGGACTTTCTCTTTTCGGTCGTGACGACAGTGGCGGACATTGCCCTGGTGTCTGGAATCCAGGCATTCGACCTCGAAAAGCTCCAGCCCTTCGCCCTGATCGCCAGCGGTCTAATTGTGATCGCGAATGTCGGTTTGTACTTCTTCTACGACTGGAACTCTCCGGTCAAGAAAGCGATCCGTACGGCTGCCCAGAAGGATTTCGATTTCGCAGAGCGAATGGCGAACGAAACGCGCGAATCAAAGGAAGCGGAAGACTCACTTGACCTGCACGCAAAACTCCTCGCCAAAAAGGAAGCCCACGCTGTCCAGGCGCTGGCTCTGGCTGAACGCGAGGTCGCCCTGCGAGCGGTCTTGGACAAGGCGGAGCGAACTTCCTCCAAAACAGCCAAGCGCAGCCAAGACGAGCCGGTCTCGCTCCCTGTTGGTAGTGCGGCGCTTAGCGGAAATGCCAAAGACAACGGACATGGAGGCGGAAGCCCAAACGCGTAAGCGCCAGCCTTACCACGCCCCTTACCACGTCCAGCCAATCCTTGCCACAGCCGAGCGTGGTAAGGGGGATAGATCGAGATCACAGTGTTACCGCGCTCATTCGGCTGCGTGGTAACGAGGAGAATCGTGGTAACGCGGGCGTGGTAATCAGCGCGGGATGGCGCGCGGAGGTGATGGACCGTGGCACAAGATACATTTGGAGACGTGGCAGCCGTGGTAGCCGGGAAACCCGACGCGGGGGTAAGGTCAGCGAATTACCACAAGAGCGAGTTGCCCGTTACCACGAACGCGCAAATCTTAGACGAGCCACGCGTCTGGCTCGGAATCCTGCAAGACTTGATCCTGTCGGCGCGGAAAGCGGGACTGGAGATCGAGCCGTATGACATGCGCCCGGACGACAATGCCTGCGCCGTGGTAATGCCGGGCGTATTCTATTGCGCTGATTGTGGTAATTTCAGCCGTGGTAATGGCTGTGGTAACGGGTGTGGTAAGGGTGTTGAACATGGATGAACTCTGGGACTTGGACCTGCTGCCTTCCGGCAGGCGCATTGCAACGCTACTCCGTCCGAGTGGAAGGGTTGGGCGAAAACCCTACAAGAACAAAGATGGCACCCGTCGGTATTATTATGTTCACCGCTACGGAGGTGAAGCGCGCGGAGCCCTGCCGCGGTGGTTCGCAGAAAAACGCGTCCGTACGTCGTGGGCGCAAACCTCGTGCGCAGCCGCTCAGCGCCAACCCCGTCTGGGCGGCTGTTCTTATTGACACACGCGTTCTGAAATGGTATAATAGCATCAAGTTTGTGGCTTCTCGTCCACGAGCGCCAACGGGGCTGATCCTGTTGGCGCGTTTTGTTTCAGGGGGATTGTGAACCCGGCGGCATTGGTAGAGGCGTCTGACCAAGTTCGCGCGACGATCTGGGCGGCATTTGTCGCGTGGGCGTTTACACCTATTCTGTGCAAGGTGGTTCGGCATGGGCAAATCATTGTGATGATTCACGACGGCCAACTGCGCGATGTTCACATCGAGTACGGCACGCGGAGCGAGAGCCCGCCGAAGCCCTGACCGAGCCTTCCAGTCCACTGGCGGCGCACACTCACGAAGGTGAGTCGTGCGCTTTTTATTTTGCAAATGTCCAACCGCTACACCCTTCGCATTCCGATCTGGCTGATCGTTATCGTGCTGCTTGGGGTGGCGGTGCTGATCCGCTGGGCGTGTGTGGCGAATCTCGCAAGATGAAAGAGTCCTATTCTCCGGAGGAACAAGACTCCTTATGTGGCATTTCCTGACACGACACCCCGAAGCGTGGTTCACGTTGCTCTGGCTGGCGTGTCTCCTTTTCGTCTCGACGGCGCAACGATGAACGACAAACTGCTCGCAGAACTGACCCGCATCGCGCACCATGCTTCGCCTGAAGCGAAGGCGTGGATCGGGCGGCACGTGTCCGCGGACATTCGGGACCGCGCCCGCACGCGCGGCGAACACCGGCGCGGGGTGAAGGTGCGCTTCCCGCGTGGCGGCAGCGGCGTGCTGGCGGAGCAGTACGTGCGCGAGCGCGGGGTGCCCCTCGTGGATTCCCACGCGGCGGTTCCGTTCGCGCGGCGGCACCGCGGCGACGGCGGGATCGGGCAGATGACGCGGGAGGCGATCGCGAAGGCGCGGCTCAGTGGAGCGGAATCTCCCAACTCATCCGCGCAGGAGGGTGGCGATGGACTTACGATCGGCGATTGAGAAACTCAGCGAGGACGAACGGCTGCGCTCGAACATGACGGACGCGTACGCCGCGATTTGGCTGCACGCCGCGGGTGAGCACGTGCGGCAGGCGTCGCGGGAGAGTGGCGATATCGCGGTCGCGTACAACCAGGCGCGTGCCGCGCTCGTGGCGATCAACGCGGCGATGGCGACCGCTGGCGCAATCACGATCGACGGGGAACTGGCAAGGCGGTGAGGGACGATGGAACGACAACTGGTGCGCGGCTACAGGAGCGTTGATTTGAATCTACAACCAGACGATCTCATTGCAATTATCATTTCCATCGGCAGCCTGCTGACCGCGCTGGGTGGCGTCGCGGCGGGATGGAGGAATGCGCGGACGGCGGCGAAACGGTCCGAGGTCACAAACAAAAAACTGGCGCAATCGGTCAAACAGGACGAGATGGACCTGCTGCGAGGGGAGGTCACGCGTCTGCAGGAGCGGCTGGCGGCGAACGAAGCCCGCTTCGCGGTGTATGAGAACGAGCGCGTATCGATGCGCGCGGAGATCGTGTTTCTCCAGCGCGAGAACGCGTGGATGAAACTATGCGTGGCGAAGAGCGGCATCAGCGTGCCGCCGATGCCCGAGGATTGGGCGAAATAATGACCTATCTGACGCGTCTTCTCGTCTGGATGGGCACGTGGGGATTGACCGTGCTCGCCGCGCTGATCACGCTGGCGGCGATCCTCGTTCTGAGTGGTCGAGTATAAGTCTGTTGAGGGAGAGAGGGGCGCACGTGCGGAGAGTGGCGGGGGCGCGGCGTGCTGTACGAGATCGGCTCGACAATCAAGCCTCGGCAGCGCTCTACGCCCCTGCCGCTGGGTTAAGTAC
>Ga0208045_1000801_pt1 | contig 11135 bp, 9 predicted proteins | sample PL_2010_200m_FD_184160 | JGI IMG/M metagenome (GOLD analysis project Ga0208045, IMG submission 184160) | Freshwater microbial communities from Powell Lake, British Columbia, Canada to study Microbial Dark Matter (Phase II) - PL_2010_200m... | ecosystem: Environmental > Aquatic > Freshwater > Lake...
GCGCGGTGCCGAAGAACACCGGTGTCATCTCGCCCTTGAGGAATGCCTGCTCGTCGAACTCGTGGCAGGCACCCTGGACCAGTTCGAGCTGCTCGACGAAATCGTCGTACATGTCGCCCAGGTGCGCGCGGGCCTCGTCGGAGTCGAGCTTGTCGATGACCTTCTGCTCGGTGCGCTCATGGCCGTGGCCTGGCACGTAGACGATGATCTTGTCCTCGTGCAGGTGATACACGCCCTTGAAGTCGCGGTAGCAGCCAATCGGCCAGGTGATCGGCGCGGCCTTGATCTTCAACACCGCCTCGATCTCGTCGAGCAGTTCGATGGGGTCGCGGATGTCGCGGTCGAGCTTGTTGATGAAACTGACGATGGGCGTATCGCGCAGGCGGCAGACTTCCATCAGGGCGATGGTGCGCGGCTCCACGCCCTTGCCGCCGTCGAGCACCATCAGCGCGCTGTCCACCGCGGTCAGGGTGCGGTAGGTGTCTTCCGAGAAGTCTTCGTGGCCGGGGGTGTCGAGCAGATTGACCATGTGCTCGCGGTAGGGGAACTGCATCACCGAGGTGGTGATGGAGATGCCGCGCTGCTTCTCCATTTCCATCCAGTCGGAGGTGGCGTGACGGTCGGACTTGCGCGACTTCACGGTCCCGGCGACCTCGATCGCCTTGCCCATCAGCAGCAGCTTCTCGGTGATGGTGGTCTTGCCCGCGTCGGGGTGGGAAATGATGGCGAAGGTACGGCGCTTCGCGACTTCGGCGGCCTGAGTGGTCATCTGAATAAGGAACCCGTCGACGGAGTAGTCGGTCTGTCAAAAAAGGCGGGGATTATAGCGGCAAACGACAGCGCCTGTGGCCCGCTCGCCCCTTCGCAAAGCCAGGATTTGTGCAGTTTCCAGGACGCTTTGTTGAGTATCGAGAACAACCGCCAGCGGATGGCCGGTCGGGGCGTTTTTTTGGTTGATCTGGGCCCCCCTTGGTCCTAAAGTTCGCGCCCGAACGTCCATGCTGGCAACGATCCATCCGGCTCAAGTACTGACGACGAGAGATCACCCGTGATACTCGGCGACATGCCTTGGGAAGTAGGCGAACCAAAGTGGGGAAACTGATCAGGCGTTCGTGACGGGCCGTATGCGCCCACTCCCTAATTTCGATTCCGTTTCCCGATTTCGGAGCCCTGGCATGATCAAGATCGAAGACTATTACCCTCGCGCCACCTTTCAGAAGATGAAGGCCTTCGCCGACCAGCACGAAACCCCCTTCGTGGTGATCGACACCGAGACCATCAGCAAGGCCTATGACGATCTGCGCGGCAGCTTCGAGTTCGCCAAGATCTACTACGCAGTCAAGGCCAACCCGGCGGTCGAGATCATCGACCTGCTCAAGGACAAGGGTTCGAGCTTCGACATCGCTTCGATCTACGAGCTGGACAAGGTGATGTCCCGCGGCGTCGGCCCGGAGCGCATCAGCTACGGCAACACCATCAAGAAATCCAAGGACATCCGCTACTTCTTCGAGAAGGGCGTGCGCCTGTTCGCCACCGATTCGGAGGCCGACCTGCGCAACATCGCCAAGGCCGCGCCGGGCTCCAAGGTATACGTGCGCATCCTCACCGAAGGCTCGACCACGGCCGACTGGCCGCTGTCGCGCAAGTTCGGCTGCCAGACCGACATGGCCATGGACCTGCTGATTCTCGCCCGCCAGCTGGGCCTGGAGCCCTACGGCATCTCCTTCCACGTCGGCAGCCAGCAGCGCGACATCTCCGTGTGGGACGCGGCGATCGCCAAGGTCAAGGTGATCTTCGAGCGCCTGAAGGAAGAGGACGGCATCGTCCTGAAGATGATCAACATGGGCGGCGGCTTCCCGGCCAACTACATCGCCAAGACCAACGACCTGGAAACCTACGCCGCCGAGATCATCCGCTTCCTCAAGGAAGACTTCGGCGACGAGCTGCCGGAGATCATCCTCGAGCCGGGCCGCTCGCTGATCGCCAACGCCGGCATCCTGGTCAGCGAAGTGGTGCTGGTTTCGCGCAAGTCGCGCACCGCGGTCGAGCGCTGGGTCTACGCCGATGTCGGCAAGTTCAGCGGGCTGATCGAAACCATGGACGAAGCCATCAAGTTCCCGATCTGGACCGAGAAGAAGGGCGAGATGGAAGAAGTGGTGATCGCCGGCCCGACCTGCGACAGCGCCGACATCATGTACGAGAACTACCGCTACGGCCTGCCGCTGAACCTGGCCGCCGGCGACCGCCTGTACTGGTTGTCCACCGGCGCCTACACCACCAGCTACAGCGCGGTGGAGTTCAACGGCTTCCCGCCGCTGAAGGCCTACTACATCTAAGCCGCGCCGCCGGTTGAAGAACGCCCCGCTTGCCGGGGCGTTTTCATGTCCGGGCGCCGCTGGCGAGGGCAGCGCGGCGCGCGGCGTAGGCGGCGACGATATCCTCGAGTTCGGGGAGCGCCGCGGCACGCAGCGCCGTCAGAGCCGTGTCGATGAATTTAAGGTGGCCGTTCGCCAGGGCCAGCTGCAGCCAGTGGCGGGCATCGGCCAGGGCGCCTTGCGCCAGCAGCACCGCGGCGTGGCTGAACTGACCGCGAAAGTCACCGGCTTCGGCCGAACGTCGGTACCAGGCGCGGGCGGCTGCCGGGTCCGCGGCGACGCCAAGCCCGTCTTCCAGACAGCGCCCGACCAGGTTCATCGACTTGGCGTGGCCAGCCTCGGCGGCCTGCCGGTAGAGGCAGTAGGCCGCCGGCATATCCTGCGGCACGCCGCGCCCGGTGGCCAGCAGGTTGGCCAGGTTGTAGCAGCCCCAGTCGAGCCCCAGCGCGGCGGCGCGGCGATAGAAGGTCGCCGCCTGGGCGACGTCGGCCCGGCAACCCCAGCCGTGCTCCAGGCAGCGCCCGGCCATGTTGCTCGCCATGGCATGGCCGCGCGCCGCGGCGATGCGAAACCAGCTCAGGGCCAGTCGCGGGTCGGCCTCGATGCCGTGACCATCGAGCAGCAGCTGGGCGAGCAATGCCTGGGCGTGCGCATCGCCCGTGGCGGCGCCGTTCAGCGCCAGGCGTGCCAGGGCCCGGGGTTCGTCGCCAAGGGCACTGATGTCGACGGCCTCGCATCGGCGCAGGCGGTGCTCAAACATCGACCCAGCGGCGCAGCAGGTTGTGGTAGGTGCCGGTCAGTTGCACCAGGGATGGGTGGTCCGGCACATCGGCAGTCAGTTGCTGGATGGCCTGATCCATTTCGTAGAGCAGGGTGCGCTGGGCATCCTCGCGCACCAGGCTCTGGATCCAGAAGAACGAGGCCAGCCGTGCGCCGCGGGTTACCGCTTCGACCTTGTGCAGGCTGGTGCTGGGGTAGAGCACCATGTCGCCGGCAGCGAACTTCACCCGCTGCGTGCCATAGGTGTCCTGGATAACCAGCTCTCCGCCGTCGTATTCGTCGGGTTCGCTGAAGAACAGCGTCGCCGACAGGTCGGTGCGCACCCGCTCGGCGCTGTTGCGGACCTGGCGCACCGCATTGTCGATGTGATAGCCGAACTCGCCGCCGGCCGTGTAGCAGTTGAACAGCGGTGGGAACACCTTGTTCGGCAGCGCTGCGGACATGAACTGCGGATGCTGCCAGAGCCGCTGCAACATCGCCTCGCTGATCTCGCGAGCCAGCGGATCGTCCTCGGCCAGCTGCAGGTTGTGTTTGGCGCGCGCCGACTGGTAGCCGGCGGTGACGCGGCCATCGAGCCATTCGGCCGCTTCGAGCGCGGCGCGGATGCGGGCCACCTCTTCTGCAGAAAAGACTTGGGCGATGCGTAGCAGCATGGGCGATACCCCTGCGAGTGATAAAAGTTCGCGTTTGCAGTTCTCAAGCGGGGGCGGAATGTATCAGAATATATTCTCAAACAATACGAATTATCGTTTTGCTTTGCATAACATTCTCAAGGATGCCTTCGTCGATGTCGCGTCAAATCCCGGAACCGAATTCCCCTCGCTTGTTTGCTTCTGCCTTGGGCGCCGCTGTCACTGCCCTGTCGCTTCCTGCTGCCGCCGGTGCCGGTCGGCCCGCCGACGAACCGGTGGCGCTGGACGCCGTGACCGTGGTCGGCGACCAACAGGAGGCCTACAAGGCCGACGAATCGGCATCCAACAAGTACACCGCGCCGCTGCGTGAAACACCGAAGTCGGTCACCGTGATCACCGACCAGGTGATTCGCGACACGGGCTCGCTGAGCCTGGTCGATGCGCTGCGTACTACTTCGGGCATCACCTTTGGTGCCGGCGAAGGTGGCAATCCGGCAGGCGACCGGCCGATCATTCGCGGCTTCAATGCCGAGAGCGACACCTTTATCGACGGCCTGCGCGATGTCGGCTCGCAGACCCGCGAGATCTTCAATATCGAGCGCATCGAAGTGAGCAAGGGGCCGGGCTCGGCCTACACCGGCGCGGGTTCAACCGGCGGCAGCCTCAATCTGATCAGCAAGACCGCGAAGCAGCAGGACTTCGGTGATGCCAGCTTCACCTACGGCTCCGACCAGACGCGCCGTTACACGCTGGACGTCAACCGGGTGCTGGCTGACAACGTCGCCGGGCGTCTGAACCTGCTCAAGCATGAAGCCAACGTCGCTGGGCGCGACGGTGTCGAGGTGCGCCGCTGGGGTGTGGCGCCGACGATTACCTTCGGCTTCGACACACCGACGCGGGCGACGCTGTCCTACTATCATCTGGAAACCGATGACATCCCCGATTACGGACTGCCGCTGACCGATGCCACCGCGCCCGACTCGGTGCGCAAGCCGGTTGCGGTCGACCGTGACAACTTCTACGGGCTGAGCAACCGCGACTACCGCGACAGCACGACCGACGCCGGCACGCTGAAGCTCGAGCACGACCTCAACGACAGCCTGACGCTGCTCAACACCACGCGCGTGGTGCGCACCACGCTCGACTACATCGTCACCACGCCGAACGACTCGAAGACCGGCAACCTGTCGCAGGGCCTGGTCTATCGGGCCCCCAAAAGCCGCAATTCCACGTCCGAGGGCTGGGTCAACCAGACCGATCTCAAGGCACTGTTCGCCACCGGCGCGATCGAGCACAGCCTCGTCACCGGCGTGGAGATCAGTCGGGAGGGCGTTCACAATCGCGCCTACTTCATCATCCCGGGCACCGCAGGCAGCACGTGCAGCCCGGCGCACGTGAGCAGCGGCGACTGCACCAGCCTGAGCAATCCGGACCATGAGGCGGCGTGGACCGGCAGCATCACCGATAGCAACGCCTTCACCGATACCGATACCGATACCCTGTCGGCCTATATCTTCGACACCTTGAAGTTCGACGAGCGCTGGTCGCTGAACGTCGGGCTGCGTTACGACGACTTCGAAACCCGGGCCAGCGGCGTGACCGTCACGCGCGGTACCAACACCGTCGACGGAACGACCGAGCTGGAGAACAAGAGCCATTTCTGGAGCTATCAGCTGGGCCTGGTGTTCAATCCGCTACCCAATGGCAGCGTCTACGCGGCCTGGTCGACCTCGGCCAACCCGGTGGGTGAAACTGCCGGCGAGGGGCTGACGCCGGAGCGCAACCGCAACTACGAAGTCGGCACCAAATGGGACTTCTTCGACGACCGTCTGGGTGTCACGGCGGCGCTGTTCCGCACCGAGAAGACCAACGCCCGCGTACTCGAAGCCGACGGCACCACGAGCAACATTGGCGAAACCCGCGTAGATGGCTTCGAGCTGGGCCTCAATGGGCAGATCACGCCGAAGTGGAATGCCTTTGCCAGCTACACCTATCTCGACGGCGAGATCGTCGAAAGCGGCCGTGTGGATGTCAATGCGCGCCCTGGCAACGGTCCGGCGAATGTCGACTATGTGGTTGGCGGCGCCAACGGCAACGACATCCCGAACACTGCGCAGAACAGCTTCAGCTTCTGGAGCACCTACCAGTTGACGCCGGTGCTGACCGTCGGTGGCGGCGCCAACTATGTGGATTCGCGCTTCGGCGATGTCACCAACAGCGTCGAGGTGCCGTCGTACTGGCGCTACGATGCGATGGCGGCCTATCGCGTGAGCAAGCATCTGGATCTGCAGCTGAACGTGCAGAACCTGACCGACAAGCGCTATTTCGACCAGGTCTACACCAGCCACATGGCCCACGTTGCACCGGGGCGCACGGCGCTGTTGAGCACCAACTTTCACTTCTGATCGACGCACACGAGAAAGGCCGCCCTTGGGCGGCCTTTCTTGCATCTGAAGTCAGGGCATGCTGCGAGGCAGCCAGGCGATCATCACCGCGCAGAACAGCGCCAGGGCGATGCAGAACCACAGGAAGCGCCGTTGACGGCGCGCGCCCGCACCGTCGGCAAGGGCTGGCAGGGGCATGCCGCAATGACGGCACTCGTCTTGCCCCGAGGGGTTGTCCCGTTGACAGTAAAGGCAGGCGGCCATGGTCTGTTTCCTCCGTAGCCGCAGGCTGTCACAGCCCGCGCTATACGCCCCATGACGGGAATCAAGTCACTCGAACTGTTCCAGGCGCTGCCGGTCGAGCACCGTGATCAGTCGGCCTTCCTGGGTGATGATGCCCTCGTCGATCAGGCGGCGGATGATTCGCGAGAAGGTTTCCGGCTGGATCGACAGATGCCCGGCGACCAGCTGCTTGGCCATCGGCAGCTCGAACGCAGTGGCCTCGGCGCGTGCCAGCTGGGTCATCAGGTAGCGCACCACGCGGTGCGTGGCGTTCTTCAGCGACAGCGTTTCGATTTCGTTGAGACGCTGGTGCAGGCGCACGCAGAGCTTGCCGAGCAGGGCGAAGGCCAGGCGCTGGTTGGTCTCGAGCAGGCGCATGTACGCGGTATTGGAGAACCGATAGACCTGAGTCGGGCAGACCGCCTGGGCCGAGGCTACGTAGTTGGGCGTGTCCATCAGCATCATCGCTTCGGCGAAGGTCTGCCGGTTGCCGATCACCTCGAAGACCTTTTCCTGTCCGTCCGGCGTCAGGCGGTAAATCTTCACCGCGCCCGAGATGACGAAGTAGAAGGAGTGGGCCGGCTCGCCCTGGTGGAACAGGTTGTCACCCTTGTCCAGGTTGAGCAGCTGGCTGGAGGCCATCAGTTCGTCGAGCTGCTCCTCGTTGAGCGGCTCGAACAGGTGATGGCTGCGGAGAATCTGGTGATGTACGCGGTGAAGCACCATGCAAGGGCATCCTTTGTTCTAGGTCTGACGAGGCGCGCGTCGCTGACGATAGCACTGCGCGACGCGGTCTTTCGAGTTTGACGGCCGTCAGCGCCAGTGCGGTGCGTCGAACAGCTGCTGATAGCGGGCGAGCGCCGAGCGTGCCTGCCGCAGCGCGGCGTCGCGCTCGGCGCCGGGCCCGCGCAGCCGGTCGGCGGCGCCGAGAAGATTGCCGAGCACGCCGTGCAGCGTCGTGTCGGCGGCTTCGGGCAGGCGACAGTTGGCCACGAGGTAGGCGCCGGCGGCTTCGATTTCACCGGCGAGCACCGCGGCAGCCTGGTCGTCGGGTGCCCTGCCGGCGCTCTGCAGGGCATCGCGGACCCGGCTCATGCCCTCGCGCAGCGCCGCATCGGTCGCATGCCCGGCGCTGACCGGCAGAGCCTCCTGCGCGCTGTGCAGGTGATGAGGTGCGGCGGTCGCGGCGGCTGCCATCGGGGTGGCCAGGCTCAGTGCCAGCGCGCTGGCGGCCGCCAATATCGAGGCCAGGGTCACGCCCCAGGCGAGCGGTGGGATCAGATGCTTCATCGGACGGCTCTCCTGGCCAGGCGGCGTGGTGCGCCGCCTGGCTCGGTTACTGCTGGGCACTGGCGAACAGGATGTTGTTCTCCAGGTGGATATGCTGCATGAGATCGTCACGCAGTTCTTCCAGGCCACGGTACAGCGCGCGCCAGGTGTTGCAGGCATGCGCCGGCGGGGTGATGTCGTTGGTCAGCAGTGCCAGCTGAGCCAGGGCATTGCCATGCTGGTCGTGTTCGTAGCGCATCACCGAGATCGGGCCATCGGTCTGCGGGGTGCGCATGCCGCGCTGCAGCATGGGGAACAGCACCTGTTCCTCCTTGAGCATGTGGCTCTCGAGTTCCTGCTGCATGCACCAGAGGTGTTCGGCCAGCCCGTTGGGGCATTCGGGCTTGCTGCCGTGGACCTGCTCGACGCGGCTGGCGAGGCGGATCAGCTCCGGCAGCTGATCGCGGTGGCGCTCATGAAAGCGCGCGAGGATATGCTCGATCAGCTCGCCGGAACTGACCTGGCGCCAATCCGGGCCCTGCTGGGTGTCGCCCAGCGCGGCGAGTTCGTTGGCGATCTGCTCGGCATCCAGGCCGAGGCTGCTGGCGGCTTCGCGTAGCGGGACGTTGCCGCCGCAGCAGAAGTCGAGATGGTACTGGCGCAATACCCGGGTGGCGCCGGGAATCGAGCAGGCCAGGGTCCCCAGGGTTTCATCGATCAGGTTCATGGCAATTTCCTGTGAGAGGTTGCGGCTACTAACGCAACCGGCATGCCATGTGTAACCCTTTGATAAAAGAGGCTATTCCAGCTCGCGCTGGTGAACATTACCGTCTTCGGGTAGGGTTCTTGTAACCGTTCAAGGTAGTAATGACCATGATGGAAGAAGCCCTACTCGCGGACCTGATCACCGAACTGCCCAACGCCGTGCGGTTGCAGCGGCTCGTGCACACGCTGCAGCAGCGCTTTCGCTGCGGTGCGGTCGTACTGTTGCGCCTGGACGACGACAGCCTGCGCCCATTGGCGGCCACCGGGTTGGTGCAGGAGGCCCTCGGCCGGCGCTTTGTGGTCGCGCAGCATCCGCGCCTGGCGGCAATTCTCTCGCAGCGTGAACCGACCTGGTTCGAACCCGACAGCCGCTTGCCCGATCCCTACGATGGGCTGCTCGACGAGCACGTCGGTGAGCCGTTGCCGGTGCACGACTGCATGGGCGTCAGTCTGTTCGTCGAGGGCAAGCTGTGGGGCGCGCTGACGCTCGATGCACTGCATGCCGGGACCTTCGACGATGCCGCCCGCCTGGACCTGCAGCGCTACACGCTGATGATCGAGGCGGCCGTGCGGGTGACCCGCCTCGAACACGAGAACCGCGGCCTGCGCCTGGCGCGCAGCGATGTCTCCGACAGCAGCTTCGACCCGGGGGAGAGCGAGATCCTCGGGCAGAGCGAGGCGATTCGCGGTCTGCTGCGCGAGCTGCAGGTGGTCGCCGACTCCGAATTGCCGGTGCTGCTGCTCGGCGAGACGGGCGTGGGCAAGGAGATGTTCGCGCGCTGGCTGCACCGCCATTCGCGGCGGCGCAACAAGCCGTTGGTGCACGTCAACTGCGCGGCGCTGCCCGAGTCGCTTGCCGAGAGCGAACTGTTCGGCCATGTAAAGGGGGCGTTCTCCGGCGCCACCACCGATCGCCCGGGGCGTTTCGATGCGGCCAATGGCGGCACGCTGCTGCTCGACGAAGTCGGCGAGCTGCCGCTGACGGTGCAGGCCAAGCTGCTGCGCACCCTGCAGAACGGTGAGATCCAGCGCCTGGGTGCGGACAAGCCGCGTCAGGTCGACGTGCGGATCATCGCGGCGACCAACCGCAACCTGCGCGATAGCGTGCGCGACGGCCTGTTTCGCGCCGACCTCTATCACCGGCTGTCGGTCTACCCGGCGCCGATCCCGCCGCTGCGCGAGCGCGGCAATGACGTGCTGATCCTCGCCGGGCATTTCCTCGAACTGAATCGGGCACGCCTGGGCCTGCGAAGCGTGCGCCTGTCGCCGGCGGCCGAGCGCGCACTGCTGGGCTATGGCTGGCCGGGCAACGTGCGCGAACTCGAGCATGTGATCAGTCGCGCGGCCCTGCGTCTGCTCAGCCGCGGCGCCTCGCGCAGCGAGATCCTCACCCTCGAGGCGGACATGCTGGACCTCGACAGCCATGTGCTGCCGAGCCTGGCGGTGGCCACCGAGCCGGCTGCACCCGAGCCTGGTGACACTGTGCTGCCGCTGCGCCAGACGGTCGATGACAGCCAGCGTCGAGCCATCGTGCGGGCGCTCGAGCTGTGCGGGGAGAACTGGGCGAAGGCTGCGCGGCTGCTCGATGTCGACCCGAGCAACCTGCACAAGCTGGCGCGGCGGCTGAAGCTCAAGTAGGCGCGCTCGTCGGCCCGCTGGCCTGGGCGGCGACTCCCGGCGCGCCGTGGTGGTCTATCTTCAATCTGCAACCTGCGAGGAGAACACCATGGCGCTGGACCGGAACGAATTCGAAGCGCTGCTCGACCAGGCGCGCGCGCATGCCGAGCTGGCGGTCAGCCAGGCCGACCCGCTGCACTACCGCGATGCCTTCGAAGCAAGCCTCAAGGCCATGCGCCTGCTGGCCGAGGAATCCGGCGCCTGGCGCCAGATGGTCGCCCGTGCCACCGAGGAATTCGAGGGCGACGAGGGCGTCTGAGCCCGTCGCGAGCCTGCCGTGGCGGGCCGTTCAACCTTGACCCCTATCAATGCTGGCGCCGAGCCGGCTCCCTAGACTGCCCGCTGTTTGCCATCAGCCGGGCGACGCTTGCGTCTGTCGCACGGCGCGCCCGTTTCCATACGTCTAGGAGTTGCCATGCACCTGGTCTGCCCGGCAGGAAGCCTGCCCGCGCTCAAGGCCGCCGTCCAGCAGGGCGCCGATGCCATCTACGTTGGCTTTCGTGACGACACCAATGCGCGTCATTTCGCCGGCCTCAATCTCGACGACAAGCAGCTCGACAAAGGCCTGCAGCTGATCCGCGAGAAAGGCCGCCAGCTCTATGTGGCGGTCAATACCTATGCCCAGCCGGAGGGCTGGTCGCGTTGGCAGCGCGCCGTCGATCAGGCCGCCGACCTGGGCGTGGATGCCTTGATCGCGGCCGATGCCGGCGTGCTCGGCTACGCCAGCAAGCGGCATCCGCAGCTGAAACTGCACCTGTCGGTACAGGGCTCGGCAACCAATGCCGCCGCGCTGGGTTTCTTCCAGGAACGCTACGGCATCAGCCGGGCGGTGCTGCCGCGGGTACTGTCGCTCAAACAGGTCAAGCAGGTCGCAGCGAGCAGCCCGGTGCCGATCGAAGTCTTTGCTTTTGGCAGCCTGTGCATCATGGCCGAGGGCCGCTGCCACCTTTCGTCCTACCTCACTGGCGAGT
>Ga0208045_1000804_pt1 | contig 11095 bp, 12 predicted proteins | sample PL_2010_200m_FD_184160 | JGI IMG/M metagenome (GOLD analysis project Ga0208045, IMG submission 184160) | Freshwater microbial communities from Powell Lake, British Columbia, Canada to study Microbial Dark Matter (Phase II) - PL_2010_200m... | ecosystem: Environmental > Aquatic > Freshwater >...
TCCACGGGCACGGACGCGGCGATCTGATGGTGCGCGTGTTCGTCGAGGTGCCGAGCCGGCTGGGCCGCACCCAGCGCGAGAAGCTGGAAGAGTTCGCCGCGCTGGCCGACGACACTGCCTACCCGCAACGCCGTTCCTGGCTCGAACGCACCCGCCGTTTCTTCAGTGCCAAATAACCGGCGGCGCGTGAAACTCTCCCCGTACAAACTGATGCTGGCGGGGATGTTTGTGTACGCGACGTTGTTTGTCGGGCTGCGTCACCGTCCGATGGATTTCACGACCTATTACATGGCCGGCCAATGGCTGCGGACCGGCGGGGACTTGTACCAACTCGGTGGCCCACACCTCGCGTTCTGTTATCCTCCGTTCGCCGCCTGGTTGTGCGCGCCGCTGACGCTGGCGCCGTTGCCGTTGGCGCAATGGTTCTGGGCGGCGCTGCAAGGCGTCTCGCTGGTGCTGGTCGTGCATTTCGCCGCGCGCCTGAGCCGGTGCGAATGGGAGCCGCTCACGCCGGCGCAACGGCGATGGTTCTTCGCCGCGGTGGCGTTGATGAGCGCGCGGCACCTGAATGCGCCGCTGGAAAGTTCGCAGACGGATTTGATGATCACGGCGATGTGCCTCGGCGGCGTGCTGTGGCTGCAAGAAGCCAGCACACGCACTTGGGCGGGCGTCCCGCTGGCGGCGGCAGTCGGCATGAAGGCGGCGCCGCTGTTGTTTCTGCCGTTCCTCGCGCGCTGGCGCCAGTGGCGGGCGCTGGTAGTGACGTGCGCGGCGGTTGTCGCGCTCAATGTCTTACCGTCCACCCAGTTTCCGAGCGCGACGGGCCGCCTGCACGCGCTGCAATGGCTCGACAGCATGGCGCGTCCCGCCGTGCAAGCTGGCCCAGCGGCGGAGCGAACGGGAGTGTGGCGCGCTGACGAGGAGTACAATCAGTCGCTTGGCGGTTTGCTGAGCCGGTTGTTCATCAAGGGCTGCTACAGCGCCGACGCGCTCCTGATGCGGCTGGAGCCGCGCTGGATGAAGATGATCTTCGTGGTGTCAGGTCTGGGTCTGATGGCGTGCGCGATGTTGGCGCGGCGCGGACGCTGGTACGGATTGTCGGCGGCGCCGCTGACGCCGACCGGCTACGACGCGGCGGTGGTGATGGTGTTGTTGTTATTGTTCTCGCCGAAGACGAGCAAGGCGCACTACTGTTCGATGCTGCTGCCGATCCTTCTGTTGACGGCCCGCGCGGTGCGCACGCCAAAACACTGGGCGAGCATTCTCTGGTTCGTCGTCGCCATCGCCATCGGGCTGCTGACAAAAGGCGTCGTCGGCAGCAGACCGTGCAACACCTTGATGGATTACGGCTACCTCGTCTGGTTCGCGCTGTTCGTGCTCGCGTACCTGTGGTTCCAGCGCGACCCGGAAGAAAGCGCTACTCCCACTCGATAGTCGAAGGGGGCTTGCTGGAGATGTCGAGGCAGACGCGGTTGACGCCTTTGACTTCGTTGATGATGCGCGTCGAGAGCCGAGCGAGAACATCGTACGGTAACCGAACCCAGTCGGCCGTCATGCCGTCCACGCTGTCCACGGCGCGAATGACGATGGCATTCTCGTAGGTCCGCTCGTCGCCCATCACGCCGACCGACTTGACCGGCAACAGCACGGCGAACGTCTGCCAGATTTTGTAGTACAGATCGGCCTTCTTCATCTCGTCAATGACGATCCAGTCGGCTTCCTGCAACACCTTGATTGCTTCCGGTGTGATCGCGCCGAGGATGCGCACGGCAAGACCGGGGCCGGGGAACGGCTGGCGCCAGACGATTTCCTTCGGCAGCCCAAGCTGCGTGCCGACTTCGCGGACTTCGTCCTTGAAGAGTTGCCGGAGCGGTTCGAGTAATTCGAGCTTCATCCGTTTCGGCAAACCGCCGACGTTGTGGTGTGACTTGATCATCGCCGCCGGGTTGCCGGCAATCGGGACGCTTTCGATCACGTCCGGGTAGGTCGTGCCCTGCGCGAGAAATCGCGCCTTGCCGGCCTTGTGCGCGGCTTTGTCGAATACCTCAATGAAGGTGCGCCCGATGATCTTGCGTTTGCGTTCCGGATTGGTCACGCCGCGGAGCTTGGACAGGAAGGTCTTTGTCGCGTTGGCATAGACCAGTTTCATGTGCAGGTTCTGACCGAACACACGCTGGACGCTCTCGGCCTCGCCTTTGCGGAGCACGCCGTTGTTGACGAAGACGCAGGTGAGCTGGTTGCCGATGGCCCTGTGAATGAGCGCGGCGGCAACGCTGGAGTCAACGCCGCCGGACAGGCCAAGGATGACTTTATCCTTGCCGACGTTCTGGCGGATTTCCTCGATGTTCCGCTCGATGAACGAGCGCATCGTCCATTCGCGCCCGCAGCCGCAAACGCCGTGGACGAAGTTGGAGATGATTTGTTTGCCGTTGGGCGTGTGATGGACTTCGGGATGAAACTGGAGGCCGTAGAGCTTGCGGTCTTCGTTGGCGACGGCGGCATGCGGCGCGTTCTCCGTGCGCCCGATGGCAGTGAAACCTTGCGGCAGCAGCGTCACCTGGTCGCCGTGGCTCATCCAGACTTTCTGGACCGGCTCCATGCCGTGAAACAGCGGGGAGTCGCCGGCAATGTCAATGTCAGCGGGGCCGTACTCGCGTTTCTTGCCGGGCTGGACTTTGCCGGCGAGCTGGTGGGCGAGCAGTTGCATGCCGTAACAGATGCCGAGGATGGGGATACCCAGTTCCCAGATGGCGGGATCGCAGCGCGGCGCTTTTTTGTCGTACACGCTGCACGGCCCGCCGCTGAGGATGAGACCTTTCGGCTTCAACTCCGCCAGCTTCGCCGCCGGGGTGTCGTAGCGGAGGATCTGCGAGAAGACCTGACACTCGCGAATCCGCCGGGCAATGACTTGCGTGTACTGCGAACCGAAATCGAGGAGGATGATTTGTTCCATGGCGCTAGTTTGGATTCGTTGACTGATTGAGGGGTTCTGCTTACCTCTGTTTCTGCTGCAATTCACTGATCCGCTTTCTTGCTTCATCCATTTTCTCCTGCCGCCTTTTGGCCAACACTTTCTCATCGAGGATAAGCTCAATTCCTGCGCGTACTACAGGAAAAGCCTCCAGACACTCCTTCTCACTGAGTAAGTGGATACCCTTACTGAGGATCGAATAAAGCTTCCGCTGCTCAACCATGAATGGGGGCAAATGATTGCTCAGTAAGGCAATCTTGTCCTCCATGCGCGACTGCTGGAATGCCCTATCATCCCAAGCGGGTTTTTTGGATGCCTGCAAGCGGGCTTGATCAATAAGGCGTTCAAACACTCGCCGAAGGTACACGAACGACCCAATGCCAACTCCATGGGTGGCCAAGCCAACCGCTCTGGCCAACTCACGATAGTCCTCCTCTGCGAGCACCTTCCGGTATGAGTGCAGTTCATTCTCAGCCAGATCAGCGATCGAAGGCCACTGGCCGACCTTGATCAAAACACCTTCGTCAAACCAGAAACAGAAATACGCCACGTGGGACCTATCTAGCGTGCAATGGAAAATCCGTGTAAAGAAGCAACCTCTGAACCTCCAAAGATTCTCTAACTCCTGCTGTGGGCTGATGAAAACTCTCGGCTGTTGGCATTCCAGGCAAAGAAGTTCAATCTTTTGTTCACGGGTAGCGAACAAGGTAAGAAGATTCTTTTGGAAGTGGTTGACTTCATGCCTGCTATAAACTGGCAACGACACGCAAAAATCTTGAACTGTCGGAAACTCCTCATATGCCTTTTGCATAGCCAAGTTTCTCGCTAGCTTTCCCCTTTTCCGAATCTCACGCAACATCTGTCGAAATTTCTTGTCATTCGTTCTAGACTCTTGGGCCAACTCCCCACTGTTCGCATTCTCGCTCATCTCTCGTCTCCGGTTGACTGTTGTTTTGGGCGGTAGTTACGGCGGTCGAGGCAGGCGTCGTAGGTGGCGCGGTCAAGGTGATAGGACCTCGCAGTTAGAGATTCTTCGCTGCGCTCAGAATGACATTTCTGAGCACTCTTCACATCGTCATTCATCTTGTCGCTCTTTTTGTTCGTACACGATATCTAGCACTGCGTTCGCGGACGTGTGATGCTGGCGGACGGCGGATACGGATTTTGTGATCGGTGACAACCACGAAGCAGGCCGTCCATTCGTCGGCGCCGCCGACCTGAAAAGTATTCAGGACACGCCGCAGAAGTGCAGTCCGACCGGGTTCATGCAGACGTACCAGCAAGAGTCCATGATGGGTACCGGGTTGAAAACGACGAATGTCGAAGAAATCCAAGTCCTGTGTGATCAGGAAACGCCCGGCCTTCTGAGCGGCTTGCCAGACGATGGAATCATCACGACCCGCCAATCGCTCTTGAGGAACGGTGTCAACGTCGTGTCCCAATGCCGACAAGCCGGTGACCAAGGAGGTCGGCAGATTCTCATCGAGTTTGATCTTCATGCCACTTGAGGCACAGCGGGTATTGGGAGGTCTTCTTCGGCAGACGTAGCGGCGAAAGCGATCACAGCGCGGACGTCGCGCTCTTTCAAGGTGGGAAAATCGGTGAGGATCTCTTTTACTGTTGCCCCCTCCGCCAAGCTTGCCAAGATTGTTCGCACGGTCACGCGCGTGCCCTTGATGACGGGTTCGCCACCGCAGACTCGCGGATCTTGTATGATATGCTGCTCGTAGTTCATGTGCCAACTCTACTTCTGCGCACAGAATCCAGCAAGCGAATCATCTACTTGCTGCCCATGCCGACGCCTTGGACGGTTTGGAAAACTTTGCCTTCGGTCTTGATGGCGGGCGCGATGATGATATCGGTCTCTTGGAATTCTTTGATGTTCTTTTTGCCAACGTTGCCCATGCAGGTCATGAGCGCGCCCATGAGGTTCTGGGAACCGTCATCGAGTTCGGCGGGGCCGAAGAGGATTTGTTTCACGGTGCCGGTGACGCCGACGCGGACGCGGGTGCCGCGCGGGAGGTTGGCGTGTGGTGTGGCCATGCCCCAGTGGAAGCCGCGGCCGGGGGCTTCCTTGCAACGGGCGAAGGCGCTGCCGATCATGACGGCGTCGGCGCCGCAGGCGAACGCTTTGCAGATGTCGCCGCCTTTGCTCATGCCGCCGTCGGTGATGATGGGGCAGTAGCGACCGGTTTGTTTGAAGTGGTGGTCGCGAGCGGCGGCGCAATCCACCGTGGCGGTGACTTGCGGGACGCCGAGGCCGAGGACGCCACGGGTGGTGCAGGCGGCACCGGGGCCGACGCCGACAAGGATGGCAGCAGGGCCGGTCTGCATGAGTTCGATGGTGGCGGAGTAGGTGACGGTGTTGCCGATGACGACGGGGATCTTCATCTTTTTGCAGAAGGCGGCGATGTCGAGCGTCTTGTACTCGCTGGAAATGTGGCGGACGGTGGAGACGGTGGACTGAACGACGAAGATGTCGCAGCCGGCTTCCTGGGCGATGGCGCCGAAACGTTCGGCGCGCTGGGGGATGGCGCTGACAGAGCAGATGACGCCGGTTTTCTTGATTTCCTGGACGCGCTGGGCGACCAACTCCTCCTTGATCGGCTCGGTGTAAACCTGCTGGGTCAGGTGCGTGGCTTCTTCCTTGGAGGCGTTGGCGATCTTGTCGAGAATCTCGGAGGGGTCTTTGTAGCGGGTCTGGACGCCTTCGAGGTTGAGGACGGCGACGCCGCCGAGTTTGCCCATGGCGACGGCGAAGTTGACGTCCACGACACCATCCATCGCGCTGGCGAGGATGGGGACTTTGATTTTGTGCGGGCCGAGCTGGAAGCACGTGTCCACTTCGTTCGGGTTGATGGTGATGTCGCCCGGCACAAGGGCGATGTCGTCGAAGCCATACGTGACGCGTGCTTTTCGGTTACGGCCAATCCACATTCCCATGATGACGATACCTCCGTTGCTTGCAAATGTTGGTTGTTGAAACTGCGAACTCGCTTGGCTTTTCTTTACCGAGTTCGCCCGCGGAACGCAATGCCCAAATGCGGCCTACGGTCTATCCATCCCGGCAAGCGCGGCTTTCAACTGGCTTTCGCTGTCCACGAGGAAGTTTGCGGACGTGACGACTTTGTCGCCGGCTTCCAGTCCGGAGAGCACCTCCCACCAGCCAGCGGAGCGCGCGCCGAGCTTTATCTCGACCGGCACGAGCTTGCCTTCGCCGCCGTCCTTGAAGGCGTAGGCGCGCTCGCCGGTGCGCATGACCGCCGCCGTGGGAATCGCCAGCTTCTCGCCGAGTTCAAACGCCAGCCGCGCCGTCGCCCACATCTCGGGCTTCAACCGCAGGTCGGGATTCGGCACCGCCATGCGCACCTTTACGGTGCGCGTCTCGGCGTCCAGCGTCGGCGCGACGAAGCTGACTTTGCCCGTGAACGTTTTGTCGGGCGCGGCCGACACCGTCAACTCCACCGGCATCGCCAGCTTCACGAACGGCAGGTCAGATTGGTAAACGTTGGCGTCGGCCCACACTTCGGATAGGTCCGCCAGAACCATCAGTTGCTCGCCCGCCATGACCTTGTGGCCCGCCGAGATGTTGCGTTCGATGATCCAGCCGCTGGCCGGGGCAAACAGTGTGATGGTGCGCTCGGCTTTGCCGGTCTTCGCCAACCGTTCAATCTGTTCGCCGGTAATGTCCCAGAGTTCCAGCCGCCGCTTCGCCGACGCCGCCAGTTCACCGCCGTCTTTCAACGCGTTCAGGTATTCCTGCTGCGCCGAGACCAGCATCGGGCTGAAAATGGTCAACAGCGGCTCGCCTTGCTTCACGAACTCACCCGTCGTGGCCGCGAACAGTTTCTCCACATACCCGTCAATTTTGACCGTGACGTGGTGCAACCGTGTCTCGTCGGCCACGATCCGCGCTGCCGTGCGGATTTCGCGTGCCAGCGCGCGTTTTTCCACAGCGCCAAACTTCAGCCCCATCCGCTGGCGGATTTCCGGCGTGATGGAGACGGCGGCCAAGTCCGGCACTTTCGATTCATGGCCGGCATGGCCGCCGCCGGTCTGGCCGATGGGGACGAGGTCCATACCGCAGATCGGGCAACTGCCTTTCTTGTCGGAGACGACCGTCGGGTGCATCGGGCAGTGGTATTTGGCGGCATGGCGACTGGTGGCTGGTGATTGGTGATCGGACGGGGAGCAACCGGCGAGGAACGCGCCCGAACCAGCCACAACCAGCGCGGCGATGGCGATGACGATGCAGCGTTTCATTTCTTCTCCTCCAAGTCGGTCCCGACGGCGCGTTCGAGCCGGGCCAGTTGCATGCCGAGGTTGCCTTCGGCCATCGCGGCCATCACGCGGGCGGACAGCAGGAACCTCTCGCTTTCGAGCAGGTCCATGAAATCCACCTTGCCGGTGCGGTAGCTGGCATCGCTGGCATGGAACCGCGACTCGGCCTGCGGGATCAACGTTTTGCGGTACAACTCCAGCGTGCGCCGCGCCGTCTGGAGCTTGAACCATGCGTCCTGCACGTCAAACGATGCCTGCCGCACCACCGCTTCGAGCGATGCCTGGCTCGACTCGATCATTTTCTCGGCCTCGCGCACCCCGGCCTTGTATTTCGACTGCCAGATCGGCAGGTCGAACCCGATGGTGAACATCACCATGTCGTCGCCCTCGCGGAAATTCCGGTACTCAACACCGAGCCGGTAGTCGGGGAGCGATTCCTTCTTCATCACTTCGCGTTCGTATTCGTTGCGCTGGATCTGCGCCTGCGCGCCTTTGATTTCGGCCCGGTTCTTCCCGGCCAGCGCGAACAACTGCTCCGCAGTGGTGGCCAGTTCATCCCGCGGCGCCGTCACGGTCAATCCGAGCGGCGCGTCGGCGCGGCGATTCAGCAATTGATTCAGCTTCGCCTTGAGCGTCGCTTCCTGCTGGTCCAGTTCCAGCAGTTTTTGTTTGAGCATCGTGATTTCGGACTGCGCCTTGATCACGTCCTGCTGGGAACGTTCGCCGGTGGAATACATCGTCTCGGTGGTTTTCACCATGCGCTTGAGCACGTCTTCCTCGGCGCGTGTGATCGAAATGGTCTGCTGCACGCCGTAGAGGTCGAAGTAGTTCTCCTTCACCATCATCACGATCTCGCGCTGCATTGCCTCGTACGCGCGGCGCATCGTCTCCGCGTCCTTCTCGGCGACCTTGCCGCGCAGGCCGAGCTTGCCAAACCACGGGAACTCCTGTTCGACCATGAACCGTTTTTCGTCGGCGTTGACGAAGTTGCCGCGGTCGGTCGGGTCCATCGCGCCGTACTTGAACATCGGGTTCGGCAACGACTTCTCCTGCGCGGGCCGCTCGCCCATCGCATCGGCCTTCGCGCGCGCGGCGCGGAGCGTGGCGTTGTCGCGCAGTGCGGCGCTCACGGTTTGTTCGAGCGACAGGCTGGAGGCGATCTCGCGCGGCTCGGCCATCGCCGCAACCGGCAGAACGAAAATGAGAAGCAGAAGTTTCACGGCTGGCGCAACCTCATCGTGCAGGGACCGTTGAGTTGTTTCTGGACCAGCGCGGTGTAGCGCTGCTGTTGCTCCGGCGTCAGCAACGCGCGGACACGGAGGATGTGGTCGAGCGCGGCCTTCTCGGAGTCGGCCTGCGCGGCGCACATCCGGCGGGAGCAATCGGCGGCCTTTGTCGGGTCGGCGAGCGACTCGCCCAGGTCGGCGCGCACGGCGCAGTGCGCGGTGCAGCAATCGGCGAGTTTCTTTTGGAAATCAACTTCGAGCTTGGCGACCTCGGCGGCCTGCGCGTCGGTGAGGTTCAACTCGTGCTGGAGCCAGACAGTGTCGTGCAGTTCGAGCGGACGCGCACGGAGCCAGCGCGCGACGCCGAACGCCGTCGCCGCCACCAACGCGGTCACCACCAACAAAGCGAGAATGGTATTCTTCATGGTTTACCTCTGAGTCAGTCGGACGTACGTGCCGGCGAGCGTATCGGGCGCGAGCAAGCCGAGCCCGCCCGGCGGCGGCGCGGAGAACAGGCCGCTCGACGCGCCGATGACCGCGCCGACGATGACCGCGGTGGCGAGCGCGAACGCCGGTTGCGGCAGCCAGCCGCGGAGCCAGTCGGCGAATGTTGGCGCGGGTTCCGGTTCGCTTTGCCGGATGCGGCGCCAGACTTGCGCGTCGAAGTTGCTGGCGGGTTCAATCTCCTTCCATTGCTGGAGGAGCCGGTGGAGTTGGTCGTCCTGGTTGTTCATCAACCAGTGATACGCCGGCGGGCCGCAAACCCCTCGCTGGTTCTTGCGTTTGCGGCGGGTTCGCCCTATAGAATGCGCGCATGAAACCGACTCTTTTGGTACTGGCCGCCGGCATGGGGAGCCGTTACGGTGGGCTGAAACAGGTGGATTCCGTCGGGCCGAACGGCGAGACCATCATTGATTATTGCATCTACGACGCGATGCGCGCCGGCTTCGGCAAGGTCGTGTTTGTGATTCGCCACGACATCGAGGCGGCGTTCCGCGAGGCGGTCGGCGCGCGTTTTGAGAAACGGTTGCCGGTCGAGTACGCCTTCCAGGAACTCGACAAGATCCCCGCCGGGTTCACGGTGCCGGCGAACCGGAAGAGGCCGTGGGGTACAGCGCACGCGACCCTGATGGCCGAGGACGTGGTGCGCGAGCCGTTTGCGATGATCAACGCGGACGATTTTTACGGCGCGGATTCGTTCCGGGTGCTGGGCGAGTTCCTGTCGAAGGCGCGCGTGGACCGCGCGGACTACTCGATGGTCGGGTTCATTCTGCGGAACACGCTCAGCGATCACGGCACGGTGTCGCGCGGCGTCTGCGAGGTGGACGAGAATCGGATGTTGAAGCGGGTCGTCGAGCTGCTGAAGGTCGAGCGGCACGGCAACGCGGCCCGCAGCCTCGATGGCAAAGGCGGCTCCGAGCCGTTGACCGCCGACGAGTATTGCTCGATGAACATGTGGGGATTCACGCCGACATTGTTCACGCTCCTGCGGGAGGAGTTCACCAAATTCCTGAAAGAGCGCGGCGGCGAGGAGAAGAGTGAGTGCCTGATCCCGACGGTCGTCAACCAGCTCGTCACCGGCAAGCGTGCGACGTTGAAGGTGTTGCCGACGAAGTCGTCGTGGTTCGGCATCACCTACCAACAAGACCGTCTGAAGGTGATGGAGAGCGTCCGCGCACTCATCCGTCGCGGGGAGTATCCAGAGAAGCTTTGGCCGTGATCTCGGTCTTGAGGACGCCGACGCAGGGCAGGTTGCGGTAACGCTCCTGGTAGTCGAGTCCGTAGCCGACGACGAACTTGTCGGGAATGCGGAACCCGACGTAGTTGGCGTGGAACTCCGAGTAGTGCGGAATTTCTTTTTCGAGGAACACGCAGAACTTCAGGCTGCGCGGCCGGAGCGCCGCGATCAGGTCGCGCACGCGCACCAGCGTCAGGCCGGTGTCGAGGATGTCATCCACCACGAGCACGTCGCGGTCGCGGACGTCGAGCTGGAGCGCCTTGGTGATGTGGATGTCGCCGGAAGAACGGGTCTGGCCGTGGTAGCTGGAGACGCCGAGGAAATCGAGCCGCAACGGCCCGGGCACGCGCCGCAGCAGGTCGGCGACGAACACGACGCTGCCGGTCAGCAATGGCACCAGCGTGAGGTCCTTGCCGGCGTAGTCGCGCTGGAGTTGCGCGGCCAGTTCGTCGAGCCGCTGCTGGATCTGCACCTCGGTCAGCAGCACTTCCTGGAGATCGTCGCGAAGCGAACTCATGGGCGGACTCTACCGCACCGGCGCCCGCGCCGGAAAGCAAAAGCTTGACGGATACAGCGCGGCTGCGTATGTTGCCCCCGTTCCCGAAAAGATTTCCCGTTCCGAATCACCCCATTCAACGCCATTTGTATGCGTTCATCCCCTCGCCTCACCCGCGTCGGCCTCACCGGCGGCATTGCCGCCGGCAAGTCGGCGGTGGCGGAGCTGTGGCGCGCCAAGGGCGCGGTGGTGATTGACTCCGACGCGCTGGCGCACGAGGCGCTGGCGCCGGGCACGCCGACGCACGCGGCGGTCGCGCGGGAGTTTGGCAGCGGCGTCGTGAACGCCGACGGCTCGATCAACCGGGCTGCGCTCGGCGAGAT
>Ga0208045_1000807_pt1 | contig 11070 bp, 8 predicted proteins | sample PL_2010_200m_FD_184160 | JGI IMG/M metagenome (GOLD analysis project Ga0208045, IMG submission 184160) | Freshwater microbial communities from Powell Lake, British Columbia, Canada to study Microbial Dark Matter (Phase II) - PL_2010_200m... | ecosystem: Environmental > Aquatic > Freshwater > Lake...
ACTCAGATCAGCGCGTTCGGAACCGCTTCCGCTTCGCTTGCCGACCATTCAAAGAAGGCGTATGCACTGGTCGATTCGAGCACCGTTGACCGCAAAATGTATGATGTTGCTTCAGACACGAAACTCGGTCCTACGGATTCCACATTTCAAGGGGTGTTCACCGGACCACAAGCCGATGCTCTTGCAATTCGGCTGAAGCTGCTTGGGAAACTCGGCGATTACGCCGATGCGCTGAACAAACTGGCCACCGCCGACTTCCGCAAGGACATTGATGCGGCATCAAAAGACCTTGACGCTGCCTTGGTTGGTTTGTCGCAGACATACAAAACCGTGAGTGGCAAAGCCTCTCCGATCAGCGATCAAGATTTCCAATTGATCGCTGCCGCAGTCGATGCCATTGGCACAGCGATAGTCGAGCACAAGAGGAGAGAGGCAATTAGGATGGTTATTTTACAGGCTGACGCTGCGGTGCAAGATACAAGCAAGCTGTTGAAGGAGGAACTGGGAGAGAGTTCTTCTTTGGCGAGTTTTGTCCACGAGAATCTAGTCTACACAGGTAATGCTTTGCGGTTAACCTACAATAAGCAACGCCTTGCTGCTGAAACGACATTCAACTCGCGTTATCAAATGCTCGTTCAAATCCGACAACTCGACGAGGCGTCAGAAGCAAGCCCCGGCTTCTTCAAGAACGTTAGCGCAGGGGCTGGCAAAGTGGGAGAGGCGCATGCGGTCTTGAAGAAAGCGGTGACAAAGAACGAATTCACTTCGGCCGAAATCGCAAAGAACATTGGTGAGCTAGTTGATTACGCAAAATCCGTGAAGGCTTTCTATGACAGCCTAGCAACAACTGACAAGAAATAGGAACCGAGATTATGGACACACTTCGTGCTGGCATTAGCGACGTTGTTAATACACTTAACAAGTTAATGGGGAACTCAACCGACCCCGATGAGCAAGAACAGATACAGAAGGTGCTGCGTGTGTTGTTCATGCTTTGGGAGGAGGTAATCCGCCAAGAGATCGACTCAAGCACCGCCAAGTATAAAGCGGCACTCGATGCTCTGAGCAAGGCCGAAAAGACAGCCCAGGATGCGATCAAAGACATTAATAAAGTCGCGGATGCAATTGAGACGGCCGTTAAGGCCGCAAAAGCAGTCGATAAAATAGTGAAGGTCGTTGCGGACGTTTTCGCGTAGGATGCACTGGCGCCGGGCGAGTGCCAGCAAGAAAGCAGGGGGCTCGAGAAATCGATAGGGTGGTTCTCAGCGGCCTTATTTCGTCTTGCCCCTGCGCCTCTAGGATTGGCTTGCGACGTAGCACAGCGCGTGGATTAAGATGTTTTCGCGGTTGGGATCGCTTACACAAATGAGTTGCGACAGGTGCTCGGTGAGCTTCGCATACTCCTGCTCGCGGTCCGCCGGGAGCCAGTTGATGTAAAGAAACTGCGCCAGGAAGCCTTTGATGGGGGCGTCGTCGAGCCGCAGGGGAATGAAGCGGTGCTCCTTGTCAACGGGTCGCGGAACTGGAACGTGCCGGCCTCCAATTGCGCCCAGTCCGAGCCAAACGCATTGGCTGACATGCAAAGCACCAGTACGCGCGAGTGCTCCAGCCCTTCCTCAATCTTGGCCGGGATGCTGTCGCCGGGCTTTAGCTCCCATTCATCAAACCAGACCTTTAGTCCGTCCTTCCGCAGCCGCTCCGCGACGACGCGCACCACCACCTTGTCCTTCGAGCTGTGGGTTAAGAAGACATCGTAGGCGAAATTCTCTGGCATAGCGCAGTTCCCTTCAGTACTGGCGCAACGTGTACGCCTGTCAGCGTCTTCCGAGCAAGCGGAAAACCCAGACGGGCAGAAGGTTGGCTACGATAGTCGCGTCAACTGACGGCGACGCCGATTTCCTCGTCGGTGAGGTAACAGGCGGGGTCGGGCGCCCACGGGTCGCCGTGGACTTGGGCGGCACGGACACGGAAACTGCCGCCGCAAATCTCCTGGAACCGGCACGCGCCGCAACGGCCTTTGAGGAGCGGCCGGCGATTGCGGAGGTGGCGGAGGAGCGTAATGGAGTTGTCGGTCCAGATTTGGCTGAACGGGCGCTCGCGGACGTTGCCGAGGGTGGCGGTCTGCCAGAACTGGTCGGGGTGGACGTTGCCCTGGGTGTCTATGTTGGAGATGCCGACGCCGGAGGAGTTGGCGCCGCCGCCGTTCCATTTCATCCACTGGTAAACCTTGTCGGCAAACTCCGGGTTGCGCTGGCAGAGCTTGAGGTAGATGTAAACGTTGTCGCAGTGGTTGTCCACGGTGAGGATTTCCTTGTTCAGGCCGTGACGGTGGAAGTCCTCGGTGCGTTCGAGAATGGTGTCCATCGCGCGGCGGACCTCGTCGGGCTTCAACTCGTCGGCGGCGCTGCCGCGGCCGGAATAGACGAGGTGGTAGAAGCAGGCGCGCTGGATGCCTTCCTTCTCGATGAAATCGAAAATCTGGTGGAGGTCCTGACAGTTACGGCGGGTCAGCGTGAGGCGGAGGCCGACTTTCTGGCCGACGGCCATGCAGTTGCGGAAGCCGTGGACGGCGCGGTCAAACGCGCCTTCGACGCCGCGGAAATGGTCGTTGGTCGGGCCGATGCCGTCGAGGGAGATGCCGACGTAGGTGAGGTTGTTGGCCTTGAGCTTGGCGGCGACGGCTTCGTCAATGAGCGTGCCGTTGGTGGAGAGCGTGACGCGCAGGCCCTTGCTGACGGCGTAGGAAATCAGGTCGAGGAGGTCGGGGCGGACGAGCGGTTCGCCGCCGGAGAAGAGGACGGCGGGGACTTTGAAGGCGGCGATGTCGTCGAGGACTCCGTGGGCTTCGGCGTTGGTGAGTTCGCCGGGGTAGGATTTCGCATAGCTGTCGGAATAACAGTGGACGCAACGGAGGTTGCAGGTGCGGGTGATGTTCCAGACGACGATGGGGCGACGTTCAGCGGCGGACTTGGGTGCGCCTGCGCCGTGGCCGTAACGGAGGGCGTCGGCCGGTTGGTCGGCGCCGCAAAAGAGTTTGGTGATGTTAACCATGATGGGGTGTGTAGATGCAGTACGGTTCCTCGGCCATGTAGTTGCCGTCCTCTTCGTAGAAGGCGCGGGCACGGCAGCCCATGCAGACTTTCTTGAACTCGCAACAGCCGCATTTGCCTTCGAGCTGGCTGTCGTCACGGAGGCGGGCAAAGACGGCGGAGTTGTTCCAGATATCGGCCATGGATTGGCGGCGGACGTTGCCGGCGCTGACGGGGAGGTAGCCACACGGGAAAACTTCGCCGGTGTGTGAGACGAAACAGATGGCGCTGCCGGCGAGGCAGCCTTTGGTCATGGCTTCCATGCCGGGGCGGTTTTCGGTTCTCGGCTCTCGGTTCTCGGTTCGCCGTTGATGGTAGATGCGGAAGTAATGCGGGGCGCAGGTGGCTTTGAGGTGGAGTTCGCCGAGCTTGGATTTGTCGTACATCCAGTTGAGGACGCGCTCGTATTCGGCGGCGGGCAACATGCTGGACTCGGCGATCTGGACGCCGCAGCCGACGGGGACGAGCATGAAGAGATGGAGCGCGTCGGCGCCGAGGTCGCGCGCCATGGCGTAGAGCGTCTCGATCTGGTGGACGTTGTGCTTGGTGACGGTGCAGTTGATCTGCATGGACATGCCGAGCCGCTTGAGGTGGCGGAAGCCGTTGAGCGCAGCGGCGAGCGAGCCGGGCTGGCGGCGAAATGCGTCGTGCGTGGTCGCGTCGGCGCCGTCAATGGAGATGGCGACACGGCGGATGCCGGCGGCGACGATTTTCTGGGCGACCGGCTCGCTGATGAGGGTGCCGTTGGTGGCCAGCGCGACGGCGAGGCCGCGGTCGCGGGCGTGGGCGGCGATGTCGAAGATGTCGGGACGGAACAGCGGTTCGCCGCCGGAGAGGACGAGGATGGGTTTGGCGAACTCGGCGAGGCGGGTGACGAAGTCGAGCGACTCGGCGGTCGTCAGGTCGTTTTTCATCAACTGCTTGCTGACGTCGAGGCGGCGGCAGTGGACACATTCGAGGTTGCAGCCGGCGGTGGTTTCCCAGAATAGCAGGCGCAACTGGTTTTGCTGATTGTGTGGCGAGGCCATCATTGCCGGGGAAACCGTAGCACTGCTGGGGCGTGTGTCAACCGTGCGTTGGAACAAAACAGGCCCGCCCTTACGGGCAGGCCTGTCGAGGGGGACGGTCAGGTCAGAAGCGGATACCGCAACTGGCGGTGACGACGTTGGCGCGGTAGTTGTTGATGCCTCCGGAGCTGTCTTCGACGTACTCGAAGTAGCCATAGCGGAGGCTGCCGACAACGTTCTTGGCGAGTTGGCGGCGTACACCGACTTGGATGCCGTGACGGCGGCTGTCGAGGCCGAAGTTGTAGCCGCCGTTATAGTTGACATCGCTGTTGAAGTTGTCCGTGTACGTGAAGGCGTACTCGGCTGTGAGGTCGGTCTTGTTGTCGAGAGCGAAACCGGCGGTGGCGGCCATGGTGTACACGTCGGCGCGATAAGGGGCGATCATGGTCGTGTTGAAGTACTGGGAGGCCGTATAGGAATCCTGGTACTGGAACAACCCGGTCACGTACAGACGCGGGACGGGTGTCACGGTCGTGCTGAACGTGTAGATGTTAGCCTCGTGCCGGCCGGAGTCGGTCGCGAAATACTTGCCGGCAGCCATGTTCGTGGCTAGGGACATGGTGGCAATGTCCATCAGCAGGTACTGGTACTTGAAGGACATGCTCACTTTGGGGCAAGGACGCAAGGTCAACTTGGCGGCCAGCTCATCCGTTTCAGTACCCTGCCATGCGAACGAGGCCAAGTTAGCAGTGTACCCGTCGAAATTATCATCGCGATTGCCGTGGAGATAGTGGGCCGATAACGTCATCCGGGGCAGTGGGGCGGAGTTGAATCCGACTTTGAAGTCCCGGGTTTGGGTGTTGACTTCAGTGTGGTTGCGCACGCGATGAAGGGCAACAACGGCAACGTTGGTGTTCATGTCCATGTAAACTTCAGACTGTTCCTGGCCCAGTTTGGCTTCGGCAAAAACGGTGGTGAACGGAATGGCCGTCCAGCGGAGACCTATTTCCTCCTCCAGGCTTCGCTTCTTGTAATCGGTGAGATACAAGACACCGCGCCCCGCGCGTCCCGTGGGGAATTGATTTGTAGCAAGGATGGCAGTCTGGAACGCGGATTCGTCGGTCATCTCGGCCTGAACCCCGACATTCGCGGAGAGACTCTTGCAGATGTCAACCATCAGGTTGCCGTTAAGCACATGCGAATCGCTGCTCAGATCCACCTTGGTGGTGTAATACGTACTTCCCGAGATTATGGGGGCAAGGGCCGAATCAAAACCTGCATCGCCATTTACCGTGGTGTAAAGATACCCCAACGACCAGAACATCTTCTCGTTCAGGTGACTTTCCACATGGAAGGCGTTCCAGAAAAGGTCATTCTTTTGGGTGTCGTAATAGATGAGGGTCGAGTTGGTCCTGGCCAGACCAGGGATGGCGTAGGGCGGCGTGGTGTCGTAGGGCGGCAGGTATTGGTTGTTGCCGTTGTACTGTGCGACGCTCGACTGGTAACGTTCGTAGCGGAATTCATCGCCGATGTGGATGTTCTTGATGTCGTGCTCGATTTCCAAGCGGGCGATGTCGGTACGTTCATCAATGGCCTTGAAGGATGGATAGATTCTCTTGCTGGTGAGAGTTGTGGGGCCAACGGTGTTGGTCCAAGTCAATGTGCCCCATTCGAGGCTGGATTTGAGTCCTTGTTTCTCCTGGCGCTCGTAACCGATCGTGATCTTGGGCAGGTTGGGACGAATGAGACCGGCCTCAACGAAGAAGTTGCGCATATTCAGGGTAAGATCCTGGGTCCCAAGAACGAACTGGGCGGGGGATGTATTGGTGGGGGTATACTGGCCGGCAAAATAACCGCCATTCCCATTGAAGTACTTCTGGTACGTCGTCAACCCGCCGCGGATGAACCAGAACTCCGGCTTGATCAGCTCAAGCTGGAGCTTATAGTCTTCCGCATTGAAGATGGAGCGCCCCTCCATGTTGAATTCCAAATCCTTGCCGATCTTCCGATGGAGTTGGAATTCCTCAATGCCGCCGGTCCAGCCGTTTCTCATCCAGGTATCCTCGCGGAACTTGGCGGCGTTTCCGTTGACCCTCACATAGTTCACGATCGGCTCGATGAGGACCGAGGTGTCATCCTCGGCGGGCTTGGCGGGTTCGACCGCCCGAACGGACGGAAGCACAAGGCCGGAGAGAAGGATTACTGCCAACGCAAGATGGGGGAAGTGGCGTTTCATGAGGGTGTTCTCCTGATCGGTTAGTAACGTAAATGGTTGTTGAAGTTGGAGCCGTGCACGGCCGTGTGGCAACCGGCGGAGAAACAGGAGCCGTTTCGCATCCGACTCACATGATCCTCTGCGTTGATCCCACCGATCATGATCTTCTTCGGACTCGAAAGAGTGACGTGACACTTGAGACAAAGGGTATTGTCGCGCTCCGTCAGCATCTTGGGATTGATCGAGCCGTGAACCTGGTGGCAGTTCTGACAGCCTTCACGGACGGCTTCGTGAGCGAACACATGCGGACGGGTCTGCGAACGATGGCATTGGGCGCAGACATCGTTGGCGCGCGTTATGGACAGGCTCTTGGTCCTGAATATGTTCTCGCCGTGCGGGTCGTGGCAGGAGTTGCAAGACATGCGGCCTTCCTTGACGGGATGATGAGAGGGCAGGCTGAACTCAGCCTGCTTGTCAATGTGACATTGGAAACAGGCTTCGGGGTTCTTGCCGGGATTGACGATGAACTTGCCCTTGCCGCCGCCGGCGTCCACGTGGAGGCTGCCGGGGCCGTGGCAGCCTTCGCAGCCCTGGCCGGGCACGCGTTTCTCGTCGGCGACGATCTGCATCCGCGCGTGCAGGGTGTGTTTGAAGTTCTTGACGGTTTTCTCGTGGCAAGCCGCGCAGGCGTCCATGCCGACATACTTGGCGCCGGCGATCATGGGCGGCACCACCACCACGCGATCAATGGTCGCGCAGGAAATGGCCAGCGCCAAGGCGGCACAAACGCCGATTCCGAGGATGATTGAGGTCTTTCTGTTCATAAAATTCTCCGTGTGGCGGAGGAATTGCAGGCTGCGTGCCACGGAGAATGGCTTTCTTCCAAGCTCCGCCGGGCAGGAGAGTTACGAAATTAAATACTTCCGTCGGGCAAGGCGGTGCGCGGCGTGTGGGCGTTAGTGCGCGCACGAAAGCGCGGAATTACGCGCCGTCGCTGCTGCCTTCGCGGAAACCGAACTTGATGAGGCGGCGGCGCAAGGCGTCGCGCTCGATGCCGAGCAGTTCGGCGGCGCGGGTCTGGTTGCCGCCGGTGCGTTCCATCGCCTGGCGCACAAGGTCGCGCTCGACGGTTTCCAACGCGATGCCTACGGGCGGCAAGGTGACCACGGACGGCCCGGTGATGGGCACGCCGGCACGGATTTCCAGCGGCAGGTGGTCCACGGAGACGACCGGGTCGGCTTCGAGGATGACGAGTCGTTCGATGGCGTTACGCAGCTCGCGGGCGTTGCCCGGCCAAGAGTAGCGCTGGAAGGCTTGCTGGGCTTCGGGCGAGAGTTTCTTCTGTGGTTTCTTGAACTCCTCGGCGAAGTGTTCGAGGAAATGTTCGGCCAGCGGCGCGATGTCCTCCGCCCGCTCGCGCAACGGCGGCATCTTCACGGCGATGACTTTCAGGCGGTAGTAGAGGTCTTGGCGGAACTCGCCGCGTTGGACGGCGGCGACGAGGTCTTTGTTGGTCAGCGCGATCACACGGATGTCCACCGTGATGTCCTGGGTGCCGCCGACGCGGCGGAACTTGCGGGTCTCCAGCACGCGCAACAGTTTGACCTGCATGGTGGGTTTGAGGTCGCCGATCTCGTCGAGCAGCAACGTGCCGCCGTCGGCCATCTCGAAGAGGCCTTTTTTCATCGCCTTGGCGTCGGTGAACGCGCCGCGTTCGTGGCCGAACAGTTCGCTCTCGAAGAGCGTCTCCGGCACGGCGGAACAGTTCAGGTCGAGAAACGGCTGCTCGGCGCGGGCGCTGCCGAAATGGATGGCGCGGGCGGCGAGTTCCTTGCCGGTGCCGTTCTCGCCCTCGATGAGGACGGTGGTGGCGTCGCTGGCGGCGATCTTGCCGATCAGCTCGCGCATGGCGCGCATGGCGGCGCTGGGGCCGACGAGGTTCTCGACGCCGAACTCGCGCTGTTGGCGGCGGCGCAGGCGGCTGACTTCGCGGCGCAGCTTGAGGTCTTCGCAGGCTTTTTCCAGCGCGATGCGGACCTCGTCGAAGTCAAACGGTTTGCACAGGTAATTGTGGGCGCCGAGCCGGACGCACTCGACGGCGCGGGAGATGCCGGTGTCGGCGGTGAGCATGACGACGGCGATCTCGCGTTCGAGTTTCTTGATTTCCTGGAGTGTCTGGACGCCGTCCATGCCGGGCAGGCGCAGGTCGAGCAGGACCAGTTCATGACCGTCCTCGCGCAACAGGTTCAGGCCCTCCTCGCCGGTCGGGGCGCTCTGGACGTCGTAGCCCTCGCGGGAGAGTTTTTGTTCGAGCGACCAGCGGACGAGCCGTTCGTCGTCAATGACCAGCACTTTGCTTTTGGGCATCGCAAACCTCCTGTTTGCAGACCGGGAATTCCATGAACACGGCGGTGCCGCGGCCGACCTCGCTCTCGACGGCGATCACGCCGCCGTTTTTCTCGACAATGGAACGGGAGATGGCCAGGCCGAGGCCGGTGCCGCGGTGTTTGGTGGTGAAAAACGGCGAGAAAATCCGCTCCCGGTTTTCAGGAGGAATCCCGACGCCGGTGTCGCGGATGGTCAGGCGCAAGGTCTGGCCGGATTTTTCCAGGACTTCGCCGCAGACGGTCAGCGTGCCGCCGTGGGGCATGGCTTGGATGGCGTTGAGCAGGACGTTGAGGATGGCCTGCTGGAGCTGTTGCGGGTCGGCGCAGATCGGCGGCAACTCATCGGCGCAGTCGGTAACGATCTGCACGTTGGTCTTCTGCGCGTCGGGCCGGGCGAGGGCGAGCATCGGCTTGACGAGGTCGCAGACGTGGCACGGCACGATTTCCGGCTCGCGCGGGCGCGAAAAATCCAGCAGGCCGCGCAACGTGGCGTTGAGCCGCTGGATTTGGAGGCGGATTTCCCCGACGATCTCGCGGTCCTGTTCGCTGCTTTTTTCGGCGAGGACCTCGACGGCGGCGCCGATGCCGGCGAGCGGGTTGCGAATTTCGTGGGCAATGCCGCTGGCCAGTTCGCCGATGGAGGCGAGCTTGCCGGCCTGCTGGATCTGGCGGGTGTGGGACTCGTGCAACTCCTCGGTGGTGTTCTGGAGGCTCTCGACCATCGTGTTGAAACCGTCGGTGAGCCGCCCGATCTCGTCGTGGCTCTGCGCCGGGACGCGCGCGGTGAGGTCGCCGGCGCGGACGCGTTCCATCTGGGTGAGGACGTTGTGGACGGGCTGGGCGACGAGCCGCAGGATCAACAGCCAGACGACGACGCTGACGATGACAAGGATGAGGGCGCCGTACAGCAGAAGCAGGTTGCGGTTGCGGGCAACGGTGCTGACGGCGGGTTCGAGCGAGCGTTCCAACACGATGGCGCCGAGAAGCTCCTGTTGGGCGTCATGGCACTTGGCGCAGGAGGCGCGGTTCTGGATCGGCGACATGGCGACGGCGAGTTGTTGTCCGTCCTCGGCATGGACACCGTGCAGGAGGCGCTTTCCCTTGAACAACTCCGGCGGCGTCGCCAGCGTGGCACGTTTCATCTCCTGGGTCGCGGTGGAGAAAATGATGTTGCCGTTGATGTCAATGACCCGGCCCCGCCAGATTTCGTTTTTGTCCTGGAGTTCCTGGAGGAAATGCAGAACCTCCTGGTGGCGGTCGCTGAGCATCACGCCGGCGAGGTACTCGTGGACCAGGGCGGCGGTGATGACGTTCTGCGCCTGGGTGCGCTCGCGCCACCACTCGCTCTGGACGCGGTGCACAAAATACGTGTAGATGGCGATCACAGCGGCCACCGTTACGCCAACTGCTACTAGAATCTTCGTCGTCAAATTGGGACGCAGCACGCGGCCAGCCTACGACAGCGCAGGCGGCTGCGCAAGGTTAGTGCTTCTCATCGGCCTTGTGCTCGGCCTTCTTGCCGATGAGCCAGGCCGGGTTCATCGGGTATTCTTTCGGGTCGAAAATCACCCAGTAAAAGTGCCAGACCACAATCGCCAACGTGGCCAGCACGGCTTCGTAGTAGTGAATGACCTGCGCGACGTCGTGCCAGACCTTCGGCCACATGCGCAGGACAGTCTCGGTGAAGATCAACATCGCGCCGGTGACGATCATGACGAACGAACCCCAGACCAGCGCCCAGTACTCGGCTTTCTCGGCGTAGTTGAACCGGCGATGTGGCGGCGGCGTGGCGCGCAGGCCGAGATTGTAGAAGAGCTGGCCGAAGGCGTCGCCGAGGTCGTGGAACCGCAGCCACAACTCCTTCAAGTACCCGCGCCCGCGCGGCGTGCCGAACAACACCACGAGGTGGACGCCGAACAGCAGCGTGAACGCCCACCCGGCGACGCGGTGGATCATGCCGCGGATGTAGCCGCCGTTCTCCAGCATCTTGAACGGCCAACTCCAGAACGCGTCGGGGAACTTGTGGACGAATCCCGTGTAGGCCAGCGTGATGAACAACGCCACCATGAGGAAATGCTGGACGCGCACCCATTTCGGCATCCGGACCTCGCCGTTGGCGGCGCGGACGTGGGCGCGGGTCTTGGCGAGGTAATCCAGCCCGTTGAACGCCGCCATGCCGCCGATGGTCAGGACGATGAGGACGATGTAGAAACGGGTGACGAAGTTCACAAGCCACGGTTTGCCCTTGTCGGCGCCGGGCAGGTTGTGGATCTTGATCTCGCCCTTGGCCAGCCGGGTGCCGATGCCGGGATGGCATTTGCCGCAGGTCTGCGGCAGGTTCGACTTGTTCACCGACGAGAGCGGGTCGGTGG
>Ga0208045_1000810_pt1 | contig 11011 bp, 14 predicted proteins | sample PL_2010_200m_FD_184160 | JGI IMG/M metagenome (GOLD analysis project Ga0208045, IMG submission 184160) | Freshwater microbial communities from Powell Lake, British Columbia, Canada to study Microbial Dark Matter (Phase II) - PL_2010_200m... | ecosystem: Environmental > Aquatic > Freshwater >...
AACACTAACTTTGGACTCGGCCCTTTAAATCATGCACTGTCCGTATCAGCAGTTCACTTTTGATATGACGTTGGATCCTGCGGCTCCGGTGCCAATATCTATTATGAGGGTGACCAGAGGCTGTGCAAGTATGACTATAATCAGTCCGATTACTCCTCCGACAATCATAGTCTGCGCCCATGTCATAAGCGTTTTTCTGTAATCAAGCGATGCAGGCAGGAAGTGTGCTATTGCATACATGATTCCTCCTACAAGGAAAAGTGTAATCGCAACGACTCCCACGATCGTTCTCACTCCTGATATCAAACCGCAGAGCGTAACTGAAAGGGAACTCAAGGCAGAATCTGCTGCAATAACTGTAGAGATCATGCTTGCTCCGAATAGCAGGTAAAGCAACATTCTGAGTCTGTTCATTATCATCTATACACCTTGCGTATATATCATATATGCTCTTTAAATAACTTTCTGAAACTCTAATCACAGCATATCAAAAACAGTTCGAGCATCTGTCACAAGCATGAGAGCCATACAAAAGCTTTAAATGGTTTAAATCCCAATCTGAAGTGGTTACTTTATGATTGGAAAAGATCAAGCGGGCAAAAGGCCTGTAACATCAGCGGAAGCGGCAGAGGTACTTGAGAGGAGGAAGGAGGAAGGCGAGCTTGGCTACGAGCAAAAGCTTGCTTATGAGCACATCAGGAAGTTCAGCAGCGTAAAGGCAGAGGAAACTAGGAAGATTGCGAAGGAACTGCAGCAGTACGGGATTGGGGAAGTGACTGCAGCCATGATAACTGATGTGATGCCCATCGAAGTCACACAGCTAAAGCACATCCTGGCAAGGGAGAAGAAGAACTTCGAAGAGGACGAAATCAGCAAGATGATGGCGGTAGTGCAGAGTCACAGGGGCAAGTAGGCCGCGCGCGCCACGGAGTGGGTGTATATATGTATCAAGAATCGCAAGAAGGATTAGAGGAACACGCAATAGTGCTCGACTACCTGTCCACTGGCAAATCCTTTTCTCCAAAGCCGGAGCCTGTCGTGCAGCTTCTTGGTGATAACAAGTTCACGCTTCTCGAGGCTGTGCCTAAGGTCAGCGACATAAAGATAAAAGAAAAGGTCTACATAGGAAAGGGCGAGAGGGACAAGATAGCACTTATAAAGTCAAGGATCATCTACAACGACCTAACGGAGGTGGCGAAGAACGAGCTGCCCGGTGCGGTCGTAAGCATAATCAGGGTGAACGAGGCAAAATTCGTAAATGTTTTCAACGTCGCGTCTCCGCTTAACATAAGGACGCATTCGCTAGAACTGCTTCCTGGCGTGGGAAAGAAGCACCTTGGCGCGATACTCAAAGCAAGAGAGGAAAAGGAGTTCACCAGCTTCAATGACATATCTGAGCGTGTGCCACTGCTCCAGGATCCGGTGAAGCTGCTCATGGATAGGATAATTTCCGAGCTAAAGGGTGAGAGCAGGTTCTATCTGTTGACCAGGCCTTATTCTACAAGAGAGCCTTATTCTGCAAGAGAGCAGAGGTAAGCGGGAGAAAGCAGATTGCTGCCAAGACGCCTATCTCTTGACGAACTCAAGCTTGTTAGTGGGATTGACCCTGAGCAACAGCATCAGTTCTTTTCCCTGTTTTTCTCTAATGTCGTCTTCAATTTCTTTTGTCAATCCAAAGAAGAACTTATTGACATTGTTTTCCCTTATCTCTTTCAATTGTTCCTCAGGAACGCCCAAGAGATCTCCTCTCCAGTTTGCTGCCTTCTTCAGTTTTTCAGCAGTATCTGATAATATCTTAAGCGCATCGTCCGCAGAGGTGGACTTTTCCGTAATGCACGCGTGCAAATGGAGTCCTCCATTGCTTGTCTTGATGTCTACGCTCGGCCCATTGAACAGGGTGAAGTCTATCTCGTTAATATCACCGGCAAACGCCATTCTTACGCCATAGACCCAGTGTTCCCTTTGTGTAGGGGGCACTTCCACCGAAACCCTCTCCAGCTTCATGCAGCCGCTAAGCTTCATCACAAAATATTCGACTAGGATCTGCTGACGCTCCATCTGCAAGTCCTCAAAATTCAGTTCCATCTGCTTAAACGTCGAGTGATCGCGGAGTCCCTGCCCCGTTATTGCTATGCGCCGTTCATCCTTCTCTATGAAAGCAGTTCCCGTTCCGGTTCCGTTCATCTAATTTCCCTCTGCAGTACGCTTGGCCCGGGGTGTTTATTAAAATATCTGCAGTTTTGTTTCTAACGAGAAGCAAGCAGAAAACTATTTAGGCTTGGGATGCGTTACGATTAGCAATGTTGTTTGAGAAGGCGAACTGCTCATACTACGGACAGGACACGTACAAGAACGTTGAAAAGCTCATCAGGAGCGAGCAGAACATACTGATAGTATCGCCTTACATAGACGATTACTACGCAAGGTATCTCGTAAACCACGCAAGAGGCAAGAGCATACACATACTTTCCTCTTCTGTCAAGCGGAGTGCTGCAAAAAAACTTGGTTCAGGAAAACCCAGGGAAGCGATATACTTCGTATTCCTTGTAGCTTTTTTTAACATTCTGTTCCTTTCAATAAAAATTCTTGAGATATATTTTGTCACGGTGTCTTTTACAATAGCCTTCCTCTGGCTTTTGTACTCTGTCCTAGACAAGAGAAAAATATACCTAAGGGAGCCAAAAGAGTTTGTGCATGTCAAGCTGTACATAGGAGATAGGGCTGCGATAGACGGTTCCGCAAACCTCACCTATGCTGGAATGCACAAGAACGTAGAAAGAATAAATGTGACTCGCGATCGGGCAAGGATAGCCGAGCTCAAAAAGCAGTTCTGGGGCATGTGGAACTCTCCATGAATCTGCTACTTTCCATATTGTGACGTAAATGTTGTTGCTGTTGGTACTCCATTGTTGTTGTTTCCGCTGTAGTCGTTTGAGTTTCCGTTGAGCGGCCACCAGCCAACAAGGTTCTGCAGCTTCATCGGAGCGCCACCCATTCCCTCTAGGTAAAGCGCCTGTATCTGGTTTGCTGAGAGAGAGGTGTTGTATAGTTGGGCATTTGAAAGCCGCCCGCCATAGTAATGCCCGTTGAAAGCACCGTCCCTACCTATTGCAAATTTTTCACTAGATTGGGTAATCGTGCCCGAGTAAGCCAGGGGAGTCCCTGCCACGCTATTAACATAAATCCTTAGGTATGAACCGTCAAAAGTGCCGGTAACATGCGACCAGGTATTGGCAGCTATGCTTTCAGTTACCTGTCTCCAGCTTCCTCCGGCATATACGTTGAAGTACAAGAGGTTATTGTAAAGTTCTAATGAACTTCCTGAGTTGATGTTGACGCCCCCTCGTGAACTAAGGAGTACTGCATCTGAGACAACATCGGGAGGATTTATCCATGCACTTAATGAGAGCGTGGTTGTAGGAAACAAGGTGGCACTATTTCCGGCATCGACATAGCTGCTCACCCCGTTGAACTGCGCAACATACTGCGGCAGCTGCCCGGTGCAAACGCCCATCAGGTTGATGTTTGTGGTTGTTCCCGGGCCACTTGGCCTGAAGACCTGGCATGCACCTGGCGGAGCCCTTGGGGAAAAAGAGGATGAGTTGAAGACGCCCAGTTGGAAGAGCGCGCCCAGCACGACTGCGATTATCAGGATGGCCCAGCCATAGGTCATCAGGTACTCCATCGCAGACTGTAATCTATGCCCTTTGCTACTCATCTGACTCGTAAACCTTACCCACTGTGGAATAATAAAACTTACGCAACATTTTTATTAATGAAGATAGAAGTGTCAGCATGGTATACCATTCTTTTCAGACAGTGATAATACCTGCCCTCATCTCATTCGCAATAACGCTAATCAGCACCAGGTTCCTGATAGGCTATCTGTTCTCCTCTGGAATAATAATGCAGGACAAGAACAAGGAGAAACCAGTAAAGATTCCTAGCAGCGGAGGGATGGCGGTCGCCTTTGGAATAATAGTCGGAATACTCGTGTATGCCTTCGGAGGAAACTTCGTATTCACTCCAGTGCTTAGCATATCCGACCTGCTGGCGGTTGCGCTTTCAATAGTGCTGATAGCGCTTGTTGGCTTCTTAGATGACATAAACCTGAGGGCCAAAAAAGTGATGACGACAGACCTGCTTGACTACAAGGAAGGGCTTAAGCAGTGGCAGAAGCCGCTGCTGACTGCTATTGGTGCGCTTCCATTGATAGCGATAAATGCGGGAGTGAGCATTGTCGCAATACCTCTCATAGGGTTTGTTGACTTCGGTTTGCTGTATCCTTTGATCATACTTCCTCTAGCAGTTGTATTTGTTTCAAACGCGTTCAACCTCCTGGGAGGTTATGATGGATTGCAACCTGGAATGGCGCTGGTTGCAAGCATCGGTTTTCTTGTGTATTCCATACTCTTCGGAAACTACATCGGCGCATTGCTATCTGCGATTCTTTTTGCTTCATTGCTTGCATTCCTGCCTTTCAACTATTACCGCGCCAGGATAGGGCCGGGCGACAGCTTCACCTACACGATAGGAGCTACCTTCGTTGCGATAATGGCAATGGGCGAGGCAGAATCTTTCGGAGTTATAATATTCATTCCATGGATGATCGAATTCTTCCTGCATCTAAGAAGAAAGTTCAACGTGACTGACCTTGGAACAAGACAAAAAGATGGAACTTTCAAGGCACCTTATGGAAAGAAAATATACAGCCTTACGCACCTGGTAATGAACCTTGGCAGGTTTAAAGAACAAGAAATAACAATTTACCTTTCTGCGCTTGAGGCGATGTTCGTAGTTATTGCCTTTTTGCTCAAAATATACGGCTTCCTGTAGTTTGTGTAGTTTGAAACGGGCTTTGCAAGCAGCACGTCGTTCTTCTTTATCAGCCTGTGCCTTCCCGCGTGCGCTGCATATTTTGCAGCCCTGTTCGCAACGCTCTCAGCTAGCTTCTCAAGCTCGCGCTCAAGGTTCAGAACCGCATCTTCGGTCACTTTCTCGGCCCCGGCTTCTCTTATAAAAGCCTCTATGTCATATAAACTGAATGCCCGCTCCCCCAGATAAAACACCTTTGGTAAAAAAGGTAAATTAAGTTAGAAGATTAAGTTTAAAAAGCAACTGCGGGTGCGCGAGTAGTGGCATTCACTTGTACCGCAGGAGCGCCGCAATTCCGTGAAAACCCATCAGAAATTCCTTGCCTGGAGGGCTGTCGCTTGAGACGAAAAAGGTCTCGACTCCGCTCTTGTCAGCCAGGTCCAGAAGCCCCTCTATAGCATCCTTGGCCTCGATCACGCTTAGGCCTCCTCCATCATCGTGCTTCGTCTGCCTAACATCCCCCTCCTCCACAGTTTCGATCACGTTTCCGCATGCGCTGCACTTGTACTTGACAGTGTAAAGTTCTAGTCCTCCGTTCACTATGAGCATGTTCGCCTGGTTCTTCTCAAGCGCCTCTTTTGTTCTTTCATACCCGTAAACGGCAAGACCGTTGCTCGATATCTCTTTCATGAACCTCTCTATGTATTTCCTCTCCTGCGCCGATTCCTGTTCCTTGAGCAGGTCGCTTGCCTTGTCAACAATTTCGTTGAGCCCAGTTTCATCAGTATAACCTGTGTCAAAAATGCCAAGCGTCTTTATCTGGTAGTTCATCTTTCCCGACTTCGCAAAATCCTCCTTTGCAGGTCCTGGGCCTCCGACGATCAGTCCCTTGAATTTGTATTCGTTCTGCGCGAATAGGTCGTTTATGGCTTCTGCTATCAGTGCGTAATACGCTCCGATGTCCTCTTCCCTTGCCCTGGAGAATCTTGCCGCGCTCTGCCCGCCCTTGCTCATCTTCGCGTGCGCTAGCGAATGCAGGCGTTTCACCACGCGTATGTAGGTGCCCTTCAGAGTGGCTATCGTAGCTTCCCTTCCGTCCAGCACTACCATAGCATATGCATCTTTGGTCGCAAGCATATCCTCTATGGGGTCAAGCAGGAATGTGGAGTCGCACCTGTATATGTTCACCTTGAGCGGCTGCGGCGGCTCCATTGAAAAAAGCTCGATCTGCGTCTTGCTCGGGTCGTTGGAGACGTTGCCTGCGAAAGCAACAAGCCCGTTCTTCGGCGTTTCCCTGTAGAGCTTCAGGTACTGTAGAATCTTGTCTATGGCGCCAAGAACGTTCGTTCTCGTTGTCTTTGACTTTATGTTGCTTGACGTGCTGTATTCCTGCTTCAGCTTCGCTATTTCCTCGCTCAGCTGGTAGCCGGCGGGTATGTAGACGCTAATCAGCTGCGTTCCGGAGCCACGCACCGACTTCAGTCTTTTTATCTCCCTGAGCAGCAGGTAGTCATTCTTCATCATGCTCACTAGGTTGTTCTTCGTATAATTGGCTTCTATAGAGTTAAATACCTTGCACGAAAGGGACATCGACTGCGTTGGCTGCTGCTTTCAATTCCGCAATCGCGGCGCCTGCCTGATAAAAATACGCTGCAATAAAACCATATAAATAATGTGTGCGATATTAAGTCACGTGCGCAGGGGTGGCAGAGCTTGGTCAAATGCGACGGGCTTAGGACCCGTTCCCTTTGTGGGTGCATGGGTTCAAATCCCATCCCCTGCACTTCTTGTTCTAATAAAGTCCGGATAACTGGGAGAAAAGGATCAGTGATAGAAATGCAAGTGGCAGCACCTTCCTTATTATGAATGTGAAGGCAGGCCAATATTTTTTCGGGACGCCCATTTCCCTTGCAATGTGCTCGTGAGGCAGTAGGTAGGCGCAGCAGAACGCAACTACAATCGCGGAGAAAGGCGCCAGGAAGGTTCCGAACATGAAATCCAGTGTGTACAGTACCGGCTTTCCAAACAGCATCAAATTCATAGGGCAGTAGGACAGGACCGAGAACATTCCAATCAGGAAGACGCCGACGCTGATGCTAAACCTCCAGCCAGAATCCAGGAATGCAGTTGAGTCGCGGGTGTTTTCAATCATAGATATGACTGAGGTGAATGCTGCGCTGAACAGCAGAGCGAAAAATGCAGCCCCCACAACCGCGCCCGCAAGCCCCTGGCTTGCAAAAAATGCAGGAAACGCCTCAAAAGAAAGCATCATTCCCGACGCTTGCGTGCCTATTACTGAGCTGATCACTATGATTGAAAAGAATGCAAGCAGCGATGCTGCGGTGTCTGCTCCTGCCACCTGAAATGCAGAGCGGAATATGCCCCTCCCATTTTTCAGATGCATGCCGTAGGTGAACATTATCCCATATCCTACTGAAAGGGAGAACAGCACTTGCGAAAGAGCATAGTACCACGTTCTCGTGTCGAATATTTTTTCCGAGCTTCCTGTGAGCGCACTTCCCAGATGAGAAGTTGCATTCGGTAGAGAAAGGGAATAAGCAAGGAGCAGTATCATGAAAATGAATAGCATAGGAACCAGGTAATGCGTTGCAGGTTCTATCCCCTTGTGTATTCCTTTCATCACAACCAGGAAGGCGGCAGCAAAAACAATAACGAATGTAATGACGGGCGTGTAGCTTTGCTGCATTATCGCAAACGAGGGTTCATTTCCTAGCATGAACTCGATTGCAAACCAAAGCGTCCAGCTGCACAGCGCAGTGTAATAACCGAGAATGACTGTGCTTACGAACACAGGGAACAGACCGAGTGCCTTTCTCATGCGGCCATCTATGAAGGGCACATCTTTGCTATCTTCAACTGATTTGAAGAAACCCTTCTTAGAATTGAAACCTTGGCCAGTCTCAACTAGAAAAAGTGGTATTCCAACGACAAGCAGGCAAACGAAGTAGGGTATCAGGAACCATATGCCGCCATGTTCGCTAGCGATGTACGGAAATCTCCAGATGTTTCCGATTCCGACCGCAGCTCCTATGGACGCTAGGACGAACGCCTTTTTCGAGGTCCAGCTGTCGTTCATGGTTATATTAATGATGTAAGTATAATAAGGACTTGCGCCTTCCGTTAACTGATCCCTGGCAGCATAAACACATCATCCATACTGCGAAGTAAAGACCACATTAGTAGGAACACCGTTGTTGTTATTTCCAGAATAATCATTAGCATTTCCGTTGAGTGGCCACCATCCGACTAGGTTCTGCAAGAGTAAAGGGGCGCCTCCTACTCCTTCTAAATAGAGTGCCTGCACTTCATTTGCAGAAAAAGATGCGTTGTAGACTTGAGTATTTGCGATAATTCCATTGTAATAATATGTAACATAGCGCCCGACATATAGGCTTGTAGTGTCGCTGCCCATTGTAAACGAGGTCCAATCTGTTTGCTGGTCTAGCTTTCCATCTATGTAGATATTGGTATACCGACCATCAGCAACTCCGACTATCTGATGCCATTTATTCAGATAACTATTGTCCCAGACAGAACCATACACATAGTACTGAGAACCAGCATTCCACACTCCAATAATTGGCTTCGAATTGAGAATCATCAGGTAGTAATTATTTCTCGGACTGCCATAACTTCTATCTATGAGAGAATAGTATATGCTTCCCGTTGGCAGGGAAGATATTTTTATCCAAGTAGACAAAGTAATTTTTGGGTTTACATTTAAGGTGCCTGAATATCCTGCGTTGATGTAGCTACTTCCACCATTAAATTGCGCTACGTACTGCGGCAGCTGGCCAGTGCAGACTCCCATGAGGTTGATGTTCGTCACAGTTCCCGGCCCGCTTGGCCTGAAGACCTGGCATGCGCCTGGCGGAGCCCTTGGGGAAAAAGAGGAAGAGTTGAAGACGCCCAGTTGGAAGAGCGCGCCCAGCACGACTGCGATTATCAGGATGGCCCAGCCATAGGTCATCAGGTACTCCATTGCAGACTGCGATTTGAAATGATGCTTCATGCTATTTCCCGTATTGCGAAGTGAACACGACGTTTGTCGGAACTCCATTGTTGTTATTGCCCGAATAGTCGTTTGCGTTTCCGTTCAGAGGCCACCAACCCATGAGGTTCTGCAGCACAAACGGCGCGCCACCAATTCCCCCAAGATACATTGCCTGTATCTCATTTGCTGAAAGTGAACTGTTGTAAAATTGCACATTTGCGATGCTGCCTTTAAAGTAAGGGTTGCCTCCTGAAACGTATCCTATATAGAAAACGTTGTTTGCATTCTGCAGGTTGCCGCCTAATGTCGTTTTCTGGTTGTTCACATAAAGCGTTATTGTTGTGCCGTCATTAGTCACTGCAACGAAGTGCCAGCTGTTTATAGGGGCGGAAATCGCGGATGTCGTGGGAGTATATGTTTGAAACCCGCTGGAGCCGTAGCAAATCCCCCACCAGTTTTGGTTGTATTCTCCGATAAACATCGGGCAAGCTGGGCTGCTTGGGGCCAAGATTGGATAAGCCCAAAACGTGAAGCTGAAGGACGTCGTTGTCCTTTTCAAGGCAGTAGAAATGTAGCCGCTTTGTCCATCGAACTTTGCAACATACTGCGGCAATTGTCCCATGCACACGCCCATGAGGTTGATGTTTGTAACAGTTCCCGGACCGCCTGGTCTGAAGACCTGGCATGCGCCTGGAGGAGCTCTCGGAGAAAACGAAGATGAGTTGAAAACGCCAAGTTGAAATAAGGCGCCAAGCACAACTGCAATAATTAAAATAGCCCACCCGTAGGTCATGAGGTACTCCATTGCAGATTGCGCAATAAAGCGCCTATGAAAGAAAGGCAACATAGTTTATTTGTACCAACTCACATTTTTATATACAGTTCTTGAAGCACTCTAACAAAAGATAAAAATCAGGTTTTACTGAGGACTTGAATGGCGTTACTGCTTGTAATTGAAGGTTACTCTGGCATTCTCGCGGTAGTTGTCTTTTGAAACCAGCATTTCCCATTTGTCTACAATATCCTCTTCGAAAACGTTTCCGATTCTGACTTCCCTGCAGATATCCAGGTCATCCACGGGCATGAAGACCTCGCCATCTGGGTTCACGAAGAAATAAGCGTTTGTCCTGTCTTTTCTTTTTGAGATTACAACGTCAAAATACTTGGAGAATTTTTCTTTTGCTTTCCTACTAGCTTCGTCAAACTCCCGTTCAGAAATCTCTAAGAGTCGCTTGTTTTCGATAGCGTTCGCGTTTTGAGGGACGAATTCATAGATTTTCCAGATATCTACGGGGTACTCCTTTATCAAAGCGCCAATCTTCTCCAGTTCTGAGATGTTGTCTTTGGTCACTACCGTCCCTATGCGGATGACTGGCCGTTGTTTTCTCTTTTTTAAAGACTCTAGCGCCTTGAGTACCTTTCCAAGATTATCAGGATTCCTGTAGCTTTTGTCCGGAAAGTCAATGGGCAGGCCTAGCACTTCCACTTTGTTCAGAATCTGCTCAGAGTGCACAGAAAAGAAGTCGCCACTCGTGTCCAGGAATGTTCTGATGCGCCTCCTATCAAGCTCCTCAATCACTGCAGCGAAATCCTGCCTCACCAGAGGTTCTCCTCCTGTCAGAACTATCGCCTTCACTCCGCTCCTGCAGAAAAGGTCGAACATCCTCTGAAGCTCCGCAATACGCATCTCCTTCATGGCTCCGCGCGGCGCATAGCAGTACTTGCAGTCGTTGTTGCACCTCGAAGTAAGCCTGAAAGTGACTATCTCCGGGAACCTTCCCATGCTAGGAAAGCTCTCGCTAGGAATAAATAGTCTTTGCTAATCCTTCCTCAAGAAAATCAGGATAGGATTATCTCGATCTGCACTGCGTCAGGCACAGGTATTCTCATTATCTGCCTGAGCGCCTGGTCGCTTCCCTCTATCTCGACGATCCACTTATGTATTCTCATTTCCCAGTGGTCGAACGTATGGGAGCCGTCTGCGGCAGGCGTTTTCCTTGTAGGAATTACCATATGCCTGGTAGGAAGAGGAATTGGGCCCTTGTACTTTACACCTATCGTCTTCGCTATCTCAACTATCTGCTTGGCTATGTCTCTCGCAGAATTCTTTGTCTTGCTGATAAGCTTTATTCTTGCTACTGGCATTAGGTCGCCTTCTTTGTTACGTCAAGCACCACTCCT
>Ga0208045_1000811_pt1 | contig 10997 bp, 8 predicted proteins | sample PL_2010_200m_FD_184160 | JGI IMG/M metagenome (GOLD analysis project Ga0208045, IMG submission 184160) | Freshwater microbial communities from Powell Lake, British Columbia, Canada to study Microbial Dark Matter (Phase II) - PL_2010_200m... | ecosystem: Environmental > Aquatic > Freshwater > Lake...
GCATCTCGTTGTTGGCACGGGAGACCCTTCAGTCGCTGAAAAGCGCTCCTTCAGGGTGACAAGGTAATGAGTTTTTGGAACATTGCGCTGTAATATTAGTCTATTCGCGGCATTCGCGTTGAAATTTACCCGCTCAAACGAAAAGTGTACGGCGGTAAGCGTGTGATTAGAATTTCCAAATCGTGGAAGCGTAACCCGCCTTGAGATATTTCTCGATGGAGGCGCGCATGTCGGCCTCGTCCACGAAGAGCAGCGGGATTTGCGAGCGCTGGCAGGCGAAGCCGTCCTGCCAGGCTTTCAGGCCGGATGAGGAAATTTCGAGCGAGAAAGTTTCGGGGTTTGCGGGGAGCCAGTCGGTGAGGACGTGCTCGCCGTAGATGAGATATGGGTAGTCGGCGTAGTGCCAGAGGGGGAGGCCGGTCTGCTCGGCGGCGCGGCGGGTGAGCACGTGGTCGCGGTGGCTGCCGATGCCCAATGGCGCAACCAGGTCACAGGTCCGGGGGAGGTTCTTGCAGATAAAATCCGTTACCGGGGGGATAAGATACGACTCGTCCGGCTCCAGCGGCTCGAACTGGTCCTCGTTCTCTTCGATGACCGGCGCATCGGTCCCGGGATGGTAGCGGTAGATGTTGTCGGGCACAGTGTAACGTCGGTAGGCCGCGCCCAGCACCGCGCAGCAGGCCGCGTCTTCCAGGCTGCGTTTGCGCGGCACGTCATCGCCTATATCCCAGAAGCCGTGCAGGAGTTGGGCGTACTCGGTCAGCGGCCTGTCGGCGGGAGGGTCGCCAGCGCAGATCGTCCAGACCTCGACCCGGTCGCCGCGCCGGGTCAGCTCCCAGACCAGTCCGCCAGCCGAGAGCACAACGTCGTCGAAATGGGCGGAGAGGAAAATCCAGGTTTTCATATCAAGCCTTATGGGACGCGGATGAACGCGGAAGAACGCGGAGGATTTTTAGGGAAAGAACGTTCCGCGTTTATCCGCGCTAGTCCGCGTCCTATTTCGCGCCCTTGATGCGGGCATCCAGCTCCTTCTGCGGTACTTTGACGAGAAAGACGATCCCGCCCATCAGGAAGAAGATTGCCGAAATAACGAACAGGTACATAAAGGTGGTCCTGGTCATGGTGATCAGGAGTACGCCGAAGATCAATGAGGCCAGCGCGCCGGAGAGACCGGTAGAGATGTTGTTATAGGCCATGTACTGCCCGGCTTCGTCCTTCGGGGCCAGGTCGCTTGCAAGGGCCGGCGCGGTTGCCAACAGCGGCCCGGTGGCGGCGGAGCGGATGGCTGCCATGACGAGAAAGACGGTGAAACTGGAGGTCAGTCCCATGAGCAGGGTGGTGACCGCGCTGAGGAACATCGCGCCCAGGATCAGAGACCGCCGCCCGATCTTGTCCGAGAGAATGCCCGAGGCGACCGCGGCCAGCATGGTGACCACCAGGCTGATTCCACCCATGATGCGGAAGGCGGCGTCCGGGGAAATCGCCGGGAAGTAGACTTCGAAGAAGTAGCGGGCAAAGAACTGCATGCTGTTGACACCCATGAATGCCAATAACACGGCAAACACCACCCAAAAGAAGACCGCCACGCGTGTGCGGACTTTGAACATGTCTCGCATGGCTTCCCAGAGACTGATCCGTGCGGAGGCGCTGGCTGGTTTGTCTTTGCCCTTGATCACGATGGCATTGACGATGCCGGTCAAGGCAAAGATGCCGCCGATCAACCAGAGCGCCTCCAGCGTGTGTCCGTTCTGGTTGAGCGTGGAAATCAGCACAATACCGAGGGCCGAGCCGAGCATGGTGAAAAAACCCTGGATGCCGGAGGCCGTCCCGCGCTGGTGTTCGGGGACCAAGTCCACGAGCAGCGGCCACCACGCGCCGTTGGCGACGTTGGTGAAGAACTGCATCCCGCAGTAACTGAAGATGATGACCGGCAGGGCCAACGGGATGAAGATGGCTTTCAAGGCGGGCGACAGGAAGAGGGTGGGCAATCCGATGAGCGGGAGGGCAACCAGCGCGCCGGTCAGGATGGCGGGAGTGCGTTTGCCCCAGCGGCTGGCGGTGTGGTCGCTGATGATCCCGGCCAGGATGCTGACCACGACGGCGAGGAGTGTCCCGAAGAACCCGATCAGGCCGACGGCCAGTCCCTTGCCTTCGGTCAGCACGTTTTCGACCAGGGTGGGCAGGAGGATGCTGTTGTACGCGACCCACACCAGGTTCGCACCCAGCATGAGGGAGGACATACCGAACAGGAAGCCGATGGAGCGCTTCGCGGTTATCGTGGTGGGAGTTGTCACAAACGCCTCGGAGTTTTAACGCGAATACCGCGAATGGACTAATGTCGCGAATGAATTTTTAAAAAGCATTCGCGACATTCGCTTATTAGCGCCATTCGCGTTGAAATCTTTTGGGTGTGTTTCAACTGAGTTGATGGTCGCTGGTTGAGTAGGGCGGTGTTCTTCCGCCCGTATCGAAACCAGCGATGCCGGGTCTCGATACGCCGGAAAACCACCGGCTACTCGACCCTCGACTTTTCTTTCAACTGAAATGAAACACACCCAAATCTTTTACAGCATCAACTTCTGCAACTTCATCAGGTCTTCCATCGCGCCCTTGACCTGGATCTTGCGCTGCATGTAGGCGGTGGTGCCATTGATCTTCTTGTCCATCACGCCAGCCAGGATGTCGGTGGCCATGGTGACAAGGATGTCCGGCTTCTCGACGGCTCCTGAGTCAGCGTGGCGGACGTGCCGTCCACGGCGCGGACGAGCCAGGTCTCGTTCGTGTCGGTGAACTTGAATTGCAGGGTTTTGGTGAAGCCTTTGAACGCGGCCTGCAGGCTCGGATTGGCAAAGCGGTCAATGATCTTTTGCAGATAGGGTCGGATGTCTGTCATGGGAATTCTCCTTGAAATTTATTGTCATTGCGAGGAGGGTCGAGTAGCCCGTGTTCTCCGGGCGTATCGAGACCTGACGAAGCAATCTCCTGGCTTGCAAGGGGGTTGCTTCGCCGCCTCGGTCTCGATACGGGTTTCGATACGCCTTCGGCTACTCAACCCTACTCGACCATCGGCGGCTCCCCAAAGAACGGGGACGATGTCGCAGCGACACTAAAACTTCCTTTCGATGATATCCACCGGCAGGGTGCTGAGTTTCTCCGGCGCGCCGCCGGTCACGACGAAGGTCTCCTCGTCGCCGATCATCACGGCCTCGTCGCTGAACGAGTACAGCTCGATGTTGAGCACCATGCCCTTCTGGATGACCGTCGGGTCATCGGCCATCATCCAATGCTCATCCACGTGCAGGCCGATGCTGTGGCCGACGTGCAGGAACATCGGGTCCACGCCGATCTTGGCGTACAGATCGTAAGCGTAGGCGTGCAGTTCGCCGAAGGTCTTGCCGGGCTTGAGCGCCTTGCCCATCTCGGCCACCACCCAGCAAAGTTTCTTGTGCAATTCCTTGAGCGGCTCCGGGACGGTCCCGGTGTAGACCAGCCGCCGGTTGTCGGAGACGTAGCCCTCGTAGACCGCGCCCAGATCGAGGGTCACGATCTGATTCGCTTCCAGCAGTTCGCCCAGCGCGACCTCCGGGTTGGCCGCGCCAAAAGCGACCGTGACATGATCCACGCCGTGCGCGCCGTTCTTGTGCAGGCGCGCCTTGGCTTCCTGGATGAGCTCCAGACGGGACATGCCGGGGCGCAGGATGTCGGCCAGTTCCAGCACAGTCTGGTCAACGATGGCGGTGCTGCGGCGGATGCGCTCGATCTCCGCCGCGGACTTGATCCGTTGCAGGTCGTGGATCAGGTCGTCCACGATGACGATGTTCACCGGCTTGACGTTATCCTGGATGATCTGGAGGAAGAAGTACGGGAAGGTGGAATCAACCCCCAGCGTGCAGCCCGGCTTGAGTTTCTCTTGGATGAAGGCGGTCAGTTCGCCGAGCGCCATGTCGTAGGTGAAAAACGAGCGCACGTCTTCCGCGCCGTACTCGATGCCCATGGCCGCCTGCGCCCAGCACAGCAGGCTGAGACTCCCGTCACTGCCGGCGTAGGAGAAGAAGGGCAACTGGTTGCGCAGGGCGTAGATGATGGGGTTGCCGCTGCCCGGCAGGCACGGGTAGCCGGTGGTGTAGAAGACGTTCTCTGGCGAGGAGAAGAAGACGCCGTCCAGGCCGCGGGCTTGCATGAGGGCGGTCAGGCGGGCGCGGTCGAGACCGATGGGGAGGAAGGAAGTTTCTGTCATATGTATTCTCCATCACGCCGGGGATTGAAATCCCCGGCTCATTATTTTCTTCGAGTCTTTTTCTTAGAGGGTGATGATGGATGATAAAGCATTCGATCTATTTCTTCGTCAAACCTATTTGTCTTTAGAGCTAGGAAAGGATCTCTTTGAAATTGAGCATCTTTGTCAAATATCTTGGCGATAAGTTCTAGAGCGTTATCGAAGTGTATATCTAGAACATTGGGGTCCTCTTGAAGATGTTTTATTTGTTGTGTCAATTCATGCTGGTTTGACCAATTATCAGAACCTCTCCATAAGTGCGAAGAGACTCTCGCGATGTGCAGAATTCCATTTCCAAGGACCGCCAATCGGATATCCGTCTCCTTGAATTGCTTATAAATCTTGCGCTTTCGTACCTTACATGTTTCAAGGATAGCGTAAGTTAATAGATAAGTTTCGGGTAGAACGCTTTCGTTGAAAACCTTATCGTATTCCTCACCCCATATTTTATATAATCCGCCGCGTGCTACAGATGGTTTTTTCTTGGCAATTGCGAGATACGCTTGACCGATACGATGATTCGGAGCAATGGGTTTTCTTTCACGACGCGGGATTCCAGCAAACTCATTAGGGATTCTCTCATACCAGATAGAAAATTTTTGTTTGAAAGTTGCCTGTATCTTGAATTGGATTTCATCATTCGAGTGAAGTTCGCGAGCGCTAATAATATTTTGTGTATTTGTGGTAATTACAAGCCTAGAAGCAAGACCTGGAGTTGATGTTTTGAATATCCTAACCATCACCTTCGTTCCCGGTTGAAGGGTAGCATCGGTTTGGGATTTAGCAATAGTGGTTGATGTTTGGCAGCCGTTAACAATATGGAAATTCGTTAGTTCTACAAATGGCTTATCGTAATCTTTATGGACGCCATAACTGTCGCAGACTATGGTTATCCCATTGTTGAGAAACCAGAATAAAGGCGAAGAAGAAGGAGAAGTGCAAGTTTCAGCAATCGCCTTATTTACCGAACCGCTAAAACCTCGAAAACGTCTGAGATTTTCATCAAAAACAGATGAATAAGAATTAACAACTCTAGCAATTTCTTCGGCAGGAACTGTACAAATAATACCTGACACCCCTTCAATAGCATGCTCTATAATGTTGCCTTTATTTTGGTCAAAGATTATCTTGAGCCTATCGTTTACTTTTGTACCCTTTCGTTCCATTTGGTCAATCAATCCAAATAACTCATTGGGTCCCAAAGCCCGAAAAACGAATTCTCCTGTTGAGTTGGAATAATCCTGATTGATTCTGGTAATCTGCTCGGCGAATTCTTTAGAGGCTAAAGAAGGATCCAAGAGGCTCACATAGTAACATTGGAGACGGATGTTACCTGGGAGAATGTTGTTCCGAATATCTCGAAAATGTTGGATCTTTTCTCGTAGGAGTTGGTTTGAGAGTTTGGAATACTCTGCTTTCCGTCTGTTATTCAAATAATCTAAACCTGCATGCATCTTTATAAGTTTTGTTGAGCTCAATGATTCCGAGAATGTTCCCTGAATTATTGTAACTACGGCCGTTCCTTCTGTGGAATAATCATCGATATGCAGAACATCAATCTGGTATTCCCCAGAACCGTCCACTAAATCTTCCGGCTCAAGCTCCTCATAAGCAAGGCCTGTGATCAGTGAAAAAGCCAACCTGAGAAGAGCATTATGAGTATCGATCCCTAAATCATCTGCAATTTTCTCAACACGATCCTCAATCATTGATCTTGACAAATTTGTAGACATAAGAACTCCTTCTGTTCAGACATGAGATTTTATGTTGTGTAGCTTGCTCATATGCTCACAAGTTGTTTGCTCTGAATTGACTTCTCCACCGCCTCCACCGCCTTGAGCGCGTACAGCGCGTCCGCCGGGTTGACGCGCGGCGGGCGGTCTTCGATGACAGCTGTGACGAAATCCCTGATCTCGGCCACCATCGAAGCAAACTTCCAGCCGAGCGGATCGAACGGGACGCCCTCCAGGATCACGCCTTCGTAATCGTTCGAGCCGAGGTAATAACGCGCCACCGGGTCGGCCAACTGGTCAATGATCATCCCGCCCTTGCTGCCGTAGATTTCGACGCGCTCGGTCCAGGGGATCTCGAAGGTGCAGGAGGTGTTCAACTGGAACTCGGCCCCGTTGGCGAGATGGCCGAGGATGAGACCGTTGTCTTCCACCTCGCCTTCGGGGATGAGTTTGGAGGCGAAGCCGAGTACGTCGCGCACGCCTCCGAACAGCCACTTGAACAGGTAGAAGTTGTGCACCGCCGAATCCAGGATGACGCCGCCGTAGGGCGCTTTGCCGTGCCACAGGCGCGGGTCGCGGATGCGGTGCACCTCGCTCCCGGCGATCAGCGTGCGGACGGTCAAGATGTCGCCGAGGATGCCCTGCTTGAGAATTTCCTCGGCTTTCAGGTAGGCGGTCACAAAGTGTGTGTTCTCCGCAACGCTGAATTTCAGTCCTTTTTGCTTTGCCAGGGCGATCAGTTCCTCGCCCTGCTCCGACTTGACCGTGATCGGCTTTTCCACCAGCACGTGCTTGCCGCGTTCGAGGGCGGCTTTCGCAGTCTCGTAGTGCAGTTCGTGCGGCACGGTGATGTCCACCATGTCCACGGCGGGATCGTCGAGCAGGTCGAGGTAGCGGGTGTAACCTTTCGCTGCCGGGTACATGCCGAGGCGGCTGTTGATCTCCTCTTCGTTGATGTCACACAGGGCGACGATCTCGCAGGCCTCCCCCATTTCGCTGAAACCGGCTTCGTGCGCGAACGAGATGGATCCCAAACCGATCATCCCCACGCCAAGTTTCTTGCCTGCCATAGCACCTCCTTTGGCAAGGTTAAGGTATGCCCCGTCTACGACCACCGCCAACTTGTGCCATCCTTGTTATCCTCGATGACCACCCCCAACTCCTTGAGCCGGTCGCGGATCAAATCGGACATCGCCCAAATCTTCTGCTTGCGCGCCTCGGCGCGGATTTCCACCAGCAAATTCACGAACTTATCCGCCTCGCCGCCGCCTTTCTTCCCCGCCAGGCGCAGGCCGAGCACGCCGGTCAGGGTGCGCAGGGTATCCTGGGCAAGTTTAAGCTCGGCGTCGGTCGCGCCGTTGTCGCGGGCGGTGTTGACGACGCGCACCAGCTCGAAGATGTGACTCAACGCCCCAGCCGTGTTGAAATCGTCGTCCAGGGCTTCGACGAAGGCTTGATGGGCTGCCTCGGCTTGCCTGTCCAGCCAGGCGCGCGTCTCGGCGGGAGCGCCCGGGGCGTCCGCGGCGGCCGGTTTAAGGGCAGCATGCAAACGGTCCAGGCCACGTTCCGCCTGTTCGATGATCTCCTCGCTGAACGAAAGCGGAGAGCGGTACGAGCCGTTCAGGATCATCATGCGCAGGGCGTCGCCATCGTGCTTCGACAGGAATTCTTCGATGGTCACCAGGTTGCCCAGCGACTTGGACATCTTCTCGCCGGACAGTTGCATCATGCCGTTGTGCAGCCAGTAACGGGCGAACGGCTTGCCGGTATAGCTCTCGGATTGGGCGATCTCGTTCTCGTGGTGCGGGAAAATCAGGTCGTTGCCGCCGCCGTGGATGTCAATCTGCTCGCCGAGGATGGCCAGGTTCATGGCCGAGCACTCGATGTGCCAGCCGGGGCGGCCCTTGCCCCAGGGCGAGTCCCAGGCCGGTTCGCCGGGCTTGGCGGCCTTCCACAGGGCGAAATCCATCGGGTGCTCTTTCTGCTCGCCAACCTCGACGCGCGAGCCAGCCTGCATATCGTCCAGCTTGCGGCCGGAGAGTTTGCCGTAGCCGGCGGCTTTGGTGACGCGGAAGTAGACATCCCCGGCCGCGGCGTAGGCGAAGCCCTTTTCGATCAGCCCCTGGATCATGGCCTGGATCTTGTCCATCGTCTGGGTGGCGCGCGGGTTGGCTGTCGCCGGCAGGATGTTCAGGTCAACGAGATGCCGCCGGAAGTCCTGGATGTAGCCTTCGGCCAGTTGGAAGGGGTCCGCGCCCATCAGGTTGGCGCGGTTGATGATCTTATCATCCACATCGGTGTAATTCATCACGTGCCTGACCTGGTAGCCGCGATACTCGAAGTAGCGGCGGATGATATCGAAAACCAGCGCCGACATGGCGTGCCCGACGTGCGCGTCGCTATAGACCGTAGGGCCGCAGACGTACATCTTGACCACGTCGGGTTCGAGGGTCTGGAATTCTTCTTTCTTACGGGTGAGGGTGTTGTAGACGCGCAACATAGGCAGACTCCTGTTCACTTTTCTTCAGGACGGGCAAAGATCATACGCCCGGCTGCTGTCTGCAAGACTTTGGTCACGGTTACGTCAATCTCCCGATTGAGGAACTTGTTGCCGTTTTCGACGACGACCATTGTGCCGTCTTCCATGTAGCCCACGCCCTGTCCAACTTCTTTGCCTTCCTGGATCACGTTCACGACCATTATTTCACCGGGCAAGACAACCGACTTGACCGAGTTGGCCAGCTCGTTGATGTTGAGGATCAGCACGCCTTGCAGCTCGGCGATGCGGTTCAGATTGTAGTCGTTGGTCAGGATGGGACACTTCATCTGCCGCGCCAGGATGACCAGCTTATCATCCACTTCACGGACGCCTTCCACGTCAATGTCGCTGATGCGGACGACCACCGCGGTGGCCTTTTGCAGCTCGGAGAGCACTTCCATGCCGCGCCGTCCGCGCTGGCGGCGCAGGCTGTCGGGTGAATCGGCGATGTATTGCAGCTCGTTCAGGACGAAGCGCGGGATGAGCAGCGTGCCGGGCAGGAAGCCGGTCTTGGCGATGTCGGCCACGCGCCCGTCAATGATGACGCTGGTGTCCAGCAGGACGGTGCGGCTCGATTGCGACCAGCTTGCGGCGGTCCCATTCTCACGGCGGGAAGTGACCGCTCCCAGGATGTTGGCGATGTCGTTCTGGCGCATAACGAACAAGGCGACGCCGTAATAACCGAAGATCAACACGCCGATGAAGGGCAAAATCTGCCCGAAGGGATCAGGGAGGAGTGACAATGGGAAGGATAACAAAGCAGCGGTCAGCAGCCCGGCAACCAGCCCGATCAGGCCGGAGAACAACGTTTCTGCGGATTGTTTGCCCAGTATCGCGCGCAAAGACCGCATCGGGCGCGTGGTCAGGTATGGCGTCATAACCAACCCGAATAACGCACCCACCAGGCCGATTGCCAGGATGTAGATTATCTGTTGATCAGCGAAATCTTTTCCCAGCCAGCCCCCCCCGTACACTCCCAGCAACGCAAAGACAACCATCCCGATAAGACGGGCAATAAAATCAGTGCTCATCGAATAACTCCTTTGCCTGCACTTGCGCAGGTACAAGCGAATAAATATAGATGATTACTGGCTCATGACGGCAGCCAATTACGCTACCATAATGGTAGCTAATTGCGCTACCATGATAGCACGCCTGAGACGAGCCGTCAATTGTGGTGATTACCCGTCACACGGTTTTCTTATAGTCCACTTTTGTGTCATGCTGAGGGGCGTTCCCTTCGACAGGCTCAGGGCATGCCTTGCCCCGAAGCATCTCCACGAAGGGCCGGGAGACCCTTCGGTCGCAAAAAGCGCTCCCTCAGGGTGACACGTAGTAGAAAGTTGGTAACTCACGGCGACTTTAAGAAAGCCGTGTTACCCGTTATCGCCAACAGCAAGCTCTGCTAATTGGGGTAATAATTCGTTGTCGAACAAAACCTACCCAGGAGGCAGGGGATGATGGCGTCTACTTCACCGTCACCTCACTGGCTGATATCTTCGACGTAATCTATCGCGCCCTGGCAGGCTGGCGTCAGGTGCTGCGAAACGTCTTCCCAATTTAGCTCTTCACCGGCGTCAACCGCGTCTCCTATGGCGATGGAGAGACAGCCCGGTCCGGCGTTGTAGTTGACCAACGTGAACCTCCACAGGTCCTCGTAGCTGCTCACCTGGCCTGGCGCAGTCCACAGGTAGTTATGGATGAGCTGCCCAACCTGTTCGCAATTGGCCTGCAGCGCCTCGGCGAAGATGCTGACGCTGAAATCCGCCTGCCGCAGGTCAATGCCGGGGGGACATTCAGCGCAGAAGGCGTCCGCGCTGCGCACCAGTGCGCCGCGCAGGGTCGCTTGCTCCGATTCTTTCAGAAAGGGGTATCCCTTGCGGCAAACGCTGTCCAAAAGCACTAACGGACAGAACTGTTCGTAGAAGACTGGGTTCCAGAGCAGGGCTGTATCTGCGCCGTTGTCGGTCAACTGCCCCAAACCCACTTCGGGGATGCTGGTAACGATCCCAGGCCAGAATTGGCTCTCGCGGCTGAAGAGGTTCTTGAGCAACTGCGCCGGGATGCCGGTATCCTGGGCTGCGTTGAAGATCATGTCATCGAACTGGTTCTGCCACTCCTGGACGGCCGGCCGCGCCGCCTCCAGTCCGCAGGTACTGGCTGCCCCGCTTGGCAGCAGACCCCCATCCGGGCAACTGCTGACATCCACCGCACCCCGGGTGATCAGATGACCTGCCAGGTAATCGTAAGGGATGTTCGAAGCCAGGTCTTCCGGCTGTTCAGGCGTACTCAGCCAATCCGGCGGCCCGCCAACCGGCGGAAAGGCTTCCCAGGTTTGGGCGCAGCCGGCCGGGGGAGCGCCAGCCCATTGCGTGCTGAGAACGTCCACGTACCAAAAGTGCGCCCCGGCCTCATCCTCGTTCTCTACCACCCGCACCTGGGCCTGGAA
>Ga0208045_1000813_pt1 | contig 10970 bp, 7 predicted proteins | sample PL_2010_200m_FD_184160 | JGI IMG/M metagenome (GOLD analysis project Ga0208045, IMG submission 184160) | Freshwater microbial communities from Powell Lake, British Columbia, Canada to study Microbial Dark Matter (Phase II) - PL_2010_200m... | ecosystem: Environmental > Aquatic > Freshwater > Lake...
ACCGAAGAACCCTTATATTTTATCGCCTCAAGCAGCGTATCCTTTATTTCCTTAAAAAGCCGCTCTTTTTCTTTCTTGGAAAGAGAGTTTGCCCGCCTTTCGGGATTAATTTTGGCGCGGAAGAGCGTTTCTGCGGCATAGAGATTACCGATGCCGGAGATAAAGGTCTGGTCCATAAGAAGCGGTTTGATTTTTGTTTTCTTAGTGCTGAGCATCTCTTTAAATGCGTCTGTGCTGATATCAAACGGCTCCGGGCCCAGCCCTTGAATAAATTTTAAAGAGCGCCAGTCATCCATCAGGCGCAGTTCCGCGAATAAACGCTGGTCGTTAAAGTCTAAGGTTTTGCCGTCGGATAAATGAAAAATTACCCGTGCTTGTTTACCACTGCCCGGATAGACGAGTTGGCCGGTCATTTTTAGATGTATAACCAGAGACTTGCCATTGGATAACTCAAAGATTAAGACCTTGGCTTTACGCAGAATATTCTTTATAGTTACCCCGGCTAAACCTTGCTTGAATTTATCTGCCGAGGGCTGACGGATTACCTTGGGGTTCTTTACCGAGACTGCGGTAATTTTTTTGCCTACGATTATTTTTTCTAACTCGCGCTTAATGGTTTCCACTTCTGGCAGTTCGGGCATATATTAGCTTCCTTTTAGGGACAGTCCCCTTAGGATAACAGGGTCTGTCCCCGAAGGGGACTGACCCTACGCCTTGCCGGGGACAGTCCCTTATTAAGTTATTTTAATCCATACTTCTCTTGTACGCGGGCCGTCGCTTTCGCAGAAATATATCCCCTGCCAGGTGCCCAGAGCTAATTGCCCGCCCGCGACAAAAATAGTCAGCGCTGAGCCGAACAGGGAAGATTTTATATGGCTGTCGGCGTTGCCTTCGCTGTGCGCATAACCGGCGCCAGCAGGAATAATTTTATTCAGCGTATTGATAATATCGCGCCTCACCGAAGGGTCGGCATTTTCATTTATGGTCAAGCCTGCGGTAGTATGCGGGCAAAATACAAAACAGACACCTTCTTTTAGCTTGCTTTTTGAAACCGCGGCCTGAACCTTATCAGTAATATCGATTAAATCAACCCGGTTATTTGTTTTTAGGCTTATTTTTTCCACGTTTTAATCCTTCTTTATGATATTTTTGTAACGATTTTACCTCCAGGCCTTTTTTCACCAGCGCCTCTATACCGTTAACTGTTGCCTGCGCTCCGGAAATCGTAGTAGTATACGGGATATTGTATAAAATAACTGCGGAGCGGATTTTTACTTCGTCTTCGCGCGGGATCCTTCCCGAAGGAGTATTAATTACCAGCTGGATCTTCCCGTCCTTCATCAGATCTACGATATTCGGCCTGCCTTCGGCGATTTTATTCAGCACTTTTACCTCAATACCGTTTTTTTCCAAGGCAGAAGCGGTCCCGGAAGTAGCATAAATATGGAACCCTAAATCATCTAATTTCTTGGCGATAAATGCTACCGACCGCTTATCTCTATCGCGTACCGAGATAAAGACGTTCCCTTTAACGGGAACTTTTTGGCCGGCGGCAATCTGGCTTTTGATGTAAGCGTGGGCAAAATCTTTATCAATGCCCATTACCTCTCCGGTAGATTTCATCTCCGGCCCCAAAATCACGTCTACTCCCGGAAAACGGTTAAAGGGAAATACCGATTCTTTCACTGCTACGTATGCGGGAATGACCTCTTTAGTAAAGCCGAGATCCTTTAATTTTTTGCCCAGCATCACTTTAGTGGCTAAGTTTGCCAGAGGCACTCCGATGACCTTAGAGACCAGCGGTACGGTCCGGGAAGCGCGCGGGTTAACCTCTAAAACATAAACTTTTTCGTCCTTAACCGCATATTGCACGTTCATTAACCCCACCACATTTAATTCTTTTCCCATCTTAGCAGTAGAGTCTCTGATTTCATCCAGGATTTTTTGCGATAAAGTATAGGTGGGCAGCGCCATCGCCGAATCTCCGGAGTGAATCCCCGCCTCTTCAATATGCTCCATGATCCCGCCGATGACATAAGTTTCTCCGTCTCCGATCATGTCCACATCCACTTCAATGGCATCCTCCAAGAACTTATCGATTAAAACCGGATGCTCTCCGGAAACCGCGGCTGCTTCTTGGATGAATTTCTCCAAAGTGCTTTCATCATAGACTATTACCATCGCCCGGCCGCCTAAAACATAAGAGGGCCGCACTAATACCGGATAGCCGATTTTACGCGCTACTTCTTTTGCCTCTTCAAAAGTAAAGGCAGTACCGTTATCCGGTTGAAGCAGATTAAGCTTATGCAGCATCTGCTTAAAGCGTTTGCGGTCTTCGGCAATATCGATGCTGTCGGCGCTAGTCCCCAACAAATTCACGCCTGCTTTCCTTAAAGGAATCGCCAAATTTAGCGGGGTCTGGCCTCCGAATTGCACAATCACCCCCATGGGTTTTTCTACTTCAATAATATTCAATACATCCTCCACCGTCACCGGCTCAAAGTATAGCCTATCCGAGGTGTCGTAGTCGGTAGAGACTGTCTCAGGGTTGCAATTAACCATAATGCTGTCGATGCCTTCCTCTTTTAAAGCGTATGCCGCATGGCAACAGCAATAATCGAATTCAATACCCTGCCCGATCCTATTCGGCCCGCCACCTAGAATTACTACTTTTTTGTTTTTGCTCGGCCTGGCCTCTTCTTGAGTCTCGCGGGTAGAGTAAAAATAGGGCTGCAAGGCGCTAAACTCTCCGGCGCAGGTATCCACTAATTTGTAAACCGGATTTTTATTATGCTTTTTGGCGAATTTACGCACCACCTCCTCTTTGGAGTTCAGCAAAAATGCCAGCTGCCGGTCGGAAAAACCGTCTGCCTTGGCTTGTGCGTATAATTCAGGCGGCATCTCGATATCCTGATCTGTTTTAGCGTTGCGGAATCCCTTGATCTGGTCTTCCGTTTCGGTCAGCTGTTTCATATTGTCCAGAAACCACTTGTCAATTTTAGAAAGCTCGTATATCTCATCCAGCGATAGGCCGGCCTTCAGGGCGTAGCGGATATAAAATAATCTTTCGTCGTTAGGGATGCGGATTTTGTCTTTGATCTCCTTCAGCAGGCCGTTCTCGGGGTTCTTCAGCATCTCGTCGGTGATTTTATCCTTTCCGTCGGCGCCGAAACCGAAGCGGGAAATTTCAATCGAACGGATGCCTTTCTGAAAGGCTTCCTTGAAATTCCTGCCGATAGACATCGCCTCCCCCACTGCCTTCATCGAAGTATTCAGCAGGCGCTCTGTGCGGGGAAATTTTTCAAAGGTAAACCTGCAGATCTTAAAGACGCAGTAATCCACCGTCGGCTCAAAGAAAGAAGTAGTTTTACCGGTAATCTGGTTCATTACTTCCGGAAGGGTGAGCCCCACGGCTAATTTTGTCGCCACTCTGGCAATGGGAAAACCGGTGGCTTTGGATGCCAAAGCAGAAGAACGGCTAAGCCTGGGGTTAACTTCGATAATCACGATGCGGCCGTTTTCCGGGTTTTGCCCAAACTGAATATTCGCGCCGCCGCCGTTGACCCCCACCCTGCGGATTATCTTTTTGGATAAGTTCACAAAATTAGTGTATTCTTCGGCAGTCAAAGTCTGCGCCGGGGCAACCACGATGCTGTCTCCGGTATGCACGCCCATGGGATCAACATTTTCCATGGAGGTGATCATAATCACGTTGTCGACTGAGTCGCGCATCACTTCAAACTCAATCTCCTTCCAGCCTAACACCGACTGTTCCACTAAAACCTGATGCACCGGGCTGATCTCCAGGCCTTTGGCGAGAAATTTCTCCAGTTCTTCTTTGTTATAGGCAGTAGCGCCGCCGCTTCCGCCCAGACAGTAAGCCGGGCGCAAAATCAGCGGGAAACCGATGCTTAAGCCGATCTTCATCCCCGCTTCAACCGTGGTAGCGATGCCGCTTTTGGGCAGATCCACGCCGATCTCCTGCATCGCTTTTTTGAAAAGCTGGCGGTCTTCGGCGCAGGCGATAGCATCTACGGATGCCCCGATCGATTCCACGTTGTATTTTTTCAATACTCCTGCTTTCATCAAAAAGAAAGCTAAATTAAGCCCGGTCTGGCCTCCGAGAGTAGGCAAAATCGCATCCGGCCTTTCCTTGGCGATGATTTTAGTAACCATCTCTACGGTCAGCGGCTCTATATAAGTAACATCTGCCATCCCCGGGTCAGTCATAATCGTCGCCGGGTTAGAATTGACCAGGATGGTAAAATATCCTTCTTCTCTTAAGGCCTTGCAGGCCTGGGAGCCGGAATAATCAAATTCGCAGGCCTGTCCGATGATAATCGGGCCTGAGCCGATCATTAAAACTTTTTTGATGTCTTTGCGTCTGGGCATGGTTATTCTCCTTATAACATTTTAGTGAATTTTTTTAAGGCGTTGTTTACCTCATTAAACCCGGGCGAGGCCGGGCAATACTGTATCCCCATAATTTTAAGTTTTTTGCTCTCTATTTCTTCGACGCTGCGGTCATTCAGATTATAGCCAGTAATTTTTACTGCTTTAATTTTGTTGAGCGAATCTCTGTCCACAACAGATGCATGGTTCTGCACCGTGATTTCGCCCTTGTAGGAGGCAGGATGAGCCATAGGATAATTTACTCCGCGGTGCCCCAGCCTCATCTTGACGATTTTTGCCCCTAAGGCGCGCGCTAAAACCTGATGCCCGGTAGAAATTCCCAGTATCGGCAGCCGCCCAATCAGCGGTTTAAGGTTATCTGCCACCTCTTCCAAAGCAGCATCTTCTTCCGGCCCGCCGGATATAATCAAACCATCCGGCTTCAGGCGCGCTATCTCTTGCGCTTTAGTATTATAAGGCAGCAGCACCAGGCCCAGGCCCAGCGTTTCCAGCTGTTTAATAGTACTTTGCGTTACTCCCAAATCCAAAACCGCGATTTTGTGTCTGGCTTTTTTTGCGCCCAGGTGTTCAGGCTTAGCCACGGAAATTTCCGGCAATAAACTTTTTTGTTTTTCTTTGCGGAAATTACTTATTTTGGCGAAAAGGCTTTTTGCTTCCAAGTCGCGCGCGGAAATAATCCCCAGCATCTCTCCCTTTTGCCTTAAATGTACGGCTAATGTCCGGGTATCTATTCCAGCCACAACAGGAAGTTTATTTTCTTTAATAAAATCGCCGAAACTCTCTTTAGCCTGCCAGTTAGAGTAAATGCGGGATTGCTCTTTAATTACCAGCCCTGCCAGCCACACTCCTTTTGATTCATTAAATTTAGGCGCGCAGCCGTAATTACCGATTAAAGGATAAGTAAGCACCAGGATTTTCCCCGCGTTTGCCGGATCAGTGATCATCTCCTGATAACCCACCACCGCGGTATTTAAAATCACTGCGCCGATAGCCTCGGCATTTACTCCCGGGCTTTCGCCGCTAAAAATCTTACCGTCTTCCAACATTAAAACTGCTTTCATCTCTTCTCCTTTGTCTGCTTGCTCTAGGGCTACTTTGCCTATTTTAATGTTACGGGCGCCGTTGCCCGTACCATAAAGCGTGGTCTTGATTCAGGTTTAACTTTTCTTTCTTTAATGCCTCTTTTACCTTTTTTACCGCTTGATCCACGGTCTTGACTTTAATCACACCCTTAATATCCCAGGAGCCTAAACTGATTACCGGGATGCCAAATTGCAGGCAGTAAGCCACCTCAGAAAGCGTTCCTGCTCCTCCCGGAAGCGCCACCACTGCATCCGCTGCCTTCACTACCAGCACGTTTCTCGCTAAACCCAAGCCCGTAGGAAGGGGAATATCCACAAAATCATTAGCATCGCTTTTGTTGTAACTCGGTATAATGCCTATAGTTAGACCACCTCCGGCCTTAAAACCAGCGCAAACTGCCTCCATAGTCCCACTTAAGCCCCCGGAAACCAGCACATCCGCCACTTTAGCCAGTTTTTTGCCTAAATTATGGGCTAATCGCTCCACCCTCTTCGTACAGCCCCTGCCGCCTATGACGCTAACTATTCTTTTTCGCATATAATTTGGTGCGCCTGGTGGGAATCGAACCCACACACCCAGCTCCGGAGGCTGGTGCCCTATCCATTGGGCCACAGGCGCATAATTTTACTTCCTCCGCCGTGTGCCCCTGCATATCAGGTTGACAGGGGCCAGGCGCATTAGTTCCTTAATCTTAGAGAGAATAAATTCCTTATTTTTAACCTTAAACTGCTGGATAGAGAAGCGCTTAAAATCCTTTGCCCCTTTGGCTGCCAGAACCTTCTGCATATAATCCAGACAGCGCTCATTGCCGGTGCCGCTGCCGTAAGTAGTAAACAAAACTATATTTTTGCCCTGGATGCCCTGACATTTATCCAGCCAGGTGTTTACTGCAGGTGTTGGCCCGAATGCCCAAACCGGCGTACCCAGGCAGACAAGATCATAGCCACTTAAATCAAAATCTACCGGCTCCAGCTTCGCTCTGATATGCTTAATCGCCCGGCGGCACTGCAAAAAGAAATTACGGGGTTCATCTGTCGGCTTTAGCTCCTTTAACTCTACCCCGCCTTTTTGTTTCAGTTCTTCGCTTAAAAGGCGGGCTACTCTTCTGGTATTTCCGTTATACGAATAATAAACGATTACGCAATTCACCCCGCCCTTCCTTTTTTATTAAACCACCGTCCTTCTTCTAAATTAAATAGCTTATCTTTTTTAGGAAGGGCGGGGTTCATCCTTAAAATAGACTGAGCTGTTTTTCGCCCTTCTGCTCTTTTTCTTCGTCGCCAAAGATGGAAACAATCCCGTATTCTCCGTCGAAACCGGCCTTGATATTGACTCTTGCCTCCCGCACCCTTAAAACTCCTTCTGCCACGCGCGCAGGCAATCCTTTTAACAAATCCTCTTCAGAAGCACGCAGCAGGATTTCAAATTCCGTGCCGAACCTGGCTACTACGCTACGGTATTCTCTTTCTACGGCAAGCGAATTCTTCCCCACGCCCCTTGCCCCAGCAATAATTTCATCTAAAGGGATCAAGCTTTTAAAAGGTATGGCTCCCGAGGGGATATAACCTTCTGGCCTATCTGCCAGTTGCTCTATGCGATTCATCACTCCCACAGTCACGGGCTTGCCGCATTTAGAACATCTGCCTTGGTGCTCCTTGGTATCCTTTGGCGACCAGCGAATCCCACATAAACGGTGCCCGTCAAAATGGTATTTACCTTCTTCCGGAAAGAACTCAATAGTATATAAAAACCTGGATTTATCCTTGGACCTCAAGACTTCCCTGATCGTCTTATAATTTAATTCGCAGTTAAACACGTTTGCCTCGCGGCCGATTTTAGAAGGAGAGTGGGCATCGGAATTACTAATTAAAGTAATCCGATCTAATTGAGACAGCCGCCAGTTCATAGAGGGGTCACTGGATAAACCTGTCTCTCCCGCAAATATTTTTGGAGTCTGCTTCTCAAAACAATCCTCTATTCTATCAAACCCAGACATTGAACCAAATAAAGAAAACCACGGTGTCCAGCAATTATGGACAGTTGCAAATTCGCAGACATAAGAATTATCATCTTCTACCTCTAAATTATATACGATGCCTTTATATTCTTTCTTTGTAATTGTCCGGACTGGCAAGTATGCATAATTATTATCTATCCAACCATGCCTAGCAGTCAATTTGGTTTTAAATTTTTTAAATAATCCTTCTTTTAGCAAATTAAATTTGTCTTCGAAAAAAGAAAGATTACTAAATTGAAAAAGATTATACTTTGCCGATATTCTCCTCGTTCCTATAAAATGCTTTCCGCGATTGTTATACTTCTCTATAGAATCTACGCCTATCGATGGGATAATGCCTAGTCTTAAAAATATGGTTTTCATTTGATTCATCAAATTCCTTGAGACAGTATAACCTTTATCCCCAGCCCACCAACTTTTGACAATCTCTACCTGTTTTTGAGGTGGCGAATTTAACATCCAATCCGGCAAAGACTTGGAATGCGCCTTTTTTGCTTTAACACTTGTATAGAATAACCGGCTAAACAATTCATATAAAACCTTGGAATAGAAAATTAATTCTATTCCTTTTATATCTTTTTTAACCTGTTTTTTTGATAATCTGACGCCAAAGATTTTTTTCATTAAATCTATAACATCTTTTATGTATTTGCTCTCGCTTTCCAAGAAACAAAACGCAACGCAATCTCTACCGTTTGTATACCCTTCGGAAACGAAATATCCTGCTAGTTTACAAAAGTTTTTATCGACATCGATGCAGTTATTTACAAAACTGGCCCTAGTTCCTCGATAAGCTATTTTATCTTTCTTTAAGATAAACTTCCCCGGTATCAACTTATCAATTCGTATCTTCTTTTTATCCACTACTTGATTATTAAACCTCGGAAAGATCATAATATCGCCTATTTCTATATCTTTGGCTTGGACCCATTGGGGATAATATTTATTAAAGAATTTACGCTTACAACCTTTATATTTTAACTGAGAGCAATTTGGCATACAAAAACTGCCTCGTGATGCACAATTTTTATAGGTTTTTATTAAATAAAAAGGGTGCTCCGGCGTGACTTTTATACCTTCTCGAAAATAATAAGGCCTTACATGAAATATGGGCCCCTCGTATTTTCTTTGTAATGATTGAGTTATCTTCTTAAATCTCATTTTATGAGTGTATGCATAGTCTCTGGCCGCGATATCTTTTATTGGTTTTAATCCTTTGCCAGTGTGTACCATTGTATCCGGCAAAAGACAATGGGCCGGGACGATCATACAACTTTCATCGATATCAAAAACTATCCGCGCCAGTTCTGCGGCGTCCATGCCTAATATCGGCCGTCCGTCGGAAGCTAAATTACCGTGCCGGGCGAGCACTTCGTTAATTTTATCGGTGGTCTTAAAAGAAGGGCTGATCACCATATTGTGAATGCGGTAGCCCTTACCGCCTTTGGAATAAATGCTGCTGATTTCGGAAGTTAAAATAAAATAAACCTCTTTGTACTTGAATAACCCATTGCCTAAATCCTCTAAATTATTTTTCAGTTCCTCCAGCCACAAATGGTGGGTAAAATCGCCGGTGCCCATCAGGGTAATGCCTTTTAGCTTTGCCCACTCGGCAATATGCTGAATATCCATATCGCGCGATGTGGCGCGCGAATATTTGGAATGAATATGAAAATCAGCGATGAATTCCATAGACAACCTTTCCGCCGCAAAGAGTATATTCAACTACGCCTTTTAGGGCCTTGCCTAAAAAGGCGGAATTTTTCGATTTTGAAATCAGGCCTGCTTTCTCAACCACCCATTCCTTATGTGGATCGACCACGATGATATCAGCATCCGCACCAATGCTTAAGGTGCCTTTAGCAATACCTAAAATCTGCGCCGGGTTAAGGGAGAGCTTTTTTACCAGCTCCGGCCAGCTCAGTAATTTTGTTTCTATTAATTCAACTATACTTACTGCTAATATTGTCTCTAGGCCTGTTGTGCCGAATTCCGCGCGTTCAAATTCGATATCCTTTTCGTTTTCGGTGTGCGGGGCATGGTCCGAGGCAATGGCATCGATAGCGCCGCTTTTTAAACCCTCTTTAATCGCTTGCGCATCTTCTTTGCTGCGTAACGGGGGATTGACCTTCATGTGCGTGTCATATTCTAAAACCGCATCTTCGGTCAAGGCAAAGTGGTGGGGTGTCGCCTCGGCTGTAACCTTAATCCCTTTAATCTTCGCTTTGGCGATAATTTCCACCGACTCTTTGCAGCTGGCATGCGCAATATGCACCGGCGCGCCGGCCTGTTCTGCTAGCTCTATATCTCTGGCTACTCTTTTGTATTCTGACTCCTTAGAAATCCCTCTTAAGCCTAAACGCGTGGAAGTAAAACCTAAGTTTACTACGCCATTGCCGGATAAAGCCTTGTCTTCACTATGACAGGTGACCAAAACTTTCTCTTGTTTTGCCTTTTTTAGCGCTTCCAACATTACTGTATCATTATCTACCGATGACCCATCATCGGATATCACAATCACGCCTTCTTTTTTCAAGGCCGCGATATCAGTTAATTCCTTTCCTAAACGCTCCTTGGTAATCGCCCCGCAAATAAAAACATTTACGCAGGCGGTTTTCTTAATAATTCCTTTTAATAACGCAACGTTCTCTGCGCAATCTATCGGTGTCGAGGTGTTCGGCATGGCTAAGACCGATGTAACCCCGCCCTTAGCTGCAGCCTTGGTACCGCTGGCGATAGTCTCTTTATCTTCGCGCCCGGGTTCCCTTAAATGCACATGCATATCGACAATCCCCGGCATAACGATTTTATCCGTAGCATCGATAACCGTATCCGCGTCGGTTTTAATATGTTGGGCGACCTTAGAGATATGCGAATTTTCTATTAAGATATCCGCTATGCCGTCCAAATTATTAGCCGGGTCAATTACCCTGCCGTTTTTAATCAGTATCTTAGCCATTTTTATCGTGCCCCTGTGCCACCAAAAACAACACTGCCATGCGCACGGCAATGCCGTTGGTGACCTGCTCTAAAATTACGGAATTTACGCCGTCGGCGACTTCGCTAGACATCTCAATGCCGCGGTTAATCGGCCCGGGATGCATCACCACAATATTCTTTTTGGCTTTCTTTAAGCGCTCTTCGGTAATCCCAAAGGTCTTAAAATATTCCAGCGCTTGAGGAAAGGCCGCCTTTTCATCGCGCTCAAATTGCATCCTTAAGACATTAATCGCGTCGGCGCCTTTGAGCGCTTCATCTATATTATCGGTAATCCCCACCCCCATCTTTTCTATTTCCGGAGGAATAAGCATTTTTGGCGCGCAAACTTTGACCTTTGCCCCCAACTTAGTCAGGCCCCAGATATTCGAACGCGCCACCCGCGAATGCGCAATATCTCCGACAATGCTGACATTTAGGCCTTCTATTTTTCCTAATTTTTCCTTTAAAGTAAAAATGT
>Ga0208045_1000814_pt1 | contig 10952 bp, 10 predicted proteins | sample PL_2010_200m_FD_184160 | JGI IMG/M metagenome (GOLD analysis project Ga0208045, IMG submission 184160) | Freshwater microbial communities from Powell Lake, British Columbia, Canada to study Microbial Dark Matter (Phase II) - PL_2010_200m... | ecosystem: Environmental > Aquatic > Freshwater >...
GGACCAGCCTGATCCAGCAACACCTGCCAGACGCCGAGATCCAGGTCTGGCAGCCGGACAATCCGAGTTGGGCCGCTGACTACGCCATCGTCTGGCATCCGCCCGCGATGCTGTTCGACAAGGAGCCGCAACTGAAGGCGGTGTTCAACCTTGGCGCAGGCGTGGATGCGCTGGTGCGGATAGCTAACCTGCCGCGCGATATCCCGATAGTGCGCCTGGAAGATGCGGGTATGGCGGTGCAGATGGCCGAGTACGGTGCCTATCACGTGATTGGCATCAGTCGCGATATGGACGCCTATCGTGAACAGCAGTCGGCCGGACAGTGGAAGTTGCGGCGGCCCATCGAGCGCAGCGAGTGGCCGATCGGTGTGCTCGGGCTCGGGCATATCGGCCAGCGGGTCGCCAAGACGCTCGCGACGCTGGATTACCCGGTTATGGGATGGTCGCGTTCCGCACATGGCATAGACGGGGTGCGCAGTTTTGCTGGCCAGGTGGAGCTCGATGAATTTCTGGCTGAAACGCGCGTGCTGGTCAACACGCTGCCGCTGACCGAAAGTACGCGTGATCTGATCGACCACTCGCTGCTGTCGCGGCTAAGGCCTGACGCGGTAATCATCAACGTTGGGCGCGGCGAGCATCTGGTCGACGAGGATCTTTGCCGTGCCATCGAAGAGGGCAAGGTGATCCGAGCAGTGCTCGACGTGTTCCGGGAAGAACCGCTGCCGTCGTCGCATCCGTTCTGGCAGATGCCACAGGTCACTATCACTCCGCATGTTTCGGCGCGAACCTTGCGCGAGGCCACCATTGCTCAGATCGCCGACAAGATCCTCGCGCTGGAAAAGGGCCAGCCCATCAGCGGTGTTATCGATATCCAGCGAGGCTATTGAAGCGCTGGTATAGCGCCGCCTGAACTGACTTGCCTGCTTTCGGAAGTCAAAAGCTTCGCCCCGAGGCAGGCGTCCCATGAAGCAGCGTGCGCACAACGAGGCCTATCGGAGCGTTTCCGCGGCGAACGCAAGCCGAAGGCCTGCTTTAAAGTGCTCCCTGCCGGCCGTCGACATGATCGGACCATCACTCTTGCGCAGCGAGCCTCGTGCCGAACGGTACGGGCTCCCTTGCGACCGGTTTTCAATCTACAGCGTCGTGCTCCGTCAGATACCGATCCCGTAACTCGCGCTTGAGTACCTTGCCAATGGCGCTGCGTGGCAACTCATCGATCAGTTGCAGTCGGGCCAGGCGCTGGGTCTTGCCGACGCGTTCGTTGAACCAGCCCAGCAGCGTCTCAGGCGTGTCGGTCGCATTCGCCGCGCGGACGACGAAGGCGACCGGCGTTTCACCCCAGCGCGTTGAAGGCACGCCTACCACGGCCACGTCCGCGATGGCCGGGTGCTCACGCAGGATTGCTTCGAGATCGCTCGGGTACAGGTTGAAGCCACCGGAGATGATCATGTCCTTCTTGCGATCGAGCAGGGTGAGGAAACCCTCGGCATCGAAACGGCCGACGTCGCCCGTGCGGATGAAGCGCTTGCCGCTGGGGTCGAACCACTCGGCTTCGACGGTCTTCTCGGGTTTGTTCAGGTAGCCGGTCATCATCGCCGGCGAATGCCCGACGATCTCGCCGATGGCGCCCTCCGGCAGTTCGTTTCCCGCGTCGTCGATCACTCGAATGTCATGCCCCTCGGCAGGCTTGCCGACAGTGTGCAATTTGTCCGGATGCTCATGAGCTGCAAGGATGCAGGTGCCGCCGCCTTCGGTCATGCCATAGGTGTCGATCAGCCCGCCCGGCCAGCGCGCCAGAACATCCGCCTTCAGCACTGCACTGAACGGGGCGCTCGTGCACATCTTGTAGCGGAAGCGGCCGAGGTCGTATTGATCGAAGTCCTCGCGGGCCATGATCCGCTGGTACTGCACCGGCACCAGCATGGTGTGCGTGACCGCGTGCCGCTGCGCCAGGCTCAGGTATTCCCCGGCGTCGAACTTGGGCATCAGCACCACAGTGCCGCCCAGGGCCAGCGTCGGCAGAAAGGCCACCAGCGTGGTGTTGGAGTACAGCGGTGTGGAGATAAGCGTTGTGGCGTCATCGCCGTATCCGTAGGCGGCACTGCGGCGTACATGGGCCCAACGCATGGCATGTGATTGCACGATGCCCTTGGGCTCGCCGGTGGTGCCGGAGGAATAGATGATGTTGAACGCCCATCCCGGCTGGATCGCTACGGGCTCCGGCGGTGCATCACTCAGCCAGGCGGACAGGCCGCCCTCAGTTGTCTGCTCCAGGCGCAGGGCTGGGCAAGGAAGGCGAGTTGCCACCGGCTCCAGATGCTGAGCCGCATGGGTGTCAACGAACAACAGGCGGGGCGCGGCGTCAGCGAGCATGGTCAGCAGGCTTTCGGCGCTGGCCGAGGGCGCCAAAGGGGCTACCGCCACGCCGGCGCACAAAGCACCGAGAAACACGACGGCGTATTCGATGGAGTTGTATGCACAGATCGCCAACACATCGCCGGCGTGCATCCCATCACGCTGCAGGGCCGCAGCAACGCTGCTCATCAGTGCGTCGAGTTCGGCGTAACTCACGCTGCGCTCATCCTGTTTCAACGCGGCGCGGTCGGGCCGATGCCGGGCCCAATAGGCGATAAGGTCTGGGACCGCAGCGAATGGTTGGTTCAGATCGAGAGCGTCGGGGCTGGGGGAAAGATCCATTGCGGACTCGTTCTATAGAAGGCAAGAGGACGCTTGCATGCAACGGCAAGCATGGCAGCACAGCAGATCGATCAACCTTCGGCAATTAGCGCGTGCGCGGGAAGCGCTATTCGCCTCGGCAATGACAGGTGATTACTGATATCCACGATTGCTGGCATTCGCATGGCAAACCCGCGTTACCGGACGTGCGCTTAGCTTGGTCGATTGGTGTCAGGCGGTCAGCGGATTTCGCGCTGAGGCCGTTATTTTTGCGACAATGCCGGCTCTTTGATCAGGCGAACACGTCATGTCCGAACGCAACCCCATCCCGCTGATTCTCACCGCTATCGGCAGCGTCATCGGCACCGTTGTGGTGCTGTCCTACTACGGTTATGTGCACATCGCCAAGCCGGAGGACGCCCTGTTGCTGGCCGACTACACGATGCTCAAAACCGTTCCCGGCGAAGACTATCGGGTCTCGCTCAAACCCGCGCCACAGGTCGCAGAATGCATTGACGGTGTGTTGGTGCTCTTCGATACCGAGCAGAAGGGTTTGACTGGCGTGCTGGTTGACAATCGCAAGCGGGCGATCCGCTGTATGGGCCAGCAGGTGCCGAGCGAGAGGGCACCGGCAAACAAGCCATAGCGTCGCTGTTTTAAGCTGCAAAACAAGAAGCCCGCCATAACGGCGGGCTTCGGTGTCACGGTGCGGTTGGAGACGCCGTCACTCCATCGAAGAGCGCGGTGCTACACGCTTGTCGTCGTTGGAGATCGTCACTTCAACGCGGCGGTTCCTCGCCCGGCTGGCAGGCGAGTCGTTGCTCGCAACCGGATACGCTTCACCGTAACCGACGGTCTGGATTCGATCGATTTCTACACCGGAGCGGACGAGGGCGCGGCGCACCGCTTCAGCTCGACGCTCGGATAGCTGCTGGTTGTACGAATCGGAGCCTGTGCTATCGGTATAGCCTTCGACCATGACCTTGCGCTCTGGATTCTCGTTGAGAAACTCGGCGAGCTTCTGAACGTCGCGCATACCGGCAGCCTTGAGGTCAGCCTTGTTCAGGTCGAACAGCACGTCGCCGAAGGTCACCAGGGTGCCGCGTTCCGTTTGCTTGGCCTGCAAATCCTGCTGTAGCTGGCGGATCTCGTTCTGCTGACGCTTGAGCATCGCTTCACGGGATTCCAGCCGCGCTTGTGCGCGCTGCGTGGAAGCCTGCTCGATCGCTTGCTCGGCCTTGCGCAGTTCGATGGTCTGTTCGGCCAGGTCAATCCGACGGTTGGCCAGGTAGGCTAGCTGGTTGACGCGCTCTTCATCCGCGTCGTTCAGGTAGGCCTTGTTGGCTTCGTCGAGTTGCTTGGAGGCGTCCTGGGTTTCCAGCGCAGCGTATTTCTGTGACAGCGGATTGCTCTGCAGTGACGAGAACTCGCTGCGTGCCGTTTCCAGATTCTGGTTTGGCTGCGACGAGCAAGCAGCAAGGCCGATGCTCATGGCGATCGCTGTGGGGATGGCTACTAGCTTATGCATGTCGATTCATCCTCTGCTAAATGAGAGTGCGGAAGGGAAGGGGGTTATTGCTGAAGGCCGCGCATGCTTTCTTCGCGCAGCTCCTGAATCCCCTTCTGAGCGTCCTCAACGGCCTTCTGGGCCTTGGCGGCTTGTGCCTTGCGCTCTGCAACCCGGGCGTCCCACTCGGCCTGCTGGGCGAGTCGACGGGCTTCCTCATAGTTTTCTTTCTGCATCGCGAGTTCGGCCTGCTTCCACTTTTCCTGAGCGGCGCGCATGTCCACAGGGGCGTATTCGGTGGCCCCAGCGCTCATCGCGCCACGCACGGCCGATTCGGTCACGGCGAACTGCTCGTTTGGTGGATTGCCGGCACAACCAACCAGCAACAGGCCCCCAAGTGCAACGGCTGCCAGCTTGGGCAGCTGAAATCGCGATAGAGGGCTTTCGATGGTGTTCATTTTCATGGCCAGTCTCCAGTGGGATATCGGATGGGATATCGAGAACAGTGCCCGTTAGGCTGTGCTTTGAACGCGTCAGGAGCGGTCAGCAATAAAACGGGCATGGTTTTGTGAGGCCGGCTGGGCGTAATCGTTCCAGTAAAAACAAGCCCAACGATTAGAAAAGGGCTGCCTAGAGCCATTTAGCAGGCGCGAGGGGGCGATGGCACGCCGCCTCGTACGCCCATTCGACGTTGGTGCCAACGTTCAAAATCGATCAGGCTTGCTCAGCGCGCTCGGCAAGCAGGCGCTCAAGATGCTTGCGTGACAAGGCCAGGAAGCGCGGCGTTGGCCCGACGTCTTCATAGATCGGGTCGCCTTGCTCGTCCGTCGAGATCACCTTGGAGCCCTGCTCGTAGGGGAGGCTAGTCTCGATCCCTTCGAGCGCTGCACCCACCAGTTCGCCTAACAGTTCCTCAGTGCTGCGCTTCGGATACATCTCGGCGAGCGCTGCCAGCCTTGCCGCGCTTTCGACATCCAGCGGAATGGTGTACTGCACGGCGCTCATGCGGCCGGTGGCGCTGCTTTCCCATTCCCGGACCAGTTCTGAAATTTTCATCTAGCTCCATCCTTAGCTCGCTTGGCGAGCAATATTGGCGGGTATTACGAGCCAGCATCGACAGGCTTGTTCTGCTATGCCTTGTCTTCGTCGTAGACGCTGTGCACTCTGTTTGGACGGTTCATACAGCGTAGCCGTTCAGCATGGGCAGCATTGTTTACGTGCTTCCGATGCGGCGGCCTGTAAAGAGAGGCGAACATGGCGAAGATCGACGCGCGTTTGCGCGAAAACGTTCATCTGCTCGGCGAGCTCCTGGGCAATGCAATTCGCGAGCAACACGGCGATGCCTTCTTCGACAAGATCGAGCGCATCCGCAAGGGCGCCAAGGGCGCGCGCCGTGGCTCGGCTGATGGGGCTCGGCTGTTGCAGGACACGCTCGACGGGTTGGGCGATGACGAGCTGCTGCCGATGACCCGCGCCTTCAGCCAGTTTCTCAACCTGGCCAATATCGCCGAGCAATATCATCAGGTGCGCAGGCGTGGACCTGACGAAGCGGCCCCGACCGAAGCTGGTGCATTAGGTGACCTGCTCGAGCGCCTGAAGGGCGAAGGCTTCGGCCAGGAGTTTCTGGCGCGCCAGGTTGGCCGCCTGGACATCGAGCTGGTGTTGACCGCGCACCCGACTGAAGTCTCACGACGGACCCTGATCCAGAAATACGACGCCATCGCCGCGCAATTGGCGGCGCGGGACCACACCGATCTTGGCCAGGGAGAACTGGCCAAGATCGAGCTGCGTCTGCAGCGGCTTGTGGCCGAGGCCTGGCACACCGAGGAGATTCGTCGCAGCCGACCGACACCGGTAGAAGAGGCGAAGTGGGGCTTCGCCGTTATCGAGAATTCATTGTGGCAAGCGCTGCCGAACGTGCTGCGCCAGACCGATCAAGCACTCAAACGCAGCACCGGTCTGCACCTGCCGCTGGACGTCGCGCCGATCCGTTTCGCGTCCTGGATGGGCGGCGATCGTGACGGCAACCCCAATGTGACGGCGAAGGTGACCCGGGAGGTCTTGCTGTTGGCACGCTGGGTCGCGGCAGACCTGTTCCTGCGCGATATCGACGGTCTGATCACGGCGTTGTCGATGCAGACCGCCAGCGATGAACTGCTCAGCCGCAGCGGGCAGTCGGCCGAGCCCTACCGGGCCTTGCTCAAGACCCTGCGCGAGCGCCTACAAGCCACGCGTGACTGGGCGAACGGTGCTATCGAGCATGACCAGCCGGCACCAGCGCAAGTGTTGTTCGATAATCAGGACCTGTGCGAGCCGTTGGAGCTCTGTTACCACTCGCTGCATGCCTGCGGCATGGGCATGATCGCCGATGGCGACTTACTCGATACGTTGCGCCGGGCTGCTGCCTTCGGTCTGTTTCTGGTGCGCCTGGATGTCCGCCAGGACTCGTCCCGGCATGTTGCCGCGTTGGCCGAAATTACCGACTACCTGGGTATCGGCCATTACGACCAGTGGGACGAGCAGCAGCGTCTCGACTTCCTGCAATCGGAGTTGAATAACCGTCGGCCCTTGCTACCTCCGAACTTCCAACCCTCGGCCGAAACGGCTGAAGTGCTGGACACCTGCCGCGTGGTGGCGCAGGCGCCAGCTGCATCGCTCGGTTCCTATGTCATCTCCATGGCAAGGGGCGCCTCGGATGTACTCGCCGTACAGCTGCTACTCAAGGAAGCTGGGCTGCAACGGCCGATGCGCGTCGTGCCGCTGTTCGAGACGCTGGCCGATCTCGACAATGCCGGGCCGACCATCGACAAACTGCTCGGGTTGCCGGGGTATCGTCAGCGGCTCCACGGCCCGCAAGAGGTCATGATCGGCTACTCGGATTCGGCCAAGGATGCCGGCACCACTGCGGCGGCCTGGGCGCAATACCGTGCGCAGGAAAGCCTGGTCGAGATCTGCCGCGCTCATCAGGTTGAATTGCTGCTGTTCCATGGCCGTGGCGGCACGGTTGGGCGTGGCGGCGGACCGGCGCATGCGGCGATTCTTTCGCAGCCACCCGGATCGGTAGCGGGGCGATTCCGCACCACCGAGCAGGGCGAGATGATCCGCTTCAAGTTCGGCCTGCCGGATATTGCCGAGCAGAACCTCAGCCTGTATCTGGCTGCCGTGCTTGAAGCGACCCTGCTACCGCCGCCGATGCCCGAGCCGGACTGGCGCGAAACCATGGAGCAGCTTGCCGCAGACGGCGTGTCGACCTACCGCAGCGTGGTGCGCGATCACCCGCAGTTCGTCGAGTATTTCCGCCAGGCGACGCCCGAACAGGAGCTTGGGCGTCTGCCGCTGGGTAGCCGCCCATCGAAGCGCCGGGAGGGGGGTGTTGAAAGCCTGCGAGCGATTCCCTGGATCTTCGCCTGGACCCAGACGCGACTAATGCTGCCCGCCTGGCTGGGCTGGGAGCAGGCGCTGCGCGGGGCGCTGGAGCGAGGCGAAAGTGAACGCCTCAAGACAATGCGCCAGCACTGGCCGTTTTTCAGCACCCGCATCGACATGCTCGAAATGGTCCTGGCCAAGGCTGACGCGGAAATAGCCGAACGCTACGACGCGCGACTGGTCAGCGCAGAGCTACAACCGTTGGGGCGCGATTTACGTGACAGATTGTCGCAGGCTGTAGCGGCGGTGCTTGAGTTGACCGGGCAGTCAGAGCTGCTGGCGCACAGCCCTACAACGTTGGAGGCGTTCAGTCTGCGCAATACCTATCTCGATCCGCTGCATCTGATGCAGACCGAACTGCTGGCGCGTTCACGGCAACAGCAAAGTCCGGCGGAAAGCCCTCTGGAGCAGGCCTTGCTGGTCAGCGTCGCGGGTATTGCGGCAGGGCTGCGCAACACTGGCTGATCCTTCGCAGGCTCGCTCAGGTGGCGTCTGGCAACCGCCACCATGGGCAGTGAGCGGCATTTTATCGCCACCTCACGCTGTGCGGGATCGGCATGCCAAGACGCAAATGGCGCCGCTTGTCTGCATTCTGTGCGCTGTGTATCGTGTTCAACCTTTTGTCGCATGGCGGCAAACCAGAATTTTTGATTCGCCAGAGGTGAGGGTGCGTTGCATCGATCCTGGCGGCATCCCTTTGCAAACTTGAGGACTCACTCCATGCGCGTCATTCTGCTGGGAGCGCCGGGTGCCGGGAAAGGCACACAGGCACGCTTCATCACCGAGAAGTTCGCCGTCCCGCAAATCTCCACCGGCGACATGTTGCGTGCAGCGGTCAAGGCCGGCACGCCCCTGGGCCTGCTGGTCAAGGACGTGATGGATAGTGGTGGTCTGGTTTCCGACGAGATCATCATCGCGCTGATCCAGGAGCGTCTGCAGCAGCCCGATTGCGCCAACGGTTTCCTCTTCGATGGCTTCCCGCGCACCATTCCACAGGCCGAAGCGCTGCGTGATGCCGGCGTCAAGCTGGACCACGTGCTGGAAATCGCAGTAGACGATGAAGAGATCGTGGGTCGCCTGTCCGGTCGCCGTGTGCATCCGGCTTCAGGTCGCGTCTATCACACCGAGCACAACCCGCCAAAGGTGCCTGGCGTCGATGACCTGACAGGCGAAGAGCTGATTCAGCGCAAGGACGATCTGGAAGAAACCATCCGCCACCGCCTAAGCCTTTATCATTCCCAGACCAAGCCGCTGGTTGCGTTCTATCAGAACCTCGAAGCGGCCCAAGGCACGCCGAAGTGCAGCCGCGTCGAAGGCGTCGGTTCCGTGGAAGAGATCACCTCGAAGGTGATGGCTGCGCTCAGCTGATATCGCCTGATTCCCAAAACGGCCCGCTTGCGGGCCGTTTTCGTTTCTCCCAGATTTGCAGGACGGCGGGGCCGTCATTGTTCAATCGGCCCAAGCGCAACTGCTACAATCGCCGCCCTTTTTCCTGTTGACCGGAACATCTGATGACCACGCTGCTGGCCCTGGATACCGCCACCGAAGCCTGCTCCGTCGCGCTGCTGCATGACGGTCAGGTGCTGAGCCATTACGAGGTGATTCCGCGGCTGCATGCCCAGCGTCTTCTACCCATGATCCAGACGCTCCTGAGCGAGGCGGGCATCGCGCTGTCGGCAGTAGACGCCCTGGCATTCGGCCGTGGTCCCGGCGCTTTTACCGGGGTGCGTATTGCCGTTGGTGTGGTGCAGGGCCTGGCGTTCGCCCTGGAGCGGCCGGTGCTGCCAGTCTCGACCCTGGCAACCATCGCCCAGCGCGCTTACCGCGAACAGGGTGCGGAGCAGGTGGCGGTGGCGATCGACGCCCGCATGGACGAGGTCTACTGGGGTTGCTATCGGGCGCAGCAGGGTGAAATGCAGCTGGCCGGCAGCGAAGCGGTGTTGCCACCGGAACAGGTCAGCCTTCCCCGTGGAAGCGAAGGGCAATGGTTCGGTGCGGGTACGGGCTGGGGTTATGGCGCGCGTCTCGCCGTTCAGCCCTCCGCGAGCGACGCGACCCTGCTACCGCATGCTTTGGATCTGCTTACGTTGGCCGGCTTTGCCTGGCAGCGTGGGGAAGCGGTGGAAGCCGATCAGGCCCAGCCGATCTACCTGCGTGACAATGTCGCCACTCCCAAGGTCCCTCGGTGACAAGCGGCATTGCCAATTGCGGAGCGGCTCGCTAGAGTCGGCGAACTTGAACAGGTGAATGATGCGCCTTAACGGTCTCGCCCCCTCTGCCTATCCCATTGAACGTCCTGCCCACCCTGGCAGTGCGCCGGTCCCTTATCGTGAAAGCGAAAGGGCTGCGGAGCAGGCACGCGAGTCCATCGTTACACCGGCTAGCCAAGCCGATGCCACCTACGAACACCTCGCACGACGCAATAAAAGCGAGTCGACTGACTACGGTTCGGTTATCTCCGGTGATTTTATGCCGGCGCGCTTCGAAGCCATGATGGAGCGACCGCTTACCAGCCGCGCCACCCAGGCATTGCAGAGCTATGGCACCACCGCCAGCTTCACGGCTGACCTCGACGCTCACGAAGTGCTAGGTCTGGATCTCTATGCCTGAGGCGTAGTGAACCGCGTTTGAATCTTCCCTATTTTCTCGGCTGTCCCTCCTGGAACGATGCCGCCTGGCGTGGCTCGCTCTACCCGCCGGGTTTGCCCGCCAGTGAATACCTTGCGCGCTATTGCTCCGTATTCAACACGGTCGAGGGCAATACCACGCTTTATGCCTGGCCTTCGGTGCAAAAGATTGAGCGGTGGGCAGCGCTGATGCCAGAGGGTTTTCGCTTCTGCGCCAAACTGCCTCGCGAGATCAGTCAGGCGCCGAACCTGTACGAAGTCGAAGATCTGATTCGGTCGTTCCGCACCCTGTTGGCACCGCTTGGCGCGCGGGTGAGGCCATTCTGGCTGCAGTTGCCGGCGTCGTTCGGCCCTGCCCGGCTGGCAGAGCTGGCGCAGCTGATCGAGACGCTAGACAGACCGCTTGCCGTGGAGGTACGCCATAGCGCCTTTTTTGCCAAGGGTGAGGAGGAGCGGGCGCTGAACCGGTTGCTGCATGAGCGGGGCGTCGAACGGATCTGCATGGACACGCGCGCGCTGTTCAGCTGCCAGTCCAGCGATCCGGCGCTGCTGCATGCCCAGAGCAAGAAGCCTCGGCTGCCGGTGCGGCCGGCGGCGTTCAGCGAGTCTCCGCAGCTCCGCTTCGTCGGGCATCCGGCATTGGAAGCCAATGACCGCTTCATGGCGCCTTGGCTTGGCAAGGTCGCGGACTGGATCGAAGCTGGGAAGTGTCCACA
>Ga0208045_1000818_pt1 | contig 10911 bp, 10 predicted proteins | sample PL_2010_200m_FD_184160 | JGI IMG/M metagenome (GOLD analysis project Ga0208045, IMG submission 184160) | Freshwater microbial communities from Powell Lake, British Columbia, Canada to study Microbial Dark Matter (Phase II) - PL_2010_200m... | ecosystem: Environmental > Aquatic > Freshwater >...
TCCCTGCAGGTCAGGGATTTCGAATGGGAGCCGCGGGCAATGTGATAAATACCCAGTCCGATGTAACGGTGCGGGGTGATAACGGTGTAGATAATTTAGCACCAGACTGGCCTTATTCGACCGCCCCCTGGTTTGGAGATAAGAGCCGTGTGAATTGGATGGTAAGAGTCGTCGGCAATGCTATGGTTCCGCAAGAATAGAGAATAGTAATCACTTATTCAATTACGCTTGTGGGGGTCAGCTAATGCAGGCCTTTTACCTTCATTAGTTTTAGGGAGTTTTGGCGGCTCTGGATTTCGCCTGGCAATAATGTCCTGCGCGTAGTTATCAAGAAGCTTACCCAATTCTTCTACGAATTGTTCATTTTCATGGTCTCTACATTCATTATATCAGCGGGATATTAATAAATTATTATGATTTAATGATATAACCAGTGCAGTAGCGTAGGACTCAAATTGCGGTCATTACTGTTTATGGGAGGAAGGTCAGAGGTCAATGACAGGTACTTTTTTACCGAAATGTACCGGCGATGGCAAAAAAGTGGCATAATTAGCGGTCAATAATGCCAATTCAGACAAATAATTAATCTGTTTGTAACAAAAGGCTGTTAAATTTATGACGGTTGGCAAATGGTTGAATGAACAACCCTTGTTAAACTGAAAAAATTTAAATTTAGGGAGGCAATACATGGCAAAAAAAGATAGGGCTGAAGCCGTAGAGTATGTGCTCAAAATGGCCAAGGAGCACGATATAAAATTCATCAACCTGTGGTTTACCGATATCCTTGGCTTCCTCAAGAGCTTTTCCATCACTATCGAGGAGCTTGAACGTGCCATGGAGGAAGGCATGGGCTTTGACGGGTCGTCCATCGAGGGCTATGCCCGCATCGACGAGAGCGACATGATAGCCATGCCGGATCCCGACACCTTCCAGTTGCTGCCCTGGAGGCCCAGGGAGCAGTCGGTCGGCCGCATGTTCTGCGACATATACAAGCCTGAGGGCAATCCTTTTGAGGGCGACCCCAGGTATATACTCAAGCAGAACCTCAAGCTCGCCGCCGACCTGGGCTATACTTTCTACGTGGGCCCCGAGCTTGAATTCTTCTATTTCAAGAACAACAAGGGCACCGAGACACTGGATTCCGGCGGCTACTTCGACCTGGTCCCGCTGGATATGGCCGTTGACCTGCGCCGGCAAACAGTGCTCGCCCTGGAAGAGATGGGCATCGGCGTCGAATACTCCCACCACGAGGTAGCGCCCAGCCAGCACGAGATAGATATGCGCTACACGGACGCACTCACCATGGCGGACAACGTGATGACCTACAGGCTGGTGGTCAAGCAGGTGGCTATGGAAAACGGTGTCTACGCAACTTTCATGCCCAAGCCGATATTCGGCGAGAACGGCAGCGGCATGCACGTACACCAGTCGCTTTTCAAAGGCGAACGCAACGCTTTCTTCGACAAGAACGACCCCTTCCACCTGTCGAAAATAGCCAGGAACTATATAGCAGGGCTGCTGAAGCATGCCCCCGAGATAACCTCGGTGACCAGCCAGTGGGTCAACTCCTACAAGCGCCTGGTGCCCGGGTATGAGGCGCCCGTATACCTGTCATGGGCCCGGCGCAACCGCGCAGATTTAATCAGGGTGCCGGAATACAAGCCTGGCCGGGAAACGGCCACGCGCATCGAATACAGGTCCCCCGATCCTGCCTGCAACCCGTACCTGGTATTCAGCGTTATGCTGGCAGCAGGCCTGGAAGGCATTGAACAGGGATGGGATCCGCCCGCACCGGTCGAGGAAAACGTGTACGAGATGACCGCGGAACAGAGGAAACGCCGCGGCATCAAGACTTTACCGGGAAGCCTCGACGAGGCAGTAGCGCTGACGGAGAAAAGCACCCTGGTTAGAAAAGCGCTGGGAGACCACCTCTTCCACGCCTTTATCAAGAACAAAAAAGTGGAGTACAACCAGTACAGGATCCAGGTCACAGAATACGAGATCAAGAAATATTTGCCCATCCTGTAGTACAATTTCATCATTAAATATGAGCTGCTGCGCCGCCCGCCTATGAAGGCGGGCGGCGCTCGTAGATTATGACTTCGTCAGAGTAAGATACGGGGAAGATATAGAATGATAATAGGGGTGCTGGCCCTTCAGGGCGCCTTCATCGAACACATCCTCATGTTCGAGCGGATAGGTGTCAAAGCCACTGAAGTGAGGTTGCCGGGCCAATTAGAGCGGATCAGCGGCCTGGTCATACCGGGCGGGGAAAGCACCACCGTGATGAAATTGATGCACAGTTACGGCCTGGTAGGGCCGGTCAGGAAGCTGGCCCGGGGTAATATGGCAATCTGGGGCACGTGCGCCGGTATGATATGCCTGGCCAGCGGTGCGCTCAACCCGGACGGGACCCCCATGGAGACCCTTGGGCTTATGGACATGACCGTGAAGCGCAACGCCTTCGGCAGGCAGGTGGACAGCTTCGAAACAAAATTGCAGATTACAGCCTTACAGGGGGGGCCCTTCCCCGCTGTATTCATCCGCGCCCCTTTAATAGAGAGGGTTGGCGGGAGTGTGGAAGTGTTGGCCAGACTACCCGGCGGCGAGATCGTGGCGGCCATGCAGGGAAAGCTGCTGGCTACCTCCTTCCATCCCGAGCTGACGGGCGACGCCAGGCTGCACAGCTATTTTGCCGGCATGGCCGGGAAATAGCCCGAGGGCTGCTTTATTTGGCCGGCACGGGCACTGGCTGGGACGAGATGATATTATTCAGGTATTCCTCGGCCCATTTAATCAGCTCCTCGCCCTTCAGCTCCGAGGGATAATCGGGCGTGAGGCCGGTCCCGCTGATAAGCGTGCCGTTGGGCGTGTAATAATGCGCCGTGGTGATCTTGATGGCGGACCCGTCATCGAGCTTGACGAAATTCTGCACGCTGGCCTTGCCGAATGTCTTCTCGCCGGCCAGCTTGGCCCTGCCGTTGTCCTGCAGCGCTCCCGCCACAATCTCGCTGGCACTGGCGCTGCCCCCGTTGACCAGGACTATCACCGGCAGGTCTTTGGCGATGCCACCCGGCTTTACCTTCTGAACCGTCTCGATACCATCCTTATCCACGATCTTTACCGCGATCCCGCGCGTTAAAAACTGGCTTGCCACATCGACGGCCTCGGAGAGTATCCCTCCGGGGTTATCGCGCAGGTCGAGGATGATACCCTTAGCCCCTTTCTGATAGGCCTCCACCAGCGCCTTCTTGAAGTCATTCGTGGTAGGCAGGATGAACTGCTGTATCCGGATATAGGCCAGCGGACCCCTCATCTCGGATTTAACCGAATCCACCTTGATCTCCCTGCGCACCAGGTTTACCTCGAAAGGCTCTTTCTCCGACAGCCTGCCGACCAGCAGCAGTACCTTGCTGCCCGCCGGCCCGCGTATCTTCTGTGAAGCCTCATCCGTGTTCAACTGCGCGGTCGACTGCCCGTCTATCTTCAGTATCATGTCTCCCGACTTCAGCCCAGCGTCCTCGGCCGGCGAGCCAGGCATGGGCGCTATGATTACGATCTGCTTTTCCTTCTTCCCGATATAGGCGCCGATGCCCTGGTAGAGACCGGTGAGCTCAACCATGGTTGACTGGTATGACTGGGGTGAGAAAAACTCGGTATAGGGATCCTCCACGGCTTCGACCATGCCCCTTATGGCCCCCTGTGCCATCTTGACCGGGTCAAGCCTGGTTTTATCAACGTAGTTTTTCTGCAGCAGCTCCCAGGCCTGGCTGAGGGCCAGGAAGTCCTGAGGCAGACCCTGCAGGGTCTTCTTATCGGCTTCGCCGGGAATAAATTTGGTGTCGCAGGCCAGCATAGGCAGGCTTGTCACCAGCACAGCCAGTACCAGCAGGACACACAGGGCCATTTTTCTTCTCATATGCATCTGATCAACTCCAGCGGTAGAAAATATTTATTTAAGGGACGGCCCCCCTGGGCCAGCATATATTTTAGCGCATTTCTGCTTACATCCAAGAATAACCAAGCAGGCCTGTAAGCCGATTTCTGTGCCTCCGCATATACGGAGCGGTGACCATCCATCTAGCCGCCGTGTTACCACGGCGGTCATGCGACCAACCCGGGGTCGGCCCAGGCATGCCATAGCCCCCTATTAGGTCTTGCTCCGGGTGGGGTTTGCACGGCCAGCCGGTCACCCGGCCGCCGGTGAGCTCTTGCCTCACCATTTCACCCTTACCTGTCTTGCGACAGGCGGTATGTTTCTGTTGCACTCTCCGTAGGGTCACCCCTCCTGGGCGTTACCCAGCACCCTGCCTGGTGGAGTTCGGACTTTCCTCTACGATTTTCCAAACCGCAGCGGTCACCCGGCCTGCTTGGCTAACTTACTCTACAACTTGGCTGCCGGCAGGTCAAATAGCCGCCTAACTCAAGTACAGTATTCGGCCGCAGTTGCCGCAGGTGACAATGGCGTTGCCGCGCGCGCGCTGCAGCTCGCTGACCGACAGTGCTACCCGGCAGCCCAGGCAGCGTCCCTGTTCGACCTTCACCACTGCCTGCCCCTTCCTGCCCTTTACGCCTTCATATGCCGCGAGCGCATCCTTGTCGATTGACGCCAGCCACTCGCCGCGCTTCTTTTCAAGCTCAACCAATTCCTTTTTCGCCACATCCACCAGCACCTTCAGTTCAATTTTCTCGCTTTCCCAGGCGCCCTGAGCGGTCTTATAAACTTCCTTCAGCTTCCTGATGCTTGCTTTGCCGGACTCCAGCTTCTCCATCATGTCCAGCAGCACGTCGTCCTTTTTACCAAGGCTTGCCTTGACCATGCCCGCTTCCTGCTCGTAGCCGACCAACTCCTTGGGATTCTTTATCTTGCCGCCGTACAGCTTATCGGTGATCTGCCTGATCTGCGCCCGCAGGGTCTCAGCCTCAGCGTCCAGCTCTTTATATTGCTTCTCGATCCCGGCCCGCTCGCTCTCCGCTACCTTCAGGCCGGCTTCAGCCTGCTCAAACTGGTCGTTATGCCGAATACGCAGATCCATTTCCTCAAGCTGCCTGATGTGCCCCTGTATGGAAAGCTCTACCCCCTGCAGTTCGTAAACACGTTTAGCGAGGCTCATATCGGGGAATGATACGTCAGGGCAATTTATATGTCAAAGCCGGTGCGGGCGGCTAATGCGGGTAGTCGAGCAGTACAACCTGCGTGCTGGCAGGGATATTGGTCCTGGTCACTATAAGCTTGGGCTGCGAGGCCAGATCCTTGATGCCCAGCTCTTTGAGAAACCTCTCGGGGAATTCGAGGTCAGCCTTTTCATCGGCCGTTTTATAATGCATGGGTATCACGTAGCCGGGGTTGAGGTTCCTCACCAGGTCTGCCGCGGCCTGGGCCCAGATGGTGGAATGTCCCCCCACGGGCACGAAGAGCACGTTGATGCTTCCCAGTTCACCCGTCACCTCGGGAGTGAGCGCGTGCCCAAGGTCACCCAGGTGGCAGAGCGTTACACCCTCCATCTCGATCACGTAGACCGTGTTCTTGCCCGACTTTTTACCCTGTACATCGTCATGAAAGGTAGCTATGCCCGTGATGTAGGTGTCCTTTATCTCGTATTCCCCGGGGCCCTTGATGGCCCGGTAGCCCTCCTGCAGCGTGTCGAGATACGAATGACCGGGATGTGCATGGCTGATGGCCACTATATTCGCCTGGATCTTGCCAAGCGAATAGCCGGTTGTGTCGGAGCAGGGGTCGATCAATACAACCGCTTCCTTGCCTTTAATTCTGAAACAAGAGTGGCCAAACCAGGTTATTTCCATATCGTTGTCCTCGCTGTCTGAAGGTCATTTAAACCGGGGTTTAATTGTATCAACACGTCCCGAAAACAGCAATCGCCAGATATCGTTTTAGCTTTGTGCTATAATCCCTGCCGTGAATATACTTGCCTTCGAGACATCCTGCGATGAGACTGCTGCAGCAGTCGTAAAGGACGGGGATACCATCCTCTCCAATATAATTTCGTCCCAGGTGGACATCCACGCCAGGTACGGCGGCATCGTGCCCGAAGTGGCATCGCGCCAGCACCTGCTCACCATAATACCTGTGGCCGAAAAAGCGCTGATCGAGGCGGGGCTCACCCTGAAGCAGGTCGATGCCATAGCTGCCACAGTGGGACCCGGGCTGGCGGGATCTTTAATTGTGGGCGTCAATTTCGCCAGGGCAATCTCACAGGCGGAAGACCTGCCGTTTATCGGCATCAACCACCTGGAGGGCCACATCTATGCCAACTGGCTCTCCGGCACCAGCCCGGAGCTGCCCTGCCTCTGCCTGATCGTATCCGGCGGGCACAGCGACATGATTTTAATGGAGGACCATGGCAGCTTCCGCCGACTGGGCGGCACGCGGGATGATGCGGCCGGCGAAGCTTTTGACAAAGGGGCAAGGATCCTCGGGCTGCCCTACCCGGGGGGGCCGTCCATCCAATCCGCCACCAGGGGCGTAACAACTTCTCTGTCACTTCCCCGCGCCTGGCTGAAGGAGAGCGACGATTTCAGCTTCAGCGGAGTTAAAACCGCGTTGCTGCACATGGCGGAGGAGAAGGGGGAGCGCGATGAACGGTGGGTAAAAGAGGCGGCATCGGCCTTCCAGGAGGCAATTATCGATGTGCTGGTCAGCAAGACCATACAGGCTGCCCTGAGGACCGGTGTAAAGCAGATACTGCTGGGCGGCGGCGTGGCCGCCAACAGCGCGCTGCGCGAACGCTTCAAAGCGGATTCACCCCTGCCCGTCCTGATCCCGCCGCCCATACTGTGCACTGATAACGCGGCCATGATAGCCTCATGTGCCTACTACCACTGCATATCAGGCAACACCCGTGACAGGGGACACGACATCATACCGGGGTTGTCTTTCGCAACATGACCACGGGGCAGGCGCCGCATTCCCTTGTGCGGCACCATGTGTGGTAGATATGCAGCAGGCCCTGCTGCCTGCAGGCGCCGTATGCCTGGTTACCCAGCAGGCCGCCCATGTACCAGGTAAGTTCATTTTGCGTTGGGGAAGGATAACCGCCGTAAATAAGCCCTGCTTTACGCTCCAGTTGACTGATTTTTATGCTTGCGGCGTAGGCCGAGATAAAGGGCAATACCACATTCACTACTATTTCCCTGGCCCTACCGGAGCCTATCAGGGCCGCGGTATCAAACCGTCCGTCACCATGATCGGAACAGCCGGGAACGCAGGGGCCTGCGACTTTGAAGGCGTTTTCGAGAACATATGCCGCTTTCGATGGCTGTGCTCCATCAATAAGATCGATCAGGCTGGGAAGCAGACCGCCGTCCTCATACCGGTGAAGAAGGCGGCACAGCCCGGCGATCCTCCTGACCGGGTGGTTTGACGGCCGTATATAGGCAAAGCTCCAATCTGACATGTTCATCGGCCGTACCTGATGCAAAATATGACGCCACTCTGTCTCTGTACCTGAAATCTGACTATGCTCAATCAGATATGACAGCTCGCCCTTAAGGGCAGGCAGCAGGCCCGCAGCTCCCATCAACAATACATGTTTTGCAGGCAGGTCTCCCCGCGCACTTGTTTTGATCAAGGCTGCTGTTGCCCTCGAGGCCAGCGTTTCAAAAGGCTTCACATTCCTGGAATATCCCAGCGCGCGGCAAACGCCCTTATACAGGACCTGCTCCGGGTCATCAACCTTAAGCGCCTGTGCAAACGCGGCAGATTTCTGCGCGAACCGTGAAAGGCCGGCCCGCACAATAATTCCATCCATGTGCTTCCCTGCATGGTACAGGCGGGGACATTGCTGATGCGGTCTGCCTGAAATACCCTGCAACAGGTTCCTGCCGATTTTAATATACTGGCCGAGGATCACTGTGGGCAGGATACGGCCGTCCTGCAGCCTGACCGGCAAAAATCCGCGCTGCCACATTGCTACATGCAGGATCACGCCGTTATAGGCCGCGTCTTTATAATGCCCGTGCCTCTGCCAGAGGTCAGACGTGAGGTGCACCTCCACGTCCCCCACGGTCTTCTCGCCGTTGACTGCAATGACCACATCCTGGAAATCGCACCCGCCCCTGGTGCTGCCACGGCCCGGGCAAATGACCTGTATGCTATGGCCCGAATCGTCGCTAAAATGCAAGAGTCTGCCCGACAGCCACAGGGCGGATACCGATTTTTCTGTAATACTACTCATTTTTCTACACGTTAACGTGTATGCCCGGGTAAAAAAGGGACGTTACTTTTTACCTGCATCGTACTTAAAGCTGCTCCTGTCGGCTATAATGCTGAGCAGCCTGGCGGAAGCCCCCCTGGGCACATACTGGCCCTGCTCCCACTCGCTGACCGTCTGCTGCCTGATGCCCATCTGGCCGGCCAGCTCGACCTGCGTCAGATCAAGATAACCCCTGAGGGCCTTGATGCTCCCGGCATCCCAGCTTTCTTTTTCCCCTGCTTTTGCCATCGATTAATATTTTACACGTTAACGTGTATTCTTTCAATTACTTTTCTCAGCGGGTTAGACACCACGGGGCGGCAGTGGCACAATAAAATACCGGGTAGGCCCGGAAAAACGCACCGGGGTGTTATCTATACCATGCCGATTTACGAATACCGGGCAGTCCAGTCGGGTTGCGGCCATTGCATCACCGGATTCGATGCCCTGCAAAAAATGGCTGACCGGCCGCTGCAGGCCTGCCCTGAATGCGGCGCCCCGGTTTGCCGCGTTTTTTCCAGGTTTGCAGCATGCAGCACGGAAACCACGGATGAAGCAAGGTTGCTGGATAGTAAACTGCGGGATTACGAGGAAAAGGGTATGTGGAGCCATGCCGCCGAACTGGCCGATAAATCAGCCCTCAAGGAACGGGCCATGGACAACTACAGGAAGGCCGGCTACAATTTTTAACCTACCATCCTGTCAAATACATTTTTTAGCAGTCACCCCTTTACAGTGATAATTTTTTGTGCTAATATACTTAGCAGTCTCTAAAAGAGATTGCTAATTTTTAAGGAGGTAAGAATGGCTGTAAAAATTCAACCTTTGGGTGACAGGGTATTGGTAAAACCTCTTGAAAAAGAGGAAAAAACAAAGGGTGGCATCTTCATACCTGATACTGCAAAGGAAAAACCGCAGGATGGTAAGGTGCTGGCGGTAGGCCCCGGCAAGCTGTCCGATGATGGCAAAAGGCTGCCCATGGACGTGGCCGTCGGCGATATCGTCATCTTCGCCAAGTACGGCGGCACCGAGATCAAGGAAAACGATCAGGAGTTGATCATCCTCAGGGAAGCCGACATCCTGGCCAAGAAGAAATAAGCACTATCTGATTCATTTAATAGCAGGCACATTTTATTAGGAGGAAAAGCATAAATGGCAAAACAGATCAAATATGGCGAAGATGCCCGCAGGTCCCTCAAGAACGGCATCGATGCCCTGACCAACGCAGTAAAAGTGACACTGGGACCGCGCGGGCGTCCCGTGGCGCTTGACAAGAAGTTCGGCCCGCCCAGCGTAATCAATGACGGCGTTACCATAGCCAAGGACATCGAGCTCCCGGATCCCTTTGAGAACATGGGGGCCCAGCTCGTCAAAGAGGCTTCGACAAAAACCAATGACAAATGCGGTGACGGCACCACCACGGCCACGGTGCTTGCCCAGGCTATCGTGACGGAAGGCTTCAAGAACATCGCTGCGGGCGCCGACGCCATGTCGCTCAAGCGCGGCGTCGAGAAAGCCGTTGAGGCCATGGTAGCCCAGCTTAAGAAGATGTCCACTCCGGTCACTACCAAGGAGCAGGTGGCCCAGGTAGCTACAATCTCCGCCGCCGACCCACAGATCGGCAACCTCATTGCCGAGGTCATGGAGAAAGTGGGCAAGGACGGCGTCATAACCGTCGAGGAGTCCAAGGGCCTGCAGTTCGAGACCGACTATGTCGAAGGCATGCAGTTTGACCGCGGCTACATCAGCCCCTATTTCGTTACCAATGCCGATCAGATGAAGACGGAGATCGAGGACCCCTATATCCTTGTCACCGACAAGAAGATCTCCGCCATCTCCGAGCTTCTTCCCATACTTGAGAAGGTACTACAGGTATCCAAGAACCTGGTCATCATCGCCGAGGACATCGAGGGTGAAGCCCTGGCCACGCTGGTCGTCAATAAACTGCGCGGCACGCTCACCTGCCTGGCCGTCAAGGCGCCGGGCTTCGGTGACAGGCGCAAGGCCATGCTTGAGGACATCGCTATGCTGACCGGCGGCAAGGTCATCTCTGAGGAGATCGGCCGCAAGCTCGATTCAGCCGTGGTGGCCGACCTTGGCCGCGCCAGAAAAGTGGTGGCCGACAAGGACAACACCACCATCGTCGAGGGCAAGGGCTCCGAGACGGCTATCAAGGCCCGCATCAAGCAGATCAAGGCCCAGATCGACGAGACCACCTCCGACTACGACAAGGAAAAGCTGCAGGAAAGGCTGGCCAAGCTGGCCGGCGGAGTTGCCGTCATCAAAGTCGGCGCCGCCACTGAGGTAGAGCTTAAAGAGAAGAAACACAGGGTTGAAGACGCGCTCTCAGCCACCAGGGCTGCCGTTGAAGAAGGCATCCTGCCGGGCGGCGGCGTGGCCGTGCTCAACGCCTTACACGTGCTCGACAAGGTCAAGGCTGAAGGTGACGAGCGCACCGGCGTCGAGATCATCAAGAAGGCCGTCGAAGAACCCCTGCGCTGGATCGCCATCAATGCCGGCCAGGAAGGCTCCGTGGTCGTCGATAAGGTAAAGCGCAGCAAGAAGGGCATCGGCTATGATGCGCTCAATAATGACTATGTTGACATGGTCAGCAAGGGCATCATCGACCCGCTTAAGGTCACCAGGACCGCCCTCGAGAACGCATCCAGCATCGCCACTATGATCCTGACAACAGAAG
>Ga0208045_1000822_pt1 | contig 10841 bp, 6 predicted proteins | sample PL_2010_200m_FD_184160 | JGI IMG/M metagenome (GOLD analysis project Ga0208045, IMG submission 184160) | Freshwater microbial communities from Powell Lake, British Columbia, Canada to study Microbial Dark Matter (Phase II) - PL_2010_200m... | ecosystem: Environmental > Aquatic > Freshwater > Lake...
GGCGAAGGGAATGCAATAATTACGCTACTCTATCCCAGGGAATATCAGCAGCGCAACACTGCAAGGCGGCGTGAAGTGTCGCTGGAATCAGCTGACATTTGACAACGTCATAATTTACTTCTATAATATGTATGTATACATATTATAGTTGCATAAAGTAATGGCTAAAACACGTTTCCAAATAGCAAAGAAAGACATCATAGCCGGACTTGATGGCTATGAGAAGAATATATTCAATGAGTCAGATATCTCAGCACTACTAAATAAAAATAGAGGTTTTTGGCGGCTCCCCGTAGGCTTGACCTCACATGAATTCGTGAAACTCCTGCTTTTATACACAAAAATGAAACGGATTGAGCTCAATTTTCCAAAATCGAGTGCGTCTAGATTTATCTGGGGTAATGCGTCCGCTTTTAGTTTGGCACTAAGTGTCGAGAAAAATTCTTACCTCACCCACTATACGGCTATGTTTTTGCACAATTTAACTGATCAAATCCCGAAAATAATATATGTTAATTTTGAACAAGCAAAAAAGGAAAAGCTTGAGGACCAATTATCTCAAAGCAGCATTGACAAAGCATTTTCGAATCCCTCGAGAATGTCAAAGAATATTGCTATGTTCGAAGATTATCAAATATGTGTTATAAACGGGAAGTTTACGAATAGACTGGGGGTCACGGAAATCGTATCTTCCGCAAATGAGCGATTACAGGCTACCGACATAGAAAGGACATTAATAGATATAGCTGTAAGGCCTTTCTACGCTGGCGGAATATACGAAGTCCTCAATGCATACCGGAAAGCCCAGGGAAGGGTTTCGATCAATAAACTTACAGCCATGTTGCGAAAATTAAACTATATTTACCCTTATCATCAAGCAATTGGGTTTTATCTCCAACAATCTGGCGTGTACAAAGAATCTCAAATCGAATTGTTAAAACAATTTGAATTCAAATACGATTTTTATCTGACCCATGAGATGAAAGAGACAGAATATTCAAAAGAATGGCGACTATATTATCCACGGGGATTTTAGAATTCTATCACTGCAAATTTTGATACCACATAATCAAAATAAAAATCAAACTCCTTTAATGACACCCCGCTTTTGACAGTATCGATTACAGATCTAAAGTCTGGCCGGTGAAATTCCTTATAGAGATTAATTTTTCTCAAAAATGATAGCGGTACCTTTTTCGCCTCGAATATTTTCAATAAAAGGTCTTTTATTCTGGCATCGTTTAAATCGATTTGAAAGTACTCCAATAGGATATAGATATCAAAAAAATCCCTGGCTCTCGCTGTAGGTGCGTGGGTTTTCACAATATCTCTGTAGTCAGGAATTTGCTGGCAAATGGCCCTTATTTTTTCAAGAGCGATCATTTCGGGACTGTAAACGTAGACCCTGTAACCGTCTATTTCTTTTGCCTGTTTGCCGTTACAGTATTCAAATTTACTGATTTCTATTTCGAAGCGCCTCAGGTTATTAGGTCCTACGACCGTAGCCGACCTTTGTAAATATTTCATGTCTTTTGACTTTTCATTAAATATAGCTTCCGGAATTATTTTGAAACCAATCTTATATCCGCCCCAGAATGTTTTCTGCTCGGCATCTAACGTATCGGGTTTTTCAGTGAAAGTGACATCAAATACTCTCAAACCTTCCGGATGAAAAGTCGTCCGGAGAACACGTTCAACCTTATCACATATGCTCTTTAATTCTTCATCTGAAAATTCCGCTGACATTGAGAAGTCGATATCTATTGAGGCCCTTGAGGAGATTTTATAAATCAGATCGATCGCATTGCCGCCTTTTAACACCAGTCTATCCAGCAGGTCGTCATCTGAGACCATGGCAACAACGGCCAGCTTTTTAATCTTCTCAAAATCGACTAAATCCATGTTTTATACCTGCAATAATTGCAAGATTATTATACAGGAATACACACGCAGGATAATAAATATTACCGGCTTACGCCGATATCAATCTTGCAATGAACCTATAACTGGGATAAAATCGGCAACGACTAATGGAGGAAGATAGGCATAATGCCGGCATTGACCTGGATTGGTAAAGAAGCGGTAGTGAACCACGATAAGCAGGTGCCTTTTCACCTGCTGGAAGAAGTGCCCAAGCTATCGTGCGGAGGTACTGGTGAAGGCAATCTGATAGTGGAAGGGGATAACCTTGTCGCGCTTAAGGCACTACTACCATACTATGCTGGCCAGGTTAAGTGTATTTACATCGATCCGCCGTACAACACGGGCAATGAGAACTGGGTCTACAATGACGCCGTAAATAGCCCTGAGATGAAAACATGGTTGGGGAAGGTGGTTGGCGGAGAAGCAGAGGATTTATCACGTCATGACAAGTGGCTATGCATGATGTATCCCCGGCTGGCAATTCTTAAACAGTTTCTGTGTGAAGACGGAGCCATTTTCGTGAGCATTGACGATAATGAGGTATATTCACTGCGACATATAATGAATGAGATATTCGGTGAACGTAACTTCATTGCGACAATAATTTGGCAGAAGATGGACAGCCCCAAAAATACAGCTATACATTTGAGTGAAGACCATGATTATATCGTGATCTATTCAAAAAGGGCTGATGTATGGAGGCCAAATAAAGTCCCCCGAACTGAAGCGATGATAGCGCGCTATAAAAACCCTGACAATGATCCACGTGGACCATGGTTACTCAGTGACCTTGCAGCACGGAATTTCTACGCAGCAGGGCGATACCCCATAACGACGCCCTCAGGTAGAGTAATAGATGGTCCACCTGCCGGAAGCTACTGGCGAATTAGTAAAGAACGGTTTGAAGAGCTTGAACGCGACGGGCGTATTTGGTGGGGTAGAACAGGCGCTAATAGACCAGGTATAAAGCGATTCTTATCAGAGGTTCAAGAAGGAGTGGTACCCCAGACACTTTGGCCTTGGAATGATGTTGGAAGCACAAGGCATGCAAAGCAGGAGCTAAGCGAATTAATGGCAGCCGGCGCGTCCTCAGACCTATTTATTACACCTAAGCCAAGCAGCCTTATTGAACGAGTGTTACAAATCGCTACGAAGCCAGGCGATCTCGTACTAGATTCCTTCGCAGGGTCGGGGACAACGGGACATGCGGTATTAAAACTAAATGCTGCCAATCCCACTGCACAGCCGCGGCACTTCATAATGATCGAAATTGAGGCGGAGGTTGCTCGTAAAATCACCGCTGAACGTGTTACTCATGTGGCATTAGGATATGAGAATGCAAAAGGTCAAAAGATAGATGGGCTGGGAGGTGGTTTCAAATATTGTAGACTGGCCACGCCGCTTTTTAACGAAGATGGCGCAATTTCAAAAGAGGTTAAATTTGCTGACCTGGCTGCTCACTTATACTTTACAGAGACAGGCCAGCCCCTTCCAGACGCGGAAAAAGCCGAGCGTGCATCACTGCTGGGGATGCATAACGGAGTAGCTATCTACCTCCTTTTCAACGGCATACTAGGCGATAAAAAGGTGAACGGGGGTAACGTACTGACCGGGCCAATACTTACGTCACTACCACCTCATGACGGGCCTAAAATCATATATGGGGAGAGCAACCGGCTGGGAACCGAGAGAATGAAACGGGAAGGAATAACCTTCAAGCAAATACCGTACCGGATCAGGGTGGGCTGATATGTTAGTGCTTAAGAATTATCAAAAATCCTGTTTGGACCAACTGGAAACGTATATTCAAACGGCTGATAAGCATGGAGCAAAAGCAGCGTTTGTGCTTCAAACAGAAAGGCCTTATCGTGAAGTGGCCATCTTACCGCAAATTCCATATGTTTGCTTGAGGGTCCCGACCGGGGGTGGCAAGACGCTCATGGCCTGTTATGCCCTGGGCATTTTGGCCACAGAATATCTACACCAAGAACGGGCCGTGTGCCTATGGTTAGTGCCAAGCAACGCCATCAGAGAACAAACTCTCAAGGCGCTTCGTGATCGAAACCATCCATATCGGCAGGCAATAGATGCTCAATTCAGCAGTGTATCTATCATAGACCTGACAGACGCACTCTATATTCAGAACAATACGTTGGAGACTGATACTGTCGTCATAGTTTCTACGCTGGCAGCTCTGCGAGTGGAGGATACAGAAGGGCGAAAGATATATGAATCCGCCGGCGCATTACAGCATCATTTCACGAATTTGCTGCCGTCATTAGCAGCCAAGCTCATAAAGGACCCCGATGGGACCGTCCATTATTCGCTTGCCAACGTAATGAGACTATGGGCGCCTATTGTCATTATGGATGAGGCACACAATGCGCGGACAAAGCTATCATTTGAAACACTCGAACGGTTTAATCCGTCTTGCATCGCCGAATTCACCGCCACACCACAGATAGAGCACGACCCCGAACACGGCAAACATGCCAGCAATGTACTTGCGCACGTTTCAGCCGCACAGTTAAAAGCTGAGCAGATGATAAAACTGCCCATTCGATTGCATACCCGCCAAGAATGGAAGGAAGTCCTTGCTGATAGCGTCCAACAACAAAGAAAGCTCGAAGAGCAAGCTAAGCAAGAGCAGTTGCAGACAGGGGAGTATATTAGACCTATAGTGCTGATTCAAGCGCAACCACACCGTCAGGGACACCAAAATGTAACAGCCGATGTTGTTAAGGCCAGTCTTTTAAATGATTGCAAGGTACCTGAAAAACAAATTGCCATTGCCACCGGAGTAACGCGTGAAATTGAAGACGTTGATCTGGCCGAAAATACTTGCCCTATTAGATTTATTATTACCCAACAGGCACTCAAGGAAGGTTGGGATTGTCCATTTGCATATATCTTCTGCAGCGTGGCCGATGTAGGTTCTGCTAAGGACGTTGAACAACTTTTAGGACGGGTACTGCGATTACCCCACGCTATGAGCAAGCAGAATGAAGAGCTTAACCGGGCATATGCCATGGTAAGCTCTCAAAGGTTTAGGGAAACGATAGAGAACCTGCGTGAGGCACTGGTAGAAAACGGATTCGAAAGGATTGAGGCCAACCAATTTTTATCGGCTGAACCACCAAATTACAGGGGCCTGGGGGAATTACCCTTATTTGCTCCAATCAAGACACAACAGAAAGTGTCGGAAATCCCTGATTTATCGATACTGGACGAAAGCCTTCGGGAAAGAATCAGCTTTGATAATAATCAGGGAGTACTGACTATATCGGGAGTATTAGCTACCGCTGAAAGAGACGCACTTGAGAAGTGTTTTAAAGGACAAGAGGCTCGAGAGGAAGTGCATCGGCTCTTCATGTCGTCTCGCGGTCAACTGGTGGACCCGGGTTGGATAATGCCACCTATAAATATACCGGCATTAAGCTTTAAACTTGGACAACAACTCGAACTACTTGAAGAAAGCCATTTTATTGATGTGGATTGGAAACTGGCGGCCAATGAAGCGGTATTAAGTGAAAGTGATTTTCCATCTGAAACAAGCGTGGCCAATGAAGCAGACCTTGATATATCGACAGCGGGGAAAATTGAGATGAGGGTTATACCCCAGATCCGCACACAGCTCGCGCTGATGAGGGTCGAGGGCAACTGGACATTAAACGGATTGGTCAACTGGATAGACCGGCAAATTGAGCATCCGGATATCATACGAATCCAGGCTATCTTTTTTATTCAGAAAGTGATCGAGAACCTTATTGAAACACGTCGCCTTACACTAAATCAATTAGCCTCAGTAAAATATAGATTGCGAGATGCTATTTACACATTAATTAAAAAGCGGCGCGAGAAAATGCACAATGAAGGATACCAGAAGTTGCTTTTCGGAACGTCCCGCAAAAACATAGTGGTGAGCCCGGAATTGTGCTTTGAAATTACTCAAGAGCGGTATGCACCGAACTGGTATTATGATGGTGGCTATAAATTTCAGAAACATGCACTCCCGATAATAGGGGAGCTCAAGGCGGAAGGTGAAGAGTTAGAATGTGCTTGTTATATCGATCAATTGCCACAGGTCCGGCGCTGGATTCGCAATCTGGAGCGAAGACCTGACAATTCGTTTTGGTTGCCAACTGCCACTGATAGATTTTATCCCGATTTCGTTGCTGAATTGGAGAACGGGCAATTTCTGGTTGTCGAAAGCAAGGGCGATGTATATTGGAGCAACGATGACTCCAAAGAAAAAAGGCTTGTTGGCGAGGTTTGGGCTGAGCGAAGCGGAGGAAGCTGCATATTTATAATGCCGAAGGGAAAACAGCTCACCGCAATTGCTGATGCCATAAAATCGAGTAAACGATGATTACTTTATTTGAAAAAGAATATACAATAGTATCACGACGAGGGAGCATCTTGTGAGTTCAGTCCCATAAGGTTCTCCCTTAATATTTTTTAACCCTGTTTATATACTAGTTAGATAAGGCGGGACATGCTGATTTCATTAGGCCGCAAACAATTCTTCGCACTGTCGCATCGAGGGGTAAACCGCCGGGTACTGTCAGACAAAAATAAGAGGGCTTTCGCCCCCGGTTAGATCCTACACCCAGACCAGCCGGGGTCAGATCCACTCATAATATAACACTTTTCACAATTGTCAACAGGTAGAGATATCCGCAACAAGGTATACGTTTGTTGACAACAGCATGAAAAGTAGTATATTTAGTACAAAATAGTAATACCCGTTCACAGGTAGTCTCATAAAACAGGCGCGGTAAAAGAGGAGGCATACATGGAAGAAAGGCTGGCGCAAATATCACCGCCTAAGGTGCTTATCGTCCACAACGAGACCGTGTGTACCTGTGCTGTCGGACGTGTACTGCAAAACTTAGTAAACGGGCTTAATGAACTGGATGTTGAGGTCATAGAATCGGACGACCTGGACGATGCCCGCGCAGTGATCATCTCCGACCCTTCGATAGACTGCATCCTGCTGGACTGGGACCTGGGAGATGATACGAAAAAGTCCCATGACCATTGCAAGCAACTGCTCTCCCTGGTAAGAAGCCGCAACGTCAAAATACCCATTTTCCTGCTTGCCGAACGCAGCCGGTTTTCTTCCGTCCCCCTTGACGTGATCCAGCAGGTGAATGACTTCGTCTGGTTGCTGGAGGATACGGCTGATTTCATAGCCGGGCGGATCGATGCAGCCATACTGCGCTACCGCCAGGAGCTTTTACCGCCCATGTTTAGGGCGCTGGTCGACTTTGCCCAGACCTACGAATATTCCTGGCATACACCCGGCCATGCCGGCGGCACTGCGTTTCTTAAGTCGCCGGTCGGCAAAGCCTTCTACGATTTCTTTGGGGAGAACATGCTGCGGTCCGACCTGTCTATCTCGGTCGGCGAGGTCGGCTCACTTTTGGACCACTCCGGGCCCATGGGCGAGGGTGAGCGCTATGCCGCACGCGTTTTCGGCGCGCACCGCACCTACTCGGTGACCAACGGGACTTCGACTTCCAACCGCATCGTCTTCATGGCAAGCGTAACGCGTGACGATATCGCTTTGTGCGACCGCAACTGCCATAAATCCATTGAACACAGCCTGACCATGACGGGAGCTATTCCCACCTACCTTGTCCCCTCGCGCAACCGCTACGGCATCATCGGCCCCATACACCCCGACCTGCTGACCCCAAAGGCGATCCGCGCAGATATCGCTAAGAACCCTCTATTAAAAGGGAAGCTCAACCGTGATCCCGTGCACGCCGTGATCACCAACTCTACCTACGACGGGCTTTGCTACAACGTCAAGCGAGTGGCAGACCTGCTCGGCCAGAGCGTTGACCGCATCCATTTCGACGAGGCATGGTACGGCTACGCCCGCTTCAACCCGATCTACCGCGAACGTTTTGCCATGCACGGCGACCCCGCCAAATACAAGGGACCTACCATGTTCGCCACTCAATCCACGCACAAGCTGCTGGCGGCCCTCTCGCAGGCGTCGTTTATTCACGTCCGTGACGGCCGTAAACCGATCGAGCACGCGCGCTTCAATGAGGCTTTCATGATGCACAGCTCCACCTCACCCCAGTACGCCATCATCGCCTCCAACGATGTGGCAGCCGCCATGATGGACGGGCCGGCCGGCCAAGCGCTGACAGGTGAAAGCATCGAGGAGGCGGTTGCCTTCCGCAAGACGATGGCGCGCATCAACAGGGAATTCAAGGCCAAAGGAGACTGGTTCTTCGATGCCTGGCAGCCCGATAAAGTTACCGATCCTGCTACGGGCAAGCGTATCGCCTTTTACCAGGCGCCGGATGAACTGCTGTGCAGCGAACCGGGTTGCTGGGTATTGCACCCGGGTGACTCCTGGCACGGCTTTGCCGGTCTCGAGGATGATTACTGCATGCTGGACCCCATCAAGGTGTCAGTGGTCACGCCCGGTGTATCGGTTGATGGTTCACTGGAAAAATTCGGCATACCGGCCATGATCGTTACTGCCTTCTTAGACCGGATAGGCATACAGGTAGAAAAAACAGGCGACTTCACCATCCTGTTCCTCTTCTCCATGGGTATCACACGGGGCAAGTGGGGAACACTCGTCACCGCCCTGCTCGATTTCAAAAAGGCGTTTGACTCCAATGCCCCGCTCACAGAAGTGCTTCCCACTATTGCCGCGGCCGCACCGGACCGCTACAAGGACATGGGTCTGAAAGACCTCGTTACCCAGATGTATAAGCAGGTACAGGAGAAAGGTAACCTGGAACTCCTTTCACAGGGTTATTCCACACTTCCCTATCCTGAGATGGGGCCCATCGAGGCCTACCGCAACCTGGTACACGACAACGTGGAGCAGGTCCCGGTGGATAAAATGGCCGGACGCACTGTGGCAACGGGTGTCGTTCCCTACCCGCCGGGAATACCGCTTCTCATGCCGGGCGAAAACGCCGGCGCCGGCAGCGGTCCCGTCCTCGGCTACCTCAAAGCGCTGCAGGCCTTCGACCGCCGCTTCCCCGGCTTTGGACATGACATACACGGCGTGGAAAATGTCGACGGTACCTACCTGGTTTACTGCATAAAGGAGGGCAAGGGCAAATGAGCGATAACGCTAAAGTAACGACAGCCGCCAAGACCCTGGGTATCTTTACCCTGGCCATGATCAACGTGGCGGCCGTGCTGAGCATCAGGAACTTCCCATCCATGGCCGAGTACGGCTGGTCGTCGGTCGGCTGGTATGTGCTGGGCGCCATCTTTTTCCTCATACCGCTGTCGCTGGCCGGTGCTGAACTGGCAACAGGTTGGCCAAAGGGTGGAGGCGTCTATGCCTGGGTACGCGAAGCCTTCGGCGAACGCTGGGGATTCCTGGCCATCTGGTGCGACTGGTCGGAGAACCTGGTATGGTTTCCTACCCTGCTGGCCTTCATCGCCTCGACCTTTGCCTTCGCCATAAGCCCGGCTCTGGGAAGCGATAATACCTGGGTTTTCACCGTCATGATGATCGCCTTCTGGGGCACCACGATACTGAACTTTTTCGGTGAAAAGGCTACCAACTGGTTCGGCAATGTCGGTGTTATCGCGGGCACCATCGTACCGGCAACATTCATCATATTGCTCGGCATCGCCTACGTATTTATGGGCAAGCCGCTGCAGATACCATTTACACCCGCAGCGCTGCTGCCCCAGTTCAACCTTTCCACGCTGCCTTTCGTTGCCACAGTGATACTGCTCTTTGCCGGCATGGAGATGGCCGGCTTCCACGCGCTGGAAACGCGCAACCCCGGTCGCGATTTCCCCCGCGCCATTTTGATCTCAGCAACCATCATAATCGTGCTGACCGTGGCAGGCACGCTGGCCATCGCCATCGTAGTTCCCCAGCAGAGCATCAGCCTGTCGGCCGGCATCATGCAGGCCTTCCAGGATTTCCTCAAAGTCTTCAACCTGTCCTGGCTGATCACGCCTGTGGCAATATTGATAGCCGTCGGCGCACTGGTCCAACTGAGCACCTGGATGCTGGGCCCGGCCAAGGGCCTGGGAGAGGTCGCCAGGGAGGGCAACCTTCCACCGGTCTTCCAAAAGCACAACAGGTACGGCTCGCCGGTAGCGGTGCTGATCATCCAGGCATCCATCGGCACGCTCTTCAGCCTGCTGTTCCTTTTCATGCCCAACGTGAGTTCGTCCTACTGGATCCTCTCAGCTATGACGGTTGAAGTGTACTGCATTATGTACCTGCTGATTTTTGCCGCCGTCATAAAGCTGCGCTATTCGCAACCGGACACAAAGCGCGCTTACATGATACCAGGCGGCAAGGCGGGCGTGTGGATACTGGCCGGCGCCGGTTTCATAGCCTGCGTGTACACTTTCATAGTCGGCTTTATACCGCCTTCAGCAAATATCCCGGTCGGACGGCACCCCCTCTTGTCATGGCTGGGCGAAATCGGGCCATACGCCCTCTTGATGCTGGCGGGCACCGTGTTGCTTTCCGTCCCGCCCTTCATCTTCCTGCTCTTTAAGAAACCAGGCTGGAAAAAGCTGCAGTCTGACAGCGGGGAATGAGGAGGGGTCAGGGGGTAGCGTAACTGTGCAGGCCGCCGAAAAAGTAATTGCCGAAGAAGGTGACCAGCACGGCCAGGAAACCGGCGACCAGGAACCAGGCGCTGCGGTTGTCCCGCCACCCGAGTGCCAGCCTCGTCACCAGGTAACCCCCGTAAATAAACCAGGTCACAAGTGCGGCGGTCTCCTTGGGGTCCCATGACCAGTAAGTGCCCCAGGCAATTTTGGCCCAGATAGAGCCGATGGCTATTACCAGCGTCATGAAGCAGAAGCCCGCTAATGTTGAGCGGTATCCCAGACTGTCGAGAGTACCCGGGGAGGGCACAAGGGATGCGGCCCATCTTCGCCCGGCTATGTAGAGG
>Ga0208045_1000830_pt1 | contig 10734 bp, 8 predicted proteins | sample PL_2010_200m_FD_184160 | JGI IMG/M metagenome (GOLD analysis project Ga0208045, IMG submission 184160) | Freshwater microbial communities from Powell Lake, British Columbia, Canada to study Microbial Dark Matter (Phase II) - PL_2010_200m... | ecosystem: Environmental > Aquatic > Freshwater > Lake...
ACTATGTCTTTTCAGATTTTGAGTTGGATAAAACATCATTCACTTACGACATACTTTTTTCTGGCATTCCTGATTACTTGGATATTGATTTCCCCACTTGCATTGTCTGCTCAAAATATTCTCAATGTTCAAATATCACCCCATTGGCATTTTCTCGGGGCATTGGGACCAATAAGCGCAGCGTTTATTGTCACAGCGATTGTCGCTGGCAAATCTGGTGTTTCAGAGTTTCTTGGTCGTTTGTTGAATTGGCATGCAGGTATTGTTTGGATTCTTATATCCATATTCAGCCCATTTGTCCTTTTCCTACTTTCTGTCCTCATCTTGCGAGTTACAGGAAATTCATGGGTTGACTTTAGCACATTGGCATCAGGGGAATATGCTACTTTCACATGGATAGGTGGTTCTTTACTGTCTGCCGTTGCGTATGGGATTGGTGAAGAGGCGGGCTGGCGTGGTTTTGCTCTGCCGAGACTACAGCAAAAGCGAAGTGCATTAATGGCTACGTTTTTTCTGGCAGTTTTCTGGGCTCTTTGGCATGCTCCGATGTTTTTGTACAGATTCGAGTTTGGCATTGTTCAAGTCATCGGCTTCTTTATTGGCATGTTTGCTGGTGCTATTTGGTTGACTTTTCTTTATAATAGTACAGGTGGAAACACATTAATGGTTGTTCTTTGGCATACGACTTGGAATATCGTAAATATCATTGGTCTGGTTGTTTCGATAGAAGTTGTCTCGTTTATGAGTGCAATAGTCATGGTGGTGGCAGTCATCATTGTAATTGTGTGTAAACCCGCTCGGCTGTCATCCTATGGCAAACATACCGCGTAAACGAAAAGCTGCCTAACAAAGCGTGGTGTGTCCTGAAAAGTCATCGTCTGCTTGCTGGTGAAAGTCCAGTCCTGGGAAGGGTCAGGCCGCCAGGTAGCAGGCAACCGATGTAGCCGGGTGACCGGCTATGTCGAAGCGTTGTATCTCCCTGAGAAGGGGAAGCAAAGCAATAGCCCGTAACATAAAGTGAAACTTGCAGCACCGACATGTTAGCCCCGCAAGGGGAGCAAGAGAGAGCCGAGCCTGTCACGCATGGCGAAGGCAACAGAAGCGGCGAAGAACCTGGAAATGCAGCCGTGAAGAACTCTCCGGTGTAGGGAGTGCGGGATGTTGCGATAGCAGACGATGGAACAGGAGAGGTCTCATCTGGTCGGTGGTACAGAGCCATCGTAACCGAAGGTATAAGCCGCAAGGTGAAGTCCTGAGGGAAGCTAGATGAGAAGTCGGAGGAGACCACAGTACCGGTGGAGCGAAAGCTCAACGATGGGCGAGACAACATAACTCACCCGGAGGGAAGGGTCTCTACTTCAACCAGGTTCAGCGAGGAAGTAAGTGACGGTGCATGCCGCAAGGCCAACCACACCACAAGACCAATCACGAGAACTCCAGCGCAAACTATACCTGGCGGCCAAGAGGAACAGGAACCGACGGTTCCATGCGCTCTATGACCGCATATTCCGGCCTGACATTCTGAGACAGGCTTGGGAAGAAGTCCGCCGAAACGGTGGCAGCGCCGGGGAAGATGGCGTAACCATCGAGGACGTGGAACGGGAGGGCGTTGAACAGTTTCTTAGCCAGATCGAGCAAGACTTGAAAGCAGGCACATATCGTCCAAGACCGGTATTGCGGGTCTACATCCCGAAAGCGGATGGCAGACAGAGGCCGCTGGGTATCCCAACGGTGCGCGACCGGGTGGTACAGCAGGCTTGTAAAATGGTGATCGAGCCTATCTTTGAAGCCAATTTCTGCGACAACTCGTATGGATTTCGTCCAAAGCGCAGCGCACAGCAAGCAGTGTCTGTGGTGAAGAAGGCTCTCATAACCGGCTGGTGGGTGGTGGACGCCGATATTCAGAGTTACTTTGACGCCATTGACCACGCAATGCTGATGTCGTTGCTCAAGCGGCGGATCAGCGACCGGCGAGTACTGAAACTCATGCGTCAGTGGCTTGAAGCGGGCGTCCTGGAAGATGGGGGACGCAAAGCCACCGAGATAGGTTCTCCGCAGGGCGGCGTCATCAGTCCCCTGTTGGCAAACATCTACCTGCACGTGCTGGATATGTACTGGGCAGAACGATACGCCTCGTTGGGGAAACTCATTCGGTACGCGGATGACTTCGTTATCATCTGTCGTACCCGGCAAGACGCTGAAACTGCCTTGCAGACAGTCAAGCAAATCATGGCTATCCTGAAACTGACACTCCACCCCGCCAAAACCCGTGTCGTGGATATGGGACGAGAGGGTTTCGACTTTCTCGGTTTCCACTTTCACAAGAAGAAATCAAAGAAGAGTGGCAAACTCTTACCCTACAACTGGCCTGCTCCAAAGGCCATGAAAGCAGTCCGCAGCAAAATCCATTTCATCACAGAAAGAAAGCGGTTGAGCAACCCGCTATCTGAAGTGATAAAATACCTCAACCGAGTAATTCGGGGATGGCGGAACTACTTTCGCATCGGAAACTGCACCTTGAAATTCCAGCAACTTGACCGCTATGTACGCTACCGGCTGGAACAATGGGTTCGGTCGAAACAAGGGTCTCGTGGGCATTGGAACGAACATGCCTTTCGGGATTTGATAACTCAACACGGATTGGAATACTTCTACCTGCCCGGAGTATGTGCGGTCAAGCCTTGAAAGCCACAGGAAGAAGGTTGTCGGAGAGCCGGATGAGGGAAAACCTCATGTCCGGTTCGATGTGGCAGGGGATGAAAACCAGACAAGGTGATGGTACTGAGGCACTCTCGAAAGAAATGGAGAGCAACGGGTCTGCCACACCTAAATCCAGGCGTCATCCCTTGACCCTACCAGCCGACTGGTGGGACTCTGCGTGTTTTCAAGCAGTTTTCGAGTCTCAAGCCAGTTCCGTCAAATCGGCTTAGTCTCGTCCCGCCCACCAGCGGGTAACGCACACCGTTGGGCGCTTCGTGCAAATTAGATTCAGTTCGGTCTTCAAGGTGAATATGCCAGGGAGAATTAAGTCAGGCGAAGGAACTCTAATCGGTAATGCGGGAGAATATTTCGTTACCGCCGAACTGCTTAAACGCGGTGTAATTGCTGCCCTTGCTCCTCGCAATGCACCCGCGTTCGATATTTTGGCGACTGATCGTGAAAGAACAGTGAAAATACGAGTCAAAACAAAAACAGCGGAATATGATATCTGGCAATGGTCTATTAAAAAGGATGGAAATATTTTTCGATTTTTACAAGATCAAGGTGATTTCACCGTTCTTGTAAATCTAACAAAAGAAACAAAAGATATGGACTATTTCATCGTTCCTACTACACTCTTGAATCAATGGCTCATTGAGGATTTTGAGAATTGGCTTGCTACACCTGGTAAAAACGGACAAGCTCGTGCTTCGAATAACCCAAAGCGGAACTTGAACTATCCCAAATATGAAGATCGACTGAAGCGATATCGAAACAATTGGGGTAGCCTATGGGAATAGTTACAGAGCTTGCGGAAAGCAAGATATTGAATATACAAAACAACTCTCTCACAACCAGATAGCGCCCAACCACCGCCTGCACCTGACCGCCTTCGTGCGCGCGGGTATGCGTGCGCTGCGAGCCAGCCAACGTTCTGGTTTTTGGAAGTTGCCGTGCCAGAGTCGGCGGCGGCTTACCCGCAACGTTGGGCGGCGAAAGCAAGGAGTGGAAATGAGTAGATTATTTACTGGGAAAAAGAAGCTATGCTTTGTGATTCCTTTCGCAGCAGTGGTTCTGCTTCTGGCCATATGGTTATGGTCAGCGTCCCCAGACACCGTTTTCAGAATCATCCGCTACAATACCTCTGGTATTGATGATTATAAGATGTTCCCAAACAGACAGCTACAAGCAAGTCAAACTCCTTTTCATTTCATTGAGGGTTCTAATGAATCAAGGGTTCCGCAGATAATCACTTTCGGTGAGGAAAGGGATATCCCGCTTGACGAGCTATTGAAGTCAAATGATACTGTTGCATTTCTCGTCATCAAAGACGACACCATACTTTTTGAGAGATATTATGATGGCTACACTCAATCATCCCCCTCGCTTTCCTTCTCGATGGCAAAATCGTTCTTGTCTATTCTAATTGGATGTGCCATTGATGATGGTTACATTCAATCAGTTGATCAGCCGGTTACAGACTTTGTCCCTGAATTAGCGAAGAACGGTTATGAGCATGTTGCAATCAAACACTTGTTGCAAATGACTTCGGGGATGGATTATGTGGAGAATGACAATCCCTTCGGTATACATGTCCGTTTCTACTACACCTCGAATCTGGAAAGAGAACTCGTGAAGCTGAGGTTGAGAGAAGAACCTGGTCAACAGTTCATCTACAAAACTGGAGACAACGCCCTTCTTGGGTTAATCCTCAGGCGGGCATTGGGAACAAAGACGATCACCGAATACATGCAAGAGCGAATTTGGGAACCGCTGGGTATGGAGTACAATGGTGCGTGGAGCATCGATCATGAAGGGGATGGTTTGGAGAAAACTTGGTGCTGTGTGAGCGCCACTGCAAGAGATTTTGCCAAGTTAGGACGCCTCTATCTGAACTATGGAAACTGGGATGGGGAGCAAGTTATCTCCCGAAGCTGGATTGAACAGTCCACAAAAATCGATACGACAGAAGGGAGCGCGTGGAACTATCAATACCAATGGTGGTTAGTATCGAGAGAGAGCGGCGATTATATGGCGATAGGGCATTTAGGACAATATCTTTATGTCAATCCTGAAAAACGATTGATAATTGTTCGCCTGGGTAAGAGTAGGGGCAACCTTGATGGGGATGGTTGGATAGAGATCCTGACATTCCTCGCCGAAGAGGTGAAGTGACGAAGGGATCAGAGAAGTGAAATTGAACGTATTGATTTTCACCGTCCAACAACGGATTGCACACCGACCACTGCTGCGCAGCGTGGTGGATTCTGGCTTTGCCAGAGAAGTCATGAGTGTGGTTTGTTGGTTTGCTAAAACCGCAGCGGCGGGTGAAGCCGACCGTTGAGTTGGATCAGCAGCCACCTGTGCGGCGAAACCCCTGATGTGCCTCTGCCCTGGGACGTGGAGCGCATGAACGCCGAAACCTACGCCCAGGTCAAAGACAGGCCGCTGGCCGAAGTGCTGGAGGAATTCCGGCGGTCATACCGCGACTCCCTCGCTTTGGTCGAGAGCCTAAGCGAAGAACAATTGCAAACCGCCTACACCGATACCTGGCCGATGGCTCCGCTCTGGCTCGGTGTGGCCGCCAACACAAACTGGCACTACAAAGAGCATCGTGAGTCCATCCGGGCCTGGCTGAACAAATAATAGGCCTGCGCGTCGCACCCGAAGGGCAATTGGGATGGCAGGTTTCCGTACCTGCCGCCAGATGGCGGGTAAGAAACCCGCCCTACCGAACCATTAAGAACCAACCTGATGTAGAATAGTAAAACCAGACGATCGTAAATCCTCAATCGCAAATCGTAAATCGTCAAGGAGGATGAACCATGCAAATTCTCGAATCCGGAATAGGGGAGTTGATCCAGCCCTTCGACCTGGATGAATTCCGCGAGTGGAACCGCACCAAGAAATCCCGCAAGCTCGTGGATAAGATGATGACCGAGCAAGAGGCCATCCGCCAGTTCGTCTACGATGGCTGCTACATCGGCACCGAGCTGTATGGCACGGTACGCTGCCCGATGTCGCTGGCGCGCGAGGTGGTGCGACAGGGCAGGAAAGACCTGCGCGTCTGCGGACAGGGCGTGCTCGAACTCGACCTGTGGCTGGCCGCCGGCATCATCAAGAAGCTGGACATCACCTACATCGGCCTGGAGGTCTATGGGATACCACCCAGCCTGCGCCGCGCCGTAGAATCCGGCCAGGTGGAGACCTGCGTCGAGTGGTCGAATGCTTCGATTTCCTGGCGTATGAAGGCGGCAGCGATGGGCGTACCCTTCCTGCCGACCCGTTCCATGCTCGGCACCGACATGCTCAAGTACAGCGCGGCCAAGGTCGTCGAAGACCCGTTCACCGGCATCAAGGTGGCGCTGTTGCCGGCCCTGATCCTGGATGTGGCCCTCATCCACGTCCACCGCGCCGACAAGTACGGCAACTGCCAGATCGAGGGTATCACTGGTTTTGCCCTCGAAATGTCGCGCGCCTGCAAGCGGCTCATCATCAGCGCCGAGGAGATCATCCCTACCGAGGATATCCGCAAATACCCCGACCGCACAGTTATCCCCTATTTTTTGGTGGACGCGGTCGTCCATGCACCTTACGGCTCGTATCCCGGCGAGATGGCCTACCTGTACGGGCGCGATGAGGAGGGCATCAAAGAATGGGTCGAGATGAGCAAGACCGCGGAAGGGGCGCAGGCATATATTGACAAGTACGTCTTTAGCCTCAAGAACCACGCCGAGTACCTGGAACTCATCGGCGAGGAACGCCTGCAACAGGCTGTCGCACTGCGGGAGAAACGCGAGTGAGATAACCACACGTGTGCCTGCGCACAGTGCAGGCAGAGAACACGGAGAGCACAGAGAGAAAAAGAGATTCTCTGTGGTCTCCGTGCGCTCCGTGGTGAATGAAAAAGGCACAAACTTATGACAGAACAAACTTACTCCAAAACTGAACTGATGATCTGCGTGGCCGCCCGCCTCTTCGAGGATGGGACAACCTGCTTCATCGGCACGGGCATCCCGATGCTGGCTGCCATGTTGGCTTCCAAGACCAGCGCGCCGAACCTCGTCCCGGTTTTCGAGTTTGGCGGGACGGGCGCGATCCTGGAGGAACTGCCGCGCGCCGTCGGCGAGGCGCGCACGTTCCACAAGGGCATCTCCGCCCTGGGCATCTGCGACACGATGGAGACCGCCCAGCGCGGCTTCATTGACTACGGCTTCCTGGGCGGGGCGCAGATTGATCCCTACGGCAACCTGAACAGCGTCACCATCGGCGACCACGATCACCCCAAGGTGCGCATGCCCGGCTCCGGAGGCGGCAACGACGTGGGCAGTCACTGCTGGCAGACCATCGCCATCATGCAGCACGACGCCCGCCGCTTCGTCCCCGAAGTGGACTTCCTGACCACGCCGGGATTCCTGACCGGCCCCGGCGCCCGCGACGCGGCCGGACTGCCGCCTGGCACCGGGCCGATTGCCGTCGTCTCGACCCTGGCGCTGATGGACTACGATCCCGTTTCCTGCCGGATGAGGCTCAAGTCCCTGCACCCCGGCGTGACGGTCGAGGAAGTGGTCGCCAATACCGGCTTCGAGCTGGTCATGCCGGAAAAGGTTGGGGCGAATGAGCCGCCCAGCGCGGAGGAACTACGCTTGCTGCGCGAAGAAATTGATCCGATGAGGTTCTACATCTAAAAGTTACATGGCCTTCCTCCACGCCAACCTGGCTAAATTCGATGCCGCCGCCGCCGAAATGGATGCCCGGCTGCGCAGACGTATTTCACCCTGGGAATTGTTCGCGCTTGCCCTTGCGCTGTGCTCGGTGGGCATTTTTCTCTGGGTGCACGGGCAGTTACACATCCTACCCTTCGACTACAGCGTCTATTTCAAAACTGCCCAGGGTGACCTGCTTCAGTTCTACTACGCGGACTGGATATTACCCGTCTTCTGGCTGTGGGCGAAAATACCTTACTGGTGGGGTTACATCCTGTGGGACATCCTTAATATCCTCAGTATCTTCTTCGCGGCGCGCGTCTTCGGCGGAAATGCAACCCTGGCGCTGCTGACATTCCAAATATTTTACACCCTGTTCCTGGGTCAGATCGTCGGCATCCTGATCGGCGGATTGGCGCTTGGCTGGTGGGGATTGGCGCATCGCCGTTGGCGCCTCGCCGGCCTGGGCTTTTTTCTCGCCAGTACCAAGTTCCAGATTGGGATCCCGTTCGGGCTGCTGCTCTGGTTGACCGCCAAAGTGACCTGGCGCGAGCGGCTGCGGGTACTGATCCTGCCCATTGCCCTCACAGTCTTTTCCTTGATCTGGCATCCAGGCTGGCCGGTAGACCTTCTGAGGCGCATCCAGGAGATTCCGCCTTATGATTGGGGCTCCATCAGCCTATGGCGCTGGATCGGGCCGGCCGCCCTCATCCTCTGGCTGCTGCCATTGTTGCTGCCTCTCTCGCGCGAGAGACGCTTCCTGGCCCTGGCAGCCGCCTGCCCGCTGGTTATCCCGTATTTCCAATCCGCCGACCTGCTGACCTTGTACGCTTTGCCTGTTGGCTGGCTTCCGGTCCTGCTGGGCAATCTCGGTTTTCTCTTTTTCGAGTACGGATTCCAGGCGCTGCGCTGGTTATGGATCGTACCCATGAGCGTTTACCTGGCGATCCTGCTGCCGGCCATATACAGATCATTGCGCGGCATTTTCGTGCTTCCGAAGAGGAAATGAGATTTTTCCGTTTTCTCGGTGAAGATTTACCACAAAGTCACCAAGCCACCAAGCCCCACGGACTCTTCATACAAATATTCGTGCCTTCGTGACTTGGTGGTAAAGAATCCTCGATCTTCCCGTTCATCCCGGTAGAAAAGCCTGCTCTTCACACCAAAAACGGGAGAGACGAAAATGACAGTTAAAGAGATTAACCTTTATCAACAGCTAGAACGCCTGACCCGCAAGTGGTGGTTCTATCTATTGACGTTCCTCGTTCCTGTCATCCTGCCGCCATTTGCCTCCACCGGCCTGGGCTACTGGCGCGCGTTGAATAGCTTCATCTGGTACGTGTCCGATGAGGTGTACGCGAAAAAGCTCACCTATCAGGCCTCCATGCCAATCATGCACCTGTTCGTGTTTTTATTGATCGTTGCCCTGATCGTGCTGGGAAAGAAGTTCGGCCGCGTTTTTTCACTATTGGTCGCCTTGAATCACGCCTATATTGCATTCATACAAACCTCGGTGATCACCGAAAAATATGGGCTGGTGGTGATCAGCGAGCTGCTCGCCTGGTACCTGATCGTTTTTCTGCTTTGGCTTTGGGAGGCGTGGGCGCCTAAAAATGATTACACCTGGGATAAGAGCCTGCGCAAACCCTATTGGGCTATTCCGCTGGCAGTGATCGCCTTCTGGGATCCCGATATAGCCTGGCAGCCCCACCTGAGCTACTTTATCCATTCGTACTCCCCCACCGCGTTCTGCATGATGACTCCCATTTACCTGACCATTCTGCTCTTTATCTACCCACGCGTGAACCTGCTTCTGCTCAGGGTGCAGGGGTTTACCGGCATCATCATTGGCGTGATCACCCTCGTTATTGCTTTCATGAAAGAACCATCCGACGGCTTGTACTGGACATTGCTGCACTTTCCCCTGATCTCGATCTCACTTTACAGTTTCATCCTGGGATTACGCACGAGGCCCCATGAGTAGAACCACAAACCAAAAACAGACAGATGCTCTTCTCGCACGCGCCCGCGCCGAGGACAACCCAATCATTGACGGTGACACGGTCATGTTCCTCTGGCAGGGAAAGACCGCACTGAGCTTGATTGACGACCTCCACGGCTGGGAGGAGAATCCGCAGCCGATGCAGCGACTCTCCCCGGACCTGTGGTCTGCTACCGTTACCCTGCCGGCGGATGCCTACCTCGAATACGCCTTCTACGACCCTGGGACGAAGACCCGTCACCCCGACCCGCTCAATCCGCGCCGCGCCTGGAACGGCGTCAACGCCCACAACCACTACTTCTATATGCCCGAGGCCAGCCCGACTCCGCTGGCGCGCCCGGGAAAGGGAATTGACCAGGGAACGGTCACCCGGCACGAGGTCCGCTGCGAGGCGCTGGCCGCCGGCAAGACGCGCGCCGTCTACCTGTACCAGCCGCCCACCGAAGAGCCTGTCCCACTGCTGGTCGTTTACGACGGGAGGGATTACTTGCGGCGCGGCAAGCTGGCCGTCATCGTGGACAATCTCATCGCCCAGAAACGCATCCGGCCAATGGCGCTGGCGATGCTGCACAACGGCGGGCGGGCGCGCTTCGTCGAGTATGGCTGCTCGGATGTCACCCTGGCTTTCCTGGTCGAGACCATCCTGCCGCTCGCCCGACAGCACCTGAAGCTGGTCAATATCGAAAAGCAACCCGGCGCGTATGGCGTGCTGGGCGCTTCGATGGGCGGCGTGATGGCGCTCTATACCGGCCTGCGCCTGCCGGAAATCTTCGGCAGGGTTTTGAGCCAATCGGGCGCGTTCACCTTGTGGGAACGGCCCAGCGCGGCGGTCGAGCTGGTTCGGCACGCGCCGCGCCCGGAGATTGACATCTGGATGAATGTGGGGAGGCTGGAGTGGCTGCTGGAAGACAACCGCATGATGCACGCCCTGCTGGGAGAAAAGGGCTACCGCGTGACCTATCGAGAGGTCAACGGCGGGCACAATTTCACCTCCTGGCGGGACGACGTGTGGCGCGGGCTGGAGGCGCTGTTCGGATAAGAGTCTCACCGCGAAGCCGCGAAGAACGCGGATGAGAAGTTGTGTTGTGTCATTCCACCCCAGAGAAAGGTATAATACAGATAGGAAACAGCTTATGGCTCTCTTGATCGAAACCCAGCCTGTCCCCCTGACAATAGACGCCGACGGCGTAGCGCGTGTTGGCAGTACCCGCGTTACTTTGGATACGGTCATCGCTGCGTTCCTGGCGGGCGCAACGGCAGAAGAAATTGCTCATCGGTACCCAACGCTTCATCTGCCGGATATTTACTCTGTTATCGGTTATTACT
>Ga0208045_1000832_pt1 | contig 10721 bp, 11 predicted proteins | sample PL_2010_200m_FD_184160 | JGI IMG/M metagenome (GOLD analysis project Ga0208045, IMG submission 184160) | Freshwater microbial communities from Powell Lake, British Columbia, Canada to study Microbial Dark Matter (Phase II) - PL_2010_200m... | ecosystem: Environmental > Aquatic > Freshwater >...
GGATAGCCGAGGTACTGGACTTCCTGCACGTCAGTTATGGGGATAAAAAAGTTTCGGCACTGTCCAAGGGAATGCGGCAGAGAATCGGCATTGCCCAGGCTATCGTTCATCAGCCGCGTATCCTGTTTCTTGATGAACCCACCTCCGGTCTCGACCCGTTCGGAGTCAAGGAGCTTCGTGATATTATTCTGAAGCTGAACCGGGAGTTCGGGATGACTATCTTCATGAATACCCACCTACTGTCCGAGGTGATGCAAACTTGTTCCCGGATAGGGGTACTCAGCCACGGTCAGCTGATATACACCGACACCCTGGCTAACACGCTCAAGCGATTCCCGGGAGAGGAATCTCTGGAACAGATATACCTGAAGATTGAAGGAAACGGTAATAATGGCCAGTAGCCTTGTGGTAGCCCGGCAGGAGATAAGGGCCATCCTGAAAGAAAAGACCTTTCTGTTGCTCCTGGTAATTTTTATTGGCATGACCCTGGCATCGACCTATATCGGCTGGTCCTCGGCCCATACCATTCAGTCCGTTTATGATTCAACGGTATCATTACTAGTTGAGCAGGGTAAGGCGGTGCCACCGCCGCCCTTCGAAGGGGCATCCCACCTCTCCCTGCTGAAAAACATGGTTATCTACGTCGTGTTGATAGGCGCTCTGCTGGCGATTACCATTGGCCACCTGATGGGTATCCGCGACCGGAAAGCGGGCGTTACCCGGTTAATATTTTCTCGGAACATCACGAAACGGCAATTCCTCTTGGGAAAAGTAATGGCGATACTATGCGTTCTCGGCAGTATGTTGGCGGCGGCTTTAATGGTGAGTACAGTTTCTTCTGCGCTGCTCTCCGGCATTACCTTTACCGACGTGATGCGCATTGCGGGTTTTTATGGCTTTGCATTGGTGTACCTGGCAGGGTTTGCATTTTTAGGACTATCCTTCGCATTAACAAGAAAGACAAGTACCCTCGCACTCTTGGTTCCGCTTATCATCTGGCTGGCAATTACGTTCGTTCTTCCCGAGCTCACGTCGGCGTTATCCCCGACAGCATCATTGAATCCGACTTTGCCCCAAACGGACGTTTTGCAAAGCCCTGTACTTAGCGCCATCCACACGGCGGTGTATCCCATCTCTATATCGGAACAATTCAAGGTTGTCACGGAGAATATACTCCTGGTGCCATTTAATCCGGCCATCACAAGAAGCTTTGATTATCCCTTCTGGCTGGGTTATGTTATTGTTCCTCTCTGGACCATCGCGTGCCTGGCAGGTAGTTATATTACTATCGGTAAATTTAATCAGTCCCAGGGTGAGCTGAATGAATAATGCGCTGACTATTGCCAGAAAGGAATTTAGGGATATTCTGAGGAGCCGGTTGTTACTGATAATGCTGCTGTTTCTAGCCGCGGTAACCGTCACTTCGATACTGGTATCATCACAGGTATTCCAGAGCCAGGTCAGCCAGTATAACGAATCATTACAGATATTAAAGGAACTGGGAAAGACACCAGCGGGTCCCGCACCCGAATTATTCCCGCTCAACCTTCTCCGGGGAGTGATTGACTACATCGAGATAATCGGGGCGGTGTTGGGGATATTGCTGGGATATCTGACCATCTCCAGGGAGAAAAACTCAAAAACCCTAAACCTCATCCTGACCAGACCCGTGAGCAGGCTGGAGATAGTTACCGGCAAGGTGCTGGGGAACGGCGCCTTTGTCGCCCTGACACTGTTGGGGGTGGGGATTTTCTCCTATCTGGGATTACTTGTAATTGGTGGGGCAGCTTTAAATCCGGTTGAATTGCTCAAGCTGGGATTGGTGCTGCTTCTTTCATTTGCATATATAATGATATTTTTCTCTCTCACCTTTTTACTCTCGTTATCCATGAAGACCATATCACACGCCCTGATAATCGCCTTCGTCATCTGGCTTGCAATCGCGCTGATCCTGCCCCAGATCAGCGATACTATGGACCCGGATAACCAGGTACCGGGAGGATTTTTTGCCAGCATGCATCTGACCAAACCTGAAGAGAAACAGGTCATGACTAATTTCGGTAATTACGAAACAATCAGGAACACCATCGAGCAGTTATCGCTTACCAAGCACTATGAAAGAGCCAGCTTCGCGATACTGGGTATCAAGACAGAATTTAATGCCATGCCGCTGGCGGATATACTGTCCAGCCATTGGGTTAACCTGTTGGCTGTTTTCGGCCTGTTTGCGGCCAGTTTGTATGCCTGTGGAGCGCTTATGTCCCGAAGGCGTAAGGGGTATGTGTTATATTTGGACACATAAGACAGGATTCAGAGTAAGAATAAAGAAACGATGTTTTATTGGCTAAAATAAGGATGTTGCGTAATAGCCCCAATCGCAATTTGCTGATTGCAACCGGAAGCCTGGCCGTAATCGCCATTGCCATGTCTGTCTGCGCCCATTGGTTACCTCGCTTTCCGGGAGACCTGAACCTGACGCTTCTTTTTCAATCGATTCACAGCAATACATTGCTTTCGTTCATGAAGTGGGTTTCGTATATCACCGCAGGTTGGCGCTCCGCGTTATTGGTCATCGCTGGAGGTTTAGTAGTCTGTTGGCGTCTGGGGAAACGGGAAGCCATTATGATGATTGCGGCCGGACTTGGCAGCTTACTCGACTCTGTATTGAAGATAATGGTTGAGCGACCGCGACCTACACCTGATCTGGTACAGGTTTGGGTGGTTGAACAATCAAGCAGTTTCCCCAGCGGGCATGCTTTCTACGCCATGATATTTCTAGGTCTCGCGGTCTATTTTGCGTTTACCTACATGCACAGGTCAGGTTTACGGACGCTTCTTATGGTCAGCCTGATAATTCTGATTTTATTAATAGGTGCTTCTAGAGTCTATCTCGGCGCACACTGGCCCAGCGATGTTCTGGGAGGCTATCTCTCCGGAGTGGTATTCTTGGGTATATTCATCTGGTTAGACAGAGTGTCGAAGCGACATAACTCCACCTAAGATGTATCTATAACATGGTGAAATTCTTGCAAGCAACTAGCTAATTAATGCTAAATTTTTGCAAGCGGTTGGTGGGCCTTGGGGGACAGTTCCCGAACTTCTGTTTGAGAAGAAAGGGCTGATTCCGGCGGTGCAACAATTACTTGTTCAAGCTAACAGCACTTAGGCGGAGCTCAAACCCGGCTTTCAGTGCCCGTCACCAGCGAACGCCTGCCCTCATATACTTCCAGTCGAGGTTTTTGAGGCGATAGTTGACTATTCCCCGCACACCCAATAAAATGAATCTAGACAAGTTCATAAGCATAGACTTATAATTTGCATAACGTTATGGATAAGATTAAAGAACAGGCAGCATTGTTTGCCGCCCTCGCGGATCCGACCAGGTTGAAACTCCTTCATGTGCTTTGTCACCAGTCGCCTCCCGGGTGCCGCTGCGTAAACAACTTGTCCCAGCTAATGGGAATCACGCAGCCAGCGGTGTCGCAACACCTCCGGGTGCTTAAGTCGGTTGGGCTGGTAACGGGGGAGAGGCGTGGATTCCGCATGCACTACATGATTGACCCTGAAGGAATGAAACGCTGCCAGGGTATTCTTTCAACTACGCTTGAATTCAACGAGCGTTGCGAAGAAGACCTTTGCCCGCAAGACTGTCATTCTGCAAAAGCCGCCACTTAACCCTCTCTGATTTTCCCTCTGTTGGTATCCTTGACAAGATGTTCCTCGCAGAACTATACTTCTCTATAAGTATGCACTTATGGACTTATAGTAAGGAGGGGTCAAATGTACATGGAAGAAGACTGCGGCTGTGGTGGGCACGGTCCACATCACGGAGAACATCTTGGGGCGAGGCCGGAGGGTCATGGCACAGATTGTGGCTGCGGCGAACATGGGCACCATGCTTTCAGAAGATGGCACCATCCCGGTTACTGCGGATGCGGTTGTCACGGACATCACGGGAGTATGGGATTCCAAAGGCGCTTTGTTTCTCGCGAAGAAGTAATCAGTAGACTCGAAGAATATCTGAAACAGCTACGGGCTGAAGCGAAGGGCGTCGAAGAGCACATTACCGAGCTAAAGAAAAAAGGTGAATCTCTACAAACCTGACTTCACAACCGGAAATTAAACAGGGAAGTCAGCGGTTGATGTTCTTAGTCCGCTGGCTGTCTTTTGAAGGGAGACGCCATTGAAAGATCAACAGAATGCTGCTATTAAGGTAAATGACCTAACCAAGCTCTTCGGGCGGATTACTGCAGTTGACCATATCAGTTTTGAGGTTAGCCGGGGTGAGCTCTTCGGTTTTTTAGGCCCCAACGGCGCCGGTAAAACCACCACGATACGCATGTTGACCGGAATCATCAAGAAAGACAGTGGGGAAGTCTCTATCATGGGCTATCCCGCCGGAAGTGTCCGCGCCAAGCAGTTGTCCGGGGTCATGCCGGAGCTTTCCAATGCCTACCTTGACCTGACAGCTTGGGGAAATCTCATGCTTATGGCCGAGCTCTACCGGATACCAGCTAACCAGGCAAAGGAGCGGGCGGGGTCCCTGCTACAAAACCTGGGGCTCTTTGAAAGAAAAGATTCCAAAGCGGCCACGTACTCCATGGGCATGAGGAAACGCCTAGTCCTCTCCATGGCGCTTATTCCCAATCCCCAGATACTCTTCCTGGATGAGCCGACCAGCGGACTTGACGTCCAGAGCGTCCGCTTCATGCGAGCCCTGCTCCGCAATCTTAAACACGAGGGCAAGACTATATTCCTTACCACGCACAATATGGATGAGGCCGCCGAAATGTGCGAACGTGTGGCGATAATCAACCGTGGCAGGATAGTCGCCCTGGATAGTCCTGACAACCTCAGTATTACTGCAGGGCGTGTCTACCTGATTGATGTAAGCTTTGACAAAGCTGTCAGTCAGGAGATGCTGGCTAACCTGCCTGGAGTTAACCGGTTAGAGACAGCCCAGGCCATAGAAACTGCCGACAGGCTGCGGGCGCAACAAGCTATGGCAGGCGCTGGCAGACCGGGGGGTATGGGCGGCAACCAAGGCAGAATGCAGGCACAAATGGCTGGTGGGCCATCCACCGGCGCGGCGCAATCCAGGCCGGGAAAGATGTCTGGTGCTGAGCACGGTGAAGAGAAGACGTCTGATCACCGTTTCCGGTTCTATACAGATGATACCACTCTTCTCGTCACCACGCTGGTTGATTTCAGCCGGGCTAATTCGCTTCAAATGAACATTCTTAACGTCCGCCCACCTTCTCTTGAAGACGCCTTTGTCAGGCTGACCGAGGAGAAAAGTCATGTTAAATAGTTATGGAGTCTTGGACCAGATTATCCGTTCCTGGGCTATCGTCAAGAAAGACATGAAAATCTACTATTCTAAGGGGCCGGTCGTACTCATGGGCATCATGTACCCGGCCTTTTTGTTCATTGCCTTTGCCTTTGGGCGCGACATGCCGGTGGCATCACTTATGCCAGGGCTCATCTCCATGTCTGTTTTCTTCACCTGTTCTGCGATCGCCCCGATTACCTTCCCCTGGGAGACACAAGCACGGACTCTAGAACGGCTGGTCTCCGCTCCGGTGGCAGTATGGACAATCCTTCTCGGGGATATGCTTGCGTCGATGCTGACCGGGATATTCATAACCATTGTACCCATTATCATCGCCATCGCTGTCGGGTCTACTATTGTGAATCCCCTGGTACTGGCAGCTGCTATCATTCTGGGGGCAATCTGTTTCGCCACCCTATCACTGCTTATCTCCTCGCCTCCAACAAGCGCTCCACAGTACTCCCAGATGATAAGTTCCTTCGTGAAATTCCCGCTCATATTCATCAGCGGCATTTTCGTGCCTCTCAGCGAGATGCCTGCTTTTGCAAGGAGTATTACTTTTATTTCACCGCTGACATATTTCACCGACCTCGCCAGGTACTCTATGGGAGGCGGGAATTACTTCCCTGTTGGCATCGATTTCTTGGTGCTCGCCGCGTTCACAGTAGCCGCCTGGATTATCGCTGTGAAACTTCATAACAGGACGCTGCCCAAGAGAATATGAAGAAAGTTATTGATAATTAGTGTATGCGTATAAAAGGCTTCGAGTTCAGCCTTCGAGAGCTGGCGGGGTCGATGGGGGATTTCGGCACCCTGTTCCCGCTGGCCATCGGTTATATTGTTATTAACGGCATGAATCCGGCCGGCCTCCTCATCATGATGGGGCTCATTAACATTACCACCGGCCTGGTCTACCGCCAGCCAATGCCGGTCGAGCCGATGAAGATCATGGCCGTTACTGCGATTGCCCAACGGTGGCCCCCTTCACTGATTTACGCCGCCGGCTTCGGCACCGGCGTTATCTGGATAATCCTGGCTTTTACCGGACTCATTCAGAAGCTGGCGGCAATTACCCCGCGTAGTGTTGTCCGCGGTATTCAGGTGGCTCTCGGCATATTGCTGGCGATCGAGGGTTTCAAGCTCATTGCCGCGCTATGGAATCCGGCGTGGCTTCCGGGATTGATTCCGGGCTGGAGCGCCGGCTGGATCCTGGGCGTGATATCTATCGGTATCGTAATATTCTTGAGGAACAGCCGCTATTTCCCGGCCACCATCGTACTTATCCTGTTGGGGATGGTTATGGTAGGACTGGCGGGTAAACTGGATGAGTCTTTCCGGTTCGGCTTATCCCTCCCACCTATAACTTCTTTCCGGCCAATCGAAATATGGGAAGGAATGGTCGGCGCCGGCTTTGCCCAGGTATTCCTCACGGCAAGTAACGCCGTGATTGCCACTTCTGCTGTTATTGCCAGATACTGGCCGGAGAGACCGGTATCAGAGAAGAAACTGGCGATGAATATGGGCATCTTTAACGTTGTCCTTCCCTTCTTCGGCGGCATGCCCATGTGTCACGGCGCCGGCGGCTACGTAAGCCAGCGGTATTTCGGAGCCAGGACCGGCGGCGCCAACCTGATGGAGGGAATAATCGAGCTTGGACTAGGGCTTTTCTTCTCTGCTTCAATCGTTACTCTCTTTTCGGCTTTTCCTCAAAGTATAATAGGGGCGATGCTGATATTGGTAGGCATTGAATTAACCAAGTTTGTGAGAGACATCAAGAGAAACGAGTTGTTCATCATGGCCCTCACGGCGGGGCTTGCCCTCTTAGTCAATATGGCCGTGGGTTTTATTGCGGCAATCGTTGCCTACCATGGCCTTCGACGGTGGGGCGTTAACAATCGATATACGCGCTGGCTGGTTGGTGACTGATTGACTAACCAAAAGGAGTGACCAATGAGAGTGTTTAACCTTAAGGAAAGGGCAGCATTCCCTTACGAACAAAGGGAAAAGAATGTTTTCTACCAGACTGACGAGTTTAAGGCGAGGATTGTTGAGCTACCGCCGGGTGGACAGATGCCGACCTGTGAAATGGCGTCTCATGTTATCTTTTTCGTCCTGGACGGCGAGGTTAAAGTAACGGTAAACTCGGAGACAGCAGTTCTCAAAGAGAAACATTGCCTTATTTCCGAGCCGGCGACAATCTCCATGATAACTGAAAGTGGCGCCAGGTTATTGGGAATACAGGTAATTAAGGCCTAGACGTGGTTACCAGTATGAGAAGTTTATCCTTGTGATAATCTGGAGAACCCCCGCCCTAAAAACCGGTCCTCATGTTGTGCATCCAGTCATCGGTTTGTTCTTGACCCAGATCTCCCTGGGAGGCTGCCCGAGCATACGTTTTTGCCTGGCGCAATTCTTCACCGGTTACGATTTTTTCAAGGAAGTAATCGAACACCGGGTTAATCCAAGTGTGAAGCCATCGGAAAGCAGCGGACTTCTCTCTAAGAGCCACCTTGTAAAACCGGATGCATCTGTAACAGGCCGGGGTGCGTACCAGGTACTCCGCGGTATCAACATGATGAATGCGTGACAGGCAACGCATACCCAGCTTCAGAGGCTCGCGCAGCAGGCGGAACCAGGGGGCGCGCCGGTAGGCAATGACGACCAATTTTAAAGTGCAGGTCCCGCAGACGGCATTCTTGCGCAGCTCATCTGTCATAGCAACCCCGTCATTAGTCCCACGCCGACAACCACCAGCATGATGCCAACGATATACTGCACAGCATGCAGGGTCACTTTCTTCACCAGTCGCGACCCAACAAATGACCCGATGAAGGCAAAGACGATGCCCAGCAGCACCAGTCTCCAGATCTCTCCGCTAATGGCAGTGAAATTAGCCGTGTAAAAAATGGCGCTGTAGACGAGAAGCCGGACCAGGTCAACGAGAAAAGCACAAACACCGTTGGTGCCGACGAAAGCCTTGGTATCCAGGCCGCTTTTTATCAGGAAGGCGGAACGCATGGCTCCCTGATTGCCCGACAGTCCGCCAAAAAAGCCTGATAGTATGCCGCCCAACGGCAGGTATTTCCGGTCAAATGCCAGTTTTTGCAGTTTCGGTACCAGGTCGAACAGGGCGAAGACAATTATCAACACGCCGATAACCAACTTCACCAGGGTGATATCAAATGTCCGCCCGCCGATTTGATATGAAGTAACAGAAGGAATGAAAGAAAGCTGGCCCAGTAGCCAGGCACCGGCTATGGCCGCCAAGGCCGCCGTGAGGGCAAAGCGAAGGAACACTCCCCAGTCCGCGTGGCGCCCCACCAGGATTACCTTAAAGATGTTATTGGCCAGATGCACCACGGCAGTGGCGGCTATCGCTACGGGTACCGGAAAGAAAAGAGCAAAAGCCGGCATGAGCACCGTCCCCAGTCCGAAACCGGAAAAAAGCGTTAGGGAAGAAACAATCAATGCTGTCAGGGATATGATTATGTATTCCACAGGTAAGCTCCCCTGTTCTTATTCCTTAAGCTCATCTGAAAGTTCCTTGATCTTCTCGTATGACTGAGAGAGGGCTTGTTTACCTTCCTCCGTAATCCGATAGTATTTTCGCATCTTACCACTTATGACAGATTTTTCAGATGAGAGAAAACCATTGCTCTCCAACTGGTGTAATATCGGGTAAAGCGTGCCTGGACTCATTCGGTAACCGTGCCTTTCCAACTCTTTTATCAGGCTCAGCCCGAAAACCGGTTCCTTCGAAGCATGGTACAGGATATGCAGCCGTATAAAGCCGAGGAACAAGTTTCTGAATACTTTATCGTTATACGATAACGCCATACGATAATATTAAACTGCGACGATAGCACCTGTCAAGCGGTTTTGGCTGGGGGGATGTTCCCGCTAGCCAGCTCTTAAGATTGGGGCGTGGTTATCCTTTTAGCTGATGGGCTAAAAGTAGGCTGAGATTTTGGTGTGGAATCTCTGCAAGCAGTTAGCTAAGTCTTGATACATTTTTGCAAGCGGATGGTGGGCCATTCGGAACAGTTCCCGAACTACTATTTGAGAAGAGAGGGCTAATTCCGTCTCTACAAAAGCTTATGGTTTCACTTTGATGAAATGTTAACCGGGCAAACATCTTGGCTGATCGTGTAGTCATAATCTCGATTTCATCCCTTAGCTGTTGACGCCAGATCACATATATCTACTCAAGCGGGCCATCAGTTTGGTTACTGTACGGTGGCTGATGACGGTCTTCATCCAGACTTATTGTAGAATCGATAGAGGTCTTTGACCCCTCGCGAGTCAGAGTTTGGCTAATCTCGGCCAAGTTGTCCCACAATCTGTCTCGCCGAGCCATAACGGCTCCTGCAATATAGTTAGATTCATCAAAATCGTCTATGAATTGGGTCGCAATCTCCTTGAATATCTTGTAGTATGCTCTGCCTGTGCGACCGAACATTTGATAACGGACTGAGAAATCTGCCTGCAACTCCACAGCGAATGTAATCCGTCTTAGGTTTGGGAGATGAGATACAAAGTAGTCACTGTGATGTGGGCTCACTGGTATTGCAGCAAACAAGGGAGAAGCGTTGTCAACAAAAGTACTGATAAGTCCCCAAAAATGGAAACCATGAAAAGTGAGAGATACTTTCAAGTATTTGTTGATCATTCGTAGTATGCCTAGATCCAAGTATTGAGTCTTGAAGCGAGGCTCATTCATCGGGCAAAAGTGCTCAAGTTTGAAATCAGCGGGGAGTGAAAATATGAGCTGATGATGTGAAGCTTCGATTATGTCCTTCGGCTCTAGGTCTTTGAGCAATCGAAGGATCGGATTAGCTTGAAGTGTGGAAGGGAGTCCACTATTTGTTATATCTTTTAGCTTCAACAGATGCTGACGTTGAGCTTCTGTGAAGTTGAGGACCCAGCCTTTCGTCCACGTCAGCAGAAGGTATTCAACAAAGTTACTCCAGATAGGTCTATCATCCTCATGAAGTTGATGACCTTTTCTTCTTTTCTCGTAGTAGGCGTCGAATGTTTGCCCCTGGTCTTTCTGCAGGAGTGCTCGGTAACTAGGTTGTCTATCTATCAGTATGTTAAGAACCTGCCTTGCCATATCCTGGGGGAGGAACGACTTTTCAAACATGAATGGTATCACTTCACCTTCGTTAACGTCATAGTAGATTGAGAACACGGCCCTGTGTTCAATGCGGTTGGGAACTATGAGTCGCCACAGAAACATGGCCAATAATATGGTAATAATGGGAACGAGGATTACTAAAGTCAGCCTTACCCATTCCAGCAGTCGACTCAAATTTGGGAAAAGGAGTCCAACCTCAAGGTTAATAAGAAAGGCTATCCCGACCGCCGTTACAACGACCTTTATATACTC
>Ga0208045_1000833_pt1 | contig 10714 bp, 10 predicted proteins | sample PL_2010_200m_FD_184160 | JGI IMG/M metagenome (GOLD analysis project Ga0208045, IMG submission 184160) | Freshwater microbial communities from Powell Lake, British Columbia, Canada to study Microbial Dark Matter (Phase II) - PL_2010_200m... | ecosystem: Environmental > Aquatic > Freshwater >...
GTCTATGGTGATACGCTTATTATCCCTTACGCGTTATCCGATCAACAGACGACTATCGCGCTGGTATCGCTGCGCGAGATCCTAGACAGGTTGTCTTAGGGGGAGGTCTCGACTGGAGCAAAAAAATATAATTAAATAAGGGCAAGAAGATTTAAATAACCCCGTGTCCACCTAAAAGAGGTGGACATTTCACATCTATTTACCCGTCAAATAGTTACGTCATTCCCACACAAAAAATAGTGGACAAAACGGACAAATTGAGCGAGGAATTGTCTCTCTAAGTCCAGAATATTCTTGATATATTAGGGATTGTTTTTTAAAGCGCAAGAACGAAGGCCGTTAAAATAAGGGCTTGCTGCGTAGGGAAAATGATTCGGTGGATTAACGCCGAATTCTGTAGTATAATAAAATTGATTAAAGATTAGGAAATCTTATAGCCGTAAAGGGGCACGATGACTAACCTTTACGGTTTTTTTATTTTATAGGCAGATTTTTACCCTAAGGCGGATAATTTATGAAGACTGATTTTAAGAATTTAGATTTAGGCAATTTAAGGATAGGGCTACCGATCATTCAGGGCGGGATGGGGGTGCGGGTGTCGGCGTCTTCCCTGGTTTCGGCAGTTTCCAATGAAGGCGGGTTGGGAGTGATTGCCGCGGTCGGCCTCGGGGAAGAGGGCAGTGATGAGCAGCGCGATTATAAGACGCGTTCGCGCGAAGCGTTTATCGAAATCATCCGGGATACGCGCAAGATGACTCTGAACCCATTCGGCGTCAATATCATGTGCGCCCTGACTAATTACGATGATCTGGTGAATGCGGCCCAGCAGGAATCGGTGGACGTGATTATTTCCGGGGCAGGCCTGCCACTGCGGCTGCCGTCTTTGATTAAGAATGACCGGACCAAGCTTGTTCCGATTGTCTCTTCTGCGCGGGCAACGCGGATTATTTGCAGTACCTGGAAAAGGAGGTACAATCGCCTGCCTGATGCCATTGTGGTCGAAGGGCCGCTTGCCGGAGGGCACTTGGGTTATAGCATGGCTGAGCTTGATGATAAAGAGCACGTTTTTCTGGATAAGATCTTAGGGGAGGTATTGGCGGTTACGCGCAATTTTGAGCATGATAAATTGCGTATCCCGGTTATCGCCGCCGGAGGTATATTTGACGGTAAAGATATTGCCCGGGTTATCCGTTTGGGCGCAAGCGGGGTGCAGATGGCTACGCGTTTTGTCTGCACGCACGAGTGTGACGTATCCTTAAAATATAAGGAAGCATATATGTCCGCTAGTAGAGAGGATATTGTGATTATCCAGAGTCCGGTGGGGATGCCGGGAAGGGTTATTCGTAACGAATTTGTAAACAGGATTACTAAGGGAGAACGCATAAATTTTGTTTGCGAATATCAATGCCTGTCCACCTGTGACACCAAGAAAGTCAACTATTGTATTGGCAAGGCGCTGATGTATGCTTACCGGGGCGAGCTGGACAAGGGGTTTGCCATGTGCGGCAGCAATGCCTACCGGATCAAGAAGATCATCTCGGTAAAAGAGCTGATTGCCGAGCTGGTCGCCGAGACAGAGGATTGTTTAAACGAATAGGGGGTAAATATCAAAAAAGCAAAGACTTCGCATTGCCATCTCCACCTTGGCCCGCTTGTCGGCTGGCATAAGCATAATGTTTGATGAGGATATAAAATAGCAGTAAAATGAATAACAATTCAGGAGCGGTAGCACAAATTACCAAGCTTTTAAGAAATTGTAAAAGCATATTATTTATTACTGGAGCCGGGATTTCCGCTGATTCAGGCCTGCCGACATATCGCGGTATCGGCGGGCTATATAATGATAAACTAACCGAAGATGGTATCTCTGTAGAAACGGCTCTGGCAGGAGAAACTTTACGGAAGCGGCCGGAAGTTACGTGGAAATACCTTTCGCAGATAGAAAAGAATTGCCGCAATGCCAAATTTAACCGGGGCCATGAAGTGATTGCCGAGATGGAGAAGCGCTTTGAGCGCGTCTGGGTGCTCACGCAGAATATCGACGGATTCCATCATGCTGCCGGCTCGCGCAATGCAATCGATATCCACGGAAATATGCATAAATTAGCCTGTATGAGTTGTACGTGGCAGGGTACAGTTAAAGATTACAGCGAAATAGATATACCTCCGAGATGCCCTGATTGCGCAGCCATAGTCCGGCCGGAGGTAGTTTTATTCGGAGAGATGCTGCCGGAAGATAAGCTGGTAGTGCTTGATCGTGAGTTGAGAAGAGGGTTTGATATTTACTTTTCCATAGGCACCAGCAGCGTTTTTCCGTATATTCAGCAACCAATGGTAGTAGCGAAGCATCTAGGCCGTACTACGGTTGAAATTAACCCCGATGATACCGAGATATCTGATTTGGTTGATATTAAGCTGCGTATGCGCGCGGCAGAAGCATTGGATGCAATATGGAAAGCGACTGATAAGGAACCCCGGTAATATCATTCTCCTCGCATAACGGGAGAGTTTAGAGGTTATTGATCGGATACGGTCAATAACCTTCTTTGCAGCAGAAAGCGGCACATCGGCCCCTCCGATAGGGCCGGGTGTAAAGTTCATCTGTTTACAGAGTATTTTTATGGTGAGTCCTTTTTGGGCGTCCTTTGGAAAAGATTTATTTGACAAGAGAGGACAAAAGAGTATAATATCTTTTGTAGTAAATAAGAGATTAGACAAACTTAGGCCGTAAAGGGAAGTTAACTAACCTTTACGGTTTTTTTGTTTCGGTCTCATTATTTACTATAATCTTGGCGAGAGGAGGTAGCGAATAATGGCAAAAGGTAAAGTAAAATGGTTTAGTGACCAGAAAGGGTATGGATTTATAACTCCTGATGACGGAAGCAAGGATTGTTTTGTTCATCACAATGCGATCCAGGGCGAAGGTTTTAAATCTTTAGCCGAGGGACAAGCAGTTGAATTTGAAGTTGAAGAGGGTCAAAAAGGCCCACAGGCAACAAACGTAAGAAAGGTGTAATTTTGGATGTAGATAAGGCTCGGCGCTAGTACAGTGGCGAGCCTTATTTTATTTATGGATGTTAGGAAAACAAATCTGCTAGCTAAACTTTTGCGAGGTTTTTTATTGCTACGCCGTAAATATTATATCAGATAGTCTTAATCGAATTAGCAAAGCGTCCGGAAGCGCGTTTATCCTATGTTCGATCCTGTGCTCGTTGTAGCAGATAACAAACAGAATATATTTGATCTACCAGGGCTTTATGCCTGTGGTCAGGCAGGCGAGAAGGTCTCGCTACTACTTCGGGAGGATCTGATTATTTTGCCTCCCGGGAGCAAGCTCTTTTTTCTGCCGGACAGATACCCCGTAGTATTCAATATCCACAGAGATAGCGGAAATCGCGCTTATGCATATTAAAGCCGCGTCGAGTAATGCGGCTTATTTAATATCCGCTTAACATCGTTGATCAGGAAGGAACAGGATATGGCAAACTTTTCTTTTGATATTGTATCTGAGGTGGATCTGCAGGAAATGGATAACGCGGTAAATCAGGCGAATAAAGAGCTGGCCCAGCGCTATGATTTTAAGAATAGCAAGGCTTCTATCGACTATGACCGCAAAGAGAAAAAAATCACTTTGCTCGCGGATGACAATTTTAAATTGCGCGCTCTTACCGATATCTTGACTACCCGTATAGCAAAAAGAAACATTTCTCTTAAATCCCTTAAATTTAATGACCCTGAAAAGGCCTTTGGCGGCTATCTTCGCCAATTAGTGGAAATTTGTATGGGCATTGATAAGGAAAAAGCAAAAGAGCTGACCGGCATTATAAAAGGGCTGGGCTTAAAGGTGCAAACTCAGATTGAGGGCGAGAAAATAAAGGTCAGCTCAGCGAAGAAGGATGAACTGCAGGCGGTTATCGTCCATCTAAGGGGATTGGACTTTTCTATACCGCTTGAGTTTTGCAATTATCGTTAAGCCGAAAGAACCAAGTTACCTATATAGGCCTGCCTTAAGCGGCAATAAAGAACAGTTGTCTGATTTAGAGCAAAAGGAGAAGGTATGATAAAGATAGATTGTTCAAAATGCAGAGAGCAAAACTCTTGCTGTAGTTTTGGGGCATGGGTAGATTTGGAAGAAGCCAAGAAAATATTACCTCTCGGATTAAAGGGAGATTTTTACCACTTTGAAGAGGACAGCGATTTTCCCTCTGGTTATAAAGTCGGTACGAGCTGTGAGGATGAGCCGTGTTCTTTTCTTACCTCCGAAGGGCTATGCGCTATTCATAAGGTGGATTATAATTTAAAGCCGGCTCACTGCAAAGAATTTCCGTATGAAAACGGCAAATTAGGCCCGAATGTAGAATTATTATGTTCGGCAGTTAAATCAAAAAGAAAAATAAAAGCCTTCTCAGCTAAGCCCCGGGATACTAAGGGTTCCGGGAGAAAAAGATGAATATTTTTGTGGGTAATCTGTCGTTTAAGGTCAAAGAGGCTGATGCGTAGAAGCTCTTTGAAGGATTTGGAAATGTTGTTTCCGTTGCGATCGTGATGCAAAAGGAGAAGAAGGCGCCTAATCTAAACCCGAAATATTCTTGATATATCAAGGTATTGAGTCTATAATTGACCTGTGTAAATAGCCAGAGGTTTCCCCTCGGCTTAACGATGAGGGACCCCATATTATTATTTTGCCTTTCGGCGAAATTGGGCTTTTAAGCGATAGCGTTTTCAAGGTCTAGGCACATTAATCCTTCCTTATATATGCCATGGCATTTTAAAGCTATGCCTCAATTAATGTTTCTATTTATATTCCTCGTTTTAACCCTCCTATTTTTAAGATACTTTGAGAATCACGCAATCTTTTATCCCGATAGACAAATACAGTTTCTTCCTCGAGATAGCGGCTTGGATTTTGAGGATGTATTTTTTAAAACTAGGGACAATGTAGAGCTCAATGCTTGGTTTATTCCTTCGCCAAAAGCAAAGTTTACCATACTCTTTTGCCACGGAAATGCCGGCAACATCAGCCATCGACTTGAGAAGATACTTTTTTTCCATAGTTTGGGATGTAATGTTTTCATATTTGACTATCGTGGATACGGCTTAAGTAAAGGCAGGCCCTCTGAGAAAGGTTTGTATCTAGACACCCGGGCAGCTTTTGATTATTTGTTATCTCGCGGGATAGGCCAAGAGCAGATTATCGGCTACGGTGAGTCCATTGGGAGTGCGGCAATCATCGACCTTGCCTCAATACGCCCTATGCGTGCGTTGATTACAGAGGGCGCTTTCTCAAGCGGTAAGGATATGGCAAGATACGCCTTTCCTTTTCTTCCTTACTGGATATTCTCCCTGCGCCTTGATTCTGAGAACAAGATAAGGTCAGTAAAAATAACCAAGCTTATGATACATAGTCTCAATGATGAAATTGTTCCGTTTAAACTGGGCAGAAAACTTTACGATGCTGCGCCGGCACCAAAGGAGTTACTTGAGATTCGCGGCGGACATAATAGCTGCTTCTTTGATTCGCAGAATATCCTTAACGAAAAGATGGCTGATTTTCTGGATAAGCTGGTAAAATGATTTCATATAGCAAAATCTACCACATTATTTTTATAGCCACCATTGATTCCAATAAACTTAAGATAGGACATGTCCCTTTAGTTTTTACCCGCAAATTCGCCATCGAAAAGTTACAGCGATTATCTTGAATATTACCGAGAGGTTTCCCCTCGGCTTAACGATGAGGGGCTCTTGCTTAGGCCTCTAAAATAGAAACTATGTCAAACGTCAGTAATGCATTAAGCCAGTATTTGAAATTGGGTGTCAGTAGTTTAGAGGTTAGCGATTCAGGGCCTATCGTATCGTTGTTCGGCACTAATGTTAATCGCGCTATTAGCCTGTTTTCTAAATTCAATAACGTTGTTTTTATAGCTGATGGCCGGAATGAGAATGGAATAATTGCCGAAACGGTTAATAAAATCTGTTGTGGCGTATCAGGGCAGGCCCCGAGGGAACCTTTTCAATTAGACGCTAAACAGTTCATAAGGGCTTCCGGCGATCAGTCAGCGGTCCGCCTTGAAGAAATACTGGGTGTTCTAGAAAATGAGAGAGAAAAAATATTACTGGTTATTGCATCTTTAGATGAGCTTGTTAAAGATGAACGCCTGACAAAGCTACTGCAAAACATTGTAGAAAAGTTATCTTTGCCTATATTGGGCATGACTACAATCGGCGGATTTCGCCAATTAGAGAAGAAGCCGGGCCTTGCCGGTTGCTTGCAATTTATCCTTTCCGAGAAAGTGCCCGAGATAAATAAGCGTGATAAGTCTGTGTTGATCATAGGCGCGACCTCGTTTTTAGGGATTGCGGTGTATCATCTCTTTAGCCGGGAATATGAGTTTGTCAGAGGCACTGGTTTTAGTAAAGCATCTTCGTTAGGTTTCGATAAGTTAGACGTTACATCCGAAGAGGAGATTAAGAAATATTTTTCTAAGTATCCTGATTTTGACATTGTTGTCTATATTGCAGGTGAAGCCGATGCAGATGTCGCTGAAAAAGAAAGGGATAGGGCGCGGATATTGAATATCGATGCGGTCGCAAGCCTCGCCCAGCATGCGAAGAATTGTAAGTTCGTTTATATATCCTCTGAGTATGTGTTTGACGGGAATACCGGGCCTTATGGATCCGGGTCTAGGGCTGATCCAATCAATTATTATGGACGCACCAAGCTTGAATGCGAGAAGGTTTCTTTAAATAATTTTTCTGATGCTTTAGTCTTGCGTTTAGGCGCTCTTTATGGTTATAATGGTCCGAGCGATAAGAAGACGTCAGTCAGCAAGATTATTGCCAGCCTGGATAAAGATGAACCCCTTGAGGCGGATAATGTTCAGATCAAACATCCGCTTCTTCTTGAAGATGCAGCCAGGGCATTATTAAAGCTGCTTGATTATGAAGCAAGCGGGATATACCAGGTGAATGGCCCGGAGGGGTTAAGCAAGCTTCAGATGGCAGAGCGGATTGCTGTTGTGCTTAGTGAAATGACAGGCCGGGTTTTTTCTTATCCTATCGTTGGTATTGAACAAGCCGGTGTCGCAGCTAAGCCGTTTAATACGCACATGGTGAATGTAGACACCCCAAGGTTATTTAATGACGGAATCCGTTTCTTGCTTGAGAAGGAGAAAGCGTTAAAATAAAAAATATGGCTATTGATAAAGAAAGTTTACATAATTTAAGCCTTGAGCAGGGCGGTATCATGTTAGGCTCTGATGATGTAGATTTCTTGACCAAATCCCCGATTAAGTTTGTTGACGGTAATTTTGCAGATTATATGTGGGGGGGGTATAATCTTTATGAGATGAAGGGGCTGCCCCATGACAAGGATACGGCTATTGCGGCTGAGTCCTGGGAAGTTTCCGGGCATCGGAAATATCCTTCGCGCATTAAGATACCGGACGGCAGGATCTTTACCTTCAGTGATTTGCTTAAAGATAAGCGGTTAGCCGGGCTGATCCTGGGGGATGCTGTTGTGGATTGCTTTGGCCAGGATTTCCCTATATTAGTCAAGTTCGTTGACATACATAAGCATATGTCAGCGCATCTGCATCCGTCGCATAAAGCGGCAAAGGCCTTGGGCGAGAAAGACCCCGGCAAAGAAGAAGTCTTTATAGTCATAGGTTTGCATGAAGGCAGAAAAAGCGCATTATACCTTGGATTAAAAGACGGGGTAACCCGCGAGGCTTTTGAGGCCGCTATCAGCAGGGAAGAAAATATCCTTGATTTATCGCATAAGATTTACGTCAAGCCGGGAGATATTTACCGCATACCCTCAGGGGTCCTTCATTGTTGGGCAGGAGGGTCCATGGCAGTTGAGATCACAGAAGCCAGCGATTTGACTTATCGCTTGTATGATTTTTGCCGTCAAAGGCCCACGCACATTAAAAAGGGGCTGTCTTCGATTGACTATGCATGCAGGCAAGGCTCGGCATTGGAAAAAGAGTGCAGGGGCTCATGGCAACCAACGTCGGTCAAGGGAGTTGATTATTTGCTGACATACAATGCTTTGAGGGTTGAACGTTTAAGCGCCGGGTTAAACGGTAATCCAGCGGAGATATTTAACCGTGATGCCTTTGAGGTATTGATGGGGATCGAAGGTTCGATTGAGATCACCTCTTTAAGAAATGATTGGTCCGTTCATCTGAACAGGGGGAGTTCCCTTCTTATCCCGTCTAAGGCGGGAGATTACCGGGCCCGGGGCCTCTGTGAATCAAGTAAGAACTATGCGTTTCGCATCAGTATGAAAATTCCTGATAAAAATGACAAATAATATGGCAACGGCGTCAAAATTAGAAAAAAGGCTTTTGGCCGAAGAGTCCTTATATTGCTCTCACGGAGACTCTGTTCATTATTTGAAGAAACCAAAGATCTTCTCTGAGTGCGAGGGGTCATATTTGTATGATTATCGCGGTACACCTTATTTAGACCTCCAAATGTGGTATTCGGCAGTAAATTTTGGGTATAAAAACAAACCGATTAATGATGCGGTTAGGAATCAGATTGACCACTTGCCTCAATTGGCCTCACAGTATTTGCATCGGGAGAAGATCGAGCTTGCCGCTGCTATTTCTAAACAGATGCAAAAGTCTTTTCAGGCTAAAGGCAGGGTGCATTTTAATGTGGGCGGGTCACAGGCTATAGAAGACAGTATTAAGATCATCCGCAAAGCGACAGGCAAGACGCAATTCTTCGCGTTTCAGGGAAGCTATCATGGCCGGACTATTGCCGCTTCGGAGATTACGTCAAGTTACCGCTACAGGAGGCCATACGGCCATTTCTCCAATAGGGCGGAATTTATTCCTTACCCCTATTGTTTCCGTTGCCCTTATGCCAAGCGTTTTGATACCTGTAAATATTATTGTGCGGATCAGTTTGCGAGGCTGTTTGAAACGGAGTATAATTCAATCGTTGATACTGAGACCGGAGAAAGCGAATTTGCCGCTTTTTACATTGAGGCAATCCAGGGCACAGGCGGCTATATTGTTCCGCCTCCGGATTATTACAAAAAGATTAAAAAAATCCTTGACCATTTTAAGATTTATTTAGTCGATGACGAGATACAAATGGGTTTTTATCGGACAGGGAAGTTTTGGGCGCTTGAGCATTTTGGAATTAAGCCCGATGTAGTAGTTTTTGGCAAGGCGCTTACTAACGGTATGAACCCCTTATCGGGTTTTTGGGCCAAAGAAGAGCTTGTTAATCCGGAGGCTTTTCCTCCCGGATCCACGCATTCTACATTTTCATCCAATCCTATGGGCACCACCGCAGGGTTAGAGGTGATGAAATTGCTCCAGGACAAAGCATTGGCCAGCCGGATCAATAGTAGCGGCAAGAAGTTTATAAGCATGCTCAAGAAACTTCAAAAAAAATACAAAGAGATCGGAGATGTTTCGGGGCTAGGCCTTGCGATCAGGCTTGAGATTTGCGAGAAAGACGGTATTACGCCTGACAGGCGTTTGGTGGATCGGATATTTCAGGCAGGACTTAAAGGTGATTTGGAATACAAAGGGAAAAAGTACGGCCTTGTGCTGGATATAGGCGGCCATCACAAGAACATTTTTACCTTATCTCCTTCGTTTTATATCACGGATGAAGAGATTGGAATGGCGTATAAGTTTTTAGATGAATTATTCGGTCGTTTTATCTCCCCAAGACGAAAACGTTGATTTATATTCTTAGCCACAAAAAAGCAGTTTATCGCCAATGTACGAGACTATAGAGGTGGACATCTCTATCTCTTAATTCTTCAAATAGTTACGTCATTTTCAGTCAAAAAAGACCGGACAAAACGGGCATTTTTGGCGAGGAAATAACCTCTCTAAGCCCAGAATATTCTTGATATATTAAAGTATCGAGTCTATAATTGACCTGTGTAAATCAGAGAGGTTTTCCCCCGTGAAGCTTGAAAGGGCCCCCATTTTTTATAAGGAGGTCTATTGCGGGAGTTCAAAAAGTAGGAGAAAATCGAAGGTTAGGAGGTAGTTAAAAATGAGCAAATCGATCAAGGGTACAAAGACCGAGCAAGATTTATTGAAGGCATTTTCTGGCGAATCTCAGGCGCGTAATCGTTATACTTATTTTGCCAGCGCCGCAAGAAAGGAAGGCTTTGAGCAGATCGCAAATATCTTTACAGAAACAGCCGAAAACGAAAAAGAACACGCCAAGATATTCTTCAAGTACCTTGAAGGAGGAGATGTTGAAATAGCCGCGGTTTATCCGGCGGGAGCAATCAGGGATACAAAAACTAACCTCCAAGAAGCAGCTGCCGGAGAGAATATGGAGTGGACTGTCTTGTATCAGGATTTTGCCAAGACCGCCCGTGATGAAGGTTTCGCTGAAGTGGCACGTTCATTTGAGCAGATCGCCAAGGTAGAGAATTTTCATGAGGCGCGTTACAGAAAATTGATTAACAATGTAGCAAACGCAGAGGTCTTTAAAAAGAAGGCGTCTGTAAAATGGCATTGTATTAATTGCGGCTATGTTATCGAAGGTGCTGAGGCACCAAAAGAATGCCCGGCTTGTAAGCATCCGCAGTCATATTTCGAAGTCTTAGCAGAAAATTATTAAGGAGGAATCAAAATGAATAGCTGCGCAAGATGCGGAGAGAAATTATCACATAATTATTTGGTAGCAATATTTACGGTTATAAATGAACAAAGAAAAAGAT
>Ga0208045_1000834_pt1 | contig 10710 bp, 13 predicted proteins | sample PL_2010_200m_FD_184160 | JGI IMG/M metagenome (GOLD analysis project Ga0208045, IMG submission 184160) | Freshwater microbial communities from Powell Lake, British Columbia, Canada to study Microbial Dark Matter (Phase II) - PL_2010_200m... | ecosystem: Environmental > Aquatic > Freshwater >...
GCAACATCCGCCCTCCTTTTTAGGCCATTAATGCCAGAATATCCTCTTTTTTCTCAATGCTGACTACCTCAAGCGCCGGATCTATTTTTCTTAAAATTCCTTTCAGCACCTTACCCGGACCGAATTCGAAGAATTTGCTTACCCCTTGCCCCATCATAAAACGTACCGAATCCTCCCATTTCACCGCAGAATACATCTGATAAACCAGGTTCTCTCTTATATCTAGAGCGCGGTATGCCGGACGGGCGGTATAATTACTGACCAGCGGCACTGTCGGCGCGCTGATGGAGACGTTATTCAGGAACAACTTCAGGTCTCTGGAAGCATCGAACATCAAAGAAGAATGAAAGGCGCCGCTGACCTCCAGGGGAATCACCCGTTTTGCGCCTGCTTCCATACAGAGGGCGCCGGCCTTTTCCACCGCCTCTACCCTGCCGGAAATAACCGTCTGGCCCGGGCAGTTCAGATTCGCTATTTCTGCTAAGCTCTTTAAGCAGATATCCCTGATGGTCTCCACCGGCAAATCTATGATTGCCGCCATTTTACCGGGATGGCGCAGGGCTGCCCCGTTCATAATCTCAGCCCTTCTTCTTACAAGCCTTAGGCCGTCTTCAAAACTTAAGCTTCCCGCCGCTATTAAAGCGCTGTATTCTCCTAAACTTAAGCCAGCGTAGAAACTTGGAGCCTGCAGCTTGGGTCCTACAGCCGCCTTGAACGCCTCCAACGCAGCGATAGTAACGGTCACTATTGCCGGCTGGGAAATATTCGTAACTTTAAGCATATTCTCAGGGCCGCTAAAGCACCTTTCCTTTACATCGAACCCCAAGGCTGCACTCGCTTTATCAAAGACCGCTTTGCTTTCGGGAAAAGTCTGGTATAAATCCTTTCCCATGCCGATATACTGGCTGCCCTGACCGGCAAATAAATAGGCTACCATTTAATAATACACGCTCCCCAGGTTAGGCCAGCGCCAAAAGCATCCAAAAGAACAATATCGCCCTTCTTAATCCTGCCTTCTTTTACCGCTTCGCATAATGCCGTGGCAGTAGAAGCAGAAGACATATTCCCGTATCTCTCTATATTAAGATAAATCTTATTCTCCGGTAAACCCAGCCGTTTTGCCGCAGCCATAATAATGCGGATATTTGCCTGATGCGGGATAACCAGATCAATATCTTCGCGTTTTAAACCTGCCTGTTTTAACGCTTCCTGGGCAGCCTCTATCATTTTTAATATCGCAATTTTGAATAATTCGTTCCCTTCCATTTTGATATAGTGCAGGTGCTCCTCTAGAGTCTTGGTGCTGGCCGGATTTCTCGAACCGCCTGCGGGGGCCATCAACAAATCCGCCAGCGACCCGTCGCTGCCTAAATAAGCGGAAAGTATCCCTCCCTCTTTTACCTCACCCAGTACCGCCGCTCCTGCCCCGTCTCCGAAAAGAACGCAGGTATTCCTGTCTTGCCAGTCGGTAATAGAGGACAAAACCTCTGAGCCGATTACCAGGGCATTCTGATAAGTACCGCTGGAGATGAATTGTTGCGCAACGGATATGGCATAGACAAATCCCGAGCAGGCACCCGAGATATCAAAGCAAACTGCTTTTTTTGCTCCCAGATTCGCCTGAACAAAACAGGCGGTGGAAGGAAATTGCATGTCAGGAGTGATGGTCGCCACGATGATCAATTCGACGCCTTGCGCATTTAATCCGGCATTAAAAAGCGCTTCTTTTGCGGCGTGCGTGGCCAGGTCCGAAGCTGCCTCGCCCTTTGCTGCCAGGCGCCTTTCTTTGATGCCGGTGCGGGTAGTAATCCATTCATCAGAGGTATCCACCATCTTCTCCAGGTCCGCATTGGTCAGGATTTTCTTAGGCAGATATTCCCCGACTCCGATAATGCCTACTTTTTTCATAGTTCGACTCGTTTCACTCGCTCACTATGAACCCCGAGCGTAGTCGAGGGGTTCATCTTATCCCTTTAGCGCTTCAATTATCTTTTCGTTGAATTTACGCTCTATTTCTTCGTTGGCTACGCGGATGGCATTCTTGATGGCTTTGGCATTGGAGCGGCCGTGCCCGATAATCACGACACCGTTAACGCCCAGCAACGGCGCTCCCCCGTATTCCGAATAATCCATCTCTTTCTTAAATCGCGAAAAGCTCGGTTTTAAAAAAAGGATGCCGAGCTTTCCTAAAAGGCTGCTTGCCAGAAGCTGCCGCTTTAAAAAGACCTGCATCGTCTGAACCACCGATTCGGTAACCTTCAGGGCGACGTTGCCTACGAATCCGTCGCAGACTACAATATCGCTCTTTCCGGAAAACAAATCCTTGCCTTCGACATTGCCGATAAAATTCAGGCGGCTCTTTTCAAAAAGCTCGCGCGTTTCTTTGATAAAATCAGTCCCCTTGCTCTCTTCTTCGCCGATATTCAGGATTCCTACTTTCGGCTCAGGTTTATTTAAAATATGGCGGAAATAGACATCCGCCATGATACCATACTGCAGAAGGTGTATGGGCTTGGCGTCGATGTTCGCTCCGACATCGATAACCATGGACGGGCCTTTTAAGGTGGGGACGATGATGGATATACCCGGCCGCTCGATACCGGGAAGCAGCCCGAGGCCCAACGTCGCCGCACACACTACCGCTCCGGTATTGCCGGCGCTGAAAAAAGCGCCACCTATCCCCTCTTTAACCAGGTTCAGGCCGATGACAATGGAAGATTTCCTTTTACGGCGCACGCTCGTTGCCGCAGACTCATGCATCTCGATTACTTCCTCGGTATGGTAAATAGAGATCTTGTCCGAGGAATAACCGAATTTCTTCAGGAAGCCTTTGATTTCGGATTCATTGCCTACGAGGACGACTTCGACGTTATACTCTTTGACCGCGGCGATTGCCCCTTCGACTACGACCCGCGGGGCATGGTCCCCGCCCATAGCATCGACTATTATCTTCATATTTGGTGTTCGGTTATCGGTTATCGGCCGAGAACCGAGTTTACTGTTTTTTCTTTTTCTTTTCCTTGACCTTTATTTCTACGACTTGTTTGCCGTCATAATAACCGCAAACCTTACAGACCTGGTGCATTAATTTTGGCTGCTTGCACTGCGGGCAGGGGATAAGATTAATCCCCGGCAATTTCCAGTGGGTGCGACGCCTCCTGCCTCTGGCCTTAGAGTGTCTTCTTTTTGGTAGTGCCACAGCTACATCCTCCTTCGTTCAAGTTCTTGCCGCACTTAAGGCATAATCCCCTGCAGTCTTCCTTGCATAACGGCTTTAAGGGGTAATCGATGATTATCTCCTCGCGTATCTGGGGGGCCAAATCAATGAACGGATTTGCCTTGTCAACTTCGTATACAAACCTGAGGTTCTTTTCTAAACCTGACCTAAACTCATCAAGGCAACGTACGCAGATAATCCGCATTATGCCTTGCAGGCTTAAATTTACTGTGACGGTATTGGTAATCTTTGAAACCTCTGCAGATACTTTAATCGGATCTTGGAGTCTGATGACTTCGCTGTCAAGTTCAAGACCGGAAGGGTCAATTTCTTCCTGAAAGGCCAGGCCCTCAGGGGGTATCTGAGCGGTATTTATCTTCATCGAAGGTTTTTAGCGCCTTCTCAATTTAGCCTTTAGTGCCTTAAATACAAAATCAGGGACAAAACTGGATATGTCCGCGCCTAAGACCACGGTTTCCTTTAAAAGCTTAGAAGATACATAGCTGTAGGATTCATGCGGCATTAAGAATATCGTCTCTATATCATCCGCCAGTTTCCTGTTGGTCAGGGCCATCTGGAATTCGTATTCGAAATCGGAGAGCATACGCAGGCCCCGGATCAATACTTTGGCTTTATGCTTGCGCGCATAATCCACCACCAGCCCGTTGAAATCGGTTACGGTCACCCCTTGTATTCCCGAGGTGGCTTTTTTCAGCATCGCCACCCTTTCCCTGACGCTAAAAAGGGGCTTTTTCTGGGGGTTATGCGCCACTGCCACCACCACTTCGGAGAATATCTCCTGCGCCCTTTTAATCAGGTCGATGTGGCCGTAGGTGACGGGGTCAAAGGTTCCGGGATAAATCGCTCTCTGGCACATTTTTCCTATAAAATGACACTATGGTATCGCCGTAAATCTTGCGCTTTAATAAACTCAAAACTCCCAGGGCGTCTGGGAGGTTCTCTTTCTTAAAATGCTGCACTATGACTAAACCATAAGGCGCTAATATATCATAAGCGTCCAGGGTTTGCAAGGTTTTTTTTGCCGCAGAAGGCGGCACACCAACCCATCCGATAGGGTTGGGTGTTGCCGCAGAAAGCGGTACGCCAATCCATCCTTTAGGATTGGGCGTTGACGGACTGCTATGATACGGAGGGTCCAGAAAGATAAGATCAAAGGTCCTGCCGCCTCTCTTAAACGCCTTAATTGCCTCTTGTGCATCTTTCTGGTATAAGCGGCAGTTTTTAAGCTTCAGGGCCTCGATATTCTTTTCTATTGCCAGCGCGCAATCGCGGTTATATTCCACAAAAGTAAGGTCCCTCGCCCCCCGCGAAAGGGACTCCAGGCCCACCGCGCCTGAGCCGGCATAAAGCTCTAAGAACGACAGGCCTTCTATGTCGCCTAAAACATCAAAGATGGCTTTTCTGACTAAGTTCTGCGTCGGCCTTATGTTTTCGGGCACCTTGATATTACGGCCTTTGAATTTACCAGTAAGTATACGCATCTTACCCCACTACCATTAGTTTTTCATATTCCGGGAACCTCTGCAACAATTTTTCTTTCAACAAGACATTCTGACGGTCAACTAAATGGGAATCAGAATTAATTAATTTTATCGCCTCTTCCCTTGCCCGCTTCAGAAGCTGCATCTGGGTCAGCGGGTTGGCTATTTTGAGTTCGCTTAAGCCGTGCTGCCTGGAGCCGAAAAATTCTCCCGGGCCGCGGATCCTTAAGTCCTCCTCGGCAATACGAAAGCCGTCTTGGTAGACAAGCATCGCCTCTATGCGCGCCTTTGCTTCCTGCGTTGAGGCGCCGGTGACTAACAGGCAAGCCGACTCTTGAGTGCCCCGGCCCACGCGCCCGCGCAGCTGGTGCAACTGAGCTAAGCCGAAACGTTCGGCGTGCTCTATGATCATGCAGGTGGCATCCTGAATATCGATACCTACTTCCAAGACGGTCGTGGAAACCAAAATATCCAGCTCTTTATTCTTAAAGCGCAACATTACCTCGTCCTGCTCTTTTTGTTTCATCCTGCCATGAATCAATCCCAGGCGAAAACCTCTGAATTCCCCTTTTTTTAACTCTCCGTACATCTTTTTTGCGCCGGCGATATCCAAAGCGTAAGATTCTTCGATCACCGGGTAAACAATATATACCTGCGAACCGTTCTTTAAATGCCCTTGCGCAACGTCATAGGCTAAACCTATCTCCTCCTGCGTAAAATACATGGTTTTAATCGGCAGGCGCCCCTTGGGCAGCTCGTTTATCACCGAGATATCTAAATCTCCGTATAAAGTAATGGCTAAGGTGCGGGGAATGGGTGTGGCAGTCATAATCAGCACATCCGGATTAATCCCCTTTTTAGGCAGGAGTGCGCGTTGCCCCACGCCGAATTTATGCTGCTCATCAATCACCACCAGCCCCAGGTTCTTAAACTTTACCTTCTCCTCCAATAAAGCATGGGTGCCGATAATCAAATTTATTTTCCCTTCTTCTATGGCACGGCAAATCTTATCCTTCTCTTTTCCGGAGGCGCTGCCGCTAAGCAATCCGACCTTCAGCGCATCCCTAAACTCCTGGCCTAAAACTCCCAGCCGATCATAATGCTGCCTTGCCAGTATCTCCGTCGGGGCCATCATCACCGCCTGATAACCGCCCTGGATGGCCATCAGGGCGGCTATGGTAGCGACTACTGTTTTGCCGCAGCCGACATCTCCCTGAAGGAGCCTTTGCATCGCCTGCGGCTTACTCATGTCGGATTTTATTTCATTAATCACTTTTTCCTGCGCGACAGTCAGCTTAAAGGGAAGGCTGGCGATAAAATCTTTGACTAACCGGCCTTCTATTTTATGCGCAATCCCCGGCTTTTCTTTTTTTGCTGTTTTTCTTAAAGCCAGGGGGACCTGAAAAAGAAAAAATTCATCAAAGGAGAGCCTGCGAAAGGCCTCCTGTTTTGACGCTTCGCTTCCCGGAAAGTGTATCTCTAAAAGCCCCTTAGCTAGATTTAAAAGATTATTCCTGGACCTTATATCATAGGGCAGGAAATCGCCAAGGCGCGGCAGGTATTCATCCAGGGCGCGCTTTATTACCTTGCGTAAATATCGCTGGGTAGAATGCTCCGGCAGGCAATATATAGGAACGATCCTTGCGGTATTTAACGCCTCGCCCTCTCCGTCGCCGGCTATCTCAAATTCCGGAGAATTCATCTGCAGCCGGCCGCCGTAGCGCTCAACTCTGCCGTATAAAATCAGGGTCTGCCCTGGCTTAAAATAATCCTTTAGATACTGCTGGTTAAACCAGACGCAGACAATGTTAGCAGTGCCATCGCTCGTGATCGCCTCCAGGATCTTAAAATTTCTCCTCTTCCAGGACTCACGCTCAGCCACAGAGATAACTTTTGCTTTGATGGTCTGCTGTTGGCCTGCCTCCAGCTGCGCAACAGGCAGGAATTTAGTGCGGTCTTCCCAGCGGCGGGGGAAATAATATAAAAGGTCTTCTACGGTCTCCAGGCCCAGCTTATTTAAGGCCTTTGCCCTTTTAGGCCCGATGCCTTTTAAATATCGCAAGGGTATTATAGCGGCAGATTTCTCCATTTATTTATCCGCCTAAAGCGTGACTTCCTCTTTGCGGGGTTGCGGCTGGGTTTTTTCCGGGGGCCTGTTTTTACCCTGGGCGACTTCTATCTCAAAGGACTCGCTGGATATAACGCTGTCTTTTATCTTGATAGTGCTGGGGCCTAAGGTAAATTTGCCCTTTTCCTGAGGAGCCAATACACAGGCATATACCAGAATGGTCTTTGCCTCACCTTTAACAAAGGAAATAGTGGAAGAATTAGCCTGCGAAAGCAGGCGGAAACCCTTGAATTTAGGCAGCTCGACCGCAGGAAGCGCCTTCTGGTCAGAAGCGACTACCACTTTATAGGTCAGCACCTCGTCGGTAGTCATTTTTTTCTTATCCACCTCTGCCTTCAAGGTGATTTCGGCATAAACGGGCAAGACGCAGAAAAATAGCAGAAATAGTACCGCTAAATTTATCTTTCTCATGGCTTATTTTTTAACACACAACCGCTTGGCTGTCAATTGCTTTTGCACCGGCGCACTCCTTGATGATTTCCTCCATTGCAGCCTTTGTTTTTGCGCGAGAGGATTTTTCTCTTAAAGGGCGGATTTTACGGAATCCTTTTGTATACCAGCTAAAGAATTTCCGGAAAAGCATCACCCCGTTTCTCTCCCCGTAAAAATCTACATAGGAACTTAAGTGCCCTGACATCATCTCTGTAATCAGCCTGCCGTCCGGCTTTTTTAGCAACCGGCCGTCTTTTAAAGATGCCTCTATTTCCTTAAAGATCCAGGGGTTGCCTAATGAGCCCCTGGCAATAAGTATTCCGTCGCATCCTGTCTCAGCGAACATTTTTTCAGCTAATCCTACCGACAGGATATCTCCGCTGGCAATGACCGGAATATTTAAGGCTTTTTTGACTTTTCTTATAGCACCATAATCGACTTTACCGCTGTAGAATTGCTCTCTGGTCCTGCCGTGGATAAAGACTGTCTTTACGCCGGCATCCTGGGCGTAAAGCGCAACTTCCACCGGGTTAATCGAATTTTTATCCCAACCGGTGCGGATCTTCACTGTCACCGGCACACCAAAATTCTCCACTACTAATTTCAATAAGCGGTTTAATTTTTTGGGCTCCTTCAATAAACTGGCTCCCTCGCCGCGGCGCACCACTTTCTTGGCCGGACAGGCAGCGTTAAAATCCACAATATCAAAACTATGCTTTTTTAGGATATCTGCCGCGCGCAACAGGAATTTCTCTTCGCATCCCAGTATTTGTACCCCTAAGGGCCGGTCAATTTTGTCCGTAAAGAGCATCTCTTGCGTCTTTCGGCTATTATATCCGAGCGCGCGCACATTGATCATTTCTATAAAGGCCAGCTCGCAGCCGAATTTGCGGCAAAGCATCCGGAAAGGATAATCCGTGATCCCGGACATCGGGGCCAAGATCAGGTTGGACTTCAATTTTAAGCTGCCGATTTTAAGCATAGTATTTCCAGAAAAACCCTTGCCTTAGGCTTGACAACCCGCCGGCCATATGCCATACTTTAGATAAGAAAATAAAGATGGTAGGCAAAATAAGGAGGTCGCTGGATAGCGAAAGCTAGCTAGGCCTATCACCTACAAAAAAACCCCGGGTAATTTGCGGGGCTTTTTTGTGTATATAGCGCCTCCTTTTACCTCTTCTTCCTTTTTTTTATTTTAGATTTATGTACGGTGCAGATGACATCCGCAAAATATGAGATTCTGTTATTCTCATAAGGAAAATTCTTACAGGTAACCGGTTTAAGTTTATAGTCGGCTTTATGGACAGCACAGAGTCCATCTGCCCTAAGAAATGAGCATTGCTCATCTTCGTAACTGGTGCCCACCTTGAATCCGGAAGGAAAACCCTTGTCTTTCTCCAGATGGAAAAAATCCCCTTTTATCCCCCGGGATACTATTTTCTTGGCTTCTTCCAGGTCAATCCAGGCTCCCAGCCGGCAGCAATCCGCCTGAGTTTTACACTTGAGGCAGTCGAGGCTTCTTCTGGTCTTTCTTTTTTTACTCTTCATGTATTATAGGCCTCCGGGAAGGTGCTGTAGGTATGCTTTTATCGCGCTGGAAATGCTCTGATAGTCTTTATCTTCTAGCCACTCTTTTTTAAAAACGCTTGCACCAAAGGCAACTGCGCTTGCGCCGCTGGCAAAATATTCTCCCAAATTCTCTGGGGTTACACCGGCGCAGGCTAAAAGTTCTATATCCTGAAACGGGCCTTTGATTTCACTGAAATACTGCGGCCCAAAGAACTTCGCGGGAAAGACCTTCACCATAGTAGCGCCCTCTTTCCAGGCAGTATAAATCTCCTGCGGGGTGAGCGCGCCGGGGAAAACGGGTATCTTGTTTTTCACACAATACCCCAAAACATCCTTAATCAAAACAGGCATGACAATAAAAGTCGCTCCGGAATCTAATGCCAGCTTTAAGCTGTCTAAATCCAGTGTGGTTCCGGCGCCTAGCATCAGGCTATCTTGCGCGACCTTTCTGGCCTTTTGGATTAATTCCGCAGCGCCTTTAGTATTCATGGTTATCTCTAAGGTCTCAAGACCTGTGGAAATAACTGCCTCGATAAGCGGCTCAATCTGCTCTAACTGTGCGCCGCGTAAAATCCCCATTACCGGCTTCTTTTTGAACCTGTCTACATCCACTCTTTACTCCTCATCCTCTCCGACCAAACTTTCGTAAAACTCGCGGTAATTTTCTTTTTTATCGCTATTGCGCAAGGCCATGGCCGCGCGCGGATGCTCATCCAGGATGCCGGTAATAGCATAAGGAATAATATAGCCCCACTCGATCTTATCCCGCAAGGGAATAAACTCCTGGGAAATTAAATCCAGGACCGGCCGGATATCAAACTTAGGGTTCTTTAAGAAACCGAGGATCAACTCCAGGGGGCAGTTTCCCGCTGCCCTGCCTAAGCCGTAAACCGTGCCGTCCACGAAATTGGCGTTATGAATGATCGCCTCAATGGTATTGCCGAAAGCAAGCTGCTGGTTATTATGCGCGTGGATCCCTATCTCTTTGGCCTTGACAATGCTTTTGGCCTTCTTAATCAGAAACTCTACTGTCTCCTGATACAAAGAACCGAAGCTATCCACAACATAGATTACATCTGCCTTACTTTCTTTTTCCAGTTGTTCTAACGCCTCGGTCAATTCATTATCCAGCGCGCGCGAGATAGCCATGATATTGACTGTGGTCTCATAGCCCTTATCCGCGAAGTGGTTTACTAGGAATATCGCCTTATCGATATCCTTGACGTAAGAGGCCACGCGTATCATAGATACAGGACTGTCCTTACGCGGCAAAACATCCTCGACATCTACCCTGTCCACATCCACCATCACGGAAATCTTGGTATTCGATTCAATACCGTCGATTACCCGCTTAATATCATCGTCATCGCAAAACTTCCATTTGCCGAATTCTTTTTCCGAGAAGAGCCGCTTGGAGTTTTTATAACCTATCTCCATATAATCTATGCCGGCTTCGGATAGCGCCTTATAAACTGCGCGCACAAAACGCAAGTCAAAATCATGGTTATTGATCAAACCTCCATCCCTGACGGTACAATCCAATACCTTAATCTTTTCCCTGAACATACTCGCTCCTGTTTAAGTAAATAATGGGGTCAGAATTATTTTTTAAAAATAGATCTGACCCCATTATTCATTGCTATTTACAACAACTTCCTGCGCCGCCTCTCATAATCTTCTTTACGGCTGCGCCGATAACGAAACAGGCGATGGCAATGAATATGGCCTGGTTATCTGCCAGCGGCAGGATATCAAAAGCTGCTGCCAGAAGCAATAATATCCCGGCAGTATTCAAGATGATACTCACAACGCAGATATTTTTGTCCATCTAATCCTCCTTTTAATGAGCCCACAACATATAT
>Ga0208045_1000835_pt1 | contig 10703 bp, 2 predicted proteins | sample PL_2010_200m_FD_184160 | JGI IMG/M metagenome (GOLD analysis project Ga0208045, IMG submission 184160) | Freshwater microbial communities from Powell Lake, British Columbia, Canada to study Microbial Dark Matter (Phase II) - PL_2010_200m... | ecosystem: Environmental > Aquatic > Freshwater > Lake...
ATCATTGCAGAAACCACCGGAGAATTTGAAACTTTTTCCGATTTTTATGCAAACCTTGCCGCACAAAAAAGATTATCACAAACCCTTGTCAGTTGTAACCTGTTAACCGATCAGGAAATGCCAGCTTTCTTTTCCGGTACGACCTTTACGGAAACTGGGAAAGAGTTTATTGAAAATATGCTCGCTGCATTGATACTTGACCGTGACACATTGATGGCAACCGAGCAGCCGGGTGTAAAAAGTTTCAGGCAAAAGATCATTACCAGTTTGCCTGTGTTAATGCACAACGCAAGTTTACCAGAAGGTAGTTTAAAGGAGTATATTAATCAGGCAGTCCGGTTGCAGCAAAGCATTAAGGGATCAGGTTCAGAATTTAACGATTTTATCCGGCAGTACAATATCTTCGATGTAAAATACGACCGAAAAGCCTTGTATTTAAACCGATTGTTAGATGCCGGAAAATTGAAATTCAAATCAGCCATTGAAGGGTACAATGAAGCTATTATGAAAAATCAGGGAGCCATGCTGTTTGGCGACAATATGACTCCTGACCAGATATTTGATTTCTGGATAGTGAAAGCCGTGGATAATACCGAAGCACGGCTCATTGAAAGCAGTAAAATCGTGGAAGGTAGCGTGAGTGAATCGGAAATAGAACTTGTTAAAATACCTGAAATTCCCAAAACTTTTCTTCGTGAGCAGGACGGGGTAAAAATCTATCTGGTCGATGGCGAAGTGGTAAGGAAGGATCACATTCAATATGTAGCGGGTGGTCATGGTTATGTGTACGATTGGATTCCAAAGGATGAGGTCTGGATTGATGAGAACCAAAAAAACAAGCCTGAAGATATGGAAGCCACGATCCGGCATGAACTGTATGAAATCGGACTGATGAAAAAAGGCATGGATTACGACAATGCCCATGAAGAAGCCAATAAAATTGAAATAGAATATCGAAGATTACTGGAACCAAATATTGACATTACTAAACCTGTGAAATTGAGAAACCCCGAAGTGGGTGAAGCTGACACTATATTTAGAATTGCCAATTATAATGATGAGATGAAGCGGGCTTATATTGAGCCATTAAATTCTACCCTTAATTTCCCCGGTCAGGAATTGGTATCTATTTTTGACTTGGTGAATGTCGAATATACCAAACCAGTTGCTAGGCCTACTCCTAAGTTAGTCCGTAATGATATTCAGCAACTTTCCGATATTTTGGTTACCATCATGCCGGAATACGATCAATATGAAGGCACGGAAGAAATCGGGATCACAAACAAAGAAACGGGCGAACAATTAACCGTCTTTAATTTTAGCGGTCGTACATTTTCGGTTTACAATGAAAGCGAGCATAACATAGGCACAGTTGAAGATTACAACTACTCAACAATTCCCGAATTGGCTGAAAAAATTAAGGAAATCATTAAAAAGTATTGGAAAGAACCTGAATCTGACATTTATTATACTAACGCACCAGAAGCCTTTGATGGGTTTGGAACGAAAACGATTGGAACAACTGAATATCAAACCAATAATGGTAAACCAATTCGCAAAATCAGTATTACACCAAAAAATTATGAGTGGCAATCACAGAGGAATAGTAGTGGAATGTATATTACTTTATCCGAGACTGACTTTGCCGAATGGGTTGAAAATGGGAATTTAGAAAAAAAAGTAAAAGAAGTTGAAAAACCTATTGAGACTATTGCTGAACCGGATTGGCTGAAAAAAGAGGTGGATGGTGACACAGTTTATTATAGTGTTGAAACGAAGCATGATGTTTATAGTGGAACGATTGAGAAAACCTATTCCGGTGGCGGATGGTCTGTTGTTATTTTTGATGATTATCCTAAAGATGAAGGTGGAATTTGGTTTGAAGAGAATTTTAATAGCAAACAAGTGGCTCAAAAATATGCCATTGAAAAACTGACTGAATTAAGGGACAAGGAATTCTCTGAAATGAAGCCTGACCAAATTGCTACGAAAGGTAAGGAACCTTGGGAAATGACACAAAAAGAGTATGTTGATGTTAAAAGTAAACAACTCTTTGATTCTGCTCATGGAATAAATTCCAAAGGTAAACCAATAGTAAATCAAAGTCTTGTTTCACGATCAGAATCCAAAGATTTCAAGCAGGTATTAAAAGTAAATCATAGTGATAAGATCAAACAAGCCCTATCTGAAAACAAACCCGTTCCCCAAGAGGTTCTGGCTGAATACTCGGATTTAAGAAAAACTACCGAGCCTACTGGAGTTATTACTGCTAAATATCCACACCCGATCTTAAAACAGGTCGAAGCAGTCTACCTGCAAGCAATAGATAAGTTTGATAGAAATAGGGTAGTTGAGGAAATGGCATACGAGTTAGCCGGGGATGGCAACAGTACCAAACGGCAGGAAATTTTGTCTGCCATCCGTGGGGAGAAAGTACCCGTGAGTAAAAGTGGTATGAATGAGGTAATGAAGGAATTTAAGAAATGGATAGATTTATACTACACACGGGATGGAAAGCCAATCGAGGCTGAAAAATCCACTGAACCTGAAGTTAGAAAACCTGCCGAAAAGCCCGCTGATATTAACGTTGGAGATGTTCTTATAGATCAATATGGTGAATGGAAAATTACCAAATTGCATCCTGACGGGTATTTTGAAATCAGGGGAGATAGTGGTGAAAAAGTGTTGTTTTTTGATGAGTTGCGCTTTTATAAGAAAAAAGAAATGCCTGTTCAAGAGCCGGAAAATAAGGTAGATATACAAAGGGAAAAAATCAGATCAGGAATAACCAATCCAGAAGAGCAGATTATTATTGATAAGGTTTCGTGGGAAGATAATGAGTTGAATATTTGGCATGACGGAGATACGAAATTAACGATTCTTAGGGAAGGTGAAGTTGGTGTGTACTCAAATTGGATTATAACTGACAAGTTTAAAACCCCACCGTATTACGATAATGCTAAATGGGGTCGGGCAAGTAAACAAAATATTAAAACGGAAATTATCAGATTGCTGAATACCCGTGAAATAACAGATATTATATTGCCTAGTGCTATATTCAATGCATTTTGGTTGTACTATCGTTCACCGATTGCAGAAGTTGAGCCTGAAAAACAGCCAGAATCACTCTTTAAAGCAGGTGATGGTGTTCAGGTTATCGAAAAAGAATCGCCAGTATTAGCCGGAACTTACGGTATATTCATTCGTGACATGAATGCGAAAATGGCACAAATTGAAACGGGTTCAGGTCAGGATGGTAGAAAATATCATCCGTATATTGATAAACACAACTTGCGTAAAATTGATGAGGGAGTAATGAAAATAGAGGGTGTAGGACAGTCTTATCGCTATAACCCACAAACAACTAAGACTATTGAGCCAATTGCACCAATATCCAAGCCTAAAGAGTCATTCATTATTCAGATGTTACCTTTTGTAATTAAGTTTTTAGGAGAAGAATACGAGGTGGAACGGAATTATAATAAAATCGAGATTACCTATGTCCCTGATGATGATTATTTGGCTTTTATTGAACAATATGCGGGTAAGGATATTGAAGTCAGGTTTGAAGACCAACATGGTACGAATGGATACGATGAAATAATTGCAAAATATTTTTGGGATGATATTAACCAAATTCCTACTCCCAATGAATTAGCAAAAGAAATTTCAGATGCGATCAAAGATACCCTTGCAATTAAGATTACAATGAAGATGAAGCCTAAAGTAACCAAGGAGATCACCGACCCTACCGAAATCGAAGCAACCTTCCACCTCAAGGAACTCGACCAGAAAGTTAAGGAGTTTGAGGAAAAGCCAGATACAATGAAAGAAACAACCTTGTATTATAAAATGGAAACTAGATCACTTGATGAATATTTGGTATTTCTGAAAAAACTTAAAGATTATATCAAATCTGGTAAGGTTTTTAGTGCAGGGATCGGCGTAGAATATTTGATTTTAACGGGCGATTACGATAAAGATGCTGCAATGCACCCATCAATATCAATTACAGATTTTGATGACATAATAAGTAATTCTACGGATATTCAAAATTATAACAAACTAAGTAGTAAACCACACCCTGAAAAATTATGGAAAGGTGAATGGGTAACTATTAATGAACGGATTAAACATTTGGAGAGTGTTTTGTCGGACGATGACGAAGAAATAAAAGAGCCGGAAACTAAACCAGTAATTGAATCTATCTCTCTCGACTTCGCTTCCTACGAAAACCCGTACCTACTGAACAGAGCTATCGAAAAACTGCTCGACAGTAAGCCAGATGACAATAGCTATTCATTTGAAGAAAAAGCCTTTTTATCCGGCTATACAGGTTATGGCGGTTTAGATAAATTCGCAGCCAAATACCATGAAAAATTGGAGGACGGAACTTTTGATGAGTTCTATACCCCAGACGAGATTGTGCAACAAATGTGGGGATTGGCTTACCGGTACGGCTTTACAGATGATCAGGACGTGCTTGAAACAAGTGCTGGTATTGGAGCCTTCTTGAAGTATGCACCTAGCCACGCTGAAAACGTTACCGCTATTGAAATCAATCCATATAGCGGTCGGATACTGAAAATTATATATAAGAAAGCAAACGTGCTGATCCAAAAGTTTGAGCGCATATTTATAAAAGACAACTCATCAGTTAAAGGAATAAGTAAAAAATTCCAGATTCCGCCTACCTTTGGTCTGGTTATCGGGAACCCGCCGTATGGGAAATGGGGTGGATATGAAAAAGGCATGGGTGAAAAGAGTTACACCAAAGCCAGCAATATTGTCGAATACTTCATTACCCGTGGACTCGATATGCTGCAATCAGATGGATTGCTTATTTATATTGAGGGTGCAGAAACGATCACTGGTGGTAAAACCTTCATGCAATCGCAATTAACTGCTTGTAAGAAGTTGATCGCAGGGAAAGCTGATCTAGTGAAAGCCTACGGATTACCCAATGGGGTATTCGACCGTACCGATGTATTAAGTGAAATAATCGTGTTCAGAAAAAAATAATATCATGGAAGCAAAGTTAACCTATTCAGAATCAATAGAATTATTAAGAGATCAAATATCTACCCTACTTGACCAATGCGACGGATACAGCACCCCGACTATTTGCCAATTGCTGAAAATCGAAGGTAACAAACAATTACTTACTGATTCTATTGTGGAACTGATAAAAAAGGGCTACAAAACAGATCAGGCAATCAGTATGCTGGAACGTGAATATAATTTAAACACCCCTGACGACTAATGGATTTACCAAAAATCATATCAGCTAAAAACGATGGATGGGTTTTACGCTCAAAAACTATAAAGAAAAAAGCAACTATATAACAGAAAAAAAAACAATCAAAATGGATACTTTAGAAGCTATTGCAGGGTACAAATACTTTATTGATAACCCAGACGACCTGTTGGGTGAAGATTACGATGTAAAAGGCATCCACGGAATTGCCAAACAACGTAGGGGAGATAAAAAAACAGCAGTTGCCAAGATTGGTGCGCCGATTAATAAGCTGGTGATCCCTGACGTAAACTTCTCACCTGCTGTTTCTGTGATTGAAACAGACAGCAAGCAACCTGAACCGGACGAAGCACAAAGAATAGTTCAGGAAATTGAGGATAACACCAAACGGATCGCTGAAAGTGCAATAAAAAAGACAAAAGCAGAAAGTCAAGACCCGACTGATCTCCAACCACCAAAAGAAATATTTACGTTTGCTGAAACCTATGAGCAGACTAACCGGATTAACCCAGCCTTACCCGCTGTGGGTTCAAACCGGAAAATGGACGAACAGGAATTGCGTGCTTACGTCTGGTACATGGAGCAGATCGGACGTAAAATGAGTCCTAAATGGTATGAACTGGCAGGATTCCGGTCTATGGATGCTGATGGTGAAGTGGACATAAAAGAATGGCTCAGACAGGGCATTTTATGGTATTACCGTGGGGATTACCTGCCGGGGTATGCCTATTTTTCCGGCAACCTGTATGACAAATCAACTGCGTTGGAATCCGACCGAGATGCGATCATCCAGATATACGGTATCGAAATCTATGAATTACAGAAATCTAAGTTTGAAAAGATATTTTCCGAAAAGGTGTATGATTCCAGGCTACGGATTAACCCGGAAATCCTAGCTAACCAACTTATCTTGCTACCAAACTCTGATTTTTCCCAGACGTTCATGATTGAAACCATTGAGGGCGATACAGAAATCAAGTTTGAAGGATATATACATTCACTTGGTTCTAAAGCAAAAGTTGAAAAAGGAATCGCTGGTAAGCCAAACTGGGAAAAAGAATCCGGACGTTACCACGACCGGAAAACATTTAATGAACTCAGCTTGCGTGATGCGTTTCAATATTGGTTGAAACAAAGAGATGGCGGAAGCCGATTAATCAAAAAGAACCTGAGCTGGTTGGATATTATTTCATTCTATCTCGAATCAGCTCCTTATAATGAAAAAAGAGACGGTGACCGAGAAACATTTACCCGTACCAAATCTTTTGCCAAGCAGGAAGGCGACCGCCTATTCATGCACTTCCTTAAAATACTGGTCAGGCCAGAAGATCAATTACGGATAGAAACCCAATGGAACCGAGATAACAATGCCATTATCGAATGTAACTTTGACAAAATACCTGTTGCCTTTGAATATGGTAAAATCTTTTACAACAGCGCAATGGATATTCGCTGGGAAAAGCGGGAGTCCGTAGCATTCATGTCATCGCAAGGCTCTGGTTTACTGGCACATCAAGTAGGCATAGGTAAAACCATCAGCGCAATTATGACTATAAAACATTTCATCGAAGCAGGTTGGTGCAAGCGTCCGTTTATTGTTGTTCCGAACCAAACTTATAAGACATGGCTAACGGAAATCAGGCAATTACTCCCGGTTGAGATCATGAAAATTAATGATTTCTACAATTTAGGTGTTGGTGAATACCGGGAAAAACTAAATGATGTGAATGGTCAAGTTAAGATGGTTGACGAAGGAAGTATATCGGTTTTCACCTATGAGGGTTTTGAAAAGTTAGGATTTGGCGAAAGCACGTTGTATGAATTGGAAGATGAGTTGTATGACATAATCTATCAGGTCGATGAAGTTACTTCCGAAAAAAAAGCGAAAGCACGGGGGAAAAAGATTGAAGAGCTGATGGGTGCAGCACTAAGTAAAACCAGAGTTGAGATTGAAAAACTGGGGTTTGATTTTATGGTAGTCGATGAAGCGCACAATATGAAAAAAATCTTCACCAGCGTTAAAGGCAAGTCCGATGCTAAAAAACAATACGACATCAGTACCGGATCACCTAGCGCAATCGGGTTGAAGGGTTTTTGTATCGCCCAATATATCCAGAATTTAAAGGACGGTCGAAACGTGATGCTGCTGACCGCTACCCCGTTTACGAATTCATCATTGGAAGTATTTTCAATGCTTAGTCTGGTCAGTTACCGGGAACTTAAAAATTTACGACTGAACAACTTGAACGACTTTTTTGATATGTTCTGCATGAGCAGTTATGAGTTGAAGATCAGCGCAAAAATGATGAAACCAGAACGTAAGCAGGAAGTGGTCGGGTGGAGCAATATCCAAGCCTTGCAAAAAATCATTTTCCGGTTCATGAACTACAAGGAAGGTGATCATGTGGACGGAAAAGGCAGGATTATCAGGTTGGACAGACCGCAGAAATATATATTGCCGTATGAAAGGGTATTAGTTGACGGGATGATTACTGAATTACCAGAAGATCAAGTTATCAAAACATCCCTAACTATGACCGAGCAGCAAAAAATATTAATGGGCGAAATCAGGGATTACGTGGTTGATGGAGTATTACCCACAGCCCCAGTTGGTTACACGGAGGAAGATGACGTTGTGGATGAAACCCCAGAAGCACACAAGGAAGTTGAAATACATGACAATAAGCCGGAAGCAACAGAAAAGACGGAAAAGAAAACGGAAATTGTCACGTTGGATTATAGTAAGTTGAAGGACGATGAAAAAGCAGGTGTGCGGATCATGCAAGGGGTAGGATGGTCAAGATCATTGGCGATCAGTCCTTATTTATTTACGTATAGCGGTCTGGGTAAGCCATCAGATTATCTGGATTTTATCGAATCCAGCCCCAAAATGCTATACACTATGCAGTGTATAGCCAACGTGAAAAAGTACCATGAGGATCATAAAGAACCTGTATCAGGTCAGATCATTTATATGGACAGGGGTAAGGATTATTTTCACTTACTGAAGGAATATCTGGTTAAGGTGATTGGCTATAACGAAAATGAAGTGGGTATCATTAGCGGTCAAACTAAAGACCGGAATATGATACAAAACTTGTTTAACGGCGAAAGGTACGATGATGCTGCTGGCTATATGCTCCCCATCGCAGACAAAGATCGGATAAAAATAATCATTGGTAGTCGGGCAATCCGGGAAGGAATGAACTTGCAAAAGCGTTCCAGTGTACTCTACAACTTATATGTTGACTGGAATCCTACAGATCAGGCACAGCTTGAAGGACGAATCTGGAGACAGAAATCCCAGTTTAAGTTCATACGTATCGTATTGCCACTCATGATTGATTCGATGGATATTTTTATGTTTCAAAAACTGGAAGTTAAAACAAAGCGTATCAATCAAATCTGGGACCGGGACGGCAAAACCAATGTTATTGAAATTGAAAAACTTGATCCAAAAGAACAGAAATACAACTTAATCACCGATGCTAGAATACTAGCTGAAATGGAAGTTGATGATGAGAAGGATAGACTCACCGATGACAAAGCCAGCCTTGCACAAAAAGTAGAAATATTAGAAGGGGTTGTTAGTTTGTATTTCGACGTGAAAAATGGCCGAGATAAATGGCTGAAAATCGTTAACATTCACCGACCAATATACAAAGACGGTAACTTAAAGGCTCGTACCGATAGTGCGATTGTCGCAGCCATTGAGGATATTGCTAAAACTCAACTCGATTCAAAAGGTGAACCATTTAAGGATCAGTCTAAATATTCAGGTTACTATGGTATGGATTATGTTAGTGATGGTTCATTTGACATACCGTGGGGCTTCGCAGACTGGAAAATATCAGTGAAGCAACTAGCGAAAAAAGAAGTCGACCTACTGAAACCCTTACACATCACGACTGACCCGGACGATATACAGTCTTACATCAAAAAGCTCGAAACTGAAATGGAGGGATTGGGAGAAAAAATCAAGGAAGTCAGTGGGGCAAATGCGATGCAACACCGGATCGCACGAATCCGAAAAGAACAGGAAAAACGGAAACTTGGCAAGGTGACACCAGATATGCGGGTGGTTGAATTTGAAAAAATGAATTATCTACTAAGTGAAGTTAAAATCAAGACTGGAGAACACAAGGCTTGGGAAGACTTGATTGATCCAAAAGTTTGCCCGCCAATGGATGTAGCAGGAAACCGGAGAATCGACAAAGAAGCACAGATTCAACTGGAATATTGTGTTGAACGGTTGCCAGATACAAAAAAACAAAATACAGTAGCCGATGGAGTTTACACCGAAGAAAGGGAGTTACTGCATCGGAAAATTATTTATGACTTGTATAAAGGGATTGCTTGTGTTCACCGGGATCAGCCTATTTGTGTATTGACCGCAGGTGCACCAGGATCAGGTAAATCCCATTTCCTGAAATATTTTGCCCCGTATATGTTATCGGATAAGATTATTAAGATTGACGCCGACGCCATCCGTGAAAAACTGCCGGAATACAAAGGGTGGAACGCTAACATGACCCATTCTGAAACTAGGGATATTGTCAGCGAAGCCTTGTCTTATGTTTCGACCCCATGCAAGCACGATTTACTCTATGACGGTACGATGAACACCCCGTCAAACTATGAACCGCTGATTGCTAAACTCAGAACGCTTGGATACAAAATTTATATTGTATTCGTTGACGTTCCAAAAGAATACAGCAAAAAACGTATATTGGAACGTTATCAACGGTCTGGAAGATATACACCTTTGTCTGTGGTTGACGAATTTTACGCTCATGCACCCAACTATTTCGATAAAATTAAAACATTAGTGGATGGCTGGATTGAAGTGGATGGCATAACAGCTGAAATTAAACCGCCTATTCATGGTGAACCGATCCCACAGGATCGTGAATATTTTTCGCAAGATATGAGTACCTTGCCGAGCGAACTAGAGAAGGTTGAAAAGATCGCTGAAGAAGCTGCAACGAAGTCTGAAATGCAGTCCGCATTAAAAGGCGCAATCGCAGTAGCTAAATTCCTTGAAGGCGAGGAAAAGGCCGACATGGAAGCCTACGCTAAGGGTTTGAAACGGTTAATAATGATGATGTAATATCTAAAAAAGAAAAGAAATGAAAATATTAAAAGAAAAGAACATGGCCGGTTTTTTCCGGGAACTCTCCGGAAAAGGAAAACTGCTTATCGGGGTGTCTGCCGGCAGTATTATGCTGGCCAACGAATGGATCAACTGGAGAGAGCCAGACGACGAATCCTCAGCCGAGCTTTTCTCCTGCCTGGGTATTGCCCCGCTCATCTGTGACGCCCATGCCGAAAAAGACGATTGGAACGAATTGAAAACAGCACTTCAGTTTAAAGAAGAAGGCACCATCGGTTACGGGCTTAATTCAGGTGCTTGCCTGAAGGTCCACCCGGACGGCAGATTAGAAGC
>Ga0208045_1000836_pt1 | contig 10700 bp, 4 predicted proteins | sample PL_2010_200m_FD_184160 | JGI IMG/M metagenome (GOLD analysis project Ga0208045, IMG submission 184160) | Freshwater microbial communities from Powell Lake, British Columbia, Canada to study Microbial Dark Matter (Phase II) - PL_2010_200m... | ecosystem: Environmental > Aquatic > Freshwater > Lake...
TGATGGATGCAACGATTTTCATGTTATCGAGATTCGTGGTCAGGCTATACTTCGTATTCTCATCGCTGACGGATAAGAGGTCGGATCCGGGAACTGCGTCGTTGATGATAAGAGGACTTGGATTTCCCGTGACGGAGAGCCTGGCAATCGGCTTCACTTCAATTGTAACAGTCTGAGTAACGCTGCTGTTTCCAGCCTGTGCCCAAACGGTTCCGGTCGATATGAGCATCAGCAGGACCATCGTATTCGAAATGTTCGTGAGCCAGGTTGAGGTTTTCATATTCGTGTGACCTTTCTGCCAGTAGTGGAGCACACGATATGCCACCTCGATCAGCCGATTGTTCTTGTCGGGGGCCTTGCTAACCTATTGAAGAGAAATGACTTGGCGAGTTGAATGACACCGCGTGGATCAGTCGACACTGTAAATTGTACAAAACCTGCAATGAAGCCCCGGCACCGGGAACAGTGCATCCGCCCACTGATTCGCTTACTCGAGCCATCTATCTAATCCAATACTGAGCATGGCACCCTTCTGCGTTTTCGTTTTTCGGCCGTCTGACATTTCCGCTGTTGCCTGGGGCGAGGAGCGAACTGCCCGCAAATGAGACCAACTGTGTCGATTGGCCCCGTAGCTTGACACTCGCTTGGAATCACCTTAATATGAACGCATACCGAGGCCGGGGATGGCTTCAAGAAGCGGGGAACTGTGATGGACCTCCGGACTCTGCGCTGTTTGCTTGCCCGCCTCCTTTCTGGCGGGCATCCGCCATGCGTCACCTCTTGGCGGAGCGATGTGATGAAGGAGGTTTTTTGTTACGGTGACCCCCCAGCTTGACCGATTGGAACCTGCACGAAAAGTCAGACGACGATACCCTCGGTGGTGTGCAGATCATCTCCCGCGACATCTCCGAGCGCAACCAGGCTCGCTTGATTCAGATCCCCCGCCTGAAAGTGATGGTGCTCTCGAGGCGGGCAGGTTCACTACGTCCTTCGAGGGGTTCGACAGGCTCACCCCAAGCAAGCTCAGGACGAAGTTCAGGATGACGGTTGCTTTTTTTGTTAGCGCTGAATTGGTAAAACCAAGTGCCCCCTGTCATTTCGGGGGCTGTCCAACCTGAATGTGGACGTTGGGACAGCCCGAGAAATCTTGACCAGCCTGCCAGTTTAAGATTTCTCGCCTTCGCTTTGCGGAGACTCGACATGCCAAGAGGACGAAATGAATTTCGGCTTACAACTGCGGCAGCCCCCTCTCCTTTTCAAAATAGCCCACTGCCGATTGGCTCCGTTGCTTGACACTCGCTTGGAATCCCCGTAAAATTAACACGCGCCGAAGCCGGGGGTCTGCCCGCCCCGAGCAACCAGGTTGGCAGGCGTGGTGGCAGGGCTTTTCGACTGGGTCTCTGGTCAATGTGATGGATCTCCGGATTCTGCGCTGTTTGCTTGCACGCCTCCTTTCTGGCGGGCATCCGCCATGCGTCACCTCTTGGCGGAACAAATGTGATGAAGGAGGTTTTCTTGGTTTGTGGTGCACCCAAGCCTGAACGAATGGTACCATCAAATATCAAACCACTTCATTTCTGAATAATCCTGCGAGAACCGGAAGGTGTCTCATGCAAGATGAGCGAAAGACCAAGACGGAATTAGTCCGTGAACTGAGGACTCTAAAGGCCAAGCTGAAGAGGCTTGAAAAGTCAGACGACGATGCCATCGGTGGTGTGCAGATCATTTCCCACGACATCAGCGAAAGCAAACTCGCCGAAAGGGCGATCATGCAGTCGGAGGAAAGGCTCCGGAAGAACGAGAGAATGCTCAAGAACGCGGAAAGGGTCGCCCAATTTGGCTGCTATGAGATCGATGTCCACACCGGCAAAGCGATCTGGTCAGATGAGACGTTTCGTATATTTGGTCTGGACCCTTCCATAGGCGAGCCAACGGTCGATACCTATCGCAAGCTCATTCACCAAGAAGATGCCGCAACAATGTTTCAGCTCTTCGATGAATGTATCAAGGATCAGAAACGCTTTGACATGGAGTACCGCATCCTCCACTCGAGCGGAGATATTCGCTACGTTCATAGTCTCGGCGATGTTGAAACGAACGCCGAGGGCGCCGTCGTCAAGATGTTTGGCACACTGCAGGACATTACCGAGCGCAAGCGGGGAGAAGATGCATTGTCCAGGGCTGAAGAACATTACCGCACGCTTTACAATGCGATTGACGAGGGTTTCTGTATCATCGAAGTGATCTTCGACGAAAACGAGAAGCCGATCGATTATCGTTTTCTAGAGATCAATCCTTCATTCGAGAAACAAACGGGACTTATCGATGCGCAAGGCAAGAGTATGCGCGAGCTTGCCCCGAAGCATGAGGAGCATTGGTTTGAAATCTATGGGAAGATCGCTGTAACGGGCGAACCGTTTCGCTTTGTAAATCGCGCTGAGCAGTTGCACCGTTGGTACGATGTTTACGCTTTCCGCGTTGGCCAACCGGAAAAACGGCAAGTCGCCATTCTATTTAACGACATTACCGAGCGCGTGCGGGCGGAAGATGCGCTGAAAGAAGCGAATGCTAAACTCACTCGTGCCCAGCGCATCGCACACATTGGAAATTGGAGTGATCATCTGCCAACGAATCGGCTGGACTGGTCAGAAGAAATGTATCATATCTTCGCATTACCGCCGAATACGCCGGTGAACCTGGCAGAGGTGATCAGCGTTTTTCCGACGGAAGAATTGGAGCGGTTCCAGAAGGCGATTGGCGAAGCAATCAACGACGACGTTCCATACAGCATGGATTACAGGATTGTTCGTCCCGATGGTGCCGTGCGGTACATTCACGACGAAGGCGAAATCGTTCGCGATGAACAGGGCAAGGCGATTTGGATGCATGGCACAACTCAGGACATCACCGAGCGCAAGCGCGCGGAAGCAAGCATCATACAAGCTCTCGAATGGCAAGAGGCCATCTTTGAGGGTTCACGCGATGCCGTCTTCATCTCAGATCAGGATTCTCGATTGGTTGCGATCAACAAAGCGGCAATTGAACTCACGGGATACTCGCGTGAGCAGCTGCTTACGATGCGAATTCCTGATCTTCATGATCAGCGTGATTTGGATGCGTACGAGACATATCATCAGAGAATCTTTGGTGGAGAGGACATTCTGAGCGAGGCAAAGATCCTGCGGAGCGACGGCGTAAAAGTAGACACAGAGTTCAACAACAGATGTGTGTGGATTGAAGGAAAGCCATACATGCATACCACTGCTCGCGACATCACCGAGCGCAAGCGGGCGGAGGAGGTGCTTTCCAAAACAAGAGATGACCTAAAGCGTACTCTAGACCTCGTCCCTGACATGATATGCACAGCAAGTCCTGACGGGTTCTTCCTAAAAGTGAATCCAGCCTTTACAAATACCCTGGGGTATTCCCAGGAACAGCTGTTGGCAACCTCATATCTTGATTTGATCCATCCGGATGATCGGGAATCAACGATGGTTGAAGTGGAGAGGCAACTTGCCGGACAACCGACTGTCAATTTTGAAAATCGCTATCGGTGCAAGAACGGTACCTACAAGGTTTTAGAGTGGAATGCAACACGTGCTTATAGTGGTGTTCTTTTTGCGGTTGCCCGCGATATCACCGAGCGCAAGCGGGGTGAAGAAGCGCTCGGGGAAAGTCTTGAACGTTTCGAATTGGCAAATCGCGCCACATTCAACACAATTTGGGATTGGAACCTTCAAACCGACGCACTTTGGTGGAATGATAATCTCCAATTGATGTTCGGCCACAAGCCCGAAGAGATCGAGCCGGGTATCGAATCGTGGGCAAATCGAATTCATCCAGAAGACCTTAGCCGTATTAATATCGGAATTCACGCAGCAATTGATTCGGGAAAACAATCATGGTCCGACCAGTACCGTTTTCGCAGAAAGGATGGCAGTTACGCGATCGTTGCTGATAGGGGCTATATCAGCCGGGATACGAGCGGCAAGCCAATGCGCATGATCGGCGCGATGGAAGATATCACCGAGCGCAAGCGGGCGGAACAGCGCATTGAAGAAGAACGCAACCTGTTGCGGTCAATCATCAATGCGATTCCCGATGAGATTGTGGTGAAGGACCTGGAGAGGAAATTTGTCCTCGCCAATGAGGGCTGCTTGCGTGCGTTGGGGAAGAACACGATGGACGAGGTGGTGGGGCTACGGGATGAAGACCTCGTTCCTGAGCCCTTTGTCCGTGATGCGCGGGAGAAAGAAATCCATGTGTTGACGAGTGGCGAAACTCTCTTGAACGACATGCCTGAACCCCGGCGAAATCCGACTACCGGTGAGTTGGAACGCGCCATCATGTCCACGAAAACGCCCTTGCACGATCCTTCCGGTCGCCTCGTTGGGCTGGTCGTCGTGAATCGGGACATAACCAACTTGCACCGCACTCAGGAGACGCTCAGTCAATCAGAAACGAGATTCAGAACCGTGTGGGACCATTCCCTCGACGCCAACCGGCTCACCGACGCAGAGGGAACCATCGTCATGGTAAATCAATCGTATTGTCAATTGTTCAAGAAGGAGAGCGAGGAACTCGTCGGCCGTTCGTTGGCGGATACGTACCTTCCAAAACCGGATGAAAACATCGTGGGGGATTATTGTGAACGGTTCCGGAATCGCACGATTGCACCATTCCTGGAAGCAGGAGTCACGACCTGGAATGGCGAAGCACTCTGGTTGGAATTGTCCAACTCGTTTTTGTTTGTGCCCAATCAGCAGGAATTGTTGCTGACTGTTTTCCGAGACATAACCAAGCGCAAGCGGGCGGAGATACAAGTCCGATATCAAGCGAATCTACTCTCCAATGTCACGGACGCCATTCTTGCCACAGATCGAGAATTCAACATTCAGTACTGGAATACTGCAGCGGAAAAACTATACGGCTGGAAATTGTCAGAGGTCTCAGGAGGTCATTTTACGAAGTTCATACAACCTCAATACATAGGCGATTCACGCAGAACAGTGATGCGGAAGATCATGCAAGAGGGTTCCTGGAACGGTGAACTATTTCATAATCGTCGAGATGGCGCACTCTTCCCTGTTCAGGTGACAATATCTGAGGTAAGAGACAATGAGGGCGAAATTATTGGGCACATCGCCGTTAATCGCGACATCACCGAGCGCAAGCAGGCGGAGGAGGCTCTACGGGAGAGCGAGGTGCGGTTCCGGGAGCTCTTCAATCGTATGAGCAGCGGAGTTGCCGTGTATGAAGCCATCGATAGCGGCGGCGATTTCATATTCAGGGATTTCAATCCCGCGGCGGAGAGGATAGAGAAAGTCAGCAGGAAAGATATCCTCGGAAAGCGAGTTTCCGAGGCATTTCCCGGGGTGAAAGAGTTTGGAGTCTTTGAAGTATTCCAGAGAGTGTGGCAAACCGGGAAACCGGAGTATTTCCCTGAGAGCATTTACAAAGATGAGAGGGATCCCGGAAGCTGGCGAGAAAATTCGGTTTTTAAATTGCCCACTGGTGAGATAGTCTCTATCTACAATGATATCACCGAGCGCAAGCGGGCGGAGGAATCACTTCGGAAACAAGATGAGCGCTACAAAAGGGTCATCGAGAATATCTTCACGTTTATTCCTGAAGGAATTCTAGTTTTCACTGACACACTAAGGCTCTTCAACCGCAACAAAACTTTTGACGATATCGTGCGAATGTATTCCGCCAAATTAGGATATACAGAACAAGAGTTGACGGAACTAATTTTCGGGGAAGTAAAGAACAAATTAGCTGGTGAAGCAGGTGCAACTATCAGGATTCCGAAAAAGAAAAATGAGGAACGTGAACATCGCACTGATCATTCTATCAAAGATCCTTGAAATGCCTTTGGAGAAATATCTAACATACATCGACAAGAAAACAATCACAGAGTCGACTGCGCAAGCAACGGCACAATCGAATCATGAACGGAGGACGGCAGAACGAAAGAAGAACGCCATCTTTGCAAAGGTTGTGCTGCGCGGGGAAAAACTCACGTTCGAAATCTTGGATCTCCGATTGGCAAACAGGGTCCGAATCGATCACAAGAAACCTGGGGACAACGGGATTGTCGCATTGAAGTGGATCAACACGCGAAATGCGTTTTCCAAGCACATTCTGCGCAGCCTGATTCAATATCAGAGCGCATTCTGGCGCTCTGGCAAAGAGATCGATCTGAAGCCATTGACATTAAGCCAATTCCTCTCCTTGTATCCGTTCAAACACCTTGATCAGAGTCGACTTTCAAGACTTCGTTCAGTGCTTTTCGCGGAAACAGCGCACAGAGAAATGATCGGCTTTCGATATTTGTTTCCGTCAAAGAAGCGATGCTGCGCATATCGCATTGGAGCAATCATCAACAAGGATCAAGATAACACAGCATCGAGAGACACAGATATCCAGAAACTGTTGGCACGACAAGGAGTCTATCTTTCGGTGCGGACGATCTGCAATTGTCGAAAACTGCTCGGCGTGCCGAACTACAAGGAACGTCTTTCCCACTATTATGGAAAGAATATCCGGTTCAGCGATTACATAAAGCTTTCCAGAGGACAATTTAGCCGGATTCCTTCTGAACCCGGCATCTATGAGCTGAGCATAGAAGACAAGGTTCAGTACAGCAACTATCGCTCCGACGTTCTATACATCGGCTCATCGACAAACATCCGAAAACGATTGTCGAATTACTCAGGCAGCAAAACGAAGAACGTCCGTTTGAAGCTGCACGCAAACGGTTCCGATCTCTTTGTTCGCTGCTTTGTGAGCGAAGACCATGTTCAGGTGGAAAAAGAACTTCTTAAGCATTTCAAAAAGACTTACGGCGAATTACCGAAAGCAAATATGCTAGGAGGATAATCATGGATGATCTTTCGACCGATGAACTCATTCTGGAATTCGACTTGGCAAGAATAGTTTTTGCAGAAGAAGAAGAAGAAGAAGAAGAAGCGAGCTATGTCGTCTCGCTGAAGGACATCACTGAACGCAAACGGGCGGTGGAACAAATCGAAATCCTGTCCAGATTCCCGGCTGAAAATCCGAATCCGGTCTTGAGAATCGCACCGGAAGGCGTCATTCTCTATGCCAATGATGCGAGTGAGCCGCTATTGGCCATATGGAATGCCCAGATCGGCCAGGTCGTGCCTGACGACTGGCGCATGCAGATTAAAGAGGTCTCCAAATCTGGCCAAAAAAAGGAAATTGAGGTTAGGTGCGGCCAACGGGTCTTCTCTTGCATTCTGGCTCCTGTGGTAAGCATGAGCTATGTCAATGTATACTGCCGCGACATCACTGAACGTAAACAAGCCGAGGAACAACTGCGTCAGGCAAAAGAGCAATATCAGCAGCTCGTTGAGAACATCAATGAGGTCATCTTTTCATTGGATGATGGCGGAACCATCGCGTACGTTAGCCCTGCAGTAAGTGCGCTCGGAGCCTATGTCCCCACGGAGCTCATAGGCCGCCCCTTCAGCGATTTTGTTTTCCCGGAAGACCTTACGATAGCCTACAGTGGTTTTCAGCGTGTCATAGGAGGCGAACTGGGTCCATCGGAGTTTCGAATGCTGACCAAGTCAGGAAATGTCCGCTGGGTCCGGAGCTCGAGTAAGCCGATTGTAGAACAGGGAAACGTCGTAGGCATAAGTGGCGCACTGACGGACATCACCGAGCGCAAGCGGGCGGAAGCGGCGCTGCGGGCGAGCCAGGAGCAATTCCGTATTGCGCAGGATATGTCCCCCGATGGGTTCACAATCCTTCAACCAGTACGCGATGCCCAGGAGCGAGTCGTCGATTTCACCTGGATTTATGAGAATGCTGCGGTTGCGCGGATGAACGGCACGGATCCGGAAGCAGTGGTGGGTAAGCGCCTGCTTGAGCTGTTCCCCGGCCACCGAGGCACGCCAATACTGAGAGCCTATCAGCAGGTCGCGGAATCAAGGGAGACTTGCATCTTTGAGGCCGACTACTCCGGCGAAAGCATGGCAAAACCGACCTCGTTCCGGCTCGTCGTTGTGCCGATGGCTGGAAATATCGCCATCCTGGCCCAGGATATCACCGAGCGCAAGCGGGCGGAGGAGGCTCTACGGGAGAGCGAGGTGCGGTTCCGGGAGCTCTTCAATCGTATGAGCAGCGGAGTTGCCGTGTATGAAGCCATCGATAGCGGCGGCGATTTCATATTCAGGGATTTCAATCCCGCGGCGGAGAGGATAGAGAAAGTCAGCAGGAAAGATATCCTCGGAAAGCGAGTTTCCGAGGCATTTCCCGGGGTGAAAGCGTTTGGAGTCTTTGAAGTATTCCAGAGAGTGTGGCAAACCGGGAAACCGGAGTATTTGCCTCCGAGCATTTACAAAGATGAGAGGGACCCCGGAAGCTGGCGAGAAAATTCGGTTTTTAAATTGCCCACTGGTGAGATAGTCTCTATCTACAATGATATCACCGAGCGCAAGCGGGCGGAGGAGGCTCTGCATGTCAGCCTGGAAAAGTACCGGGTCTTGTTCGAATCGTTTCCACTCGGCATCACCATTTCAGACAAATCGGGCAAGATCATAGAAGGGAATCGCGAATCAGAACGACTTCTGGGCATCACAAGCGATGCACACGCTCAAAGGAGCATCGACGGCAAGGAATGGCAAATTGTCCGTAAGGACGGCACACCTATGCCCGTCGATGAGTTTGCCAGCACAAGGGCATTGCAGGAAGACTGTTTGATTGAGAACGTGGAGATGGGCATTGCAAGGGACAATGGCGAAATAACCTGGATCAATGTGACCGCCGCGCCCATACCGCTGGAGGGCTATGGTGTCGCCATCACCTACGGCGACATCACCGAGCGCAAGTTTGCGGAGGGGCGTCTCAAAACATCGCGAGAGCAGCTTCACCTGCTTGCCGGCCATCTGCAGAGTGTGCGTGAAGAAGAGCGAAAGCACCTGGCGCAGGAATTCCACGATCAGCTTGGACAAACTCTGACGGCCATCAAGATGGATCTCTCGATGTTGCACCGGGCTATCGCGGACCCGGGCAAGGAGTTGTCACGGTCTGTCATCGCTCAGGGCATTGAATCGTCGCAGGATATGATCGACAGGGCGATTGCGATCATACGGGAAATCTTGTCCGAGCTGAGGCCTGAGCTCCTGGATCAACTCGGAATTGTCCCGACGCTTGAGTGGGAAGTGGAGAGATTCCAACGGAAGAGCGGCATTTCATGCACATTCAGCTCGTCGGTTGAAGCGATTGATCTTGACCCAAAGAAAGCGATTGCACTGTACCGAATCTTCCAGGAAGCGGTCACAAACGTGGCGCGGCATGCAAAGGCCACAAGTGTTGTAGTATCGCTGCGGAAAGAAGGCACCTGTCTTGTCCTGGAAATCAAGGACGACGGAGTGGGGATCTCAGCCGATGTTGAACAACGAGCCCGCTCGTTCGGACTGATTGGAATGCGAGAGCGGGCGATTCTGCTCGGAGGAACAGTAGAGATTAGCGGGGTTGAAGGGAAGGGGACGACAGTTCTTGTCCGGATACCATACGAACAAACCAACGCTGACGGAGGTGCCGCCCTATGACAAGAGTATTTATTGCGGACGATCACGTTCTCATTCGGGAGGGATTAAAAAAAATCCTTCGGGAGGAATCCGATATGACCGTCGTCGGGGAGGCCCATTCCGCTGCAGAAACTCTCGACCGGATTGTGGAATCTGAGTGCGACATACTCGTGCTGGATCTTGGGCTTCCCGACAGGCCTGGCATGGAGGTCTTGAGAGAGGTCAAAACAACCCTCCCTCATCTGAGTGTTCTCATCCTGAGCATGTTTCCCGAGGACCGCTTTGCGCTGAGGGCGCTAAAAGCGGGTGCAGATGGGTACCTTTCGAAGGAGAGCGCGGCTGCAGAGCTCGTGACAGCCATCCGCCGGATAAAAGGCGGACACAAGTACGTCAGTCAGAAATTGTCCGAGGACCTTCTGGAAAAAGTGCGTGGGGAGGTACCTTTGATGACGCATGATGCGCTCTCAGATCGGGAAATGCAGATCCTTCAGCTGATCGCATCCGGAAAAGCGGTATCGGATATCGCGGCGCAATTGAATCTGAGCGTCAGTACTGTGAACACGCACAGAGGGCATATCCTGGAGAAGATGAATATGCACACGAATGCGGATTTGATGCGGTACGCGATTGAGAATAAGCTGGTCTAGCTCCAAGTAAGAAGTCCGTCCAAGTAAGAAGCCTCCAAGTAAGAAGTCCGTCTTCTCACTAGGTTGAACCCTGGTAAGAAGACGGACTTCTACCAGCGAGACGGACATCTACCAACGGCGGAAGACGGACTTCTACCAGTGAGACGGACTTCTACCAAGGCGTGCCTCCGGGGTCGTTCCTGTTGGACAGATTGACAATCTGTCCGACGAGCCGTGTCTTCGGGACCTGACCCACGTTCGCCGTTTTTGTCGAATAACCTCCTCTCAGAGTCATCTCATACGCTCCCCCCCGTTGCTTTTCTTCACTTTTCCCCTTCTTGATGCCGTTTCGGGTATCGTAAGATTTCCGATGGAAAATCGTGGTATCGGCGATGCCGTCTTCCGTTCGAGATTCATATTATACAACGTGATAGAAGGCTAATGAAGACTGGAGCAAGCATATGAAACTATTCGTTGCGGACGATTCTTCCATAATTCGCGAACGCATTGTACG
>Ga0208045_1000838_pt1 | contig 10691 bp, 13 predicted proteins | sample PL_2010_200m_FD_184160 | JGI IMG/M metagenome (GOLD analysis project Ga0208045, IMG submission 184160) | Freshwater microbial communities from Powell Lake, British Columbia, Canada to study Microbial Dark Matter (Phase II) - PL_2010_200m... | ecosystem: Environmental > Aquatic > Freshwater >...
CCCTATCGCCGCCGTGTTCGACGCCGCAAGTGCGGCCGCACTCCCTATCGCCGCCGTATTGCTTGCCGCCAGTGCGGTACCGCTCACGCCCGCCGCCAAGTTGCTTGCCACGAGAGCCGTCGCGGAAGCCGCCTCCGCGCTGTTCGACGCCGCCAGTGCCGTGCCCGAAACTCCCGCCGCCAAGTTGCTCGCCACCAGCGCCGTGCCCGAAACCGACGCCGCGAGATTCGAGATCGCCGTCAACGTCGCGCCCTGCATGGGCCCGGCGAAATTCACCGCGCCGCTGAACACCTGCGATCCGCCATGATACGTCGTCTGCGCCGATGCCAGCGGCCACGCCACCACCAGCCACGCGCACACCAGCACCGCCGCAATCCAAGCCGCTAAACCTCTGAACCTCTGAACCTCTGAACCTTCAACTTTACGGTTCATATCGCACCGCCTCGTTTCCGTTCACGACGACGCGGACACCGCCCGTCTCGGTGAACTCGATGATTGTGTTCGCGTTGAACGGCGACACCTGCGTCTCGCTCTCCGCGTCTTCCCACGCCGTGTTCAGCGCGTTCCGGCGCCGCGCCACGAACCGCCCGCTCCCCGGCGAGCTGTCCACCCAATACCGCCCCGCACCGATCGCTCCGGGATCGTCGCGGCCCATGAAACCTTTGATCAACATGATGTCATCATCCTTTCCAGAAATTCCTCGTCCTGTTGCCACCGGGCAACGGCGGCGAATAGCTCCCGCGCATCCCGCCAAACTTGCTCGCCTGGTCCGAACCGTGCGCCCCTTCCGCCATCCCCATGAACAACTGCAACATCCGCGCCGACTTGCTCTTCTCCTGCGCAAGCTCCAGCAACCAGTACGCCGCCCCCGTCACCAACACGTCCGCCGCGTTCTCGCTGAACCAGTCCGTCGCCATGTCGTCGTCCGCGTCATAGCCCGGCAGGAACCGGATGTAATCCACCAGCAACGTGCACGCGCCCGACGGCGGCCACATCAACACCAACTGCAACCCGCGCTCGTACCACCGCGGATCACCCTCGAACTCGCACGCCAAGTCCTCCACCAACTGCGCCTCGCGATCACTCGTCGGCGTCACCATCGTCCGCGCGCCATCCGTTCCCACCAGCCACACCCGTTGCACTTCCTTCAAGTCCGCCGCCACCGTCACGCCCGTTGATCCCGCCGGATACGCCACCTCCACCGCCGGCAACACCTCCATGCACCGCCAGTTCCATTGGCGTTGCAGGTGCCGATGCGCGTAGTTGACAGCCAGCGACGCCTGAGCCGCCACGTCAGGCCGTTCCGCCAGCGCCACCGCCGCCACTTGTAGTTCGCCGCTGTTCATTCGTCAACCTGCTGTAGGCCGACTCTGCGAGTCGGCTCTCCCTCTCTCGAAGGACATGCCGGGACGCGGAGGATACGCAAGCACGGGTCGGCGACAACGAACTCGCCCGCGCCCGACCCTGTCCTATTTCTTCTTCGGCTTCGGCGCCGTCTTCGGTGACTCAGGACTCAGGACTGTGGACTCAGGACTGGCCGGTGCCACCACCGCCACGCTCCCGCTCGCCAGCCTGCCGCTCAACACATCCACGACGATCACCCGCAACTGCTCGATGGTCGCCCCCACCGGCGCCGCCACGTTGTTCGCCACGCAGATCCCCCGCAACGTCGGCTCCGTCATGTCCGCCACGGTGTTCTGACGGCTCGCGTCCTTCGCCGCGCCCTGCTCCGCGTCCACCCGTTCGGTCCGACGCCAGATGCCAGCCTTGCCAACCCGGCGCTGCTTGAACATCGGCAACGATTCAATGAACGCAATCGCGTCCGCTTCGCCCCCGAGCGCCGCGCCTTGCAGCGCCGTGTCGAACGATCCGAACCCCAGCTCGCCCGGCTTCGATGCCATCGGCAGAAACGCCACTGTCTTGCCCGTCGCCGTGCTCCGGGCCGCGTACCGCGGATTCCTCGATTCGTAGATCACTTTTTACTCTCCTTGCCTCCTCGATGTTGAAAAAGGCGCGCGGCGGCCGAATGGAGGCAATCTCCGCCGCGCGCCCACCAACCACGCAAACCTACCGGTCGCCGAACCGCTTCGCCTTCGGCGCCCACTTGACGCTTATCTGCTCACACCGTCCCCTTGACCAGGTTGCGGATCGCGAACTGTCGTTCCCGGCCCCGCACCAGCAGCCCGATGTCGCACGTCAGGATGTTCAGCGAGCCGTCCGTGCCCGGCGTCTCCGCGTTGCTCTCCAACACGAACCAGTTCACCCGGTTCGCCTCGCGGTCCTTGGTCGTCAACACCTGGAGGGCGTCGTTGTCGAACACGTCCATCCGACTCTGCAGCCCGCCGACGTAGTTCTCCGACTCGATCAGCCGGATCTTCTTGTTCCCAACCCGCACGTTCGTCACCGGAACGCCCATGAACTCGCCCTCGACAACGGCGTTCATGGACTTCTTCCAGACGATCTTCCGGATCTCGCTCGCCACCTTCGGGCTGGTCGTCGCGTTCAACTGGTCCCGCGACCGGTTGGCTTGGACAACGAAGTCTTCGAGAGCCTCGTAGGTGAACGCGCCATCTTCATCGGCCACGTCGAACACGTTCACCGAATTTTGCTCCAACAAGCCGTGCAAGTAGTACCGCAACGGGTTCGCCACCTTCAGATGCTCGCTGATGATCAGCGCCGACTCGCACAACTGGCGCATCAACCGGAACCCCTGCCGACGGTTCGCCGCCACCCGCGTCTCCCGCAGGAAACTCGTCACGCTCCGCACATGCCGGGACTCGCCCCAGGCCACGCGGATCGTCTGCACATACACCAGCCGCGTCGTCGGATTGAACGTCACCGCAGCCGGTGCCGCCGACCTTTCCTCAAACGCCGGGGCACTCTGCTGCAACACGTCCCCCACGGCCAAGCCCAGGTTCGTGTCAATCGTGATCGTGTACTTCGGATCGCCCGACGTGATGTCGGTGATCAGCGCAATCGCCGTGTCGCTCTTCCGGATCTGCGTGTTAGTCGTCAACGCCAGCGCATCCGCAGCCGCCACCTTGAAGATCAAGGGGTTCCCCGTCACGTTGATGTCCGTCACCAGGAAATACGGCAAGGGCGCGTCTTCGTCCGTCACACGCGCTTCGTAGTCGTCCACCACCTGCCGCGATCCCGCCTTGATCAACAACCGAGTGAGTTTCTGCTCTTCCAACGACACGTCCACCGCCTTGTCCCAGACGTGTGTCGGCCGCAGTTCGGGCACCATCGTCCGCAACTGCGCCAAACCTGCTATCAAAGGATTCGACATGTTTTACTCCGTTTCACCGCGACAGCAACTTGCTCACTTGCACGCGAACACTTCAGCGTCTTCCGCCGATCCACCGCCACCGCCCGCCGGCAGTATTCCGCCACCGCCGGCGCCGGGCATCGTCAACTTGAACTTCTTCATCAAGTCCGCTTCCGCCCGCTTGTAGATCGCGTCGCTCTGAGCCTTCCGCACATCGGAATTCGACAGCCGCTCGTACTTCGCCAGCCGATACAAGACCTCCGCCACGGCCGTCCCGTCCTTCTCCGTCAACGCCAACAGTTGAAACGCCTTGTCGAGCGGAGCGTCCTTCTTCCCTTGCGTGCTCTCGTTCAGAAGGTGGCTGAACATCTTGTCCTTTGCCGCCAACTGTTCCAGCCGGGTGTTCCGCGACTGCACCTGCCCCTGCTCCGCGCCCTGCCGCGCCGCCAACTGACGTTTCGAGCGTTCCCGCGTCATCAGCTTCGCTTCAAGCCGGAGATCCTCGTTGCCCCTGACCAGCGCCAGCTTGTCTTCCCAACTGACCTGCGGATTGAGCAAAGCCGCCTTCGTCTCGGCGTCCAATCCCGGCATCTTCGCCAGTTCAGTCAACCCATCCGCCCCGATGGAATTGTCGCCGCCCTCGGCCTGTTTCGGCTCCCACTCCAACGGCACCATCTTCTGCCCGATCGCCGCCAGTTGAGCCTCGACTCGATCCCGTCCCAGGAACGTACCGATCGCCACCACATCGAACCCGGTGTACTCGCCCGTTGACTCGTTCTTCGTCAGGAAAGGAGCGAACGTGTTCGCGATCTTCTCGGCCTGCGCTACCTTCCCGCTGTGCTTGCCCAACAACTGTTGAGCGTGCTCTAGTTGCTGTTCTGCCGACGCCTTCCCATCCGGATTGCAAGCCTTCTTGATTGCTTCCGGCGTGGACAGGTCCGGCAACGTTTCCGCACCACCAGGCTTCCCGTCCAACGGGACCAGCCCGGCAAACTCGTCGTCAAACGGCAACAGCTCCGGTTTCGAGGTGTCTTTGGTTTCCTCTCCCGGTTCGCCTTCGCCATCCAACGCGGCCTTGTCTTTTTCTGCGCCAGGTTGTTCACCCGGCTTCTTCTCGGCAGCACCTTTCGGCTGTTCAAGCGGAGTCTCGACAACGGCAGTCTCGCCGAATGCCTCGGCGTTCACTTCCGCGTCTGACCTCCCCGCATCACCAACTACCTTCGGCGTTGAAGGCAACGGCGTTGCCGCCGGTGCCGCCGCTGGTGTCGGCTCAACCGTAGTTGCTTTTTCAGTCTCGGCCATATCTGACTGTCCTCATCGCCAACCTCTCTCGTTTCTCGTTCACTCGCGGTCCGGACGCTGGTATCCCTACCCCCGCTCCCCGGCTCCGACTCGAAATTGTTCTACACGCGCGTTACCAGCGCGTCCCCCCCCCGTTTCCCCATCGCCTTCGCGTGCTCGGCCAACCTCAGTTGCGCCAACTGCCCGCGCTCCACGATGCTGTCCGCCAGCCGCTTCGCCATCTCCAAGCCAAGCCCGACACCCTTCAACTGGGCCGCCCCCATCGTCCGCAGCCGTTGCGGTTCCAAGTGCAACAGGCTCGTGCTCACCACCTCGATCTGCCGCCCGAACTCCCGCTCGATCACCCGGTAACCGGGCTGCGTCATCAACGGCCCCACCTGCAACGCATCCTGCACCGCCTGCTCGCACTGCTTCACCTGGTCCGGCGACAACTCCTTCCCGCCCGGCTTCGACCACTTCAAAAAACGGTCGTGAAACTTCCGTTCCAAGTCCGACAACGTCGCCTTCAGGCTCATCACGCAACTCCCGTTCCCACCCCCGGCACCGGCGCCGGTGGGGCCAGCATCGCCGTGGCCTGCTGCCGCTGCATCGCCTGCTGGAATTTCTCCGACTCGTACTGCTGTTGTTCCTGTTTCGTCCGCACAAAGCGACGCGGCGACGGCACCTTCAGCAACTCGCCCACCGCCAGCCATGCGTCCATCTGCTTGATCAATGGTCCAACGTCGGGCAAATCTTTCGCGCTCAAAAGCCAGGCGCGTTGCTGCTCGGCGCTCTGCGCGTCCTCAAGCGCCCGCGTCGAGCCGACCGGGATGATGTCGTACTCGCCACCCACGTCCTCCGGCTGCACCGTGATGTAGCCGTCCTGCAACTCGCCGCTGTCCGCGAACACCGGGTTCGTCTCATCCTGCACACGCACCCGCTGTTCCCGCGTCAACACCTGCTGGACCATCCCCAGCACGATCCGCAGCCCGTCCGCGAAGCCTGTCTCATCCATCCACAGCATCTTGAAGTTCACGCCGGCGTTCATCATCTGGGCGACGATGCTTATCCCCGTCGCCGTCTCCATGCCCTTGCTCATCCCCGTCCGCGCGCCGCTGATGTTCCGCGTCGCGTCGAACAATTTCGCGATCCGCTGAATCCCGGCGCGTGACAAATCCAGGTCGCCAAACAAATCCTGCCCCACGTGCGGCCGCTCCAGCGACTTGATCCCGTTTATATCGGTGACCTCAATCGCGCGGTCCGGCCAGTGCATCAATTCGGTCTTGTCCCCGCTCACCAGCGTACCGGTTTTGTGCAGCGTCATCGGATGCGAGTTCAGCAACAGCGCGTCCCCGATCATGTTCGTCCGGATCTCCAACCGCTCCGCCTCCGGTTGGATCAGTTCCGGCAAGCCCGCGCCCTGCCAGATGTTCCCCGACCGTTCCAGGTACTTAATCTCCGAGTACGGTTTCCGTTTCAGCCAGAACGGGAACTCCTCATCAAGCAACACCACCGACCGATTGCCGATCACGCGCCAATGGTCGCACCCGCGCCCCGTTGCCGGCGCCACCGTCTCGTAAAGCAACTCGGCGTACTCAACGCCGCCCGTCCCCGCGCCACCTACGCCTTCCTTCACGTCGAAGCCCACCGCCCGCAGCCGCTCGTACACGTCAAACGCCAACTCCTCATCCTGCAACCCAACCCGGCCGCTGTCCATCGTCAGGAATCCGTTCAACCGATCCACGTTCCTGAACCGGCCCGGCATCGCCTTCAACCACGACAACGGCACGATCCCCGTGTGCTGAAAGAACGGCATCAACTGGATGTCCGCGCCCGTCGTCGCCGGGTACAAATCAAAGCGCGACAGCGACGCCTCCAGCGGCCAGAACTCCATCCGCGTGTTCCGCCGCGTCTGGTAGCCTGCCGGCACGCCCCATTCGTCCCGCGCCGGCACACGCACATGGCTCGTGTAAATGCACGGCTCGATATAGTGGAAGTTCACACCGTTGCCGTAGCTGGTCGCCTCCGTCGTCTGACGGTACTTCTGCAGCTTGTACGCGTACTCCTGACGGCGCAGCCCGAACCCCATCAACTCCTTCGTCTTTTCCTTCTTGATGTTGTCCTGCCCCTGGACCGCGCGCAGATCAAAGAAGTTCTCCTTCGAGAAGAGGCTCGCCATCACCGCCTCGACGGTCTCCGTCAACGTCGTCTGCGTCTCGGTTTCGGGTTGCGTGGACCAGAACGGCCACGGCGACGCCAACTGGTAATTCCGCCGACGCCACGCCCCCAGGCATTTCTCCTTGAAAGGCCGGTCGAAGTCCGCGGCGATCCGGTGACGCTCGTTCACGCCGTCAACGACGAGTTGTTCCTCGCGCGGAATCTGGGATACATCAGCAGCTTCAATCATGCGCCAACTCCATACGCAATCGCCATTCCAACGCGGCTCGCCTACATTGGTCAGTCCGGTTTCTTCTCATCTGCGGGCTTGGCCTTGATGACCAGAGCCACTTCGACGATTTCGCCGTTTGCGGCATCAAGCGCCGCATGTTCTGCCCCGTCAGCGGCGATTACCACCAAACTGATTGGGTTTGTGTCCATTTTTATTCTTGCTCTCATAGTTGAACCTCTGAACCGTTGAACCGTGAACCGCCTAGCACACCGGCCTCACGTGGAAAAGCGCATACTTCCGGCACGCCTCCTCGTACTCCCGCACGAAGGGCGCGAGCCGCGCCGACCGCGCAAACGCCAGCGCCAACAATCGCCGACGCCGTTGCCAGAACCCATCCAGTTCGCCTTCCAATTCGCCGAGCAGCCGCACCATCCGCCGATCTCCGGGCATCGGTGGCGTCGCCAGTTCCTCCGCCGTCCGATGCCACTGCGCCGCCGTCGCGTTGATCGGCGCCAATAGCGCCCTCTCTGCCTCCACACTCATCGCTACGCAGCCACCGCCTCCTTGCTCGGCATAGTCAGTTTGCGTCTTTTCAGTTCGTGCAACGCAAACGGTAACTTCAAGGCGTTCTCAAACGCAGCATACCCGCAGCGGTTCTCCTCCGGCGACTGCATCCGCCGCACGTGCCCGACAACTTCAGCGTCCGACAGCGAATGGCCATAGGAGATCATCCCGCGCGCCAGTTCCCACCACCGTGGCCACGGCGAGTCCGCCCCCGTCAGACTCTGGACTCCGGACTCTGGACTGTGGACTATCCGTGTCATGCCCTCACCGCCACATGCTCGTACCGCTCCACCAACACCGTCGCCACGTGCGCCGTCAGCTTCGGCGACGTCGGCTTCATCGGACGCACCGCCTTCACCGCCTCGATCTCGCCCTTCACAATCGCCGCCTTCTCCTTCGGCACATCCGGATTCGCCAGCACTTCGGCCCGCTTCGTCGGCCCGAGCGCCACCAGCGCCGCGATCAGGTACTTCTGCGAATCGAACTTCTCCGGCTGCTCCTCGGCCACGCCCACCTCCACGTCCCCCGTGATCCGCACGCAGAAATCCACCGGGAACACTCCCGTCGCCAACTGCTCCCGCGCCTCCTTGAACGGCTTCGCCGCGTCCGACATCGCCCGCCCCAACGCCAGCACCTCCGCCGGCTCCAACCCCTCGCACTCGATCCGTTTGTTCTCAGTCTCCTTGGCCATGCCGGTTCCCTGTAGCAACTCGGATTCCGACTCTGAAATTTCAGATCTCCAATCTCCAATGCCCTACCTCTCCCCCGGCCGCATCAACCCCGTCCGCACCGCGTGCACCACCGCTCTCCCCGCCTCTACCGTCCGCAGATCAATCCGCTCCATCTGCACGCGACCGCCTCGGCCCGTCGCGCTGCGTCCCACCCACCGAAACAAGTTGATGAACCCGTACCGCAACCCATCCGCCGGATGATCATAGACGCCATCCTTGACCTCGATGCCGTGCTCGTCCCTCGAATACCCACCCAGCAACGCCCGCAAAGTCAACGGCGCCCCCACCGGGTCAGCCTCAATCATCCCCTGCGTGATAAACCACTGGACCAACTCGATCCCGTAGGGCAGCAGCCGCGCTTCGTTTTCCCGAAAGCCGACATGGATGCCCTTCGACCCCAGAATCTCCACGCTGGAGGCATTGGCGCTCTCGTGTGCCGCCTTCCCGCCCGGATCCCCAAAGTCCAGACATTGCGCTTGTGGAAACAACCGGGCGGTTTCCGCCAACACCTGCTCCGCCATCGGCTCGATCCGCGCGTTCCGCCAGATCACCTCGTAGAGCAGGTGCACTCTCCACCTCTTCTCTGGCTGACCGCTGACTGCTGACTGCTGACCGCTCCCCTCCTCCTCCTCCACCTGCATGAACCCGCACGCCGAACACGTCGGCCCAAAATCCCACCACCGCACCAGCTTCAGCCACGGACGATACGCCTGCGGCGCCAAGTTGATCCGGTCCGTGTCCTCGTACACCGGCTCGCCAGCGGCCACGTCGCTCGAACAGTTCATCTCCCGCTGCCACTTCCGCTCGCTGAACCGCGGCCGCTCCCCCGCGTACCATGCCGCTCCCGCCGGCGTCGCCGCGTCCTTCTCCGCGTCCGTCCAGTGCAACACACGCACACACCTAAACCCCGTCTTCTCCCAACCCCACATCCCGCGCCGCAACTCCTTCATCTCAAAACGCACCACGTCGCCGTTCGCGATCAGTTCGTCTCCGTGCATCAACCGCCGGAAAAACGTCAGCCCGTTCGGAGTCGAGACCTTCACGTATTTGCCTGTCCGTGGCAGCAACGAGTAGTGCATGTCCTCGCCCGTTCGATAGAACGCGCTCTCGTCCTCAAACGTCCGGGTCCACGTCTGCGAGCGCATCTGCTTCGCCGCGTTGTCCGCGCCGTCCGTCTCCGCCGCCATCGGCACAATCCGCGACGTAGGCAGCTTCTCCGCGCCGTCGTGATAGACCAGCAACTCGCCGTCCGCGATCCGCGCCACCGGCAACGCGTACTCGCGCGGAATCCGCGTGTAGATCCGGTACACCCGCCCCTTCACATGGTCCGCCGCTTCGCCCCGTTTCCGACAGAACCACGCAATCCGCTGCCCGCGCTTCGTCAACACCTCGTGCAAACACAACGCCGCCGCCAACCACGTCACAAGAATCTGGGAACTCTTCTCCACCGCGAGATGAGAGTGCGCCTGCCATTCACGGCAGAGCAGTTCGAGATGCGCTTTGTTTGGAAAACGCCGTTCAGGTGCCAAGTTCTTCTCGCCGGCGCGTTCGTCAAAGGTGACAACGCATTTCCGAATGAACTCCCACGGGTCCGCCGGCAACGGACGCTTCCCCGACGACGCGAATCGCGCCAACTCAGCCAGCGCCTGGCGTCGAAAGCTCTCCGAGTATCGAGTCGAGAATGATGGACTTGCATTTGCGGCACGCACATCTTTGCACGATGAGCGCGACCCGTTCCGACCACGCCTTCGCCACCCCCTCAATCTCCACCCGATCCTTCAAAAGTCCCTTGAGCTTGTAGTACAACTCCACCGCCCGCAACTGCGTGTCGTTGTCCGTGAACCTCCCAAGTTCCACCGCCTGGAAGAACTTCACCGTCCGCGCGTCGAGCAACTTCGAGTGCTTCGACACCACCCGCTCATCCGTCAATCCCCTCTCCGTGAGCAGTTCCTCGATCCGCTTCTCCATCTTCGGGTCCTTGAAAATCCGGGCCTGCTGTTTCTCCGCCGTGGAGTTTTTGTAGCCGCCCTTCCGCGCTGCCGCCGCCTTGTTCCCCGCCGCCTCGCCGACAAACGCCACCGCTGTCCGCTCCTTCCGCAACGGCAACGGCTTCCTCGTCCGTGCCGACGCACGCACAACTTTCCGCCGCGCCGCCCGCTTCGGTGGCCGCCGCTTCACGCCCCCCGCTCTCCGCTCCACGTTCTTCTTCGCCATGCCTCCCCACGCACGCACGAAACATTCCGACGAGCCTCCCCCTTGCGCTCTCCAGCAGACGCAGTCAGTTTGACAAAAAGACCGACTCGGCCAAAATGCAAATTCCGCGCCTGCGAGAATGATCCCGGCTCGACCGCCGCGCCGCCGCAACCCTCACGTTCTGCCGCCGGAATACCACGAAACCCCAGCAAAACCGCATGAAAATAAATGCAGATTGTTGTTGCATAGCGGCTGTGCATGTGCG